>Ga0075163_10001231_pt1 | contig 34150 bp, 20 predicted proteins | sample JI1023141ADNA_FD_71478 | JGI IMG/M metagenome (GOLD analysis project Ga0075163, IMG submission 71478) | Wastewater effluent complex algal communities from Wisconsin, to seasonally profile nutrient transformation and Carbon sequestration -... | ecosystem: Engineered > WWTP > Effluent > Algae...
CGCCTGCCCGAGCCGCAGGCCCTGTGGTCGCAGGCGCAGCGGCGGGCGCAGCAGCAGCTCAGCTCCTCGGTGCTGAGCACCGGCCTCCTGCCGCAGGGCAGGTCCGAGCGCGACGGGCTGGCCGGCGGCGGCGGCACAGCGCACCATCTGGCGACGGTGCTGCGCCTTGCCAACAGCGACGATATGGAGCTCGCCGAGCAGGAGCTAGTGACCGCCGCGGGCCGCAACCGCGTGCACCTGGGCAGCCTGAGCGGGCCGCCGCAGTCGGTGCGCGAGCCTCATCACGAACACGAGCTCCTGGCCGGCTTTGCCGAGATGTTTCGCTGGCTCATGCAGCAGCGCGAGTCGCTGCTGGCGGCAGACGGTCCGCTCGCCCGCTTTCGCGGCGCCAAGGCGCGCTTCGACCTGCGCGAGACCCGGTACTACCAGTCGCTGCTGCGGCGCTCGCTGGGGCCGGCGCTGCTGCGCGACGGCGTCGATCGCAGCCTGTTTCTGGAGTCGCTGGCCGAGGCCTATCTGGACGCTGCCGAGCGCCCGGCGAGCTTCGCGCTGCTCGGGGTGGAGCTGGCTGCCGTCGAGCGGCTCGATGTGCCGCGCTTTGTGCAGGAGGCCGACCAGCGAGCGGTGTGCGAGCGGCTCGCGGCGCTCAGCGAAGAGGAGCTGGCGCGGCAGGTGGAGCTCATCCAGACTGCGCTCTGCGCCTTGCCGAGCGCCGCGGCGGCAAACAGCCCGCGCATCGAGCTGGCCGACTGGCCGGTGGCGCGCAGCGAGCTGGCCACGGTCGCCGCAGCCCTGGCCGCCGAAGCGGGACAGGCGGGCGAGCTGGAGGACCTGGCCCACCTGCGCGCGGGCGCGGCGCGAGTTGCCGCCGAGCTGCGGTCACGGGCGGTGCACGGCGACGATGGCACCGCGACCTGGCTGGGGGTCGCAGCGCTGCCTGCGCCGCGGCGCTACCAGCATCAGCCGTTACCAATGTACCTGGATAGCGGGGTAGCCGGGGTGGCACTGTTCCTGGCCGCGCAGGCGCAGCAGGCGCCCGAGGGGCAGGGGGCGGCGAGCGCGGCGCTGCGGCAGGCGGCCTCGCTGCACCTGCGCAAGTGGCTGCGCGGTCCCAGCAGCGGCGCCCTGCCCATGGGCCTCGGAGCGCTCACGGGGTGCGGCTCGCTCCTGTACGCGCTGGTGCGAACCGCCAAGCTCAGCGGCGACAGCGAGCTCCTGGAAGATGCGCTGGCGGTGCTGGCGCTCTTGACGCCCGAGCGCATTGCCGCCGATCAGGCGCTGGACCTGGCGTCCGGGGCGGCGGGCGCCATCCTGGGGCTGCTGGCGCTGCACGCGGCCACCAGTGAGCCGCTGGCGCTTGAACAGGCGGTGCGCTGCGGCGAGCACCTGCTGGCGCGGCAGGTCGAGGGCAACTCGCGCCGGCGCGCCTGGCCGTTTTTCACCGGCACCAGCCACAGCACCCCGCTCACCGGCTTTTCACACGGCGCGGCGGGCATCTCCTACGCGCTGGAGAGGCTCTACTCCGTCACCCGCAACGACCGCTTCGACAACGCCTGCCTCGACGGGCTGACCTACGAGCGGGCGCTGCAGCTGCCGGGCAGCGGCCACTGGCCGGATCTGCGCCCGAATGCCGCGCGGCGCTTTGCCTGCTCGTGGGAGCACGGAGCGCCGGGCATCGGGCTGTCGCGGCTGGCCATGCTCGGAGACTCGGAAGGCGATCGCCCCGAGCTGGAGCGCGAGATCGAGGCCGCGCTCACCGCCAACGAGAAGGAGCCGTGGGATGGCGTAGATCAGGTGGCCTCGGGCAACTTCGGCCGCCTGGAGCTCATGCTGAAGGCCGGGCTGGCGCTGCGCCAGTCGTCGCTGCTCGATCAGGCCCGCCGGCTGGCGCGCGCCCTGCTGGCTCGCGCCGAGCGCACCGGCGGCTTCTACCTGTTTCCCGGCCATCCGCCCTACCTGTACAGCCCCGGCTTCTTTCACGGCGCCGCCGGCATCGGCTACCAGCTGCTGCGCCTGGCCGCGCCGGGCGAGCTGCCCTCGGTGCTGCTTTTTGAGTGACCTCAGTCGCGATTCCAGAGGGGATCGCGCTCCTGCAAAAACGCCTCTTTCCCGACGGTGACAAGCCTGTCGAAGGCGCTCAGGCAGAGCTGCGGGGCGGCGGCAAACGTGCGGTGGGTGAAGGCGCCCAGCACCTGCGAATATTCCGCCCGCGACAGACCGTAGGCCGCGGCCACCAGCGCATCGATGTCCGCGCGCACCTCCCAGCGTCGCAGGTCCGTGTCCAGCACCGGCCAGCTGGGGCTGGCGTCCGCGCTGCCCAGCTGGCTCTGCCACAGCTCCGCATATCCCGCGTGATTGCACGAGAGGCGCAGCGCCGCGTGGCTCAAAAAGCGCGTCTCGGCCGGCGACAGCGACGGCAGCGGACAGCGGTTGAGGATGAACAGGTTCACGTTGGCGCTCGCCCGCCCGCGCAGGGCCCAGTCAAAGCAGAAGCTGTTGGCGACGGCAAGCAGGGCCAGCGCCGCCCTGGGATCGCGCCGCATGGGCGTCCGCTCGCCCGGCGCCGAGTTGCCGAGCAGGTGGCCCGGCGGCAGCAGGCAGAAGATCGCGGTGCGCTCGTTGGTTGCGCTGGCGATGGCGCGAAAGGCCAGCCGATAGTGCCCGGCCGCTGCCCGCCACTGGTCACGCACCGACGGTGAATCGCTGCGCAGAAAGTAGCGCGGCGGCGCCCAGCGATCGCTGTACTGGTGAAACGTCTTGCCTTCGTGGAGCGGCAGAAACTGCTCCTGCGGCTGCGCCTGGGCAGCGGCGACAAAGGCGGCGGCGTCGTAGGTCATGTTGACCTCCTGGCGCAGCGAGATGCCGACCTGGGCGCAGTGCTCGCCGAAGAGCAGGCCAGCCTGGCCGTAGAGCCGCTCGGCGATCCGCTGCTCGGCCGGCGAGCGCAGCTCCAGGAAGGTCAGCGAGTCGCCGCCGGTGCGGCCGAGCAGCTGCCGCGAGTAGCAGAGGCGATCGTGCGGCTGCTCCAGCCAACCGGTGTCGCGACGGTAGAACGCGCACGAAAAGTGCTCGGCCGGCGCCGATTTCTCCGCGATCACCACGGCGAACTTGAAGCGGCTGTCGATGGCGAACAGCCGCGGCTGCGCCCGATTTTCAAACGAATAGCAGCAGCGCAGGCGCATCTGGTCGACGAGCAGCCGCCTGACTCCGGCCGCTCCTTCGCTGCCGTGAAAAGCGCCGGGCAGCACCAGACCCAGCCCACCGCCCGCCGCCAGCAGCTGGTGCGCGCGCTCGACAAAGAGCATCCAGGCGTCATAGGTGCCGCGACCCGCCAGCCGCCGCCCCCCGGCCAGACGGGCGCGATGCAGGCGATACAGGCGATTGGCGATGCGATCCTGCTGCCGCAGCGTCTGCCGATAGGCCGCGTAGCGCTCCGGCGCCTGCGGGTCCGTACCATCGAGACTGGCAAAAAATTCGCTGTCGTGGCGGCGGATCGCCTCCCACGGCGGGTTGCCCAGCACAGCGTCAAAGCGGCCCGGAAAGCTCGGCCCGAACGCGAGCGCATCTTTTCCCTGCTCGATGAGCTGGGCGACGACCGGGCGCTGCGCCAAAAAGGCAGCCAGATCCGCGCCTTGCGCGATCGTCTGGGCGAGGTCTGTGAAGTCCTGGTCGCTGGTCGACCCCAGCCGCACCGCGCCGGTGAACGCCGCCGCCAGCGGCAGGAGCCGCTCTGGCGCCTGCTCCAGCAGCCGCTGCCGGAGCGGCGCGGGCAGGGGTGTGGCCTTGGCTGGCAGCTCGAACAGCTGCTCGCCCAGCGGCCCCGCCAGCGCATCCCCACAGCGCAGCTGCGCGTCGAGAAGCTCGGGCGACTCCAGCCCGCACGCCGCGCCCACGGCCTGCTGCGCCAGCTCCACGGCCACCGGATCGCAGTCCACCCCGTAGAGACAGTTCTGCGCCACCAGCCGGCGCGCCTGCCCAAGCTCCAGGCCTTGTGCCCCGGCCAGCTGCTCGGCCAGGTGGTGGCACGCCTCGACCAGAAAGTTGCCGCAGCCCATGGCTGGGTCGAGCACCTTGAGGCCCAGGATCGCAGCCGCCCCGCGCGCTGCTATCAGCGGCGCCAGCGTCTCGCGAACCACGAAGCGGACCAGCTGCGGCGGCGTGTAGTAGGTGCCGCTGCTCTTGCGCTGCCACCGTGAGAGCGACTCCTCGTAAAGCTGCCCCGAGGAGGCGATCCGCTCGGCGGTCATGCGGCTTGAAACATGGGCTCGGGCTTCTCGGGCGGCGTCATGAAGAAGTGCGCGTAGACGCAGATGAGCAGGTACTGGATGCCGCCGAAGATCAGAAACTCGGGCACCAGGTGCAGGATGCCCAGCGCCCAGCCGATGACCATGCTGGCCAGCAGGTAGTAGTTGAGGATGCGGTTTTTAAGCCGGCCCGCCTTGGGCACCCGCCAGCTCGACAGCATCGCCCAGCCGAAAAACAGCATCACCCACGGAAAATAGGGCATCACCGCATCCAGCCGCGTGCTTCCCAGGATCCGCCAGCCCGGGAACGTGTCGCGCGCCGTCCACGCCGGATCGCCGTACTTGGACAGCGAGATCATCAGCGCCATCAGGAACCCGCCGGCAAACGTCGTCGGTGTGCCGAAAAAGAAGTCGGGGTTGCCCTTGCTGATGTTGAAGCGCGCCAGCCGGAACGTCGCGCTCAAGGCGTAGATGCAGCAGATCCCGACCAGCAGCGCGTACCAGATGCCCTTGTCCCAGCCGAGCTCCGGCTTGTCGTGGAAAAAGGCATACGTCAGCGCCGCGGGCACAAATCCATAGTTCAGCTGATCCGCCAGCGAGTCCATCTGCACGCCCAGCGCCGAGCTGGCGTTGAGCGCGCGCGCCACCTGGCCGTCCAGCTTGTCGGTGATCGTCGAGTACAGCACCCACCAGCAGGCCGCGATGTACTCGCCGCGCAGGGCCGCCTGGACCGCCAGCACCGCGCACACCACCGACAGGCCGGTGACCAGGTTGGGCACCATATAGCGAAACCAGCTGGCCTGCTTTGGAGCGTGCGAACTTATCGAGGACGTGGATGTAGGATCTGCCATCTGTTGCGACCGTAAGCTCGCAGGCTAAACTGCGCCACGCGATGAAGTCAACTGGACGCTGGGCGAGCCTGCTCTGGGCCCTGCTCCTCGCAGCAGCGGGGGCTGTGCTGTGCTTTGTGCCGCTGTTCAACCTGCTCGGCTACGAATCGTCGCTGGTGCTGGCTGTGCTCGGCTCACTCGCCGGGGTGCGGCAGGGGGCGCTGGCCGTGCGGCGGGCGCAGGCGCGGCCAGCCGGCCTGCCCGACGCCGACAGCCGGCCGCTGCGGGCGGTGCTGCGCCTGTGGCTGCGCGGCATCATAGCGGCCGAGTCGCTGCTGCTGCCGCCGCTGGCGCTGCTGCTGCTAAACGGCCTGCAGGTGCGCAACTGCAGCTACGCGGCCGGCTTCGCCTTTTTCGCGATGCTGCCGGTGCTGTCGATCGTCTGCGCGGTCGCGGTGGGGGAGGTCGCGGCGCTGCTGGTCGACTCGCCGCGGCGGGCGCTGCTGCTCGCGTATGGGGTGCTCGCGGGGTCGCTCTGCTGGTCGCTGCTGCGCTTTTTCGCGACGCCTGCGATCTACGCCTACGACCCCTTTTTCGGCTACTTCCCCGGGGCGCTCTACGACGAAGAGGTGGCGATCACCGGCGCCCTTTTCGCGGCGCGGCTGCTGCACCTCCTGACCGCCTTTGCGGCGCTGGCCCTGGTGGCCCTTTTTCTCGATGGAGACGAGCTGCGCTTTCGCTTTCGGGCCCTGATCTTCCGGCGCCATCGACCGCTGCTGGCGCTGGCGCTGCCGCTCTGCCTGGCGGCCCTGCTGCTGTTCCGGTACGGCGGGCGGCTGGGCATCTACACCGACGCTGCGGCGCTCAACCAGCACCTGTACCGCGAGCAGCGCACTCCCCACTTCGCGATCCGCTATCGACCCGGCGGCCCGGTGGCGCGCGACATTGCGCTCATCGCCCGCGAGCACGAGCTGCGCTATGCCCAGCTGCGCGACCTCCTGGGCGTCGAGCCCGACTGGCGCACGGGCTGGCTGCCGCGGCTGCTCGGGGCCGACTCGCCGGCAGGCGCTGCGGGCGGGCAGAATCCGCCGCGCCTGGTCAGCTATCTGTTTGATTCAGCCTTGGAAAAGCGGCGCTGGATGGGTGCGGGCAACACCTACATCGCCAAGCCCTGGCGGCGCGAGATCTACCTTCAGCACGAGGCCTGGCCGCACCCGGTGCTGCGCCACGAGCTGGCCCACCTGTTTGCCGGCGCGGCGGGCGACCGCTTCCTGCGCATGGCGCTGTCCTACGGCGTGCCGCAGCCGGGCATGATCGAGGGGCTGGCGGTGGCGGCGGACTGGCGGCCGAGCGGCGAGCTCAGTGGCCATCAGGTGGTGCTGGCGATGCGGCGGGCGGGGCTGGAGCCGCCGCTGACCGCGGTCGTCGGGCAGGGCATCGGCTTCTGGCGGCTGCCGGGCGGGCGCGCCTACGCGGTGGCGGGCTCGTTCTGTCGCTTTTTGCTGGAGCGCTACGGGGCCGCGCCGCTGCTCGCGGCCTACCAGCGCGGCGGCGGGCCGGCCGAGTTTGCGGCCGCGTTTCAGGTGCCCTTCGAGACGCTGGCTGCCGAGTGGCGGCGCACCGTGGACGAGCAGCCCATGAAGGCCGAGGCGCAGGAGGTCGCGCGCGAGCGGCTGCGGCGCAAGGCCGTGTTCCACAAGGTCTGCGCGCACGAGCTGGCCCTGCGCAAGGAGGCCGCGCACGCGGCGCTGGGCCGCGGCGATATCGACGAGGCGATCCAGCTCCTCGGCGCCGTCTGCCACGACGATCCCGACGAGCCGCAGCATCAGGCCGAGCTGGTCGAGCTGCTCGCCGCCGCCGGGCGCCTCGACGAGGCCGCACGCACCGCGCAGGTGCTGCTCGGCCATCCCGGTCGCACGCCGGTGCTCGAAGCGCGCGCCGTCGGGCGACTGGGCGATCTGGCGGTGCTGCGCGGCGACCTAGAAGCTGCGCGAACGTACTACCGGCAGGCCGAGGCCGGGCCGCAGCCCGACTCGCTCGCCCGTCTGACCACCGCCAAGCTGGCGGCGCTGGCCTCCGAGCATGCCGGACCGCTGCTCCTGCGCGTGCTCGTCGGGCCGCCTGCCGCCGAGACCCCGCCCGGTCCCCGTCCTGAGCAGAACGAGGCGGTATCGGCCTACACGCTGACCCAGGCCGCCCTGGCCGAGCCGACGCTGGGGCTGCCCCACTACGTCCTCGGCCGGCTGCTGTTTGAGCGCGGCGGCTACAGCGGGGCCGAGCAGGAGCTGGCGCGCAGCCTGGAGCTGGGTCTTCCCGACGAGCGGTTCAGCTATCAGGCGCTGCTTTTGCGCGGGCAGGCGGCGCTCTTGAGCGGCCACCCGGCGGCGGCGGCGACGCTCTTCGAGCAGCTCGGCCAGCAGCTGCCCGCGGCGGAGCAGGGCCGACGGCTGGAGCTCGAAGACATGCGCGACCGCGCCCGCCGCTGGCTTCTGCAGGACAGCAGCGATCCGGAAAGCGAAAAAGAAAAGGCAAAGGCATCCCCGAATGGCACCCCTTCTCCGATTCACCCGTGACATTTCACCGAACCTGGCCGGCCGCAGCGACGCGCTGACCGAGCTCTCGATCGGCGAGCTGCAAGGGCGGCTGCGGCGGCGCGAGCTCAAGCCGAGCGAGCTCACCGAGGCGCACCTGGCCCGCATCGCCGCGGTCAACCCCGTGCTCAATGCCGTCATCGGCGACCGCTCGGCGGCGGCTCAGGCAGAAGCCAGGCTCGCCGACGCCGTGCTCGCGCGCACCCCCGACGCTGAGCTGCACAAGCTGCCGGCGCTCTTCGCCATTCCCTGCACCGTCAAGGAGTTCTTCGGCGTCGCCGGCCAGCCGCACACCGGCGGCATGATGAGGCGCGCGGGAAATCGCGCCGGCAGCGACTGCACCGTCGTCGAGCGCCTGCGCCAGGCCGGCGCCATCGTCCTCGGCGTCACCAACGTCCCCGAGGGCGGCCTGTGGATGGAGACCCACAACCTGATCTACGGCCGCACGCGCAACCCCTGGAACCTGGCCCACACCTCGGGCGGCTCCAGCGGCGGCGAGGGTGCGATCGTCGCTGCCGGCGGCGCTCCATTTGGGATTGGGTCTGATGTCGGCGGCTCGATCCGCATCCCCGCGGCGTTCTGCGGCACCGTGGGGCACAAGCCGTCGGGCGGCCTGATTCCGCTGCACGGCCACTTCCCGCCGCCGCTCGGCAGCAGCCAGTTTCTCGTCGGTGGGCCCCTGTGCCGGCGCGTGGCTGACGTGATGCCGCTGCTGCGCGTCATGGCCGGTCCCGACGGCCACGATGCCACCTGCGAGGCTCTGCCGCTCGGCGATCCCGAAAAGGTCGAGCTGCGCGCCCTGCGGATCCTGACGCTGCCGGCGCCGCTGCGGGTCTCGGACGTGATGCGGGCGGCGGTCGACGCTTCGGTGGCGGCGCTCGGCAGCCAGGGCGCCACCGTCGAGAAGCTCGATCCAGAGCTGCTGCGCGGCGGCTTTGCGATGTGGATGGCCGCCCTCACCAGCGCCTCGGCCGCGACCTATGACCAGATGCTGTCCGACGGAGCGGGCATCTCGCTGGGCAGCGAGCTCTTGCGGCTGCCATTCGGCAAGAGCAGCTATGTGCTGGCGTCGCTGGTCACGGTCCTTTCCGAGCGGCTGCTCCAGCACCTGCCGCGCTCGCTCAACGACATGGGCAGCCACCTGGCGCGCCTGGAGCGGCTGCGCCGCCAGCTCGACGAGGCGCTGGGCGAAAATGGCGTCATCATCTACCCGCCCTACACGCGACCGGCGCCGCGCCACCACGGGCCGCTGCTCACGCCGTTCGACGTCGCCTGCACTGCGATCTGGAACGTCCTCGGCTATCCCGCGACGGTGGTGCCGGTGGGCTTCGATGCCCGCGGGCTGCCGGTGTCGGTGCAGGTGGTGGCGCGCCGTGGCCTCGATCACGTGACCGTCGCTGTGGCCGCTGCACTCGAAAAGGAGTTTGGCGGCTGGCGGCGCGCCGATCCTCTCGCTGCCGGGGGCCGCGGCGAGGTCGCTGCGGCGGCCTGAGCGGCGGCCTCGGAGCTGCCGCTGTGATATAAATACTCGATATGTTTCCGCGTAAGGCGCCTCTGGCCGGGGTCTGGTGCTCGCTGTCGCTGGGTCTGATGCTCTTTGCAGGCAGCAGCTGCCGCCAGCGCGACGCTGCACCGGCCGAGCAGCATCCTTCAGCCGCTGGCGCTGCCGGGGCCGCCGCCGCCGCCGTCCCGACATTTCCCGACACCGAGCAGGTGGTGATTGTCGACGGCGCGCACGACACGCTGAGCGCGGCCCGGCTGGGCCTGGAGGCGGCGCTGCACCTGAGCACGGATCTGCCGCTGCCCTATCCGCGCGTCGAGCGCCACGGCGATCGCTTTCGCGTGGTGCTGGGGCGCGGGACCTATGCCTCGCTGCGGCCCCTGGTGCGGGCGCTGTTTGCGGCCAGCCATCCGGTGCAGGTGCTGGCGGCCGGGCAGGCGGGCGGCGACGATGTCATCAAGCTGGGCATCGTCTGCACCGAGGGTGAGACCGTTCCGCTGTACGCGACGCCGCTGACCACGCCGCCCAAGGAGCTGGCGCGCCTCAAGCACGGCCAGGTCGTGGTGCTCAAAGAGGACGAAGAGGAGCCGCGCCACGGCGATCACGACGGCGACGAGCAGGAGCTGAGCGAGGTCGCGGAGCGCGGCTATCTGACGGCGCTCCAGCCGCAGCTGGGGCTGGTGCGCGGACCCGACGTGCTGCTTCCGGCCGACTGCACGCCGCGCGACGAGGACAACGACGATGGCAACGGCCGGATCCTGGGCGCGGGCGCCAGCGGCAGCGGCGAGTTCGGCCGGCTGTGCCTGACCACGCGCTTTGCGGGCCGCGTCGGCCACCTGGCGCACGCCGACGTGCTGGCGGTGACGCCCAACTATCGGCGCTGCCTGCACTTTCCCGGCGCCGGCACGTTCGACGGCTTCGACCACAGCCGTACCGGCAGCCTGTTCGCCGTGGAGGTCGACGAGGGTGCGCACCCGGTCGTTGGATCTAATCCAATATCGGGCGCGCCGGCCTTTGTTGGACTGCGTCTGTATGCGGTGCCGGCGCAGGGGCCGCTACAGCCGCGGGGACAGTGGCCGGGGCTGAGCCGGCCGGCGTTTCTGGGCGACCACCTCATCGCGGTCTCGGAAGAGGCCGCGCTGGCGGCGCTGTTCCTGGTCGACGGGATCGCGAAGCGCACGGCGGCCGACACCTCGCCGCTGCCGACGCCCCGGCGGATTGCGGCGCTGGCGCTCGCGGATGTGCCGCGGCTGCCCGAGAAGGTGCCGGTGCATCGGCCGGCAGCGCCGACGCTGGCCGGCGGCCGGGTGCGCGCGAGCTTCCTGCGCAGCTGCCGTCCCGACGGGGTCAAGCGGGTGCGGGCCGCGGCGGGCGCGAGCTACGTCAGCTGCGTGCTGGAGATCGAGGCCGAGGTCGGGCTGGACGGCAGCCGCCTGGAGCGCCGCTGCCGGCTCGACAACGCCGAGACGCCGCTCGAAGAGCCGCTGCCTACGCCTTGTCCGTAGGCTCGGCGGCGGCTGCGGCTTCGTCGGGTTCCGGCGGGTGTGGAACCGGCGCGTCGGTCCAGCCGATCCAGTGCTGGCGGGCGGGCAGGGTGCCCAGCGCCTGATCGATGGCCAGGAGCAGCGGGCGCACCGTCTCGGGCTGCACGGCCGACAGGGCGATGGCGTCGCGGTCTGTGGGCAGGCGCTGCCAGTCGTCGGCAGTCAGGCGATCGGTCTTATTGTAGACCAGGATGCGCGGGCGGTTTTCAAGGTGCAGCTCGCGCAGGATGCGCTCGACGGAGGCCAGGTGGGACTCCAGCGCCGGATCGCTGGCGTCGATGACGTGCAGCAGCAGGTCGGCCTCGTCGAGCTCCTCCAGCGTGGCGCGAAAGGCGCTGACCAGATCGGCCGGCAGGTCGCGGATGAAGCCCACGGTGTCGGTCAGGATCAGCTCGCGCTCGTCTGGAAAGCGCATGCGCCGGCTGGTCGGATCCAGGGTCGCAAACAGCTGGTTGGCCACCAGGACCTCGCTGCGGGTCAGGGTGTTGAGCAGGGTCGACTTGCCGGCGTTGGTGTAGCCGACGATCGCCACCACCGGCAGGTTGCGCCGCTGCCGCTGCTTGCGCCGCTCGGCGCGCTGGCTTGACAGCTGGTCGATGGCGTTTGAGAGCATGGCGATGCGGTCGCGGGCGCGGCGGCGGTTGATCTCGAGCTTGGTCTCGCCGGGGCCGCGGCCGCCGATGCCGCCGGTCAGGCGCGACATCATGGTGTTCTTCTCGATGAGGCGCGGCAGCAGGTACTTGAGCTGCGCCAGCTCGACCTGGAGCTTGCCGTCGCGGCTGTGGGCGTGCTGCGCAAAGATGTCGAGGATCAGCATCGTCCGATCGATGACCTTGAGCTCGGTGGCGTCGGAGATCGCCCGCGCCTGGGCCGGCGTCAGCTCGGGGTCAAAGACCAGCACCGTGGCGTCGTGCTGGAGCGCGCGCAGGACAATCTCGTCGAGCTTGCCCTTGCCGATGAGGAAGCGCGGATCGACCTCGGGACGGCGCTGGGTGATGACGTCGAGCACCTGTAGCCCGGCGGTGCGGCAGAGCTCGCGCAGCTCGGCGCCACGGGCCTCGGGATCCCAGGACGAGCCGAGCGACGGCAGCTCGGGCCCAGCCACGGACCCGCCTTTGCGCGAGTGAGCGCGCGGCGGCACGATGACCTGCACCACCAGCGCCCGGTCCGCACCCTCGACAGCGACGGTGGCGGTGGCGGCGGCGCTCTTCTGGTATTCGTCTTCGAGCGCGTGGACGAGCTCGTCGAAGCGCAGCGTCTGGTGGTGCACCGGCTCGGGCAGCAGCTCGCGCCACAAGAGCTCCTGCGGGTTGGGCGGCAAGAGGTGCGCGACCAGCAGCTGGCCGGGCTGTCCCGACGGCGTCATGGCGACGGCGGCCACCAGATCCAGGCGCAGCTTGGCCAGGTCGATGAGGTCGTCGCGCGTCAGCGGCTCGGCGCGCAGGTGGGTGTGCACCAGGCGCAGCCCGCGCAGGCGGCCGCGGCCGGCGCGCTGGCGGCCCAGGTCGGGCAGCACCAGGCGACCGGGCTCACCGACGATGACGTGGGTGATGAGGCCGGCGCGATCGATCATCACGCCGACCTGCCGCTTGACCTCGCTGGAGCACTGGCAGAGAAACGTCGCCAGCTCCTCGGACACAACCTCGTGGGTGGCGACTCGCCGACGCTGGATGCGCTCCAGCATGTGCCGTTGGCTGGGCTTGAGGCCGTTCAGATTCCCGTGCAGCTGCTCCATTTAGCAACTGGCTATTTGGGCATTTGGGCGCAATCACGCAACGATAAAAAGCGCACTGCCGAGGGGGGTTTGGGCGCGGGCAGCGGAAATTCGAGCTGGAGGCGCTGCACCCGCCCGGGTCCGATCCTGAGCGGCGACGCCGGGAGCGGCACCAGACCCAGCTCGTCGTCGGCGCCCGCGAGCAGGCGCAGCAGGGAGGGCTCGACGGCGATGGGGCGGCTGCCGACGTTGGTGAAGCGCAGCAGCAGCAGCAAGCGATCGGCCGTGGGCTGGAGGCGCTCCAGCGTCAGCCGCAGCTCGGGGGCGGCCAGCGCGACGGCCCCGGGCGCGAGCGCCAGCAGCCCGGCGGGCGCGGCGGCGGCGGCGGGCGGCGCGACCCTGGGCACCGGGGCAACGGCTGGCGGCGGCGGCGGCTGGCGCGGGGGTGCCTGGCCTCCCCAGAGCGCGGTGGCGGCGGCGGCCGAGAGGCCCAGGGCCACCGGCAGCGCCAGGCTGGCCAGCGTCGCGACCGAGGTGCGCTTTTTCTGCTGCGGCTGGGTCGGCCGCAGCCAGGTCGGCGACAGGGCCACGGTGCTGGCCGAGAGCGGCGCCAGGGTCGGGGGCAGCGCCGGAAAGCCGTCGCCGGTGCTCTCGCCCCAGTCGGCGTCCAGGAGGTCCACGGTGGCGCGCGGGCAGCTCTGGCCCAGGACATCGCCGGCGGCGCTGGCGCGGGCGAGCGGCGCCTGGAGCTCGATGAGCTGCTCGCCCAGGGCCAGGTCGAGCGCGCGCAGGGCGATGCGCCGATCGGCCTGGGTGTGCAGGCAGCGACGCAGGAGGCGAGCCAGCGCTGGCCGCCGCAGCGCCGCTGGCGGCAGCAGATCGCGCAGCAGCGCTCCGACGGCAAAGACATCCGCGGCGGGGGTGAGCAGGCGGTCGGAGAGGCGCAGCTCGGGGGCGATGGCCTCTTCGGGGCGACTGCCCACGCTGCTGATGGGCGAGAACGCGAGCAGGCGCACGCTGCCGTCCCAGCCGACGAACACCGTGGCCAGGTTGACGCGGCCGTGGCCGCAGCTGCGCTGGCGGCTGCGGCTCTGGTGGCGCTCGATGGCCAGCAGGGCGCGGGCAACGGCCTGGGCCACGCCCACGCCCCACCACGCCGGCAGCTCGCCGGGGGCGGCGCGCAGGACCGTGAACAGGTCGACGCCCTCGGGCGCTTCGCAGACCGCGTAGGCGTTGCGGGGATCGGCGGCGCCGATGTCGAGCAGCCGCAGCAGGTGCACGTGGCAGAGGCCGTGCACCCGCCGGGCGGCGAGGCGCTCGCGCTCCAGCTCGGCGGCGGGGAACCACTCGACCAGGACCGACTTATCGGGCAGTCCGGCCTCACCGCGCCAGAGTGCTCGGCGGCGGATGCGCTGCACCGGCGTGATGCTGGAGGGGGAGGGCCGGTTCGCTGCGGTTGCCGGGCCCGCGGGGGGCCCACCGAGGCTGAGCGAGGGAGGAGGCAGCTCATGGGTACCGTCGGGTAGCCAGAGCCGCGGCGGAAGCGCCATGGACCCAGTATAGACGCTTGCGGCCCCGACGCGGGATCGGCGGCCGTGGCAGGTGTCTGCCAGCCAACTTAATGTAATGCTCTTATATGTAAGATAAATTACGTTTTAGGGCGTGCCTACATCCAGACTCCAGGGGTCCTGCTAGCACGCGATCGATGATCGTCCAGATGATTCTGCTAACAGACCCGAAACCTGCGCTTTATCCAGCTGTCCAAGTGCTTGATCCGCATGGGGTTTCGGGATGGCTGAAAAAAATCTGAAGAAACTAAAAAAGTTTGGAACCCCACATGAAAAAAAATGTCCGAAACTGTGACTGGCTCCACATCGAGAGCCCGCCACGGAGGACGTTATGGCCAGCGGAGTTGCTATCCCAATCACGATCCAGGTCTACAAAGGAACCAATGTAGTCCGGACGGAACAGCTCAACCAAGAGCAGATCAAGATCGGGAAGATCGGTTCTAACAACATCCAGCTCGAGGACGAATCGGTCAGCCGCATGCATGCGATGATCGAGGTGTCGCCGACCAAAGAGGTGTCGATCACGGACCTCGGGTCGACCAAGGGCACCTTCGTCAACGGCACGAAGATCACCAAGCAGAAGATCAAGCCGGGCGACGAAGTGCGCATCGGCGACGTGAAGCTGGTGGTGAAGTTCGATGTCGTCGCCGAGGCCGAGGAGATCTCGGAAGCGGCCGAGGCCTCGGAGCTTCAGGAGACCCCGGCGACCCCGCCGCCGCCGTCCCGTCCGGCGCCGCCGCCGATCGGCGCGCCGCCGCCGCGCTTTGCGCCGCCGGCCCCGTTCGCGGCCTCGAAGGCCGCTCCGGTCGTCGAGACGCCCGCTCCGGCCACCTACCAGGTTCCGCCGGCCTACGGTCAGAAGGCGTTCGTGCCGGTGGTGCCGCCGCACATCGCCGAGCAGGTCGAGACCCGCGATGGCGCCCGCGCCGTCGAGGTCGCCGCGCTCTTCGAAGAGGCGGTCATCGACGTCAAGCACTTCGACAACCCCTCTGGCGGCAAGGTCACCCCGGCCACCAAGGGCATCATCGGCGTCGGCGCTGCGTCGCTGGCGACGGTTTTCCTGCTGTTCCTGGTCAGCTATGCCCAGGTCTCGCGGGAGAAGGCGGAGCTTGAGGCGATCGAGGCGAAGAATGCCGCCCTCGCCGCCATGGGCAAGGACAAGGAGAAGCTGGACAAGCCGATGGCGCACCGGGAGAGCCCGGCCAAGGACGTCGCGGCCTTCTCGCTGCTCGGTGTGGGCTTCGCAGCCATGCTGCTCGGTCTGTACCGCCGCATGAACGAGCTCAAGGAGAACGAGTTCTCCATCGGCCCGGATCCCGGCGCGTCGTTCAAGGCCCCCGGCGACGATCTGCCGATGGCGCGCTTCCCGATGGTGCGCTCGACGGGCACCGACTACGAGCTGCTGTTTACCGGCAAGATGACCGGCGATATGCAGCTCGGCGGCAAGACGATCCAGCTCGCGGAGCTGGCGAGCTCGGGCCAGGCCAAGCCGGCCGGCGACGTGCAGGGCGCGTTCGCGATGTCGATCCCGCAAGAGGCGCGGATCAACATCCAGCTGGGCGACAACGTCTTCAACATCAACTCGGTCGCCAAGCCGCGCGCCTACCCGGTGCCGCTGACCATCGACTGGGGCACGCAGTCCTACACCGGCGCGGTGTTCGCCGTCGTCGGTCTGTTCATGGCGCTGATGTTCTCGGTGCCGCCGGATCCCAAGTCGCTGTCGCTCGATGCGTTCATGAACGATCAGCGTCTGGCCAAGTTCCTGGTCAAGCCCGAGGAGCAGAAGCCCGAAGAGATCCCGGACTGGCTGAAGAAGCAGAAGCAGGAAAACGAGAACGCCGGCGGCAAGCGCGCCAAGGACACCGAAGGCAAGATGGGCAAGAAGGACTCGTCGGCGAAGAACAAGATCTTCGCGATCAAGGGTCCGCCGACCAACACCGATATCAAGCTGGCCAAGGAAGCCGCCAAGGACGCCGCCCTCAAGGCCGGTGTGCTCGGCATCCTGCGCAGTGGTCAGGTCGGTGCCATGGCCTCGATCTTCGGTCGTGACTCGGCCCTCGGCCGCGACGCCGAGGACGCCATGGGTGGTCTCGTCGGCACGGAAGTTGGCGAGGCGTACGGCGCCGGCGGCTTCGGCATCGTCGGCTCGGGCCGCGGTGGCGGTGGCACCGGTGAAGGCACCATCGGCCTCGGCAACCTCGGCACGATCGGCCGCGGCTCGGGCGCTCCCGGCGGCGGCATGTACGGCGCCAAGGTCGGTAACCTCAAGGCCCGCAAGGCCGGCGCTCCGGAAGTCGTCCCCGGCACTGCCGAGGTCCGCGGCTCGCTGGACAAGGAGCTCATCCGCCGCATCATCCGTCGCCACATCAACGAGGTTAAGTTCTGCTACGAGAAGGAGCTGACCCGCTCCCCGAACCTCCAGGGCCGTGTGATGGTGCAGTTCACGATCGCCCCGACGGGCGCGGTCGTGGCCAGCATCGTGCAGTCCTCCACCGTCGGCAACCCCATCGTCGAGCAGTGCATCGCCGGTGCGGTCCGTCGCTGGGAGTTCCCCAAGCCGCAGGGCGGCATCGTCGTCGTCACCTATCCGTTCGTGCTCAAGTCTGCCGGCGAATAGCCCGGCCCCGTCTTGAATCCCGGCCAGTTCAGTAGTACGCAGGGGCGATGAAAGTCGCCCCTTCTCGCCGCGCCCTTCTCTGCTTTTCCTTCTTCACAGCCGTCACCTTCCCGGTCGCTTTTCCCGTCGCTGCGGCGCCCGAAGGAGCAGCTGCGCTGCAGCGCCTGAACGGGGCGCTGATCGGCGAGCAGGTGGATGCCCTGCGCATTGTCTGGACCGGCGGGGTGCCCGGGGGCGGAGCCTACCGGCGCCTGCGGATCGAGTCGGGCAGGGCGGCGCTGGAGCGCTGCGACGCCAGCTGCCAGCCGGTGGGAGCGCCGCTCAAGCTGTCGGGCGGCGAGCGAGCGCAGCTCATCTCGCGGCTGCGCAGCGCCGAGCTGGGCACGCTGCGCGACAGCGAGCAGGGCGCCACGGATCGGCAGCTGGAGGTGGAGTTGGCCGGCGCCCCGATCGGTCAGTGGAAGGTCGCGCGCGCCGACTGGCCGATGCCGCCGGATGGCTATGGGGTTGCGGACTATCTGGACGATCTGAGCAAGCGCATCGAGAAGGGCGCCGCAGCGCGTCCTGCCGTCGCTGTGCCCGCAACTGTGGCCGAGCTTGCGGGCCTGCGCTTGCAGCTGCGGGTGCAGCCGCGCAACCGCGCCGGCGGGCTGGTCGTGGTGGAGGCGGGCAAGCTGCGGGTGACGCCGGAGGAGGGCAGCCTGGCCCGCACGCCGCGGCCGCGCCCGTTTGAGCGAGCGCTCAGCAGCGACGAGCAGACCCAGCTGATCGCGAACCTGAAGGCGGCGCGACTGGATGAGCTCGATGGCCTGGTGCCCAAGCGCGCCCAGCCGGCGATCGGCGACGAGGACGGCCGGCTGGCGACCTTGCACCTGATGCCTTCGGATGGGGGGGCGGCGACGGGACAGCCGCGCGGCTACGAGCGCTACATGGCCGATCTAGGCCGCTCGCCAGCGTCGGCGCTGGTGGGTCAGCTGGTCGGCTTCCTGGTCACGGAGAGTGCGCAGCGGGCGGCGCAAACGGCAGCGGCACCACGATCGCCGTCCGGCCGAGGCGCTGTTCGTTAGGCTCAGCCGGCGGCGGCGCCTGGGGCGCGATGAGCTCAAGCTCGGTGCCCGGCTCCCACACCGATCGGTGGATGTAGGCCAGGGCAATGGTGCCGTAGCGCGGCGACGACACCGCCGAGGTGATGATCCCGGCGAGCGGCCGACTGGCGTGCCCGAGTCGGGTGCCGGCCACTGGAGGTGCGCCGCCGTCGGGCAGCCGCAGGCCGCAGAGCTTGCGGTTGAGGTGACCGCGATCGCGCAGCCGCACAACGACCTCCTGCCCGAGATAGCAGCCCTTGCTGAAGCTGACCGCATCGTCGAGGCCAGCCTCTGCCGGCATGCGATCTTCGTCGAGATCGATGCCATAAAACGGCGTTCCGGCCTCCACCCGCATGACCTCGGCTGCCTCGGCGGTGAGCGTGGTGCCGCCGGCCGCGGCCAGGCGCTCGGCCAGGGCCGCCAGCTCGGATGGAGCGCCGATCACGTGAAAGCCGGGAATGCCCAGCTCGGTGGTGGCCGCGCAGAAGAGCGGCACCTCGGCCGAGCCGCGCAGCACCCCGTGATACTTCGGCAGCGCCGCCACTTCCGACGGTGAGCTGCCCAGCGCCGGCCCCAGAAACTCGGCCGCCGCGCTGCCATAGACGCCCAGCTCGCCAACTGACTGACTAATGTCAGCGATCGCCGCATCGTCCATGATCAGGTGCTTGTCCAGGGCGGACTGCACCGACGCCCGGGCCGTCGCGACCAGCTCGATCAGCAGCCCGAAGTCGCCGCAGTCGTAGACCACCAGATCGGCCAGCAGCTTGCCTTTGACCGTCAGCAGCGCCGCGTGGCAGCCCTGCCCGGGCTGCAAGCCCTTGATGTCATTGCTGACCATGCCATGGAGGAAGCGCCGGGCGTCCGGTCCGCTCAGCCGCAGCCGGGCGCGTTCGGTGGACAGGTCGCGGCCCAGCAAGCGGGGCCCGGGGTCGATTGGAGTCGGTGACTGCATCCCGGCAACCTACGCCCGCTCTACCGTGCGGTCAACCGCTGTACCCCTATTCTTTCCTTCAAAAGGTCGTGATACCATCAACAACGGTATGGAGATAAGCGAACTCAGCGAGCTAGCCAGCAAACTCAGTTCCGACGAGTTTGCGTCGCGCTTCCCGCATCTGTTCCTGGTCTTCTATGAGACCGTCGATCCGCTGGGAGCGTCCTCGTTCGCCACGCAGATCGTCTCAAAGGACACTGCCCGGAAGAAGCCGACCAGCGAGCTGCGCGTGGTGCCGCTCATCAAAGCGCCCACCAATCCGTACTCGGATCGCATCTCGGTTGGTCGCGCCCGCAACTGCGACGTCGTGCTGCGCAATCCCTCGGTGTCCAAGCTGCACGCGCACATCCGGCGCGAGCCCAACGGCAGCTGGGTGCTCATTGACCTCAACTCGCACAACGGCACCGTCGTCGACGGGCTGCGTGTGTCATCGTCGTCACCGGTGCCGCTCAAGATCGGCGAGCAGGTGACCTTCGGTGGCATGACGGTGCGCATCGTCGATGCCCATCAGCTGTACCTGGTCCTGCTCGGCCGCTCCCCCTGGGGAAACCGGTAAGCGCCGGGTCTCCCTCCCTTTTTTCAGATTCCAGAAAACTGGCTGCGCCCGCTCCCGCGGCTCTGGCGATCAGAGACGCCGTGAGACCTTGCGCGACGGGCCCTGGACCGGCGGCGGTGGCGGTGGCGGCGGGGTGTCGGCCCGGAGCACGGCATCCAGGGCCGAGCCCCGACCGGGCTCCACGTCGACGGTGTTCTGGTAGTCGAGGAAGCCGGTCTTGTGGATGACCACCTCGTGCTCGCCGGCACTGATGGCGCGATGGTAGGGCGTCATGCCCAGCCGGCGGCCATCGATCAGCACCTCGGCCGCAGTGGGCTGCGAGGTCACATCCAGGAGCCCCAGCGGCCGGGTGGTGCCGCGGCGCAGCACCTCGGCAACCAGCGTCGCCAGCCGCGCCTTGGTCTGCTCGGCGGAGCAGCCCGCGCACTCGGCGCTGTCCTGGGCGGCCAGATCGCCGGTCTCGGCGTCGAAGAGGCGGGCGCTCAGGATCGGTCCATCGTCGCTGAGCTTGCGCTGCACGGCCAGCACATGGCGCAGCCCGTGCGTCTGCGCCAGCTCCTCCAGGCACGAGGTGGTCTCGCCGCACGCCGAAGGGGTTGCCGCCGTCGCAGCTGCCTCGGTTCCATGCTCGCCGAGCACCGCCTGACGGGCGCGATGGATGCAGTCGGCAGCCACCTGGCGCAGCCCGGCCGGATCGTCGCTGGAATCGAGGATGAGGGCCATGGTCGGGGTGTAGCTGACCTGCCCCGCACCCGGCCGCGGCCAGCGCACGATCGCCTCGATGCCGGCGCGCACCGTCACCTCGGCAGTCAGCCGCCAGCGGCCCTGATGGATCGCCAGCTGATGGACCCCGGGCTCCAGCTTCAGGCGCTGCTGCTTGGGCAGCGCCCCGGCCTCCTTGCCGTCCACCTCCAGCATGCTGCGACGGAGCGCCGGCGGCGGCAGGATGAACACCTCGCCGCTGGCAGCCGAAGCCGGTCCAGCGGCACCGGCCGTTTTCGCAACCAGCTCCAGCGCCGCGAGGACGCCGGAGCAAAGCAGCCATGACCTGGTCACGGTCACTTGCAAGCTCCCACTGTTGTCTTTTGGTTGGGGCCCACCTTGACGGTGCGCTTCTCTTTGGCGCTGATGCGAATCTCCTGTTCGCCCGGCGTGACCCACATGATCGTCGTCTCGCAGCGGCCCTTGCGCAGCCGCTGCACCTGCACGCGCCCGAGCTTCTTGCCCAGTCGCGGCACCGCGTCGCCCAGGTAGCTGCGCTCGGCGCTGTTGCCGCCGCGCTGGCCCTCCAGGCGCTGGAACTCGTTCATGGCCTCGGCGAACTGCCCCTGCGCCTCGTAGGAGCGGCCGAGGTAGTACGCAAGGTCATAGGCGATGGGAGCGCAGACCTTGGCCGACTCGCGCCCGCACAGGCTGGAGAGCCGCTCCAGCGCCTTTTGCGCCTTGCGGTAGTCCTTGTTCTTGAACGGCTCGCTGCCGGCGCGGAGCATGGCGGCCACATCGACCCGGCCCTGCTTGTCCACGGGCATCGACGCTGACTTGAACTTGCTGCCGGGACCGGCCGGATCGACCTCGGGCTGCGTCGGGGGCGTCGTCTCGGTCTCCGGTGGTGTTGTACTGGCTTCAGTTCTGGCAGCGCCGGCATCGACGCTGGCCGGCGGCGGCGGCGTGGGCGTCGCAGGCGCAGTGGGTGTCGGCGTCGGGGCCGGCGTCGGGGCCTCTGCGGGCTGGGGCTGCGCGGACGGCAGCAGGCGGGTCAGCAGGGCGCTGGCGCGGGCGCGCACAGCGGTATCGGTGTCGCGGGCCAGCCGCTTGAGCACCGCGATCGACAGCGTCGGCGGTCCATCCAGCGTCTGGGCCAGCTTGTCGGCGAGCTCGATGACCTTGAGGCGCACCGAGCGGTCGGGGTCGCGCGTCGAGCGCTCCAGCGCCGGACGGGCCACGTCGGGACCCTGGGCGACCGCGGCCTCCAGCGCCGCCTCGCGAACCGCCGGCTCGGGGCTGTTCAGCATGCCGGCCGACTCGGGCGGCGGCTCCATCTCCTCGCCCAGGCGGCGCAGGGCGGCATAGGAGCGCAGCGTCTCGGTGGTGACCGGCCGCTCGGCCGCTGCCTCGCGCAGCACCGAAGAGGCGCGCTTGTCGCCCAGGGCCGCCAGCTTGCGGGCCGCCAGCCGCCGGACGCCGGGCGTGCTGTCGCCCAGCGCTGCCGCCAGGACCTCGCGGTCGCGGTCCACCTGCTCGACGACCTGCCGGCGCGTCGGCTCGTCGCCAGTCTTGAGGATGCCCAGCAGCGGCCCGCGCTGCCCCTCATCGCCCAGGAGCAGCATCGACGAGCGGGCGGCGAGCTGCTCGCTTGGGCTGCCCTGCGAGGCAGCCTTGTTCAGCCAGATGCTGGCCTCGTCGCGGGCGGTGCGCTGGCCGCGCTCGGTCAGCCGCTTGGCGACGGCGCCGATCGAGCGCAGGACCTCCTGCCGGACCCCGGGATCGCTGTCGGTCAGGCCGTCGTGAAGCAGGCGCAGGGCCTCGGGATCGCGCCGCCTGCCGAGGGCCTGGGCCGCTTCGCGCCGCACGGTGGGGTCGGCATCGCGGCGGCCGAGGATGCGTCCCAGGGCCACGGTGCTGTCGCGCCCTTCCAGGTCGCCGAGTGCGGCCACGGCCTGATCGCGCAGCAGCCAGTTGGGGTTGCTCGTGACCTCTTGCGCCCAGCCCAGGCTCTGCGCGGCGGCCAGCGTCGGATCGGCATCGCTCAGGCGGACCATGGCGACGGCAGCGCCCTGGCGGACGCGCGGCTCGGTGGCGTCCTTGAGCAGCGGGTGCATGCGCCGCAGATCCGCCGAGACGCCCACATAGCTGAGGCCGCTCAGCGCCAGGAGCCGCATGGGTCCGGCGGCGTCGGGGTTGCCCAGCACGCTGCGGAACTGCTCGGGCTCCACCGGCTCGTCGAGAGCGGCCAGCAGGGCGGCGGCGCGCAGCTGGAGCTGTCCGGGCTTGCGCGCCTGCTCGCGCAAAAAGTCGCGGCCGCGCGGCTCGCCGATGCGCCCGAGCGAGCTGGCCAGGTTGAGCTGCATCTCGCGGTTCTGCATGGTGCTCAGGCGGGTGAGCAGGTTGTCGCGGGCCGCGGTGTCGCCGGTCTGGGCCAGGCGCAGGAGCAGGATGATCGCGCCCTCTTCGGGCACCTTGCCGCGCTGCACGGCCGTGGTCAGGACCTTCTGCGCCTCGCGGTCGCCGCGGCCGCACAGGTACAGGGCGGCGCGCAGCCGGGCGGGATCGTACTTGCCGTTGAGGGCCGCGCGCAGCGCCTGCTGGCCGCGGGCATCGCCCAGCTGGTCGAGCGCTTCGGCGGCGGCCTCGGCCACGATCGGCTGCGTGCTGACGGTTGCCAGCTGCGCCGCCAGCTGCGGCACCACGCTCTGCTGGCCCAGCTGACCCAGCGCTTCGGCGGTGCGCAGGCGGACGCTGACCGCCTTGTCGTCGAGGAGCGCGGTGAGCAGCGGCGTCAGCCCGGGGGCGTAGGTCGCGGCCAGGGCCGAGGCGGCGCCCTGGCGCAGCTCGGGATCGGGATGCTGGAGATCCTGCTTGAGCTGCGCGATGGCGTCTTCGCGCAGGGCGAGCAGCTGCTTGGTGTCGATGCGGTCGCGCTCGCCGGGCTTTCGCACAAAGTGCAGGTAGGTCAACAGGGCGCCGCCGAGCGCAGCCACCAGCGCCAGCGTGATGATGCCCAGCGCCAGCACCGGCCGGCGGCGCTGCGTCGGCATGACGCCGGTCACAGTGTTGAGGCGGTTGGGATCCACCGGGCTCAGGTTCGTCGCCGAGCGGCGCCCGGGATCGCTCTTTCCGCCCAGCTCCTCCAGCTCGTTTACGAGCACCTGCTCCAGGTCGCGCATGGCCGCAAAGCGGTCGTTGCGCTTCTTGGCCAGCGTGCGGGCGACGATCTTTTCCAGCTGCTCCGAGATGACCAGCGAAGGCAGGCGCTTGCGCAGCTCGGGCGGCGGGCGGTAGGCGTGCTTGAACATCAGCGCCGCGGCGTTGTCGTCCTCGAACGGCACCGTGCCGGTGAGCATCTCGTACAGGATGCAGCCGAGCGCGTACTGGTCGGCGCGGGCGTCGACGTCGTCGCCCAGCGCCTGCTCGGGCGACATGTAGTGGGGCGTGCCGAGCACGGTCCCGGGCAGGGTGTGGCGCTCTTTCAAGGCGCGCTGCGCCTCGGACGAGTTGGGATCGATGCCTTCGCCGAGTCGGATGTTGATCGTGGGGCCGCCCGTCGCGGTGGCGATGCCGAAGTCGACGATCTTGACGAAGTCTTTTTGCCCGTCCTGCTCGATGAGGAAGATGTTGTCGGGCTTGAGGTCGCGGTGGATGATGCCCTTGTCGTGGACGGCCTGGAGGCCGCGGGCAATCTGAAGCCCGATCTGGCAGACGCGCGCCGGCGGCACCGGACCGCGGCTGATCACCTCGCTCAGCGTCGGACCGCGCAGAAACTCCATGACGATGTACGACCGTCCGTCGGGGAGTACGCCGAAGTCCGAGATATAAACGGTGTTGGCGTGCTGGATCTTCGAGGCCAGCTGCGCCTCTTGCAGGAAGCGGTACTGGGCGTCGGGATCCTGCGGCTTGAGGAGGATCTTGACCGCGACCAGGCTGTCCAGAAGGACATGCTTGGCCATGTACACGACGCCCATGCCGCCGGCCGAGAGCCGCTCGATGATGGCGTAGCGCTCGCCGATGACGGCGCCGACCAGCGGATCGTGGCTGCGGCCGGGGAAGTTGACCGCGACCTGGGGGCTGCTCGAACCGCCGCAGACGTGCGGCTCGCCGCTATCGTGAAGCTCGTTGCAGCGGGGACAGCGCAGGGCAACGGCCGTGGACTTGACCGTCATCCGGCCGTCCCGTCAGCGCGCGGTGTCTGATGGAGACACGACCAGGCCCAGGCACGACACATGACTCTGTCGAATTATTGCATGAGGAACCTTACGAATGGCAGCCTTGAAGCGCCAAAAGAGGCGGTTATTTGCCGTGGCTGCTGCAAAAAACGGCCGGCTGAACGGGGCGGTTAATTGGCGACTGGGATCTGGTAGGACCAGAAGAACTGCTTGGTGGCCCCACCCTCGGTGAAAGCGGGGAAGCGGAGGCGGCGGATCTGCTCGGAGATGCAGCGCCCGGTGCCGCTCTGCGAGATCGGGCCGAGGATGTCGGCCTTCTGGACCTGGCCCGAGGCTTCGACGACGATGCCGATGCTGATGTTGGTGCCCCACGCCTCGCGGATGCAGGTCTTGAACTTACCCTCGGCGTTGAGCATGATCTGACGCATCGTGGCCGGCGAGAGCTGCTTGACCGGCTCCAGGATCGGCGGCGGCGCGGCGACGGCCGGGGGCTTGGCGGCGACGGTGGGCGCGGGCTTGGGTGGGCGCACGGCGGCGATCCGCGGGGGGCGCGGGGGCTTGTTTGCCGACGGTGTGCTCGCGGTTGCGGGCGGCGCGAGCGGCTGCTCGGCGGCTGGACCAGACGGATTCGGCGCCTCCGGCGGCGGCGCCGGCTGCTCGGGTGTGGGCTGGTTGGGGATCAGCGGCAGCTGCGCCGGGGCGGTGGCGGCCGGCGCTGTCTCGGGTGCCGTCGTCGGTGCGGGCGGCACGGGAGCCGGCGGCGGCACGGCGGGCGCGGCCACCGGGTTTGCACCCGCGGGACTGGCGCCAGCCTGCTCGGTGGCCAGCTGCGTGACCTGAAGCGGCGCCGAGGGCAGCGACGGCAGCGGCGGCGGCAGCGGCTGGCTTACGGGCTGCGGCGGGTCGGGCTGCTGGTGCGGCTGCCACATCATGGCCCCCACGCCCAGCCCCAGCGCAAAGAGTCCCAGTCCGCCGATGACCCACCACAGCCGCCCCCGGGTCGCTGGCGGCGGCGCCGAGACCGGCCCTGACGGGACCTGCGAGGCCGGGGCATGCGGCGCCGGGGCATGCGCTGCCGGGGCATGCGCTGTCGGGACACCTGGCGCAGCGACGGGCGGAGTCAGCTGGGGATCGGTGGTCTCGTTCAGAACCGGCTGCTGAAGCGCATCGACCTCCATGCTGAGGCCGGGGAGCGGTGCGGGCAGCGGCGTGATCTCGGGATCGTGCTTGTCCTGCGGTTCGTGCTGATTTGGGGCGGTCATGGAGCGGACGCCCTACCCATTCTAGGCGCTTGGGCGGGCGGTGTCAGCCGTTCCCGCCTGGGGAGCCCATGCTTTCGACGAGGGCAGAGAGCGGCACCGGCTGTTCCGCAGCCGCTGAAGAGGCGCCAGCGGCGGACTGCGCAGCCCCCTGCTCGGGGTGGCTGCGCGCGGAGGGCAGCAGGTTCAGCGCTTCGCTGCCGCTGCCGCTGCCGCTGGAGGCCGACTTTTGCCGGCGCTTGTTGCGCCGGTCGCGAGCCTGCCGCAGCGTGTCGAAGCAGGCGCGCAGCCCGTCCTTGAGGGTCCGCAGCGTGCGGATGCCTTCGACCTCGATGTTCAGCTGCACCATGGTGCGGGCGATCTCGGGCCGCACCCCCGTCAGCACGCACACCGCGCCGAGCAGCCGCGCCGCCCGCGTCATCTTGAGCACCGAGGCCGCGGTCGACGTATCGACCACCTCGACGCCCGTGATGTCGATGATGACGCAGCGCGAGCGGCTCTGCTTGATGCGATCGAGCAGCTTCTCGGTCATCTCCAGGGCGCGCTGGCTGTCCAGGGCGCCGATGACCGGCAGCAGGAGGATGTCCTCCCACACCTCGGCAATGGGCGAAGAGAGCTCGTGAATGGCCAGCTGCTGGCGGGCGATCGTGGCCAGCTGCTCCTGAAGCTCGCGCTTGGAGTGTTCGAGCTCGCCGATGTAGCGCTCGTTCTGCGCGCGCGCCGCGGCCAGCTCCTGGTTGTAGATGTTGAGCGCGGCTTCGAGGACCGAAAACTCGTCGGCCTGCTCGCTCGGCGGGATCTGGATGAGCTCAGCGTTGTACTCGCCGATCGAGACCATCGACAGGATGTCGATGACCCTTTGGATGCGCTCAAACGGTACCGTAACTGAGGTCTTATCACCCATGGCGCTGATGGACGGTATAGGTATCCAGGTCCGCTAGCATAACACGAGCGAGCCGGATCGCGCAGACAACTATCGGTTTCCGCCTCTATTCGGGTGCGCGCGACCACCGCATGCTTGATCAGGTATCGTGAAGGAGAGGACCAATCGGCATGGGCATGGGCATGGGACCAGAAACGGGACCACCAGCGGGACCAAAAGAGGGGCCACCGGCAGGGCCAAAAGAGGGGCCGGCAGCAGCGACCCGCGAGCGGCTGCGCAGCGCGCTCATCATCGTCGATCTGCAGCCCGACTTCATGCCAGGCGGCCCGCTGGCGGTCGAGGCCGGCGACGAGGTGGTGGGGCCGATCGCTGCGCTGGTGCGCGGGGGGCGCTTTGGCACGGTGGTGGCCACGCAGGACTGGCACCCGACGGGCCACGTCTCGTTTGCCAGCCGCCACGGCCGGGTGCCCTACACGCTGCTACCTCTTTATGGCAGTGAGCAGATGCTCTGGCCTGATCACTGCGTGCAGGGGACGCCGGGGGCCGCGCTCCACGAGCAGCTGCCGCGCGAGCCGCTGGACATCATCCTGCGCAAGGGCACCTACCAGGACACCGACTCGTACAGCGCGTTCCGCGAGAACATCGGCCCCGGCGGCGAGCGCCGCACCACGGGCCTGGCGGGGCTGCTCAAGGCGCGCGGGGTCGAGCGAGTTTATCTATGCGGGCTGGCGCGCGATGTCTGCGTCGCCTGGTCGGCCGTGGATGCGGCCAATGAAGGATTTGAGGTGGTTGTGATCGACGATCTTTGCCGCGCCGTGTTTCCCGATCGGGCCGCTGAAACCGACGCCACTTTTGCCGCCTCGGGCATCGAGCATGGGGCGCTCGCCGACGGATCGGTGCACCTGCCATGAGCGCATTTGTTCTGGGTCTCGATGTCTATCAGCTCACCACCTTGATCGCTCACGCCGCCGCCGGCCGGCTCGACCCGCTGTCGGGCGGCACGTCGTTTGCCGGCGGCTCGGGCCTGGGCATGAGCTTCTTTTTTCGCCGCCTGCCCAAAAATCGCAACTACGTGGTCTGGGCCGGCCTGCGCTCGATCGTCGAGCACTGCGAAGAGCTGCGCTTCACGCCCGAGGAGCTGCGCACCTTGGACGAGCATCCGATCCTGGGGCCTGGGCTCAAGATCGGCGGCGTCGGCGGGCCGGGTCCAGCGGTGCGCGCGGCGCTGGCGCGGCTGAACGGGTTTGTGGGCGACATCGATGCCCTGCCCGAAGGGACCCTGGCCTTTGCCGGGCCGGCGCTCGACAGCGAGGGCAGGCCGGTCATCATCGAGGACACCCCGCTGGTGGCCTACACGCCGCTCATCCAGGTGCGCACCGATCTGGTCTGCGCCAAGCTGATCGAGACGCCGTGGCTGTCGCGCCTGAACTACATGTCGATGGTCGCCAGCAAGGCCGCGCGCGTCGTCACCGCCGCGACGTTTGACGGCCAGCGCCGCGGCGTCCTGGAGTTTGGCCAGCGGCGCACGCATCCTGCCGCCGCCTTGGACGGGGCGTACGCCGCCTATCTGGCCGGGTGCCGCGGCACCTCCAACCTGCTGGCCACCCATCGCTACGGCATCCCGTCGTTTGGGACCATGGACCACTTCGCGCTGCAGGCCGCCGAGCAGGACGAGGTCTCGATCCAGGACAGCGAGACGACGTTCTTTCGCACCTTCACCGCCCTGTTTCCGCAGGCCTCGACGCTGCTGGTCGACACCTACGACACCGCGCGCGGCATCGCGAACGCGGTGCGCGGCACCGAAGGGCGCTGCATGGGCGTGCGGCTCGACTCGAACGTCACGCCCGAGACCGTGCGCCAGGCGCGACAGCTGCTGGTGCAGTTGGGGGCGCCGGGGGTTGCGATCTTCGTCTCGGATGGCCTGGACGAGTGGCGGGTGCGCGAGCTGGCCGAGGCGGGCGCCGATGGCTTCGGCGTCGGCGAAAATATCTCGTGCGTGCCCGATGCCGCGACCGGGATCGGCGCGGTGGGCAAGCTGGTGCTCAACGGCTACGGCAAGCTGACCATGAAGCTGGCGCGCGGCTCGGGCAAGGCGACCTTGCCGGGCCTGCTTCAGGCATACCGGTTCAGCGATCACGATCTTCTGTGCATGCGCGACGAGCCGGCCCCCGACGGCGGCAAGCCGCTGCTCCAGCCGCTGTGGCGGGGCAGCAAGCTGGTGGCGCCGCTGCCCACGCTGGCCGAGTCGCGCGCCCATGTCAGCCAGCAGATCGAGGCGCTGCCCGATCGGCTGCGGGCGCTCGAACCGGTGGCGCCGGAGGGGCAGTGGCCAATCCGCTTGTCGTCGCGCCTGCTGGCTGTGGTACAAGAGCTTGTGCGTGCCGCCGTCGCTGATGGCAGTGCGTCCAAGAAATAACGGCCAGCGAGAGACACAAGCGCCATGCAGCTCGTGAGACTTGGGATCGGCAGCGTCAACTCTACCGTCGGAGCAGTGCAAAGCAACGTGGCGCGGCTGGTGGCGCTGGCGGGCAAGCTCAGCGCCGATGGCGTCCAGCTGGGCGCCTTTCCCGAGCAGGTGATCGGCGGCTACCCGCCCGAGGATCTGCTGCTGTGGCCGGCGTTCGTGAGCAGCCAGGCCCGCGGGCTCGCCGCCTTTGCCGCCGCCACCCGCTCGCTGCCCACGATCTTTGTCGTGGGCGTGCTGGCCACCGTCGACAACCAGACCTACAACTGCGCCGCCGTGGTCCACCATGGCCGCGTCCGCGGGCTGGTTCCCAAAGAGAAGCTGCCCCTCTACAACGTCTTTTACGAGGCGCGCACCCTCGGCCGGGGCCGCGCCGCTCTGCACCGCACCGCGGACCTGGGCGAGCTGGGCGAGGTGCCGTTCGGCGATCTGCTTTTCAAGTGCGAGTTCGGCACGTTCGCCGTCGAGGTCTGCGAGGACATCTGGTCGCTCGACGGACCCATGCGCCGCCGCTGCTACCAGGGCGCGGAGCTGGTCATCAATGTCTCGGCCTCGCCGTTCCGCATCGGCGTCCACGACACCCGCCGCGAGCTCGTCAGCACCCGCGCCAGCGATCACCAGGCCGTCATCATGTACGCCAACGCCGTCGGCGCCAACGACGGGCTGATCTTCGACGGCGGCGGCTTTGTCTCGCAGAATGGCCGGCCGCTGCTCGACGCCCCGCGCTTCGTCGAGGGCACCTGGGGCGTCACGCTGGATCTTATGCGCACGCGCCGCCTGCGCTGCGAAAACACCACCTGGCGCAGCGATCACACCGCCTACACCGAGTCGCACGCCGCGACGGTGCAGACCGTGGTGCTCGCCGAGCCGACCCGGGACCAGAGCGCCGCGCCGCTGCGCTTTCCGGTGCCGGCCGGGCGCAACTTCTTCCTGCCGTCGGCCCCCGATCCGATGACCCCGCGCGAGCGCTTCTGCGAGGAGCTGCTCGACGCGATGGCGCTGGGCGTCGGCGACTATTTTGAAAAGAGCGGCGCCTTTCGCCTGCTCGGGGTGGCCTTGTCCGGCGGTCGCGACAGCCTGCTCTGCCTGCTGATCGCGCACCGCTACGTGACAAACAGGGCCAGGGCCGTGGGCCAGGATGCGCACAAGCTGAGCGCCGAAATCCTGCGCGCCTTCTACATGCCGACCCGCTTCTCGTCGCAAAATACGCGCGAGGCGGCCGAGGTCACGGCCCGCGAGCTGGGCGTGCCGCTGACCGTGCTGTCCATCGACGACGCGTTCGAGCGCGAGGCGCAGGCGACGCGCGAGATGCTCCAGCCCGGCGAGGCGCTGACGCAGCTGACGCTTCAGAACATCCAGTCGCGGCTGCGCGGCGAGCGCATGTGGAACTGGTCAAACGCCGTCGCGGGCATGTGGCTTCAGACCGGCAACATGAGCGAGAAGGCGGTGGGCTATACGACCATCGGCGGCGATCTCATGGGGTGTCTGGCGCCGATCGCCAACCTGCCCAAGACCATCGTCAACTACCTGCTCGACTACCTGCTGGAGCGCCAGGGCTTTGACGGCATCCGCAAGACCATCGCGATCCCCGCCTCGGCCGAGCTGGCGCCGAACCAGGAGGACGAGCGCGACCTCATGCCCTATCCGGTGCTCGACGCCTGCATCGCCCTGCACATCGGCGAAAAGTTTGGCACCGATGAGCTCACCGAGGTGCTGCCCGCGATCTTCCCCGACTTTCCGGCCGACACGCTGGCGGCGTGGGCCGAGAAGTTCGCGCGCCTGTTCAGCAGCGCGATCTACAAGTGGGTGCAGTCGCCGCTGTCCCTGCACCTGGGCAACCTCGACATCGAGCGCGAGCGCGCCCTCCAGATCCCGGTGGTGACCAAGCGCGAGTGGCAGAAGTAGCCGCCGGAGGGCGCGCGGGCGATGCTGGCCCCCTGACCGCCCATGCTTTCGCGAAAGCATGGGACGCCGGCGCGTGGGCATGGGACGCCGGCGCGTGGGCATGGACTTTGGCCGCCGGGAGCGAGTCATGCCGGCGCGATTGCATGCCATGCCGGCGCGTGGGCATGGGATGCCGGCGCGTGCGCGTGGGACGCCGGCGCGTGGGCGTGGGACGCCGGCGCGTGGGCGTGAGGTGCCGGTCTGAAGCGCATGGGATGACGACGCGCCGTCATCAGGTGCCGGCACCACTGCGTGGCCTGCCGGCGCCCCTGCGTCCCATGCCGGCGCCCCTGCGTGCCCTGCCGAGGCGTGGGCGGGGGGCTACTTGGCGGGCTCTTTTTCTTCGGGGTAGCCGTTGGAGAGCTCTTCGAGGCCGAGGCGGCGGCCGGCTTCGAGCGACATCTCGTCCTCTTCGTCGGTGAAGCCTTCGAGCGAGTCGCGATCGTCGGTGACGGCGGCGGCGGCGGGCCCCTTGTTTACGACGATCTCGCCCACCACCGCGGTCGCCTGCTTCTTGAGCTGCGTGTTCATCCACGCCACGAAGCGCACCGGGTGGTAGTGCCAGACGATGAAGTCCTTGGGCAGACCCACCTTCTGCGCGACCTCCTCGGTGTACCAGAGCGTCGGCTGGATCTGATCGCGGTACAGCCGCAGGCGCGCCGCCTTGGGCATTGCGCGGAAGTCCTTGCTGCGCAGGAGCTGCGCCTCGTAGTCCGGGCTCGCGCCCCACTCGGAGCGGCTGTGCACGGCGAGCTTGCGCATCTCGGCGCGGGCGTCGTCCTTCTGGTAGAAGTTGCGCAGCTCCGGCTCGCTGAGCATGCCGTCGCCGCGGCCCTTGGGGCGGTCGATGGCCGCCAGGATCTCGGGGATCTCGCAGAAGGGTCCCGACGAGCCGGCATCCACGGGCTTGAAGTAGCCGGGATCGAGCATCGCGGCGATGTCCTGGCTGGCCATGGCCTCGACGTGGACCTGGCCTTCGTAGCTGCCCGGCGGACCGGCGTGGCTGCTGTGGCCGATGATCTCGCCGCCGCCCAGGTCGATGTCGGGGAAGGCGACGTCGCCATTTTGAATCGCGGCCCAGAACGGGGCCTTGTCGGCGCCGGCGATCCAGTTCATGCGCGGCGTCTTGGGGTCTTCACGCTGCAAATGGTAGTACAGCATGAAAAAGACGATCTCTTTGCCGGCCAGGCGGAAGCCGTGCCGCATCAGCACGAAGTTGGCCGAGCCCGTGGGCACGTCGTCGGCGTACTTCATGGCGACGATGCGGCCGGGGAAGGGGTTGAAGATCGGCTGCCCCTCGTTCATGTTGAGGTGGATGCCGCCGTGCCAGAGGCGCGTCTTGCCGAACGGACCGACGGGGAAATAGCCGCCCATCGCGTCCTCTTCGTTGTTGCGCAGCAGCGGCACGCTCTGCGCTTCGGCGCGCGCCAGATCGTCGTCGATCTCCGGCGCCTGGCGGCACTCGCCCTCGCGTTCGAGGCAGCTGAACCAGACGGCGCGCGAGCGGATCTTCTGCGCCAGCCAGCGGAAGTCAAAGCCGCCCGGATCCCACTTGTTGTTGGTGATGTGGTAGTGGCCGATGTAGCCGGCAAAGCCGCGCGGCTCCTGCATCCAGGTGTTGAGCAGGCCGCCGTTCCACTCGGGAAAGACCTGCGGCAGGTTCGGCAGCAGGCGGGCCAGCGCCTTGCCCAGGGCCTCCATGGCCATGTACTGCTCGGGGGTGTAGGCCCACATGTGGTAGCGGCTGTTGTGGATGACGCAGTCGACGACGCCGCGGTTGATGCCGCGCTTGCGGTAGAACTCGGGGCCGTCGAGCTCGACGACGCCGCGGTTGCACAGCTCGACGCCGATCGAGATCTCGTTGACGCCGGCGGCGTGGAAGGCGCCGTCGGCCAGGTCCAGCGTCTGGTAGATGGTGCCGTCGTTGTCGATGAGGAAGTGGACCGAGAGGCCGCGCTCGTCGTGGAGCACGTGAAAGCAGGAGGCGGAGTCGGCGCAGCCGTCGTGGTGGATGACGAACTGGCGGATGATGTCCTGGAGTCGCCGCAGGTCGGTGCGGGCGCCGCCCATGTAGCGCCGCTCGCGGTAGCGCTTGATCCCGTGCTCCATGCCCTTGGCCGGGGCAAAGGGGTAGGGGGTGGTCGGCTTGGCGCCATCCTTGCCCTTGTAGCAGCCCGGGTAATAGGCGCTGAACATGGGGTTATCGAACCAGTTTACGACCTTCCAGCCGATGTTATAGGCGCGGCCGCAGACGATGATGTTGCCAGAGGCGCGCTGGGCGCTGTTCTTTGCCGACATGGTAGAGACCTTGCTGTGCCGGTACCGCTGCCAGGGCGGGGCGAGGCGCGGCTACACAGACTCAGTCTCAGCATACCGAATATTGCCCCGCTTCGTCACGCCTGCCGGCGGCCCGGGGGTCAGTTGGCAGCCGCGCGGCGGCGCTCGGCGTACCAGCGGTCTCTGACCTGCATCCAGTCGAGGATGAGCTGCTTGATCTCGGCGGGGGGGAAGAAGATGGCGGCAGGCGGGCCTTCGGCTACTTCATCGGGACCCAGCGATTGGTCCCACATATCTTCGATGACCACGACGTCGGGGAAGGGATAGAGGTGGACCAGCTCGTTGTAGCAGTTGGTGATGCGCTCCCCGGCCTCGCCCTTGGCGATCTCGCCCAGGTAGTAGTCCTCTTGACCATCAGCGTCGATGAGCAGGCCCTGCAGGAGATCACTTCGCCACGCCGGCTCATCGTCGAAGATTGCAAAGGGATGCCTACCATTGTTGCTCGATGCATGAAATTTCATGGCTCTGGTCGCTTAATCTTGGGGAAGGCCGTCGTGATGGAGCCCTTTGCGTCAAGGTCCATGACAATCGCCATACCATTAGAGAGTACTCCGACGTAGCGGTTTTTGGAGCCTTTGCCTTCGGGAGCGCGCTTCTCATAGGCCTCCAGGATGGCTGCCTCGACCTGCTGCTCTGACCAGTCTTTGGGGAAGAAGGTCGAGCGAGCGCCCTTTTTGACCCCTTCGATCATCACGTTGGCTTCGTACACGCCGTACTTGTCCGATGCGCTGCGGGTATCTTCTATTACGTAGGTGCCCTTTTTGGGGTCGGCGCTGGGCTCGTAGTGCCAGCCCTTGGCCTGGTCGCGCTTGTCGAGATCACCGTAGAAGATGTGTGAGCGCGCCTTATCGGGCAGCGCCGTCCGGCCCGGCAGCGCCGCCGGGGTCAGGTGCTCGGCTTCGTCCTGGCCGGGGAGCGTGCCCCGGTAGGGCATGGGGCCCTTCTTGAGGGGGATGCGGCCTAAAAAGGGCAGGATGCCGCTGCCGCCCAGGGCCTTGAGGTCGCCGCACTTGATGAGGCGCCCGAGCTCGGTGCCCAGCATGGCTGCGGCGCCGCCCATGGGGTCGCCTGCGAGCACGGCGGCCATGCCCGGGTCCGTGACGCCGTTGAGGATGTCGGCCTGAAAGACGCAGGGCTGGCCC
>Ga0075163_10001232_pt1 | contig 34140 bp, 28 predicted proteins | sample JI1023141ADNA_FD_71478 | JGI IMG/M metagenome (GOLD analysis project Ga0075163, IMG submission 71478) | Wastewater effluent complex algal communities from Wisconsin, to seasonally profile nutrient transformation and Carbon sequestration -... | ecosystem: Engineered > WWTP > Effluent > Algae...
CGTGCCTAATCTGACCCTCGGCCTCCCAGTGGTGAAAAGCCTGCTCAAGGTCACCGACATTCCGATGGACTGCCACCTCATGATCGAGGACCCGGGCCGCTGGGCGCCGGGTTATGCGGAGGCCGGCGCGTACAACGTCACCTTCCATGCCGAAGCCACCGACAATCCGGTGGCCGTCGCTCGCGACATCCGCGCGGCAGGTGCGCGAGCTGGTCTGTCGGTGAAGCCCGGTACTTCACTGGAGCCGTACCTGGAGATCCTGCGCGACTTCGACACGCTGCTCGTCATGTCGGTGGAGCCGGGTTTCGGAGGCCAGAGTTTCATTCCCGAGGTGCTGGCGAAGGTCAGCATGGCCCGCAGGCTGGTCGACGCCGGAGAGCTGACAATCGTCGTCGAGATCGACGGCGGCATCAACGCCGACACCATCGAGGCGGCAGCGCAGGCCGGTGTGGATTGTTTCGTAGCCGGCTCAGCGGTGTACGGGGCGCAAGATCCGGGCGCGGCCGTCGAGGCGTTGAGGCGCAGCGCGGCCGTCAGCTCGCCGCACCTGCACCTGTGACCCCGGCGGGCCGCATCGACGCGGCCATGAGGCTCGCGATCGAGGCGTCGCAGCAGGTCAAGGGAGCCACGTACCCGAACCCGCCGGTGGGCGCGGTGATTTTGGATCGCAACGGCGAGGTCGTGGGGGTGGGCGGCACTCAACCTGTGGGCGGGCCGCACGCCGAGATGGTGGCGTTGCGTGAAGCGGGGGAGCGGGCCCGAGGGGGCACGGCGGTTGTCACCCTGGAACCGTGTAATCACCATGGCCGCACGGCGCCGTGTGCCGACGCCCTCTTGAGCGCCGGCGTCGCCTCGGTGGTCTATGCGGTGTCCGACCCGAATCCGGTCGCTTCGGGTGGGGCCGAGCGCTTGCGGGCCGGGGGAGTCGTTGTCACCGGGGGAGTCTCCGCAGTGCAGGTGACGGACGGGCCGCTGAGGGAGTGGCTGCATCGGCAGCGCACCGGCCGCCCCCACGTGACCTGGAAATTCGCCACCAGTGTCGATGGCAGGAGCGCCGCTGCCGATGGATCGTCGCAATGGATCACCGGCGATCTGGCGCGCGCCGATGTCCATCGGCGTCGTGCGGCCGCGGACGCCATTGTTGTGGGCACCGGCACGGTCTTTGTCGACGATCCCACCCTGACGGCGCGTCCCGGTGGTGTCCTGTCGGAGCGTCAGCCGATGCGCGTCGTTGTCGGCATGCGCGAGATTTCACCGGAAGCCAATGTCCTTAACGATGATTCGCGCACCATGGTGCTTCGGACACACGACCCGCACGAAGTCATCAGGGCACTCGCCGATTACACCGACGTTCTGCTCGAAGGCGGACCGAAACTTGCCGGCGCGTTCCTTCGGGCGGGGTTGGTCGACCGCATCCTGGCGTACATCGCGCCAATTCTGTTGGGGGGGCCGATAACCGCCGTCGACGACGTCGGCGTTCCGAGCATCGCGCGAGCCTTGCGATGGCGATACGACGGGTTCGAGCCCATCGGGAACGACCTCCGGCTCAGCCTGGTTCCGTGACGGTCGGTCGGGATCATCACGCCGTCGACTATTTGTGCCGCAAGATCTTCTGGTCGACGACTTCGGTTGAACCGGCGGCGCCCATCCGCTCGCGGAATGCCTGCACCGAGTATCCGACCACTTTCGTTGGGACCGTTGCCCTGACGGTCGCGGAACGGGGGAGACCGAAGATCGGTCCCATCTCGCCGAAATAGTCGCCGGGCTGGACTGTCGAGATGATTTCCTCACCGCCACTGGCCAATTCGCGAACGATGACCACTTCACCCTCGGCCACGACGTAGATCGAATCGCCCATGCTGCCCTGTTCGAACACGGCTTCGCCGGCTGCAAGCGTCAACGTCTCCGGTTCGTGTTCGGTGTAGGTGATCTGGGGAGTGAGTTCGACAACGGTGTCTGCCAACGGCAACATCCTGGTGTCGTGTGTGGCGACCACGACAACGCGTTCACCCGAGGCGAGTTCGCGAATCAGGGTCAGCACTTCTTCGACCTGAATGTAGTCGAGGTGTGCGGTCGGTTCGTCGGCCAATATCAGCGGCGGATCCAACGCAATCGCTCGGGCGACCGCGACACGCTGCTGTTGCCCGCCGCTCATGTCGCCGGGCCGGTGCCGAATCCGGTCCGCCAGGCCGACGCGCAGCAGGAGTTCTTCGGCGCGCTGCCGGGAATGCTTCTTGGACATACCGGCGGCGCGCATCGGCACCATGACGTTTTCCAGGGCGGTGAGGCTGGACACCAGATTGAAAGCCTGGAATACGATGCCGACGGTATTGCGCCGGTATTCGGTCAATTCACGCGGGCCGAGTTGGGTCGGGTCGACATCGCCGAACTCGATCGCCCCTGCCTGAGGGCTGAGAATGCCGCCGAGGCAGGACAACAGCGTGGTCTTCCCGCATCCGCTCGGGCCGAGCAGGATCGCCAGGGATCCCTCGTTGACGTCGAGGCTCAGCCCGTCGATCGGCCGGACGGCGTACTCGCCGCGTGAGTACTCGACGACCAGATCTTTGATACGCAGGTCGGCCATTGCTACGGGCCCCCGAATGCCATTGCGGGATCGACTGTTACGGCCCGGCGCAACCCGGCGACGCTGGCCAGCAGGCCGATCAATACCGCGACGACGGGCAGCGCGACAAAGGCCGCCTGCGGGATGTCGCATCGCATCGGGAACAGCGGACCGAGGAGGACCGACAGGCCCGCACCGAGCGCAGCGGCCAGGATGGCGACGATCACCGCTTGGAGGATGAGACCCGCCAGAATCGAGCGCGTCGGCACTCCGACAGCCTTGAACACCGCGAAGTCCCGGGTGCGCTCAAGCGCGGACACGTAGATCATCGAGCCGACGATCAACGCCGCGACCACCCAGAGCAGCTCAGCCATCAGGGCAATGGCCTTGCGGGCGCCGCTCAGGGCGCGAAGGAGGTCTTCCATCCCGCCGGATTTGCTGACGAGGTTGAATCCGTCTGGAACGTGCGCCAGTGCGCCCCGCAGACCGATAGACGAGATCAGCTGCTGGCCGGAGTAGAGCAACTGCTGGGCTCCGGTGACCGTGACAAAGACGTTGGGTTGACCGGCGAGCGCGGTGGAATCATGAACGATGCCAACAATTTTCAGCGTCCGCGAACCGATTTCGATGTCCTGGTCCAGTGATTTGTTCATGGTGCTCGAGACCGCGATCTCATCCGGGGAGGACGGTGCCCGGCCGCTGGACATCTTCGGCATGCCGGGGCCGGACTCGGGCGCCCCGAACACATTCACGTTGCCCGTCGTACCGTTGCTGGGCATCGTCGAGCTGCCGTACACCAGCGTCACGGCGGTTTCGACTCCGGAAAGTTGCGATACCTGGCCGATCTCGGCCGCCGAGAACGGTGACGATCCCAGAAATGGGCCTGCGGCACCGGCTTTGGTCAAGTAGTTGTCGAGACCAAGCGAATCCACCGTTCTGGTGGCCTCGACTCGAAAACCGTTGGCCAGGCCCGTGAGAACGAGGGTCATCGCGAAGACCAGTCCGGTCCCCACGATGGCAATGACGAATCGGCGCTTGCGCCACTGCAGATCGCGCAGCGCGGCGATCAGCACGTCAGTGTCCCCGGCATCGTCGTCCCCGGCATGGAGCGAGGGTACCGACCCGATACCTGATCAGGCGGAGGCTTCCGGCAAATCGGTGCAAGGATGTGGTCATGGGTGATCGCGCGACACTGGGCCTGTTCCCGCCGGGTTCGGATTTGGAAGCCGGTGTTCTGCGGGTCGGCGGGTGTCGGCTCGATCACCTCGCCGCCGAGTTCGGAACGCCGACGATGATCGTCGACGCGGAGGCGCTGCGACGCCGGGCCCGCGACTATGTGACCGGTTTTCGGAGTCGCTGGCCTGAGACGGACGTGGCATTCGCCTCGAAAGCGTTCCCGTGCACAGCCATTCAGCGGGTCATGAGTGAAGAGGGACTTCTTCTCGACGTCGCCGGCGGCGGCGAGATCGTCAGCGCCCTGGCCGCGGGAGCCGATCCGGCGCGGACGCTGTTGCACGGCAACGCCAAAACCGACGAAGAGTTGGAACTGGCCGTGGGCAACGGGATCGGATTGGTCGTCGTCGACAATTTCGACGATATCGACAGACTGGAACGTCTGGTGCCGACCGGCGAGCGCCAACCGTGCCTGGTACGGGTGATCCCCGGCGTGACGGCCGATACTCACGCCGCCGTAGCCACCGGACACGCGGGCTCCAAATTCGGTCTGCTTCCCGAGGACGCCCGCGCCGCCATCGCACGTATCCGGCGCAGTCGTGTCCTTCGGTGCGACGGTGTCCACACGCATGTGGGTTCGCAGATAATGGACGTCGACCAATTGGCGGCGGCGGTGGCGCCGGTAGCCGAACTCGGTAGCTTCGATGTCTACGACTTCGGCGGGGGCCTTGGAGTCCGATACACCTACGACGACCAACCGCCGACCATCGAGAGCTACGCGAAGGCCATCATCGATCAGGCCCGCAGGCTCATCCCTGCGCACGCGCGAATCATCGTCGAGCCGGGGCGCTCCATGACGGCGCAGGCGGCCTGCACCCTGTACCGGGTCACGACGGTCAAACGCGGCGTTGTCACGCACGTCGCGGTCGACGGGGGAATGGCCGACAACCTGGAGGTCTCGTTGTACGGGCAACGCTTCGAGGCCGCCCTGGTAGGCAAGACCGGCGGGGGTGAACGAGTCACCGTGGTCGGGCGCCATTGCGAATCGGGAGACCAGTTGATCGACGGCATCGAGTTGAACAATCCGGCCGTCGGCGACCTTCTAGCCGTCCCGGTGACCGGCGCCTATTGCTACACGATGTCGAATCAGTACAACGGTGCCAGGCGGATCCCGGTGGTGTTCGTGTCCGGCGGCGTCGCGCGGCTGGTGGTTCGGCGCGATACCTGGGCGGACCTGCTTGCCCGCGACGTCCTACCGAGTGATGGCTAGAGACGAGTCGTCTTCGGACTCGTCGGCGTGCGCAACTTTCCCGCCGATGAACAGCGCGAGTACTGCGCCTGCCACGCACACGACGAACGTGATGAAGAAGATCTCGCCGAACTGCATGGTGTAGGCAGTGCGACTGTTTTGGGCCACCTTGGTCGCGATCTCCAGAATGTTGGTGGAGTTCGGCTTCGGCAGCGTCGCGATGATCTGGTTGAACCGATACAGGCCCCACGCGCTCAGCGCCGCGACACCGACCAGCATGCCCGTCATCCGGGCGACGACAACCAGCGATGACGCGATGCCGTGCTGGGCGGCCGGAACCACCCGCAACGCGGCCGAGGTCAGTGGGCCGATCACCAGTCCCAGTCCGAAGCCGGCGAGCGCCAGATCGGTCCCGAAGACCGGCAGCGCGACGGGCCCCACATGGTGGACGGCCGACAGCACGTCGACGTTCCAGTTCGACACCAGCCAGTAGGCCCCCCCGGCGATCAGCATGCCGACCGCCGCCACGACCCGGTCGCCGATCTTGGTGGCGACCCAGCCGCCGATGAGCGCACCGACGGGCAAGGCAACGAGGAAATGAAGCAGCAGGAACGCGGAGTCCGTCTGGTCTTTGCCGAGTACGCCCTGACCGAACAGTTCCACGTTGACCAGGGTCACCATGAGTGCGGCGCCCGCACACACCGACGTGCCCAGTGAGGTGAGGAACGGCACGAATCGAACCCCCGCGGGTTCGATCAACCGGGTGCGGGCAAACCGTTCCCATACGGCGAACGCAATGGCGGCCACAATTGCAGCGCCCACCAGCGGTAGTCCGTAGCTCGGCAGCACCTGCTTTCCGTCCGGAGCGGGGTTGTAGAGCCCGATGACCGCAAGCCCGAGTGCGACCGCGAGGAGCACACCGCCAATGACGTCCACTCGTTCGGGGCGGTCGCTGCGGTCGTGGGAGGGCAGGCTGAAGTGGATCATCACCATCGCGATGGCTGTGAGGGGCACGTTGATCCAGAAGACGTCCTGCCACTTCGACAGCAACACAACCACACCGATGCCGTACAGGGGCCCCAGCACACTGCCCAGTTCCTGGGCTGCGCCGATCCCGCCGAGCACCGCCGCGCGGCTGCGCGCGGCCCACAGGTCGGCGGCGAGTGCCAAAGTGACCGGAAGCAGTGCGCCGCTTGCGATGCCCTGGATCAAGCGGCCGATCACCAGCATTGTGAGATCGGTCGACAACGCGGTCACCACGGATCCGGCCGCGAACACTGCGAGGCTGAGTTGGAGGATCAGCTTGCGTCCGAATCGGTCCGACAATCTGCCGAGCAGCGGCATCGCCGCGATGTAGCCCAACAGGTAGCAGGTGATGATGGGCGTGACCTGCTGAATCTTGTTGATCGGGATTCCGACGGTCGCCATGATGTCGGTCATGATCGTCACCACGACATATGTGTCGAGGGCGCCGAGGAGAACGGCGAGTCCCCCGGCGCTGATGGCAGTACGCCTGCCGCGACCGGCGGCTTTCACGCTAGAGGTCACGGGCAATCACACCGCGGGTTTGGTGACGGTGACCGGCTTGTCCCAGTTCGACAACGTGAGCGAGATGTTGTTGCTTCCGCTCTGGTCGATCTTTGCCTGCACCAACTGGTGTGGATCGTTCTTGCCGATCCACACCGTTGCCGGGAGCGCATCAGTGGCTTTCAGCTGAGGCACCAGCTTGTTGACGGCGTCCGCGCTGACTTTGCCGCCGACCCGAATCGTGTCGACCCCGTTGATGGTTTCGCTCGCCTGGGACTTGGTCTCCGAGAGGCTGGCCAGCATGTTCGCCAGGCCATTGTCGGGATTGAGAATCACCGACGGGTCGTAGACGTCGCTGGCGGGACCCATGTCGAGCCAATTGTTGGGAGTCAGGGCCGCATAGAGGGTGCCGTCGATCACGACGAGTTCGATGTCGACGTCGGAACCGCCCATCGAGATGGTGGCGTTGCCCGCAACGGCGACGCTCGGCTGGTTTGTCAGCTCGCCGGTGAGTTTCTTGACCGGCAAACCGTCGATCGTGCCGTTAACGGTGATGTCGAGGTGCGCGCTCTTGAGGGCTTTTGTGGTCTGTGCGGATTGTTGTACCAGGCCCGGTGCGTCCGGAAGCGGCTCAGCGGGCTTCGAGGACGAGCAACTCGCCAGGAACAGGCCGGCGGTGGCGATCAGCGCAGCGGGGACGGCAGACAGTCGGTGGCGCGTCAGCATGTCAGCAATCGTAGATGGTCCTGCTGGGTCGGCCATGTCGCAGCGCCGGTTGCCCCGGTGCACGGGGATAGATTGGGTGCGTGTTCACCGGAATCGTGGAGGAACTGGGTGAGATTGTCGGAAAAGATGATCTCTGCGATTCCGCCCGGCTTGTCATCAGGGGGCCGGTGGTCACCGCCGACGCCCGCCACGGCGATTCCATCGCCGTCAACGGGGTGTGCCTAACGGTGGTGGAGGTTCTGCCCGACGGTCGATTCAGCACCGATGTCATGGCGGAGACGCTCAACCGGTCGAGCCTGGCAGCGCTGAGGGCAGGCAGTCGGGTGAATCTCGAACGGGCTGCCGCGGTCAACAGCCGGCTGGGTGGGCACATTGTGCAGGGCCATGTCGACGGGACGGGGACGGTTGTCTCGCGCGTCCCCTCGGCGAACTGGGAAGTGGTTCGGATAGCCCTGCCTGCGACGTTGGCCCGATACGTTGTGTCGAAAGGTTCGATCACCGTCGACGGGGTTTCGCTGACCGTGTCGGCGCTGGGCGACGATTGGTTCGAGGTTTCACTGATACCGACGACCCTCGGCCTGACCACTTTGGGTGCTGCCGCACCGGGCTCCACTGTCAACCTGGAGGTCGACGTGCTGGCGAAATATGTTGAACGGCTGCTCTCCCTCGGTAAACCGCAGGTCAATGACTCCGAGTAACCCCATCGCACCTGGACCGCGAGATGCTTTTATTGCATTCGGATTAGAAATGATCTAGGGAAATTCCAACGCAAGAATCATGGTGTTTCAGGACCGCGAAGCGCAGTATTAATGGTGTCCCCCTTCGAGGGGTGATCCGCGAAGGACTTTCCCCCCTTCTAAGACTTCGCGGGTCGGAGATGGGCGGCGGCCCCGGGACAGCACGGGCAAGCGATACGGGCCGTCGCCCTCACCGGCCATCCCCTTTCTTACGAGCCTCGACTGTGGGCCACAAGTGCGAAATCTGTGGATTTGCGGTGCGGATGCCACACTCTCGCGGACACGGACGGGAGCGGGGCAATAACCTGCCGGCCGCGTTGGTTCATACTGTGTGCAGATAGTTAGGTGACACTGGCACGCGGGAGATCCTGGTGCGGCAGTCCCCACTTGAAATGGCAGGTGGCAAGGATGACGAGGCTGGATACCGTCGAGCGGGCGGTCGCCGACATCGCGGCTGGTCGGGCCGTTGTCGTCATCGACGACGAAGATCGCGAGAACGAAGGCGACTTGATCTTCGCGGCGGAGAAGGCGACACCGGAACTAGTGGCCTTCATGGTCCGCTACACCTCGGGATACCTCTGTGTGCCGCTGGACGGATCCATCTGCGATCGGCTTGGCTTGTTGCCGATGTACGCGGTGAACCAGGACAAACACGGAACGGCCTACACCGTCACGGTTGATGCGAAAAATGGCGTGGGAACCGGGATTTCGGCTTCCGACCGGGCAACCACCATGCGGTTGCTGGCCGATCCGCAAAGCGTGACGGAAGACTTCACGAAACCCGGCCACGTGGTTCCCCTGCGGGCCAAGGACGGGGGAGTGCTGCGCCGTCCCGGGCACACCGAAGCCGCGGTTGATCTGGCCAGAATGGCGGGTCTGCAGCCTGCCGGAGCCATCTGCGAAATCGTCAGCCAAAAGGACGAGGGCGCGATGGCCCAGACCGACGAGCTGCGGGTGTTCGCCGACGAACACGATCTGGCGCTGATCTCCATTGCGGATCTGATCGAATGGCGTCGCCGCCACGAAAAGCACATCGAGCGGATCGCAGAGGCTCGTATTCCCACCCGTCACGGTGAGTTCCGGGCCGTCGGATACACGAGCGTCTACGACGAAGTCGAGCATGTCGCGCTGGTTCGGGGGGATATTTCCGGCCCCTCCGGCGAGGGTCAGGATGTGCTGGTTCGAGTGCATTCGGAATGCCTCACCGGCGATGTGTTCGGCTCGAAGCGTTGTGACTGCGGTCCGCAATTGGACGCTGCGATGGCCATGGTGGCTGCCGAGGGCCGGGGCGTTGTGTTGTACATGCGGGGCCACGAGGGCCGTGGCATCGGTCTGATGCACAAGTTGCAGGCCTACCAGTTGCAGGACGCGGGTGCGGACACTGTCGATGCCAATCTGAAACTCGGCTTGCCCGCCGACGCGCGCGACTACGGCATCGGCGCCCAGATCCTCGCGGATCTGGGTGTGCGGTCGATGCGCCTCCTGACCAACAACCCCGCCAAGCGAGTCGGTCTGGACGGCTACGGGCTGAACATCATCGAGCGGGTGCCGCTGCCGGTGCGGGCCAACTCCGAGAACATCCGCTACCTGATGACCAAGCGGGACCGGATGGGCCATGAGCTCGGTGGGCTCGATGACTTCGATGGCGCGATGGGTGGATCCCGCGAATGAGCGGCGGTGCCGGAGTGCCCGAGCTACCCGATCTCGATGCCTCCGGGCTCTCGTTGGCGATCGTTGCCAGCACCTGGCACGACCAGATCTGCGATGCCCTGCTCGCCGGGTCACGCAGAGTCGCCGAAGCCGCCGGAATCGCCGATCCGACGGTGGTCCGGGTGCTCGGCGCCATCGAGATACCGGTGGTTGCGCAGGAACTCGCCCGGACTCACGATGCCGTCATCGCACTCGGTGTGGTGATCCGTGGCCAGACGCCGCATTTCGACTACGTCTGTGATGCGGTGACGCAGGGCCTGACCCGGGTGTCGCTGGATGAGGCGACGCCCGTCGCCAACGGTGTGTTGACCACCGACAGCGAGGCTCAGGCACTGGACCGCGCGGGCCTGCCCGATTCCGCCGAGGACAAGGGTGCGCAGGCCGCGGCCGCCGCACTGTCCACGGCTCTCACCCTTCGGGGGCTTCGAGGGGCATGACCGACGACGCTTCGACGTGGGACGCCGTACTGCGCCCGCGGATCACACCGCTGTTCGCCTATGCCATCGCGGCAGTGGTCGCGATGACGGCGGTCCTGGCCGGGGTGTTCATGCGGGTCAAATCGACCGGAGTCGTCTTTCGGACCAGTGATCAGTTCGGGCTGGCCGGTGTGGGCATTGTTCTGGCTGCGGCGATTCTGTTGATGGCCCGCCCGAGGCTGCGGGTCGGGCCGACCGGTCTTGGGGTTCGCAACATGCTGACCGACCGGCTCGTTCCCTGGGACGACGTCGTTGATGTGTCGTTTCCGGCCGGCAAGCGCTGGGCTCGCATCGAGCTCTCCAACGACGAATACGTTCCCGTCCTGGCCATTCAGTCGGTCGATCGGGAACGTGCAGTCTTCGCCATGGACACGGTTCGCGCGGCGGTCGCCAAGTACGGCGTCCATCGATAACGGTCCGAACCGGGCGGTCGGGGAGCGGTACTAACCTGGGGGCGTGCCCGATCCCGCCACCTATCGTCCGGCGCCGGGGTCGATACCTCTGGAACCTGGGGTCTACCGGTTCAGGGACAGCCACGGGCGGGTCATCTATGTCGGGAAGGCGAAGAGTCTTCGCAGCCGATTGAATTCGTACTTCGCCGACATTGCCGGCCTGCATCCGCGGACTCGGCAGATGGTCACCACCGCGGCAAAGGTCGAGTGGACCGTGGTGAACACCGAGGTCGAGGCGCTTCAGTTGGAATACAACTGGATCAAGGAGTTCGATCCGCGCTTCAATGTCCGCTACCGCGACGACAAGTCGTATCCGGTGCTGGCCGTCACCCTCAACGAGGAGTATCCGCGGTTGTTCGTCTACCGGGGTCCTCGGCGCAAGGGGGTGCGGTACTTCGGGCCGTATTCGCACGCCTGGGCGATCCGTGAAACTCTCGATCTGCTCAATCGGGTATTTCCGGCGCGGACCTGCTCAGCGGGAGTGTTCAAGCGTCACAGTCAGATCGAACGGCCGTGCCTGCTCGGTTATATCGACAAGTGTTCGGCACCCTGTATCGGGCGCGTGAGCGCGGAGCGACATCGCAAGATCGTCCTCGATTTCTGCGACTTCCTGTCCGGAAAGACCGATCGATTCGCGCGTGAACTGGAACAGCGGATGAATGCCGCTTCGGCCGAGCTCGACTTCGAGCGCGCGGCCCGGTTGCGCGACGATATCGCTGCGCTCAAGCGGGTTCTGGAGAAGCAAGCCGTCGTTCTCGGTGACGGCACCGATGCGGATGTCGTGGCGTTCGCCGATGACGATTTGGAGGCCGCTGTGCAGGTCTTCCACGTTCGAGGGGGGCGGGTTCGCGGCCAGCGGGGCTGGGTTGTCGAAAAGCCCGGCGAACCCGGGGAATCCGGGCAGGCGCAGCTGGTGGAGCAATTTCTCACCCAGTTCTATGGTGACCAGGCCGAATTGGACGGCGTCGCGGACGAATCCAGTAACCCGGTGCCGCGCGAGGTCCTGGTGCCCTGTCTGCCGGACAATGCCGATGAACTGACAACCTGGCTGTCCGGGCTCCGTAGCTCTCGAGTGGCGTTGCGCGTACCGCAGCGCGGTGACAAGCGTGTGCTCGCGGAGACGGTGCAGCGCAACGCCCGGGAAGCTCTGCAACAGCACAAACTGAAACGAGCGGGAGACTTCACCGCGAGGTCAGCCGCGTTGCAGAACATTCAGGAATCACTCGGCCTCGCCGATGCGCCGTTGCGCATCGAGTGCGTCGACATCAGTCATGTTCAGGGCACCGATGTGGTGGCATCCCTGGTGGTGTTCGAGGATGGATTGCCCCGCAAGTCGGACTACAGGCACTTCGCTATTCGCGAGGCCGCCGGTGAGGGCAGGTCCGATGATGTGGCATCGATCGCCGAGGTGACTCGCCGGCGTTTTGTGCGCCACATCCATGACGCTGAACGTCAGCAGCTCACCGAGGATCTCAAGCCGCGCCGGTTCGCCTATCCGCCCAACCTCTACGTGGTCGACGGCGGCGCACCCCAGGTGAACGCGGCGCAATCGGTGCTCGATGATCTCGGTGTGACCGATGTCGCGGTGATCGGGCTCGCGAAGCGGCTCGAAGAGATTTGGGTTCCGGCCGAACCGGACCCGCTGATCATGCCGCGCAACAGCGAGGGCTTGTACCTGCTGCAGCGGGTACGCGACGAGGCCCACCGCTTCGCCATCACCTACCATCGCAGCAAGCGGTCCAAGCGGATGACCGCCTCGGCGCTCGATGCCATTCCGGGTCTCGGTGAAACCCGTCGGAAGGCACTGGTCACTCATTTCGGGTCTGTCGCCCGGCTGCGTCATGCCAGTATCGAGGAGATCACCGCAGTACCGGGTATCGGGTCCGCCACCGCGGCCGCAGTGCTCGAAGCTCTAAACGTGGAGCACGCCCGCCCGGGCGGCATCACGTCAACCGAACCGATCGGCCAGGAACGGACTGCTGGACAGGTAACGCGATGACAGATCACAACGCAATTGACGACCCGCGCGGCCCCACCGGGGGTAATTCCGACGTGCGCGATCATCCAGTTGGTGCCGTCGAGCCAACGATCGACGTGGTGTTGGTTACCGGCTTGTCGGGAGCCGGCCGCGGCACCGCCGCCAAGGTTCTCGAGGACCTCGGCTGGTATGTGGCCGACAATCTGCCGCCCGAGCTGATCGCTCAGATGGTCGATCTGGGGTTGGCGGCGGGGTCGCAGATCACTCAGCTTGCAGTGGTTATGGATGTCCGTTCCCGCGGATTCACCGGCGATCTCGAATACGTGCGCAGCGCGTTGGCTGAGCGCAATATTCGTCCCCGCGTGCTGTTCATGGAGGCCTCGGATGATGTCATCGTGCGCCGCTACGAGAACAACCGTCGCTCGCACCCGCTGCAGGGCAATCAGACGCTGACTGAGGGCATGGCGGCGGAGCGGGCCATGCTCACCCCGGTGCGGGAGTCGGCCGATTTGGTCATCGACACGTCAAGCCTTTCGGTGCGTGCGCTGCGGGAAACCATGGAACAGGCGTTCGGGGGCGCTGACGTAGCTCCTATCAACATCACCGTGGAGTCGTTCGGATTCAAATACGGATTGCCGATGGATGCCGACATGGTGATGGATGTTCGCTTCCTGCCGAATCCGCATTGGGTCGACGAACTCCGGCCACAGACGGGCCGCGATCCGGCCGTCCGCGAGTACGTTCTCACCCAACCCGGTGCCACCGACTTTCTCGAGACGTTTCACCGGCTGTTGAGTCTCGTCGTCGAGGGATACAGCCGTGAGGGCAAGCGCTACATGACCCTTGCCATCGGCTGCACGGGTGGGAAGCATCGCAGCGTGGCGATTGCGGAGGCATTGGTCGGCGCCTTGGCAGACGATCACAATCTCTCGGTGCGCGCCCTGCACCGAGATTTGGGCCGCGAATGACGGAGCGCATCGTCGCACTCGGCGGCGGACACGGGCTCTACGGGACGCTGTCTGCTGCCCGCAGGATCACGCCTCATGCCACGGCGGTCGTGACGGTCGCCGACGACGGTGGTTCGTCGGGCCGTCTGCGCGCGGAATTGCCGATCGTGCCTCCCGGAGATTTGCGAATGGCGCTGGCGGCGTTGGCATCTGATAGTCCCCACGGTCGGCTGTGGACGACGATCATTCAGCACCGATTCGGCGGTAATGGTGCGTTGGCGGGCCATCCGATCGGGAATCTGATCCTGGCGGGCCTGAGCGAGGTTCTCGGCGATCCGGTCGCAGCGCTCGACGAGCTGGGCCGGATTCTGGGCGTTCGGGGACGGGTGCTGCCCATGTGCCCCATCGGTCTGGGCATCGAGGCCGACGTGCTGGGACTGGACAGCGATCCGCTTATCAGTCGCGTCATAAGGGGACAGGTCGCCGTGGCGACCACTCCGGGCAAGGTGCAGCGAGTTCGGCTGGTTCCCGGAAACCCGCCGGCGACCCCGCAGGCGGTTGACGCGATCTTGGCCGCCGATTTGGTGGTCTTAGGTCCGGGCTCCTGGTTCACGAGCGTGATCCCGCACCTGCTGGTGCCCGATCTGGCTGATGCGCTGAAGGCCACGAACGCGCGGCGCGCTCTGGTCTTGAACCTGGCGGCCGCGGGCGAGACCGCCGGATTCTCCGCCGAAGACCACATCGAGTTGCTGGCTGAGCACTCGCCGGGGTTCACCGTGCACGACATCATCGTCGACACCACGCAGGTTTCGTCGGAGCGCGAACGTGACCGGCTTCGACTGGCGGCGGCGGGGCTGGAAGCATCGGTTCAGTTCGCTGACGTTTCTCGACCTGGTACACCTTTACATGACCCGGCGAAGCTGGCCGCGGCACTGGAAGGTGTGTATTTGCGGGGGAACGCGCACGCGAGTGGCGACAAATCGGAAGGTGACGAGCCGTGGCGATGACTGCTGAGGTGAAAGACGAGCTCAGCAGGCTCGTGGTCAACTCGGTCAGTGCTCGCAGAGCCGAGTTGGCAGCGCTTCTGCGGTTTGCCGGGGGTTTGCACATTGTGGCCGGGAGGGTGGTCGTGGAGGCCGAGGTCGACCTCGGGATCATCGCCCGCCGGCTTCGTAAGGACATCCACGATCTTTACGGTTACAACGCGGTCGTGCATGTGTTGTCGGCCAGTGGCATTCGAAAGAACACCCGCTACCTGGTCCGCGTCGCCAAGGATGGTGAGGCGCTGGCGCGGCAGACCGGGCTTCTGGATCTGAGGGGCCGGCCGGTGCGAGGTCTGCCGGCTCAGGTGGTCGGCGGCAATGTCGGCGACGCGGAGGCCGCCTGGCGGGGGGCGTTCCTGGCCCATGGTTCGTTGACCGAACCGGGCCGCTCGTCGGCCTTGGAAGTCAGCTGTCCGGGTCCGGAGGCCGCGCTTGCGCTGGTCGGCGCCGCCCGGCGACTTGGCATCAGTGCCAAGGCGCGCGAAGTGCGGGGCACGGATCGAGTGGTGGTACGCGACGGTGAGGCCATCGGCGCGCTTCTCACCCGGATGGGGGCCCAGGACACGAGGCTGACCTGGGAGGAGCGGCGGATGCGCCGGGAGGTTCGGGCGACCGCAAACCGGCTGGCCAATTTTGACGACGCGAATCTGCGACGCTCGGCGCGGGCCGCGGTGGCGGCCGCGGCGCGGGTCGAACGTGCACTGCAGATCCTCGGCGATTCGGTCCCTGATCACCTCGCCAATGCCGGACGGTTGCGGGTCGAGCATCGGCAGGCCTCGCTGGAAGAACTCGGACGGCTGGCCGACCCGGTGATGACTAAGGACGCGGTGGCCGGCCGGATCAGAAGACTGCTGTCGATGGCGGATCGCAAAGCGAAGCAGGACGGCATTCCGGATACCGAGTCTGCGGTCACACCCGATCTTCTCGAGGACGCCTGACCGCATCGGGCCGAGCGGCCGGCTTATCGTTGAATCGTTGACGAAGTCACTCTCGGCCGCGTTGGCGCGCTCGTCGTCGCGGCTCACCCGACCACGGACGCCTCCGGCGAGCGTCGCGATCCATGCGCTGGTCGTGGTGGTGTGGTTGCTGTTGATCTCCTTTGCATTCGGCCGGTTCGACCATGCCGGATGGCTCGCCTGGTCGGTGGGTTACGCATATCTGGCCTATGACACCGCGCTGCTGGTCTTCACCGGATGGCAGATAAGAGCGATGGGTCGTTACGAGTCGGTGCGCGCCCAGTCCACCGGGGCGACGGTGGCGGTCGTGGTGGCCGCCCGCAATGAGGTCCTGGCGCTGCCCCGGACGTTGGCGGCGCTGCTCGATCAGGTCGAGGCTCCGGAAGAGGTGGTGATCGCCGACGATGGATCGTGCGACGGCACTGCCGAAATGCTGTGCGCTGAATACGGATTCGAGTGCCCGGAGATCGACTCCGATGGCGCGGTGGTTCGGGTGCGGTCGACCGACGTGAGGTGGCTGAGACTGTCACACCGCGGCAAGTCGGGCGCCCTCAATGCAGGCATGCTCAGCACATCGGCAGAAGTGCTGGTCACCGTTGATGCCGATACAGTTCCGGATCGCACTGCGATCGGCGCCTTGCGGCAGGCCTTTGCGGCTGAACCGGAGTTAGTGGCCTGCACCGGGATCATCACTCCGAAGTGTCGCCGCACCCTCGGCGGGCGCGTCATGGAGTGGTTTCAGACCTACGAATACATCCGCAACTTCGTGGCCAGATACGCCTGGATGCAGGTGGGCTGCCTGCAGTTGCTGTCCGGGGCTTTCGCGGGTTTCCGCCGCACGACGGTGATCGATGTGGGTGGCTTTGACGACGCCTGTTTCGTCGAGGACTACGAACTGGTGGCGCGAATGCGCCGCCACGCCGGTGAGCGTGGATTGGATTGGCGATTCAGGGTGCTCGGTGCGGCTCAGGCCCGCACCGAGGCGCCGGGTTCCGTTCCGGCTTTTCTTCGGCAGCGCCGCCGATGGTTCGGCGGATTCCTTCAGACCCATTGGTGGTACCGGGCGATGGTCGGTGACTCGCGACTGGGCCGGCTGGGCACCGTCATGCTGCCGGTGAAGGCTCTTGACACGGTTGCCCCGCTTTACGGACTCGCCGCCGTGGGGTTGCTGTTCTATTTCGCAGGCACGCGTCAGTTCGGCGTGCTCGTACCCATCCTCGTGGTGCTTGTGGCCAAGCTCGGCGTCGACGTGGCGTTTCACCTGTGGGCGCTGCGTCGATACCGGCGCTGGGTGGACGACCCGGAGCGCGCCAGCCTGGCAGGCGCAGCGCTGGTGGTAGTCATCGAGCCGGTGACCTTCACTCTTCTTCTGCACTTCGGCGCGCTGCTCGGGTGGCTCGCATTCCTCAGGGGCGCCCAGCAGTGGGGCGGGCAGCTGCGATTCGGACTGGACCCGGGGGAGGGGTCCCACCGACCGCGCGGGCCGATCCGCCCGCCATTAGGCTGAGGCGAGACGACGCAGCGACAAGGGAGATGCACGTGACTATCCGGGTAGGCGTGAACGGCTTCGGCCGAATCGGACGCAACTTCTATCGTGCCTTGGCCGCCCAGCAGGCCCTGGGCAACGCCAAGGATCTGGAGATCGTGGCCGTCAATGACCTGACGGACAATGCCGCCCTGGCTCACCTGCTCAAATTCGACTCGATCCTGGGGCGGTTACCCGAGGACGTCAGCCTCGAGGGTGAAGACACCATCGTCATCGGTGGAACCAAGATCAAGGCGCTCTCGGTCAAGGAAGGCCCCGCTGCCCTGCCGTGGGGCGACCTGGGGGTCGATGTCGTCGTCGAGTCGACGGGCATTTTCACCAATGCCGCCAAGGCCAGGGGCCACCTGGACGCAGGCGCCAAGAAGGTCATCATCTCGGCTCCCGCCACCGATGAGGACATCACCATCGTGATCGGTGTCAATGACGACAAGTACGACGGCAGTCAGAACATCATTTCGAACGCCTCGTGCACCACGAACTGCCTCGGCCCGCTTGCCAAGGTGGTCAATGACGAATTCGGCATCGTCCGCGGCTTGATGACCACCATTCACGCCTACACCCAGGATCAGAACCTGCAGGACGGCCCGCACTCGGATCTGCGCCGCGCACGTGCCGCCGCCCTCAATATCGTGCCGACCTCCACCGGCGCGGCCAAGGCCATTGGGCTGGTGCTGCCCGAACTGAAGGGCAAGCTGGACGGTTACGCGCTGCGGGTACCGATCCCCACCGGCTCGGTCACCGACCTCACCGTCGAACTGGCCAAGTCGGCCAGCGTCGCAGACATCAACGCGGCGATGAAGGCCGCGGCCGAGGGCAAGCTCAAGGGCATTCTGAAGTATTACGACGCCCCGATCGTCTCCAGCGACATCGTCACCGACCCGCACAGCTCGATCTTCGACTCCGGGCTGACCAAGGTCATCGACAACCAGGCCAAGGTCGTCTCGTGGTACGACAACGAATGGGGTTATTCGAACCGGCTGGTCGACCTCGTCGGTCTCGTCGGCAAATCCCTGTAATGGCGGTCAAGACCCTTCCCGACCTGCTGGCAGAGGGTGTGGAGGGCCGCGGGGTTCTGGTCAGATCCGACCTCAATGTGCCCCTCGACAGCTCAGCGGGAGGTGCTCCCGTCATCACCGACCTGGGCCGGATCACGGCCTCGGTTCCCACGCTGAGGGCGCTGTCCGACGCCGGGGCGAAGGTTGTGGTGATGGCTCACCTGGGGAGGCCCAAGGGGGCTCCGGATCCGAAGCTCTCGTTGGCTCCCGTTGCCGTCGCCCTGGAAGAGCAGCTCGGACGGCATGTCCAGCTGGCCGGAGATGTTGTCGGGACCGACGCGTTGGCGCGGTCGGAGGGTTTGACCGACGGTGACATCCTGCTGCTGGAGAACATCCGCTTCGATTCCCGGGAGACCAGCAAGGACGATGCCGAGCGTCTCAAGCTAGCCCGGGAGCTCGTGGAGCTGGTGGGCGATGACGGGGCGTTCGTCTCCGACGGCTTCGGAGTCGTCCACCGCAAGCAGGCCTCGGTGTACGACGTCGCCACGCTGGTGCCGTCTTACGCGGGTGAGTTGGTGGCGGCTGAGGTCAAGGTGCTCGAACAGCTGACGAAGGCCGACGATCGCCCGTTTGCCGTGGTGCTCGGTGGGTCCAAGGTGTCCGACAAGCTGGCCGTCATCGAGAATCTCGCCGGCAAGGCGGACAGTGTCATAATCGGCGGCGGTATGTGCTTCACATTCCTTGCGGCACAAGGCTTTTCGGTTGGCGCCTCGCTGCTTCAGGACGAGATGATCGAGACCTGCCGGCAATTGCTGGACACCCACGGCGACGTCCTGCACCTGCCGGTCGATGTCGTGGTGGCCGATCGGTTCGCCGCCGACGCGGCATCTGAAACCGTTGTCGCGGAACGCATTCCCGACGGGATGATGGGTTTGGACATCGGGCCGGAATCGGTGCGCCGGTTCACCACCCTGTTGTCCAACGCGCGCACCATCTTCTGGAACGGCCCGATGGGGGTTTTCGAGTTCCCGGCATTCGCAGCGGGCACGAAGGGCGTCGCTGAGGCGATCATCTCGGCGACGGCCAAAGGCGCGTTCAGCGTCGTGGGCGGGGGAGACTCGGCCGCGGCGGTCCGAAAGTCGAGCTTGCCTGATGACGGTTTCTCGCACATTTCCACCGGCGGTGGCGCCTCTCTGGAATACCTTGAAGGCAAGACGTTGCCGGGCCTGCAAGTTCTCGAATGAAATTTCGCTAGTCGTTGAAACCCGCTAGGCGTTCAATCGGCCTCAATGAAGAGGAGTCCTGTGTCTCGTAAGCCGCTGATCGCGGGTAACTGGAAGATGAACCTCAACCACTTCGAGGGCATCGCGCTGGTTCAGAAGATCGCCTTCTCGTTGCCCGGCAAGTACTTCGACAAGGTCGATGTCACGGTGATTCCGCCCTTCACCGACTTGCGGAGCGTCCAGACGCTGGTTGACGGCGACAAGCTGCTGCTCACCTACGGCGCGCAGGACCTGTCCGCACACGATTCCGGTGCCTACACCGGGGAGATAAGCGGCGCATTTCTCGCGAAGCTGGGTTGCACCTTCGTCGTGGTGGGTCATTCGGAGCGGCGTACCTATCACAACGAGGATGACGCAACTGTCGCGGCCAAAGCCGCGGCCGCGTTCCGGCACGGTTTGACGCCCATCGTGTGCATCGGCGAGCACCTCGACGTCCGTGAAGCCGGCAACCATGTCGAGCACAACGTCAACCAGCTGCGCGGTTCGTTGGCAGGCTTGAGCAAGGATCAGATAGCCAATGCGGTCATCGCCTACGAGCCGGTCTGGGCTATCGGCACCGGGCGGGTGGCCAGTGCGGCGGACGCCCAGGAGGTATGTGCAGCCATCCGCGCTGAGCTGGCTTCACTCACGTCGCAGCAGACAGCGGACGGTGTACGGGTGCTTTACGGCGGCTCGGTGAATGCCAAGAACATCGGCGAGATCGTCGCGCAGGACGACGTCGACGGAGCTCTGGTGGGCGGGGCCTCGTTGGATGGGGAACAATTCGCCACTCTTTCGGCGATCGCCGCGGGTGGGCCGCTGCCGTAGGGGGGTGACGTAGGGCGCTGCGTCGGCGGGTAGTCTGGCGGGCATGGTTTTGGCCCTGCAGATCATTCTGGTGACCACCAGCATTCTGGTGGTCCTGCTGGTGCTTCTGCACCGCGCTAAGGGCGGTGGCCTGTCCACGTTGTTCGGTGGCGGTGTGCAGTCGAGCCTCTCCGGATCTACCGTCGTCGAGAAGAACCTCGACCGTTTGACCTACTTTGTGGTCGGTATCTGGGTGGTGTCCATCATCGGGATGGCGCTTCAGATCAAGTACAGCTGATCTTCACTTACCGCTGATCGGGAACCATCGTCCCTCGTAGACGGTGCCCAGGATGGTGAGGTCCTTCAACGCCAGCGGGTCAACCTCGTAGGGATCTTCCGCGAGGATGGTGAAATTCGCGCGTTTTCCGGGCGTGATGCTGCCGATCTCATCGTCCATCCGCCACGAATAGGCAGCCTCGATCGTCACTGCACGTAACCCGTCGTGTACCGAGATCCGCTGATCGGGTGCCACCGTCCTGCCGCTCGGTGTCCGGCGATTCACGCCGCACCAGGCCAGGGTCAGGGGTGCGGCAGGGCCCATCGGCAGGTCCGAATGGAATGACAACGGGATGCCCCGCTTCAATACCGAGGCCGCACGCACCATGGTGTCGGCCCGGGCCGCGCCGAGTCCGTACTCCCGATACCGATCGGCGAAGCCCACCGGGTAGTAGGAATTCGCCGAGACGATGCACCTGAGCCGGGCGATACGGTCGATCTGCTCCTCGGTGGAATTGGCGAAATGCACAATTACTGTCCGGTGATCATCGCGTGGGCGGTCGGCCATGCACTGCTCGATCGTGTCGAGCACCAGATCCAGCCCCGCATCGCCGTTGACGTGAATATGCAATTGCCAGCCGGCCTCCCAGTACGCGGATGCGAATGCCCGGAAGGTGTCGGGTTGCATCATCCACTCGCCGTGGTGACAGAGATCGGGGTGTCCGTCACCGTCGAGGTAGGGCTCTCGCATCTGCATGAGTTGACTGATGATGGCGCCGTCGGCGAACAGCTTCACCTGCCTGGGCAGAAGTCGTACCTTGCCGGCCGACGCCCGGGCGACGTGCGCTTCTGCGTCGGCGACGGCCTCGGTGGGGGACATTCCGGCGTCTGCCTGGCTGCGGGCGTCAACCAGGAATGTGGAACCGAACGGCGTCTCGTCGGCCCCCAGGATCTCCCGGTACAGGTCTCAGGGCTCGAGATCCCACATGATGCCCGGCTCGTTGATCGCTGTTACTCCATTGCGATGGAGGTAGGCGACCAGCTGGCGGAGCCCGGTGTCCAAGCGGTCGCGTGTCATGAACACCGGGGACAGCCTGGGCAGCAGCAGATTCATACCGGACTCCCACCAATGTCCGGCGGCGAAATCCACCATCGTGCTTGCAGGACCCCGGCCGGCCATCTCGTCGGCGGTCAGCCCGAGCGTTGCTATCGCGGCGGAGTTGAGAAACCACTCGTGACATGACCGCTGCCAGATGACGATCGGGCGGGTCGCGCTAATGCTGTCGAGCAGGTTCCGGTCGAGTGGGCCGTGCCAGAGCCGGTGATATCCCCAGGAGAAGAGCCAGCTGCCGGGTTGGGGCATCTGGCTTTCCGCGTCGTGTAGTCGCCGCAGATACTCCTCGGCGGACGCGGCACCCAGGTAGGTCTTGTGCGGCAGATGCCAGTCTTCGACTGCGATGACCTCGGTGGTGAGGGTGGTCGCGCCGAGAATCGGATGCAGGTGCTGATCGATCAGTCCGGCGCAGATGACCGCATCGGCGAATGTGTGGTCGACGATGCCGGTGTGCTCCAAGTCTGCCAGTTTGCCCAGTGCGACGACGCGGCCTTCACATACCGCTACCGCTGACGCATTGGGAACGGCAGGGTCCATCGTGATCACATTGCGGGCTGTGAAAACGGTCGTCGATTCCATCGGCACACCCATCATCGTTATCTCCGCGGCACCAATTCCGCACCGGCGGAAGCGAATTGTCGGGCGCGTCAACCAGACAACTCCTACGTTCGGCGGTTGTCTGCGATTCCAATCGGAACTTCAGGGCTCCGCCGGTTATGTACCGCGTGACATTACTGTTCCGTACGCCACAGCGCTGCTTGTTGTTTCGTCGAGGCTCGCCTAGTAATGGGATGACACGCGGCAATCAATGTCGCGGGCGATTGACTGCTGGAGGCATGTGCATGAGTGGCGATTCCGGGTTAGCGATCGGCGGGGTGGAAGGACGTTTGCAGCGTTTGCGCGACGCCGCCGAGACGAAACCCGTTGCGACCGCCGATGCCGCCTGGGCCTGGATCACCGAACTTGCCAAGCGCTCCAAGCGTGACGCCGCATCCACGGACGCCGAGTGCAATGAACTCTTCCGCCTCGGCGTACCGCCGGAGAACCTCGACGGGCCGACCGACGGACTTCTGGTCATGACCACGACCAATCCGGCCCTCGACGCCGCGGTGCGCGCGGTGGCAGGGTTGTGGATGCCCTGGCAGGGCAAGCGTTTTCGCAATAGCGATGGCACCGGAGAAAACCGGATGGCGCGCAATAGCACCGTGGTCTCGAGGCTGCTGTGGCCGCTGTACTCGATGCGCGACGCCGAGGAAGGCAAGTTGGCGTTCGACTTCAAGACCTATGTCGAGGCCGGCAAGGACGATCCGGACCGGCAGGTCATGGTGATCGACTATGCCGACATCGAATCAAATCCGCGCCTGCTGATCCGCAGTATCCGCGACGAATTGGTGGAGATCGTTGATAGCGTCTTCCTCGGGAAGATTCTCTATCACAGCGGTTCCGACAAGTACAACAAGATCGGTTATTTCGCGCTGCGCACGCACTAAAGCGTCGTCTCGAACTATCCCCCGAAAACAGCCGCAGACAGCCCAGTCATCCAAGGCTTGATCCAAAGGAAGGCAGTATCAGTGACTCGCGAATGGAATGAAGAGCCATCGTTGGCTCTGCAGGAAAAGGCGTTGCTCAAGATCCGCGAGGACTTGCGGGCTAAGAACCTGTTCGAGGCGGAAGGCCTGCGGCCTACCGAGGATCTCGGTGACGCCACCGAAGAGGTCAAGCGGGCGCGGACCCCGGACGGAACGTGGAATGACCTCGCCGAACCGTGGTTGGGCGCGAAGGGCACCGGCTTCGGCCGCAATGTGCCGTTGTCGATGACCATCACCGACAGGAAGCGTCTGCTCAAGCCGGACCCGCGCACCATCAGCCGGCGGTTGATGGCGCGTGACAGCTTCAAGCCGGCCGGCATTCTGAGCGCTATCTCTGCGGCCTGGATTCAGTTCGAGAATCACAACTGGTTCTTCCACGGTGATGGTGTGCCGGACAAGACGATCGACATTCCGCTGTGTCCCGGTGACACGTTCCCGGAGAACCCGATGCGGATTCGCGAAACCATTCCGCTGCACGGGGAGATCAAGGACGGTTGCCCGGCGCCGGTGTTCCGGAACTCCGAAACCCATTGGTGGGACGCGTCGCAGCTGTACGGCAGCGACAAGGAACGTCAATCCCAGGTCCGCACGTTCGTCGACGGCAAGATCAAGGTCGATGACAGCGGCCGTCTGCCGAAGAGCGACATCCCCGGTGTCGACCTGACCGGTATGAACGAGAACTGGTGGGTCGGGATCGGCATGCTGCATACGCTGTTTGCTCTCGAGCACAACGCAGTCTGCGACGCGCTGAAGAAGGCCTACCCGCAGCTCGACGATCAGCGTCTTTTCGAGGTCGCAGTTCTGACCGTCTCGGGCTTGATCGCCAAGATCCACGGTGTCGAGTGGACGCCGAACATCCTGCGCCACCCGGCCCTGGTCGTCGGCCTGAACGCCACCTGGTACGGCCTGCTCGGTGAAAAGTTCCAGTCCAAGATGGGCCGGATCGGAAGGAACGAAACCCTCTCGGGCACAGCTGGATCGGAGACCGATCACTACTCCAGCCCGTTCTCGCTGACCGAGGAATTCGTGTCCGTGTACCGGATGCACCCACTGATCCCGGATGACTGGAATTTCTTCTCGCTCGAGAGCGGTGAGCACCTGGTCAACAAGACCTTCACCGACCTGCAGGGCCGCTACACCCGTGACTTCATGGACAAGATGGAGATGGCGGACATGTGGTATTCGTTCGGTCTGGCGAGTGCAGGTGCGGTGTGCCTGCACAACTACCCGAACGCTCTGCGTCAGTTGACCAGGATCGACGGCCAGGTCACCGACCTGGCCACCCTGGACATCGTCCGCGACCGCGAGCGTGGTGTGCCGCGGTACAACGATTTCCGTGAGGCGTTGCGGATGCCGCGCCGCAAGACGATGGACGAGATCACTCCCAACGCCGAGTGGGCCAGGGAGATGAACGAGGTCTACAACGGCGATGTGGATGCCGTCGATCTGCAGATCGGTATGCAGGCAGAGCAGCCCATCAAGGGTAATGGCTTCTCCGACACGGCGACCCGGATCTTCGTGCTGATGGCGGCGCGCAGGTTGAAGAGCGACCGCTTCTTCACCAACGACCTGCGGCCCGAGGTGTACACCCAGGTCGGCTACGACTGGGTGTACAACACCACGATGAAAGACGTTCTGCTACGCCATTATCCGGAACTTGAGCCGGCTATCGGTGACTTGGAGACGAGCGTCTTCGCGCCGTGGCCCAAGCTGGGTGCGGCCCGTCCCGGAAAGAAGCGTGCAGTGATTCGTCTGGCTGATACCGTGCGGGCGTACATGCCGTAAGGCGAGTGAGCCCCAGCATCAGCTGAATAGTTCACAGACATCGAGGCCCCATCGGTCTGCCCCCTGACCGATGGGGCCTCGAACCACAAGGAGGAGGACACATGATCGATAGAAACTGGCCCTGGTTCAAGTTGTACGACAAGGGAGTTCCACTCTCGGTCATCACTCCGCCGGTCTCGATCAAGCAGCTTTTCAACCACTGCGCCGAAGAGAATCCCGAGCGCGACTATCTGATCATCAACGACACCAAGCTGTCGTACGGGATGGTGAACCTGGCGGCGCGCAAGGTCGCCAACAGCCTGCGCGATCTCGGTATCAAGAAGGGCGACCGGGTTGCCATCATGGCGCCGAACGTCCCCCAGTACGTCATCGCATTCGAAGCCTGCGCCAAGCTCGGTGCGATTGTGGTCCCCATCAACCCGCTGGCGGCCGTCACCGAGGTGCATCACTACATCAAGGACAGCGGAGCTGAAGCTGTCATCGTGGTCGCAGCTTTCGCCAAGGCTCCCATCGAAGTCCTCAAGGCGAATGACACGCCGCTGAAGAACGTGATCGTGGCTCAGATCCCGTCGAATCCCATTGAGATCGCGAGCGGTCCGGGCATCCACGATTTCAACGAGTTCGCGGCGGCCGGAGACGATTCGGAGCCGAGCGTCGAGATCAAGCCCTCCGACGTCCTCATGCTCCAATACACCGGCGGCACAACAGGGTTGTCCAAGGGTTGTGTGCTCACCAACGCGAACATGGTGGCGATGGCGTACCAGGAGAGCTACTGGATGTCGCCGCTGATCTCGCCCGGCGAGGAACTTCGCTGTCTGGCGGCGGCACCGATGTACCACATCTATGGCTTCAACATGAATGTGAACATCAACCACGTGTTCGGCGGTGCAGTGATCATGGTCCCGCAGCCCACCACCGCCAATATCCTGGAAGCGATCAACAAGCACGAGCCGAATCTGTTCCCGGCCGTTCCCACCATGCTGATCGGGCTGAATCAGCATCCCGACATCGGCACCTCGAAGATCAAGTCGATCAGGGGTGTCATCTGCGGGTCGGCGCCGATGCCGGTGGAGGCGATGAAGACCTTCGAGGCGCTTTCGGGTGCGATCATCACGGAGGGCTACGGACTGTCGGAGACCTCGAACATCCTGACCGCCAACCCCACTCAGACCGTGCGGAAGCCGGGTGGCGTCGGATTGCCGTTCCCCGGCAATGAGATTCGCATCGTGGATCTCGAGACCGGCACCAAGGACATGCCGCTGAATGAGTCCGGCGAGATCATCGCCAAGGGCCCGACGATCATGCGCGAATACTGGAACAACCCGGCCGAGACAGCGAAGACCATGACTGACGGGTGGCTGTTCACCGGCGACATCGGTTACATGGATGATGACGGGCACATCTTCATCGTCGACCGCAAGAAGGACATGGTGCTGTCGAGCGGCTTCAACGTGTACCCGCGGGAGATCGACGAGCTCATGTACAGCCACCCGAAGGTGTTGAACGCCTGCTCATTTGGTGTGCCCGACCCGAAGCGCGGGGAGAGTCTCAAACTCGCGTTGGTCCTGAAGCCCGGCGAGGAGTTGACCGAGGCCGAGGTTCGCAACTTCTGCAAGGAGCATCTGTCGGGGTACAAGGTGCCGCAGCAGGTCATCTTCGTCGATGAGCTCCCACTCACCCCGGTCGGAAAGCCCGACCGCAAGACGTTACGTCAGCAGTACATCTGAGCCCGTGTGCCGGCGTCCGCCTCCGGGGTTGCCGACCCCCGGGGGATGGGCGCCGGCACACGTCATTCGGCGTCTCCGGCATCCGCGTTCCCGTGTTGCCGGGCGTGACCGGCTTGCGGTGGTTACCGCCGCAAGCCCTCCGGGATCACGATGTCGCGCTTCTGCAACTTGCCCGTCGCGTTCTTCGGCAGGGCATCGAGCACCCAGATCTTTCTCGGGTACTTGTAGCCAGCCACCCGCTCTTTGACGAACGTGCGAATCTCGCTGGTCGTGGCGGTCATTCCCGGCTTGAATTCGATTGCGGCACCGACCTCTTCGCCGAGGAGATCATCCGGTATGCCGATTACGGCTGCGGCGGCGATGGCAGGGTGTTCGTAGAGGACTTCTTCGATTTCACGCGGATAGATGTTCAACCCACCGCGGATGATCATCTCCTTCTTACGATCGACAATCGTGAAGTATCCGTCAGCGTCGACGAGGCCGATGTCCCCGGTGGAAAACCAGCCTTCGGCTGAGATGACGGCCTTGGTTTCCTCCGGCAGGTTCCAGTACCCCTTCATGACGTTGTGTCCGCGGACCTGGATTTCACCGGTTTGGCCCTGGGGGACAGCGGATCCCGCGTCATCGACGATCCGCATCTCGACTCCCTCGACGGGGGTTCCGATCGTGCCGGCCTTTCTGGGGAGATGAGGGTGACTGAAGCAGGCGATCGGTGACGTCTCCGAGAGTCCGTATCCCTCGAGCACCGTTGTGCCGAAGGATTGTTCGAAGTCGTGCAACACCTGAATCGGCAGGGCGGCACCGCCGGACACACACAACCGCAGCGATGTTGTGTCATTGTCCCGGTGCGTGACCGACAACAGGGCCGAGTACATGGTGGGCACTCCGCCGAAGATGGTCACACGGTCGCGGGCGATGATGTCCAGTACTTTGCGCGCGTCAAACCTTGGCAGCAGTGTCAGCGCAGCGTGGGCCATGACCACCGAATTGAGGCTGAAGGTCAAGCCGAACACATGGAACAGCGGCAGGCACCCCATGATGACGTCGTTGCCGTCCATGTAGGTGAGATTGTGCACGGCGATTTCGGCATTGCGGCGCAAACCGCCATGAGTCAGCTGCGCGCCCTTGGGTTTTCCGGTGGTGCCGGAGGTGTGCAGGATCACCGCGGTGTCGTCGTACGCGCACGCGACCGGGGCGCGCTGGGCCGCGACGCCGGTCAGCATCTCGGTCAGCGATTCGTCATCGACGATGAGGCACCGCACATCTGCTGAGACCGAGCCGGATTGGGCTTCTCCGGCACACGATGGCGCGGCCAGCAGCATCACGGCCGTCGTGTTGGTCAGGTAGTACTCGACCTCGCGTGATTTCAGGAGTGGGTTCATCGGAACCGCCACCGCGCCGCATCGCATGAGCCCGTAGAAGGCGATCGCAAAGGCCGGGGTATTGGGCAACATCAATCCGACCCGGTCGCCCGGCTGGATTCCGTAGCTCTGTAGAAGTGTGGCGAATCGTGCTGCAGCGCTGTCGAATTGAGAATAGCTATAGCGGAGGTCCCCGCATATGAGGGCTAACTGTCCAGGCGCCTCTGCGGCGGCGGCACACAGATTGTTGGCGAGGTTTGCCATCGGGACTCCTTGCGGCTAGGTTGCCGCCCAAGATTCGCGCGTGCGCGGGTTTTGGTCAATGTCGCTGGTAACAGAGGTCGGAGCGGTCCGCTGTTACAGGCAACAGTCAGGTCAGCCGGAGCTCGATCTCGAAGGCGAGGCACAACTCCGCGAGGTCGCGTGGACGACTCAGCGACTTGCCAGTCCGTTCTTCGATCCGGCGTAGGCGGTGCCGAACCGTATTGGGATGGCAGAAAAGGCGTTCCGCGGCCGCGGTGATGGATCCGTCGGCGGCCGCCCATTCCCGGAATGTGGTGAAGAGCATCTCGCGGTCACGGTTGTCGAGTTCAGCGAAGCCGGCGAAGACCGACGCGGCGATCTGTTTCATCACCCGGGGGGCGCTGACCGCGGCGATGGTCAACGGTTCCGCTTCGAACACGCTCAGCAGCGACCCGTCGGGCCGTTCGGCGGAGAGCGCGATGCGGGCGTAGGTGACGCCTTCGGGCGTTTGACGCAGATCTTCGAACCGCGAACTGACTCCGATGCGGGTGGCGGTCAGGCGCGTCAGCGTCTGTATCAACGTGTCGAACTTAGCTTGGCTGCGCACATGGATGAGCCCGAGCTGGACATCGGGCAGCAGCCGCCAGGCAGACGAGATATCGACACTGCTCAACTTCGCTTCAACCCCGGGGAGAGCGGATTTGCCCATAGCCGCGCATTCGGCGGCAACGACCACATAGGGGCCGCGCGCGGGCAACCTCAACATGGTCGCGATTTCCCAGAGGCTGGCCTGCTCGACAATCCTGCCGTCGATCAGGGCCTCGACGAGGGCCGCTCGTTCCGAGGCTTGCGTGAGTACCCGACTGGTCATCGTTTCGCGATAGGCATTGGCCATCGCATGGGTGTAGACATCTTGGGCAAGCCAGACCCGCGCGGTGGCCCGCACCAGTGCCTCACGGCTGATATGTGGACGTCCGGCGGCCAGATCGACGATCTCTTCCCAGATCAGCCTGCAGCCGACGCGATAGGCGTCCATGATCGCCGGCAACGGAATTCCGGCGTGAGCCCGGGCTGTTCCCGTTCGGGCGGCCAACGCGGTATCGAACCCTGCCGAGGCATCGAGCACCTCGAATACCATGCGAAGGCTTTCGATGCAGTTCTGGCTGAGTTCTTCACGGGTGACCTGGCCGGTGTCGGCGTAGTAGTCGACTTCACGCCAAACGGTTTCGGCGACAATGCCGGCGAGTTCGTCGCTTCGAGCCAGTAGTGCGGACTGGATCTCGACGATTTGTGACTCGAGGTCCCGTGAGGGCATTGGCAAAGGGTACGACGCCGCAAACGGGTGGCGTGAGCTAATGCGCAACCCGAGATCGTCGTTTGCCGAGAACTCTCGCACTGCGGCCGATCAATCGGGCGCAGATACTGGAGCCATGGTGGACGTCTCTGATTCTCTGCTGGACCCAATCGGCGCGGTCCGCCGCACTCAACTCGGCCGTGAGGCCACCGAACCGATGCGCGAGGACATCCGGCTACTCGGAGCGATTCTGGGGGAAACCGTTCGTGAGCACAGTGGTGAGAAGGTGTTCGAGCTTGTCGAGCGGGCCCGGGTGGAATCCTTCCGGGTGCGGCGCTCGGAGATCGAGCGGACCGACCTGGCCCGGATGTTCGACGACATCGAGATTCGTGATGCGTTACCCGTGATCCGCGCCTTCACCCATTTCGCCCTGCTGGCCAACGTCGCCGAGGACATCCACCGCGAACGTCGGCGTGCCGTGCACTTCGCTGCCGGGGAACCGCCCCGGGAAAGCAGTCTGGCCGCCACGTACCTCAAGCTGGATAATGCCGATCTCGACGCCGCAACGGTGGTTGATGCGCTGCGAGGCGCTCTTGTCGCCCCGGTCATCACCGCGCACCCCACCGAGACTCGCAGGCGCACGGTGTTCGATGCCCAGCACCGCATCACCGAGCTGATGCGGCTGCGGATGCACGGTTTGGCCGAGACGGCCGATGGGCGTCCGGTGGAGATGGAATTGCGCCGCCAGATCCTCACGCTCTGGCAGACGGCCTTGATCAGGTTGTCGCGGTTGAAGATTCAGGACGAGATCGACGGCGGGTTGCGGTATTACCCAGCCGCGTTCTTCGAGGTCGTCCCGAAGGTCAACGCGGAGGTGCGGCAGGCCCTGCAGGCGCGCTGGCCGGGATCGGACATCCTTGCCGCGCCGATCCTGCGGCCAGGTTCCTGGATAGGAGGCGACCGGGACGGAAATCCCAACGTCACCGCCGACGTCGTTCGCCTGGCCACGGCCGGCGCCGCCTATACGGCGCTGGCGCATTACCTCGCTGAGATCACCAAGCTGGGCCAAGAACTGTCGATGTCCGCTCGGTTGGTGGCGACGAGCGCTGAGTTGCGTGCGCTGGCCGAGGGTTGCCAGGAGCCCGCCCGCGCCGACGAGCCGTACCGCAGGGCTGCTCAGGTCATCCACGGACGGCTGAGCGCGACGGCCCTCATGATCCTGGACCGTCGACCCGAGCACCTCCTGGATCTGGGGTCCGAACCCTACAGTGCCCCCGACCAACTGCTTGCCGACCTCGATACCGTCGATGCGTCGCTGCGCGCCAACGGCAGTGCGCTGCTGGCCGATGACCGGCTCGCCAGATTGCGAGAAGCGGTGGACGTCTTCGGCTTTCACCTTTGCGGACTCGACATGCGGCAGAACTCCGATGTCCACGAGGAGGTGATTGCCGAACTCCTGTCCTGGGCGGGCGTGCACCACGACTACCGATCGCTGCCCGAGCATCAGCGTGTCGAGCTGCTGGTCGCTGAACTCGCGACGAAGCGGCCACTGATTCGCGCCGATGCCGAATTGTCCGAGCTGGCGCGTAAGGAACTGGGCATCGTGTGTGCCGCCGCGCGGGCCGTTCGAATGTTCGGGGCCGAGGCCGTCCCCAACTACATCATCTCGATGTGCCAGTCCGTCTCGGACATGCTTGAGCCGGCCATTCTTCTGAAAGAAGCCGGCCTGCTTGATGTTTCCGGACAGGATTCGTTCGCGCCGGTCGGCATCGTGCCGTTGTTCGAGACGATCGACGATCTCCAGCGTGGTTCCTCCATTCTTGAGGCCGCGCTGGCTCTGCCGCTCTACGCAGCGATGGTGCGTGCCCGCGGTGCGAGTCAGGAAGTCATGCTCGGTTATTCGGACTCCAACAAGGACGGCGGATATCTGGCGGCGAATTGGGCGCTGTACCGAGCCGAACTCGACCTGGTGCAGTCTGCCGATAAGACGGGAATCAGGTTGAGGCTCTTCCATGGTCGCGGTGGGACGGTCGGCCGCGGTGGAGGTCCCAGTTACGACGCGATACTTGCCCAGCCGCCCGGGGCGGTGCGGGGGTCGCTTCGGCTCACCGAGCAGGGGGAGGTGATCGCCGCGAAGTATGCCGAGCCACGAATCGCGCACCGAAATCTGGAGACTCTGTTGGCCGCGACGCTGGAGGCATCCCTGCTTGATGTCGAGGGTCTCGGTGATGACGCCGAATCCGCCTACGCCACCCTCGACGAACTGGCCGCCCGCGCGCACCGGGCATACGCCGAATTGGTCCATGAGACACCGGGATTCGTCGACTACTTCAAGGAGTCCACGCCCGTCAGTGAGATCGGCGCATTGAACATCGGGAGCCGGCCGACGTCACGCAAGCCGACAGAATCGATCTCGGACCTGCGGGCAATCCCGTGGGTATTGGCCTGGAGCCAGTCTCGGGTGATGTTGCCGGGCTGGTACGGCACGGGAACGGCGTTCGAGGAATTCATTTCCCAGGGTGGTGCGTCTCACGGATCGGAGGCCGTGCAGGACCGACTGCGGATGCTCCAGGATCTGTACCTGAAGTGGCCCTTCTTCCGGACCGTGCTGTCGAACATGGCCCAGGTGATCGCGAAGGCGGACATGGGATTGGCTGCGCACTATTCCGAATTGGTTGCCGATGAGGCGCTTCGTGAGCGGGTATTCGGAATGATCGTCGCCGAACATGAGCGCACCATCGCGATGTACAAGCTCATCAGCGGACAAGACGATCTGCTGGCTGACAATCCGTCGCTGGCCCGATCGGTGTTCAACAGGTTCCCCTATCTGGAGCCACTCAACCATTTGCAGGTCGAACTGTTGCGGCGGTACAGATCGGGCGAGACGGATGAGCTGGTACAGCGAGGCATCCTGCTCACGATGAACGGTCTGGCCTCTGCCTTACGCAATAGCGGATAGGGAACCGCGGGTCGGCATTCCGCGTCACAACAGGTATGAATCAACCCGAATATCACGTGTCGCTGGAGAACACCGCTGCGCTCATCGGCCCGTTGCCGCCCGTTGCTCCGCCGGTTCTGGCGGACTGGGCTGTCGCCGATCCGGATGACAATTGGTGGTAGCGATGATTCAGTTCTGCAGCTTGGATGCCGCCGCAGCATCAAGCAGCCAGACCGTGGATTCACGGCCGAGGGCACCTGCCGCCGGGATGTCGGCGGATGACGCCCCGCCGAGTGCCGCGGCCACCGCATCCGCCTTTGAATCGCCGGAGACGATAAGCCACACCTCGCGGGCCAGGCGTACCGCGGGCAGCGTCAGCGTGATCCGCCGGGGAGGGGGCTTCGGGGAGTCCTCGACACCCACCACCAGCCGCTCGGTGTCCAATACCGCGGGGGAGTGCGGGAACAGCGAATTGATGTGGCCTTCACCGCCCATGCCGAGTAGGTGGACATCGAATTCGGGGGCCGTGTGTTCGGGCCCGGCGTTCGCGGCCAGGACTCCCCGATAGTCCTGCACAGCGGCCGCCAGATCGCTTCCGAAATCGCCGTCGCTGGCGGACATCGGGTGAATGTTGCCCGGTGGGATGCCGACATGGTCCAGCAGTGCGCGGCGGGCCTGTTTCTCGTTGCGCTCATCGTCGTCTCGCGGGACAAAGCGCTCGTCACCCCAGAACACGTGAACCTTGGTCCAGTCCACCGCCGCGCTGTTCTCGGCGACGCGCTTGAGGAGACCGATCCCGGTGCCCCCGCCGGTCAGCACGATTAACGCCTTGTCCCGGGCCGCGATCGCCTGGTTGATCGTTCTGACCAGACGGTCGCCTGCCGCGATCACCAGTGCGGCCGTGTCCGGGAAAGTCTCGACGGTCACGCTCACGCGTACTGCACCCGCGCTATGCCCGCCAGCGCCTCGTGATAGATCTCGTCGGGATCGAGTCGGCGCATGTCCTCGGCAAGGCAATCCCGAGTCTCCCTGCGCTGCAATGGAACCAACGCATTCGGCCGTGACTCCCGGCTGAGCGTCGCGGTGACCCCGTCTTGCGGCCGGCTCAACACGACAGTCTCTGAAGGCCGATTCAGTTCCACCTTGAGCTCGCCCACCACCCGATGGACCGGACCACCGATCCGGCTCGCCAGCCAGCCCGCCAGGATGTCGAGTGCGGGTTCGTCTTTCAGGCCGGACACCAGGGCTGACGTGATCGGTTCGTACGGCGGTTGGTCGATCGCGGATGCAAGCAACGCCCGCCAGTAGGTGATGCGGCTCCACGCCAGGTCGGTATCGCCGGCTGTATAGCCTTCCAGGCGGCTCTTGATCGCAGCCAATGGGTCCTCCGCGGCCGTCGCATCGGTGATCCGTCGCACGGCCAGCCGGCCCAACGGGTCATCGGCCGGAACGGTCGGCGACGCACCGGGCCACCATGCGACTACGAGGGTGTCCGGCAGCAGGAAAGGCAGCACGACGCTGTGGGCGTGTACCGACAACGGTCCCGAGATGCGAAGCACCACAACCTCGCCCGCACCCGCATCGGAACCCACCCTGATCTGGCTGTCCAGTCGGGGTTCGGCCGCGAGTCTATCGCCGGGCACGACAACGATGATCCGGCATGGGT
>Ga0075163_10001233_pt1 | contig 34117 bp, 33 predicted proteins | sample JI1023141ADNA_FD_71478 | JGI IMG/M metagenome (GOLD analysis project Ga0075163, IMG submission 71478) | Wastewater effluent complex algal communities from Wisconsin, to seasonally profile nutrient transformation and Carbon sequestration -... | ecosystem: Engineered > WWTP > Effluent > Algae...
CACCATTGAGATTACAAATGTGTTGGGTCAAACTACACCGCAACGCTCGCCCGGCACACTTGTATTTGAATATCAAAATAAAACCTATCGCCTGGATGCATTGGAAGAAGGCGATCAACTATTCATCATTTTTGCCGATGCTACCAGCGGCACCGAAACCTATGGTGCAGGCCGCTATCTGTATGCTAAAAAACCTACAGGCAATAAGAAGGTAATTCTGGATTTTAATAAAGCCTATAATCCACCGTGTGTGTTTACGCCACATGCTACCTGCCCGTTACCACCGCGCCAAAATGTTTTGCCGTTTGCTATCCGCGCAGGCGAAAAGAGTTATGGAGCAGAATTCCATTAATTCAATATGAGATCAGAACCATAATGTAATGCTTGTGGTAAGCAAGTTGCTGTTTTTAACCTCCTCATCATTTCGTTCATAAACATCTCTATCTGAAAAGAAGGTTCTGCCTTCCGTTCTAAATAAAATGTTTTCGGCTACTTTATAATTTACACCCAGCGAACTACTGTACGAACTAAAACCTGAAACTCCGGTAACAGGCGCGATGTGTACTTCCTCCGGATCGCTAAAATATTCTACTCTGCCTGAAACTGAAATTTTATCCGTTACATCATAACGTCCAATAAGGTTAATCTGCCACCAGATAGCATTGGCCAGATTAGTTCTTTGCTGCGATCCGATATAATAACATGCCGTAGCCGACCATTTCCTCTTTGTATAGATAAAAAACAAATCGGTAAAATAACGTGTACCAAATTCGGTGCGTTGCGATGAACGTTCATTACCTAAATATGTATTCCAGTTAATTAAAAGATAATCGGATGGCCGATACTCCAATTGTGTTCCGATAGATTTGTTGGCATTCACATCCTGAATTTGCTGCCAGCCATTCAATAAATAGAAGTATGCATTCAATTTTGCGGATAGTGGAACAGAAAGTTTTATACCCGAGAGATAATACGGAACATACTCGGGAGCAAAGGAGCGGGTGTAGGCGAGATGATCTTTTGAAATGGCACTTTCGTTGGTGTAAGGCGAGCCAAATACACCCACATCAAACCAAATGTTTTTATTGTTCCATAATTTTACACCGGCCGAGGCCTCAACAATATTCTTAAGACTAAGCGATTCATTTGCATAATTCGCATTTATATACGTACCAAATCCCGGCACAAATTTTCCGCGTAAGCGGGCGGATGAATACTTAACACTTATATACGCAAGGTTAATAGTAAACTCGTTATGCCGGGCCATCGAAACAAAGTAAGGTCTATTACCAGCTTTAGGTTTATTAAAATCGTAAGCGTAATACGTATCGATGTATCCTTCAATAGTAACTTTCCCTTGATAGCGAAAGTCGGTAGTATCCATAGTGGCTGTGTTTACAACCTGGCTCCAGCCAGCCATGTGCAAGGAGCCTGACAAAATCAATGCGAGTACTTTTTTCATAATCATTTTAATCGGGTAAGAGATGCTTGCTCAACAGGATGATAAACCAGAGGAACATCTTCTACTACTACATCGCTTTTATCAAGCCCAAAGGCTTTTTCATCGCTTTGCCCTAAATTTTTAAGAATGAAATAACTGTTCAAGAGTAACCCTTCGCGCACGGCAAATTCATTTTCTACTGATAGAAATTTTTCTATGATCACAAATTTGAAGTCGGGCTCAGGATTGTAGCGGGTGCTGCCATCGGGGCGGATGTGCAGATTGAGTTCTTTATTGGCCACCAGTTCCTGAACAATTTTTTTGAAAAACAATTCTGATCGTAATTGCACCCGAAACCCGATGTGAATTGTAACCTTGATTACTTTATCGTCAATCAATTCGGTTACATCGTACGAAAGCGTGTATGGCTCATCGGTTCTGTCAATGTGCAAGAACCAATATACATCGGCCCGTTTGGGATTTTTCGCGAAAATAGATTTGATAATTTTTTCTTCAATCTGCTCACGGTGGTCTGCCTTGGTGAGATAAATTAGATGAGTAGCAAACTTAGGAATCTCATCGTCCTTACTCAGTTCTTGAATAAGCGAAGTGTATTTCCCTAACTCAACAAACTTCACAAACCGGTTGTTTATTCTGCGAGCGAAGTACCACACATACATCACCATAAAAATGAATAACTCAAAGAAAAGAAACATCCATCGTTCTTTAATCTTTACTACGTTTGTGATAAAGAATGATAATTCAATCGTGCCGAATACCAGCAGAATAAAAATCACCAACACAACATTCCACTTGAGCCGGTAAATCATAAAGTAACTGAGCAACACGGTGGTCATCATCATGGCAATGGTGATAGAAAAACCATACGCAGCTTCCATGTGAGTAGAACTCTGGAAATACAAAATCATTAACACGCAACCAATCCATAAAATGGTATTTACACTGGGAATGTAAATCTGTCCTTTCAACTCGGTAGGTTGCCTTACCGTAACCCGCGGCCAGAAGTTTAAACTCATAGCTTCGCTGATAAGCGTGAACGATCCGCTGATAAGGGCTTGCGATGCAATGATGGCAGCAAACGTGGCGATTATAATACCGGGAAGTAAAAACCAACCGGGCATCATTTCATAAAAAGGATTACGACCTTTTAACAAAGGTTCGCCCTGATGCATAAGCCAGGCAGCTTGCCCCATGTAATTAGTCATGAGTGCAACTTTTACAAACATCCAGGTGATGCGAATATTTTTTCGGCCGCAATGACCCAAATCAGAATAAAGTGCTTCGGCACCAGTAGTGGCAAGAAACACGGCCCCCAATAGCCAGAAACCATGCGGATATTTTACGAGTAGTTGGTAAGCGTATGAAGGATTGAGTGCTTTAAACACTTCCGGATGATGCGAGATGTTGTACGCGCCAATAATAAATAGCATGCTGAACCAAACCGTCATCATGGGGCCAAATACAATACCTACTTTATTGGTGCCAAATCGTTGAAAGAAAAAAAGTAAAGACAGAATTACAATTACAATTGGCACAGTAGGTAAATCAGGAATAATAATCTCTAAACCTTCAACTGCCGAGGCTACAGAGATAGGAGGTGTGATTATACCATCGGCTAATAAGGTAGTAGCGCCTAATATGGTTGGGATTACTAATTTTTTGCCATACCGTTTTACTAATGCATAAAGCGAGAACACCCCACCTTCGCCATCGTTATCGGCCATAAGTGTAAGTATGATGTACTTGATGGTGGTTTGAAAAACCAGCGTCCAGAACACACAGGAAATTCCACCAAATACAATTACTTCATCAATGGGTCGTTCGCCTACAATGGCTTTCATTACATAGAGCGGACTGGTGCCAATATCTCCGTAGATAATACCCAGGGTTACCAACAAAGAGGCAATAGTAATCTTGTCCGAATGAATATTCGATTTCATAGTATTAAAAAATATGGTTGCGATTTATTTTGCTATAAAGCGATAACCTACCCGCGATTCGGTAATGATATGTGCCGGGCGATTGGCATCGGTTTCAATTTTTTTTCTGAGTTGTGCTACAAATACACGTAAGTACTGCGATTCATTACTATAAGATGGTCCCCAAATCTGGTTTAGCAAATAATGATGGGTTAACACCTTGCCTTCATTCTTTGCCATCAGCGCAAGCAACGCATATTCTGTTGCAGTAAGTTTTATTACCACTCCGTTTTTCTTTACCAGTCGCGCGGCATGGTCTATAGTCAAGTCTCCAAACTCGGCCAGCGCATTATTTTCATCGGGCGATGTTTTTCGCAATGCCGAACGAATGCGTGCGAGCAACTCACCGGTTCGGAAAGGTTTGGTGAGGTAATCATTAGCGCCACTATCCAATGCCTTTACAATATCATCTTCAGAACTCTGCACCGATAAAATGATAATGGGGTTTGTGTACCACTCACGCAAGTGGCGTAATACTTCGTGGCCACTCTCGTCTGGTAATCCTAAATCAAGCAACACCAAATCGGGTGGGTGATTGGCCACCGCTGTTAATCCTTCTTTGGCATTTACCGCAGCGTGCACATTGTAGTTGTACGATTCGAGCGTAATCGTGAGCAGCTTGCGAATCTGCACCTCATCATCAATAATCAGAATGGATGCGTTACTCATTTTTTAACCGGTTTAGATACGAGATTTCTGTTGGGATTTCGATGCTGAACATCGCACCACGCAAAGGCAGGTTGGAGAGTGTAACTTTTCCATGATGAGCTTCTACAAACCCACGCACAATAGAAAGTCCAAGTCCGGTGCCGCCCGGCCGCGAACCCTGCACCCGGTAAAACTTATCGAACACGCGGCCAATTTCTTTTTCAGGAAATCCTTTTCCGGAATCGGAAATGGTTAACAACAATTTTTCTTCCTGACAATCGGCAGTAATTACAATGTCGGTGCCTTCGGTATTGTGCTGAATGGCATTGCTGATCAGGTTATGCAACACTTGCTCCATCAAACCGTAATCCAACTTGAACAGCGGAAGATTTTCAGGAACAAAAACGGCCACCTTAAATTGGTTGATGGCAGGTTCAAAACGTTGCAGAACAGAGTAGATCAATTCTTCCACATCGCACCAATCTTTCTTTAATTGAAACACGCCCGACTCCAAACGAGACATGCTGAGTAAGTTTTCTACCTGTTGATTCAAGCGAACAGAGGCGATAGAAATCTCCGATAACAACTCGCCTTTATCTTTTTCTGAAAGCGTTTCTACATGCATTAAATTGTCAGTGGCACCAAGTATGGTTGTAATAGGTGTACGCAACTCGTGCGATAGTGAATTAAGTAATGTGTTATAAAATTTTATGGCTTTTGATTTCTCCTCGCGAATGCGAACTTCTTTTTGTACCTGTTTAATTTTATAGGTAAGCACGGCATGGATCAGCGCAATTATGAAATACATCAGCAACAACAAGCGGTCTTCTGGTGTGCCGATGGCGAATGTAAAACGCGGTGGAATGAAGAGCAGATCCCACAGCAAGGCACTTAACGCGGCTGCAATAATTATCGGAATAATATCAAGAAAGAGTGTAAGAATAGAAACGGTTACCAACAGCATTAGCGCAACTACCCTATACCCCACCAGGTTATTAACGGCAAGCCCCAAGGCAGTAATAGAAATCACAGCCGCCACACTAATCAGGTATTGCGTTTTACGGGGCGGGTTATGAAAGAGATCCTTTATCATTTTCAACAAGACAAAGGTATGGGCCTGTTTATAAATAGAATATCAAACTAAAGTGTTGAGGTATAAAGATTTTGTAAAGATTTAGGTGGTTAAAGAAATAGGAAAATTGACAGACGATTTTAAGCAGGCACTTACCAAGTTGAGTTTTTTCTGAAAAAAACAGCCTTGTGTTGGATATTTGGTACTGGCTATTAAATTTGCAGTCCCAAATAATAAGCGGGAGTAGCTCTCCCGATGGTTATCGGGATGGTTGAGCAGACCATTTTATTTTAAGTGGCATAAGCGGGAGTAGCTCAGTTGGTAGAGCACGACCTTGCCAAGGTCGGGGTCGCGAGTTCGAGTCTCGTTTCCCGCTCAAAACCCCTCTCATCCCGATAGCTATCGGGAGAGAGGGGTTGTTTTTTAGGTTTTGCCCGGGTGGTGGAATTGGTAGACACGCAGGACTTAAAATCCTGTGGATAGTAATATCTGTACGGGTTCAAGTCCCGTCCTGGGTACTTTAAGAAAGAAGTCATTGGCAATATCTGTCAATGACTTTTTTACTTTTAGGATACTTCTTTGAGGCCCTTTAACTAAAGGATGACTTATTCCCGATAACCAGCGAATATTCCGTTCGCATTTCTATCAAAAAAGTTTGAACTTGGCCTATCAAACTTTCAACATGAAAAAAATTCTCGTTTTATCGCTATTCCTCTTCTTTGGCCTCTCCATCAAAGCCTTCAGCCAAACGGTTTATTCTTCGCCTAAAGGCGAAAAGTATCACACTGCCGATTGCCGGCTTTCTGGTGAAGCCGCACCCATAAAATTAGCTGATGCCAAAAAAGCGGGCAAAGGTGCCTGCGACATTTGCAAACCCAACGAATTAGGTAAAGCCAAACTGAAACAATGCAGTGGTAAGACTGTCGATGGCACCCGCTGCAAGCGGATGACGGCCAATAAAACCAAAAAGTGTTATCAACATCAATAAAATGCAACGATTACCTATTCATCCACAAGGCCCAACATTTTCCAGAGTTATAGCTGGTGCGTGGCGCTGGCGGCTTTCGCCCGAAACAGTTGAACGATTAATTCAGGCTTCGCTGGATGAAGGCATCACCACATTCGATCATGCCGATATTTATGGCGACCATAGCAATGAAGAAATTTTTGGTGAAGCACTACGCAAGCAACCCGCTTTGCGCGATAAGATAGAATTGGTAAGCAAGTGTGGTATAAAATTCCCAACCGATAAGCGCCCGAAAACCTGGGTAAAACATTACGATACTTCTAAAGAACACATCATCTGGTCGGCAGAGAACTCGCTAAAGATGTTACACACCGATAGGTTGGATCTGTTGCTGATTCACCGGCCCGATCCATTATTGAATCCGTACGAAGTAGCCGAAGCCTTTTCGCAATTAAAGCAACAAGGTAAAGTGCTGCACTTTGGGGTTTCAAACTTTACACGACCACAGTTCTACATGCTGCAAAAACTTTTGCCTATGCCGTTAGTCACCAACCAAATTGAAATTTCGCTGGCGCGTGTTGAACCTTTATTCAATGGCGATCTGGATTTATTAATGGAGCATAAAACTTCGGCTATGGCATGGTCGCCATTGGGTGGCGGCAAACTTATGGCTGGCGAACGCGAACTTTTCAGTAAAGCAACCAAATACAATGCAACATACAGTCAACTTTCGTTAGCATGGTTACTGGCACATCCGTCAGTTATTTTTCCCGTTATCGGTACAACCAAAGCCGAGCGCATAGTGGAGGCAGCAAAATCAACAGCTATAAAATTAGACCGGCAAGATTGGTTTGAGATGTTGCAATGGGCAACAGGCAGTGAAGTGGCATAACAAAACTTTAATGGCAATGAGAATTCTAACATTAGTTCTTGTTTTGGTAGGCTTAATTAGCCAGGCACAAGAGCCAGAGGTTGACAAGGTGCGGTTGGGTTATTTAAAAAATGAAACCACATCCGAACAAGTGGGCATGGCGGCCTCGCCCGATGGCACGCATGCAGCATTTGCATTCAGAGATCGCACCGTAAGAGTTTTTGATGTAAAAGCCGGACGATTTATAAAACGCTTTACTACTTCGTTTGTCAATTTGTTCGACATGCAACTTACTAATGACGGCAAATTGATTTTAGTAGAAGGCAAGCAAATTGAAATTATAGATTGGAAGACAGAGAAAACACTTGCGCAGTTCACTACCACATTCGAGATCACCAAATCCACGTATTCAGATAGAAACAATCTTTTTGCAGTAGGCCAACGCGAGGGTTGGGTAGAGGTGTACGATCTTAAATTATTGAAAGTGATTAACACCTTTCAATATAAGAAGCATCATGTAAGTGCATTGGCCTTTCATCCTGATGGAAAAAAAATTGCCGTGGCAGTAATGCCCTTATTGAAAGAGATGAACCCAATTCGGCTTATAGAGATTCGTACTGGTAACATTCTGGTTGAATCTAAAAAAGGATTTTATACCATGGCTGCTTTCGATGAGAAGGGCGAGAACTTGGTGGTGTCTAGTCTGAACACCTTTGTTACTAAAGCCAGCATCGAAATTTTAAACGGAACTTCATTGGCATTAACCCGTGCGGTGGATGGTAAAGTAGTTTGGGGCAATAACATCATGCCCAATGCCGGGAGGGTATCGAACGGTAAACTTTTGGCCATTACAGCTTCGCGTTCTTTTAATGTGTATGATATTGATGCGGGCGGTATTCGCTTTACAACTAAATCCGATGGAATTAAAATTTCAGGATTTATGTCGTTAGGCGTGGGCAACGAAAATTCCTTTCCGTTAGGCAACAGCGGTAAGTTTCTCATCAATTCTATAGGCAACAACATCAATCAGATTTATGATATTAAAACCAATGCCATTGTAGGGTATTTCTTTTGCGATAGTAACGATGATTTTGCCGTAGTATCGCGCGATGGGCGAGTGGAAGGAACCCCCGAAGCGTTACGCAAAGTTTTCTGGACATCCATCTGGACATCGAGGTTATCCAATCAACGCACACCGTTAGAGAGCACCTTTGAAAGTGGATTTACACCGCGCTTGCTTTCGCAGATAATGGATGAAGATGAAAAAACACAATTGGCAAAAACCACTTTTGAGGTTGAAAAAGTAATTGATAAAATTCCGGCCTTGCAGCTTAAATCGGTAAACGGAGCGGCAGCTGCTAATGGCACAGCCTCGGCTACTCAAAAGCAATCGAACGTTGAGATAGCGGTAACCCAAAATGCACAGGAGGTAACCGAAGTAAAATTGTATCAGAACTCTAAACTGGTAAAAGTTATTCCCGGTAACGGAAAGAGTTTGTACGGATTTGATATTTCATTAACCAACTCGTTTGGTGAGCTGAATTATTTTTATGCTACCGCCAGCAGTAAATCGGGCGTTGAATCTGAAAAAGTAAAGTTTACCATAAACTATAAAGGTGTAACCGAAGCCAAACCGAAACTATACCTTGTTACTATCGGGATAGACAAATACAAAAATCCCAAGTATAATTTAAACTATGCACAGGCCGATGCCGATGGTGTAGCCAATGTGATTAACAAACAATCAAAGTCATTGTTTCAGGAAGTAGTTCCGTTTTCCATTCGCAACGATAAGGCTGTTAAGGCAAATATTTTTGCAGCACTTAATCAAATAAAAACCAAAGCACTTGAGCAGGATATGATTGTAGTCTATTATGCCGGGCATGGAGTAATGTCTAGCGGAGCAGAGAAGGAGTTTTATATTGTACCGCACGATGTTACGCAATTGTATGGTCGTGATGATATGTTGGCGGCAAAAGGAATTTCGGCAAGTGATTTAAGAAATTTTGCTTCAGATATAAACGCACAAAAGCAGGTATTTATTCTGGATGCATGCCAGTCGGCCGGAGCATTAGATGCATTGGATCGCGGTGCAGCTGAAGAAAAAGCAATTGCGCAACTGGCCCGCAGTACCGGCACGTTTTGGATTACTTCAACAGGGGCCGAGCAATTTGCTACCGAGTTTGCCAAACTAGGTCATGGTATTTTTACATATGCCTTACTGGAAGGCATTGGTGGCGCAGCCGATACAAACAAAGATCAGCGCCTTACCATTCGTGAGTTGAGCACGTACATCGAAAACAAAGTGCCGGAGCTATCAGAGCAATTGAAAGGCACGGCACAATTCCCATCGGCTTATTCGTTTGGTAACGATTTCCCGATAGCGGTTTTTGAAAAGTAGTGTTTATGATTTCAGCTTCTTTAACTGTATCATCATATACATAAAAGCAACAATACCTGTTAATAGCAACAAGCCCACCCATATAACAGGCAATGCCGGATGCATTTGCAACGAAATGAAGTTAGGAAGAATAGTCACTATTGTAAAGATTACTCCCGCTGTAATCCATACCGGGTGTGTCATAAACTTGTCCTCGGGAGTTTGAGTAAGGTCAAGCTTAATGCGATGATCTTGCTGAAAAAGAATAATCCATTTACGATAATCCCACAGCAGCAAATAGAGCGTACCCAATAACATCAATGTAGTTACAGTAGGTGTGCCTGTGCCAAAGTTCACCGAATGTGTAATCAACGTTATGTTCAGAATAATGGGAAAGAAAATAATTGCGCCAATACTGGCAAAGCGTTGTGTCATCAATAAAATTCCGGCAATCAATTGACTCCAGCCTAAAAACTTCCAGTAAAAACCAGATTGATACATGGCTTCAAAAAAATACCCAACCGGTGTATCGGTGGGTAACGTAGTAAACCGCTCGCCTTTTATTTTTACAACCGAGGCAAATACAAAGGCAAAACCAATCAGGTAGCGCAGGTAAATGACGGTAAGCTTAAAAAAAGTATAGGTCTTGAGCTTGTCGATGAGCCGGAACATATTGGCGAGACGATTAAATTGCTATTCTGTTACAGAATTTAATACTAAATTTTGTTAAACTTAAAATCTTGACTTACCCGACATGAGTTTGGTGTAAATAATCTTTGCGTTCTTAGCGTCTTAGCGTGAAAATATTCATAATGAGAAATGATGTTCAAATAGATAGCCCACCTCGTACCATAATGGAGGTATTTAGAAGATTGCCGATTGGTACGCTTGCCGAGGTAGTTGATGGCATTTTGTATGTCTGGCCCACCCCAGCGTTAAAACATCAAAAGATTTTACAACAAGTGGCAATATTTCTTACTAATTCGCTTGAGTCTACAGGAACTGCAGAATTAATAATTGGACCATTCGATGTTTACTTAGATGAAATAGGCAACTCCGTACAGCCCGATATTGTGGTTGTGTTGAAAGAAAACTTAGTTATTTTAAATGAAGAAGGACACATTCACGGAGTGCCCGACCTTTTAGTGGAGGTACTATCACCCGGCAATACTGATCATGATCGGGTTCGCAAGAAAAATCTTTACGAGAAATTTGGTGTTAAAGAATATTGGATTGTCGATCCAGACACGAAAACTGCTTCGGTATTTTCCTTACAAAACAAAGTTTATCACCTTCATTCTGAAGGCGTGGGCAGCATTCAATCAGAGTTGCTCAAACAATCTTTTCAATTTTAGAATTTCCGAAACCTTCCTTGCGGGATTTTTGTATCCTTGTAGTCCCGTTTTTGAAGCATGTCCAAACCACAGAAAAATCCAATCGACCTTTCCGGTCATGAGTATATAGAAATTATTGGCGCGCGTGAGCACAACCTTAAAAATGTAAGTGTCTCCTTTCCGCGCAACAAGCTGGTAGTAATTACCGGCATCAGCGGCAGCGGTAAATCATCGCTCGCGTTCGATACCATTTATGCCGAGGGCCAGCGCAGGTATATGGAAAGTTTTTCGGCCTACGCCCGCAGTTTTATTGGAAACCTGGAACGGCCCGATGTGGACAAGATCAACGGCCTAAGCCCGGTAATTTCCATCGAACAAAAAACTACTTCGCGCAATCCACGCTCAACAGTTGGTACGGTAACTGAGATTTACGATTTCATGCGCTTGTTGTATGCACGTGCAGGCGAGGCATTCTCTTATTTGTCGGGCAATAAAATGGTGCGTCAATCTGAAGATCAGATTCTGGATGCCATCATCCATAATTTTTCTGGTAAAAAACTTACGTTACTGGCGCCTATTATAAAAGGTCGCAAGGGGCATTACCGCGAGTTGTTTGTACAGATACGCAAGCAAGGTTATACCAAAGTGCGTGTGGATGGCGAGGTGTTGGACATCACGGCCAAGATGCAGGTAGATCGGTTCAAGATTCACGATATAGAAATTGTGGTCGATCGTATTGTGCCCAACGAAAAAGATCGTCATCGCATCGGGCAATCCATTACTACGGCCATGAAGGAAGGCAAGGGTGTGATTATGGTGATGGATGAAGCTAAAAAAGTGCATCACTTCTCTAAGTTTTTAATGGATCCGAAAACCGGTTTGTCGTACGATGAACCGGCCCCGAATAACTTTTCATTCAACTCGCCTTATGGTGCTTGCCCAACCTGCACGGGCTTAGGTGTTATTGAAGAAATTACGGAAGACAGTGTTATCCCCGACAAAAAACTAAGCATAAGCAGAGGCGGTATTTTGCCTTTGGGCGAATATCGCGACATCTGGATCTTTAAAAAGATTGAAGCCATTCTTAAACGTTCAAAGCTTACACTTTCCACACCTATAAAAGATATTCCGAAAGACACGTTAAAAATTCTTTTGTATGGCGATGACGAACCTGTTGCTGTAGCATCGGTAAAATATCCGGGCACGGAATGGAGCACCAAGTTTGAAGGAATCATAAACTTCTTGCAAAAACAAAAAGACGAAGGCTCCGATAACATTCGGAAGTGGGTAGAAGACTTCACTACTACAAAAATTTGCCCTGAGTGCGAAGGCGCACGCTTAAAAAAGGAATCGCTTCACTTTAAAATCGATAACCGGAACATAGCCCAATTAGCAGAGCTTAATATAAACGAACTGCAAAAATGGTTTACTGGTTTAGAGAATCGTATTAACGAAAAGCAGCGCGTTATTGCCACCGAAGTATTAAAAGAAATCCGCAAACGCATTGGCTTCCTGTTGGATGTCGGTCTGGATTACCTACATCTCAACCGGCCGTTGCGCACATTAAGTGGAGGCGAAGCTCAACGCATACGATTGGCTACACAAATCGGAACGCAACTGGTAGGCGTTTTATATATTCTGGATGAACCGAGCATTGGCTTGCATGCCCGCGATAATGCAAAACTGATTAAAGCACTTAAAGACTTACGTGATCTCGGTAACTCAGTAATTGTAGTAGAGCACGATAAAGAAATGATGCTTGAATCGGATTACATTATTGATATTGGCCCCGGTGCTGGCCGACATGGTGGTACGGTTGTAGCCGAAGGCGATCCAAAAACTTTTTTGAAGAACAACAGCACGACCGCGAAATACCTGAATGGCAAAATAGGCATCGAATATTTGAAAGAACGCAGAACAGGAAGTGGTGAAAAAATTCAATTGCTGGGCGCTAGTGGCAATAACTTAAAAAATATTGATCTCGAAATTCCGTTAGGCACGCTTACATGTATTACCGGAGTATCGGGTAGTGGCAAGTCCACATTGGTACACGATACGTTGTTTCCGATTTTAAATCAACACTTTTTTAATTCGCGCACCGAGCCGTTGGCCTATAAAAAAATTGAAGGTCTGAAGTTGATCGATAAAGTAATTGAAGTGGATCAATCGCCTATCGGTCGCACACCAAGATCAAACCCGGCTACGTACACCGGTGTGTTTACCGACATCCGCGATTTGTTTGCGCAGATGCCTGAAGCTAAAATCCGCGGTTATAAAACCGGACGGTTTTCATTTAATGTAAAAGGTGGTCGCTGCGAAACCTGCGAAGGTGCGGGCTTACGCCTGATTGAAATGGAATTTCTGCCCGATGTATATGTGCCGTGCGAAACCTGTAAAGGCAAACGCTACAACCGCGAAACATTAGAAGTTCGGTTTAAAGGTAAATCGATTAGCGATGTGTTGGATATGACGGTGGAAGAGGCGGTGAACTTTTTCGAGAATCAACCAAAAATCTTGCGCAAGATCCAAACCTTGAGTGAAGTTGGATTGGGCTACATTTCATTAGGGCAACACGCTACAACTTTATCGGGTGGTGAAGCCCAGCGGGTAAAGCTTGCTACTGAATTATCTAAACGCGATACCGGCAAAACACTTTACATATTAGATGAACCTACTACGGGTTTGCATTTTCAGGACATCAGCCATTTGCTGGATGTGTTGCAGAAGCTGGTTGACAAAGGAAACACCGTGCTGGTGATTGAACACAACATGGATGTAATCAAATCAGCCGATTACATTGTTGATCTGGGGCCTGAAGGCGGTGCCGGTGGCGGAAGAATAATTGCTAAGGGAACTCCCGAAATAATTTCAAAAAATCCGGCAAGCTTTACAGGGCGCTTTTTAAAGCCTGAGTTGGCGTAGTTTCCCGCTGGTGTAAGTTTGCCAAGTGCATTTTTTTCATTCGTTACCTTTGCCTCCGAATGCTGAATAAGTCGCGGCTATATTGGATTTTACAAATAGGTGGTTGGACACTCTATGCCGTGGTGCAGATTGTTGTGGCTATTTCATCCAGCGAAGTAATAAGCACAAAAAGAATCATCTTCCTGGCCTACGAATCATTTTTCTGTTTTCTGCTTACGCACGGGTTTCGCACATACATGAACAGCAACCGGTGGTTAAGTCTGAGTATGCCCCGGCTTTTACCTCGTTTGTTTTCGGCCATTATTGTGATGGCGGTTGCCATGTACTTTTTACGGATACCATTATCCGTTCCGTTAGGGTTATTCAATAAGAGTTTGGTATTCGATCTGAATAACATACTGGGCTTGTCGTTAGTGTATTCGTTTTTCTTTTTCACGTGGTCCATTGTTTACTTTACATACAACTATTTCGAACGGTATAATAAATCGCTTAAGCTGGAAGCTTCTGTGAAAGAGATTGAATTGAGTAATCTCAAATCGCAACTCAATCCGCATTTTATTTTTAATGCATTGAATAGCATTCGGGCATTGGTAGACGAAAATCCCGATAAGGCTAAAATGGCGATTAATCAATTGTCGAACATTTTGCGCAACACGCTCGTTACCGAGAAAAAGGGACTTACTAAGTTTGGTGATGAATTAAAAGTGGTGCGCGATTACCTGGGTCTGGAAAGCATTCGGTTTGAAGAGCGACTGAAAACGGATTTTGATATAGACCCAGCCTCCAAAAATTTTCTGGTGCCGCCCTTAATGGTTCAAACGCTGGTTGAAAATGGGGTAAAGCATGGCATTTCAAAACTTACCGAAGGCGGAGTAATACAACTAAAAACAAAAGTTGAGCGCGGTAAACTCAGCATCCGCATCCGCAACAGTGGTCAATACCATGCTACAAATGGGCATAAGCGCAGGGGTGGCCTGGGTCTGGTTAACACCTCGCAGCGGCTAAAGCTTTTGTATGGCGATGGTGCCTACTTCGCAATTAGTAATGAAAAGGATAATTTTGTACTCACAGAAATAATAATTCCACCTATACAGTATGAGAGCGTTGATAATTGATGATGAGCGCCTGGCGCGCAAAGAGTTGACTAAACTTTTGGAAGAACATCCTTCTATTGAAATAGTAGGCGAGGCTATGAATGCCGATGAAGCCGAACAAATGATAAATGATTTAAATCCAGATTTACTTTTTCTGGATATTCAAATGCCGGGCCGCACGGGTTTTCAATTACTCGAATCGCTTGAGTCGGTGCCGTTGGTTGTGTTTACTACTGCTTACGATGAGTTTGCGCTGAAAGCATTTGAAGTAAACGCGTTAGATTATTTATTAAAGCCAATTCAGGCCGAACGCTTAAGCGAAGCCATCCATAAAATAATGGAGAAAGAACGCGCTAAGATTGGCCGTGGTGCGGGCAAGAAACTTGGTTTGGAAGATCAGGTGTTTGTAAAAGATGGCGAGCGTTGCTGGTTTGTGAGTCTGGCTAACATCCGCTACTTCGAATCGGACGGCAATTATATCAAAGTGTATTTTGATGCCAACCGCCCGATGATTCATAAATCATTAAATGCGCTGGACGATCGGTTAGATGAACGGGCCTTCTTTCGTGCAAGCCGCAAACATATTATTAACCTGAGTTGGGTTGAAGGTATTGAGCCGTGGTTTAACGGTGGCCTGATGGTGAAACTAAGAGGTGGCGATAAAGTGGAGGTAAGCCGCAGGCAAGCTGCCAAGTTTAAGGATATGATGAGTTTGTAAACTCTCTAAAACTTAAACTCGTAATTCAGACAAAATAAGATTGAATCCGGGCAACTCCGGATCACCGGAAAGTGTCCTGTTGAAATCTTTGAAGATTTCTTCAGGCTTACCCGGTCTGTAGATATAAACTGTTTCTTCGTCAGCGTCAATTAACCAGGCTAACCGGCAACCATTGCTTATCCATTCTGTCATTTTTGATTTAAGATCTTTCAATCGATCACTTTCAGAACGTAATTCAATAACAAAATCCGGACAAACATGAGGGAAACTCCTTAGTTCTTTTTCTTTGAACGATGCTGCGCGTTCGTTACTAATCCATGCAGCATCAGGATTACGCATAGCTCCATTTTGTAAATAAAAACCGGTATCAGAATCAACACATTCGCCTTTTAGATGCTGCTTATTCCACTGGGTTAATTGAAACAGAATTTCATTGTTTCTTCTTCCCGTAAGGTAATGTGTAGGTGACATAAGAATAATTTGGCCCTCTGCTGTTCTTTCAAACTTAAATTCATTGTTGTCCTGGCAGAAAGTAAAAAACTCAGCATCTGTCATTCGTTCAATGAATGAACCTTTCAATACGCGATTAGGTAAAAAAACAGAATCGAAAACCACAATCAAATTTACAGATTATTTCAATACCAACTCAATCAACTCTTTTTCCACATTCCAGTCGCGGGCAAGTTTTAGCATGGCGGTGGCTTCCATCTCGGTGACATAACCTTTCAGGTTGTTGGATTGCCACACCATATTAATAAGGTCAACTCTTTTGTTCTTGGGGTAGTCGCCAATAATATTATTGAGGTAGGCGCGGGCGCGGTCAAATGCAGTAAGGTAATCTTCGGCAACAAAGTTTAGGGCCCAGGCCAGTTCATCGGGAGCATTAAAATCGGCAGCCACTTTTTCCAGATCGCGTTGCTCCACTTCATCCAATCCGTGGTAGTGGAAAATTACGGACTTTAAAAGCAGGTAAACTTTTTTCTCTTCGCTGGTCATCAGATTGTCAAAGTGCTAATATCAGAAATTTCAGTTTCATTTTTCTGAAGCAAAAAATTCCAGCGCCAATTGATCGGCCACTAGTTTGCCGGCTCGTGTAAGCAGCAGCGTGTTAGCTTTTAGGGTAATCAGGTTATTGGCCACCATCCGCGAAAGCGATTTACCGGCAACGGTTTCAAGATCGTAACCATAATCCTGCTTCAGCACAGCAAGGTTACACCCGCTATTGGTGCGAAGCGTTGTAAAAACGTATTCGTTAATCTTGTTTGCGTGGGTAAGTTGTTCCAACTCAAACGGAATTTTTCCACCACTTAATGCCTGCACGTAGCGGTGGTTGTTACTGATGTTGAATTGTCTTGTATTGCCATTGTATGAGTGCGCACTCGGCCCAATGCCCAGGTATTTTTTTCGTTGCCAGTAACTGCTGTTATGCCGCGACTCAAAACCCGGTTTGGCATAGTTCGAAATCTCATATTGAGTAAAGCCATTGCTTTCTAACGTATCCATCACCACTTCAAATTGCCGCGCGGCTTCTGGTTCGGCAGCAATGTTTAGTTTGCCTTGCTGCGCCCACTTACCAAACACTGTTTTTTCTTCTACGGTTAAAGAATAAACAGAAACGTGCGTAGGCTGCAAGGCTATAGCCGAAGCAAGATCTTTATGTAGTATCGCTTCGTGCTGGTTAGGGAGACCAAACATAATATCCATGCTCAGGTTGCTGATACCAGCCTGATGTGCAGCCTCAATACATTTTGTTGCTTCATCTGCCGTATGCGCCCTGTTGAGAAATCGCAAGACAGAATTATCAAATGATTGAACTCCAATGCTTAACCGGTTAACTCCGGCTTGCGCAAGAGCAGTTAGTTTTTCCGCGGTAAGATCATCAGGATTAGCCTCAAGTGTAATTTCCGGAGTTGGGGCAACCGGATGTAGCTTATAAATGGTTTCAAGAATGGAGTTCAGTTCGGCCTCTGTTAATAAAGAAGGTGTGCCGCCTCCAAAGTAAATGGTTTCAAGCGGCTCACCGCCAAGGTACTGGACTTGCAATTCCAGTTCGCGAATGATAGCCTTCACCAGTTCGGCTTTAATTTCCGTGTTCACCGAAAAGTGGAAGTCGCAGTAATAACAAGCCTGCTTACAAAACGGAATATGAAGATAAAGTCCGGCCATTTCGGGTCAAAGATAATACGCATCGTTTCAGATTTCGTGATAACCAGCTTTCCTGATATTTTTGTCGCTGCATGAAATTCTGTTTGTTTCTTCTTCTGATCTTTTTTTCTGCTCAACTGTACGCACAACCCCGCGAGTTGAATCTGCAAACTCAGTGGCAGGTATATCAGAATGGGAGTTATGTACCGTTCGCCAACCAAACCACACAGTCGGTGCATCTGGAGTTAAGTAGTAAAACTCATACCGGTACATTATATATAGCCGACAGGCATGAGTTTTCTGTTTTGGTGAATGGTAAACTTGGCTGGCGATCTGCCGATACGTTAAAAATAAATTGCGATAGTTTGCTTCGGGTGGCTGGGGGTGCAGCGCGACTAAGTATTTATCAGCAGCCACGGGTATATTCGCTCAAAACCTGGTTGGTAATTCCAAATCAACAGCACATTGACTCAAATGCTTTGCGGCCATCAGTGCACTTCAACAACTTTATTATAATAGCCACTTTTCTTTTGCTCTTTTTTATGGTGGGCTTATTCCGTGCCAATCCTCAACTTACATTCGATTACCTCAATGTGATCAAATTGTTTTCGATTCAAGAACGAGATGAGGCCACTGTAACGGGTAGGATTGGCGCAAGTCTTAACATTTTGTATTTCGCTTTTGTTAGTTTTCTGTTTGCATTGCTGATCCTCATCTTGTTTCAGTTTTCGAACGATCGGTTTTCGCTTAGTACATATTTCATTACGGAATCAACTGTAGCAACATTCGGTATTTGGTTAGGATTATCAGTAACCGTGTTTGTTGTATTGATAGTAAAGTTGTTTCTGATTTTTATTTTTTCGCAATTGTTTGGCTTACGCGATACAGTTCGGTTTCAGTTTTTTCATTTTGTCAGGCTCTTGTTTATCTCGGGTATTGGTGTGTGTATTGTGCTTATAGGCTTTTTTGTTGCAGGTACCAGTAGTGCAGGCGCATTTGCGGGTTTATTATTTACAGCAGCCACACTTATCTTAATTAGTATTGCATTCTTGTTTTTGAAATTATTGGGGCGTACAGGCCTGCCCGTTTTTCATTTATTTTCCTACCTTTGCGCATCCGAAATTATCCCGTTGATAATAATAGGTAAAGTGCTATTGTTTTAAGGAACCCGACACGTGTTGATATGATTGAAACTGCTACGGACAGAATGCGAAAAGTAAAAAGCATTCTGGTTACTCAGGAAGCTCCTACCGATGCAAATTCACCCTACCTCAAACTTGCAGAGAAATACGGACTCAAGATCGACTTTCGCCCGTTCATTCAGGTGGATGCCGTTCCCATTAAAGATTTCCGCAAACAGAAGATAGATATTCTTCAGCACACAGCAATCATTCTTACAAGCCGCCATGCAGTAGATCATTTCTTTTCTATTTGCCGCGAGTTGAAAATAGAAATGCCACCCGATATGAAGTATTTCTGCATCTCCGATCAAACCTCTAACTACCTGCAGAAGTATATCGTAATCCGTAAGCGTAAAATTTTTTCAGGATTAAAAGACACTAAAGATTTATTGGAGATTATTAAGAAACATAAGAACGAGAAATTCCTCTTCCCGTGTTCCGATATCCGCAAGAGCGACATTCCGGATTTTCTAACGGCCAATGGGTTCACTTTTTCAGAAGCCATTATGTACCATACCGTGGCCGCTAACCTTAACGATCTTAAAAATGTTTTTTACGATGTGCTGGCATTCTTCAGCCCGTCAGGCATTAGTTCATTGCTTGTAAACTTCCCCGAGTTTAAACAGAACAATACCCGCATTGCAGCCTTTGGCCCAACTACGGCAAAGGCGGTACGCGATGCAAACTTGATTCTGGACATTGAAGCACCACTGCCCAATGCCCCTTCCATGACGGGGGCCCTGGAACTCTATATAAGATCCGCCAACGGAATCAAATAACTGGCTAACCCTTACGTTTTTACCAGTACTCTGATTTTATTACACTTTAATTACATTGGTTTTGAAAGTGTCATAAGAATTGGCTTATCTTTAAGTCCTGTTCAATAAGAACCTGTGAAGAAAGTCTATTTTTTACTTCTACTGGCATTCACTATTAATGTGTGCCTGGGCCAGCAAGACCCACAGTTTACCCACTACATGTTTAACACCATGTACTATAATCCGGGCTATGCCGGAGCTGAAGGCATTACAAAGTTTACAGCCTTGCATCGCAGCCAATGGGCTGGGTATCAACCTTCCTTTGGTGATGGTGGCGCCCCTACTTCTCAAATCATTTCGATGACTGCACCTCTTAATAGAATAAGAAGCGGAATTGGAGGCTATATAGTTAACGACAGGCTGGGGGCACTTAATAATTTGGAGGCGCAGGTTTCGTATGCGTACCACCTCGCTTTAAAAGATACCAAACTTAGTTTCGGATTAAAGGCCGGTATGTTTTCTCAAACACTCGACTTTGATATGTACCGGTATATAGATCCAAACGATCCGTTGCTGAAAGATCAGGCCGGCAAAACTTCTCAGATTCGTCCGGATCTGGCGGCAGGTGTTTTTATGCATCGCGAAAAATATTATGTGGGGGTAAGTTTCAACCACCTTATTAAGTCAACATTTGATTTTGGTGTGAGCCAGCGCAGTGCGCTCGAACCACACATGTATATAACCGGTGGTTATTATTATCAGGTTAATTTCGACCTGCGCCTGCAATTCTCAACCCTCATTAAGTCCGATTTTACCAAAACCAGCTTCGATGTAGGTGGAATAGCTTATTATAAAGACAAGATGTGGGGCGGTTTGTCGTTCAGACAATCGGAAGCAGCCATTGTAATGTTGGGCTACAGCCTGTTAAAGGACGGAGCTTTGAAAGTAGGTTACGGAATGGATGTAATTGTGAAAGATAAGGAAGCCAAGCAGCCGTTGTCGCACGAAATCTTGCTTACCTACCAGTTGCCGGTTAATCCGACAATCGGCAAAAAGATAGTACGTACCCCCCGCTACAGACATTAAGCGGGACTAATATTTTGGATTTTTGTAGAATTTATTGAATTTGGTATCTCAGGTTTTTAAAAAAAAGGCGAAAAAGAATATCTTTCGGGTCTGTATCGTTGGCTTTACTAAACCGAAAGACTGGAACTAACAAAAAAAGTATGAAGAAGAGAGTATCTCCGAAGGTTCTGTACTATGCTTTAATTCTGGGAGCGGGCACCCTGGTTGGGGGCTGCGGCTTGCTGGGTATTGGCGGCAATAAAGGTGGCGATGCCCGGGGCGAAGTTGTGGGTCAATCCACACTTGAGCGCAGAGAAGGCTGGTCGATGGTAATACCTTATGGTATGGTGCCCATTCCAGCGGGTACATTCCACATGGGGCAAGCCGATGAAGATCCGGCATCCACTCAAATCAACTTCAACAAGCAGATAACAATCGGTCCGCTGTTTATGGATGAGACCGAGATTACAAACGATGAATACCTGCAGTTCACAACCTTCTTCCTTGATCCTAACGGAGCAGAAGGCTTAACAAACTTCGATCAGATCGGTCAGCAGGAGTTTATGGAGAAATTTTATCCTGACACTACCGTGTGGATGAAAGACTTTTCGCACCACATGGGCGACCCGTTGGTAGATTATTATTGGCAACACCCAGGCTACCAGGATTACCCGGTAGTAGGTGTTAGCTGGGAAGCAGCAAACTTTTTTGGAAAATGGAGATCAGCCTTCTTAAATGAGTGGCGTCAGGTTAACGGAGGCCAACCTCCTATGCCAGCGTTCCGCCTGCCATCAGAAGCTGAGTGGGAATACGCAGCCCGTGGTGGTCGCGATATGGCCAAGTATCCTTGGGGTAACCCATACATCCGTAACTCGAAAGGTTGTATGTTGGCTAACTTCAAGCCCGGTCGTGGTAACTTCTACGATGATGGCTTTGCATACACTGCACCTGTAGGTATTTATTTCCCTAACGATTATGGTTTGGTTGATATGGCGGGTAACGTTTCGGAATGGTGCCTTGACGATTTCAATCCGGCTTCAGTACCAACAGTATGGGATTTGAACCCGCAGTACATTGATAAAAACGCGTACGATCGCGAAGGAAATTCAAAACAAAATTATAATGCGCGTAAAGTGATTCGTGGAGGTTCGTGGAAAGATGTGGCGTATTACCTGGAAACTGGAACCAGAACTTATGAGTATAAAGATTCAACCCGTGCCTACATTGGATTTCGTTGTGCTATGACGAATCTGGGCCGCTCATCAGGTGCTGAATTTCAATAATTAAAAACTCTGGTTATATTTATTTAAAAAAAAGACGGACTAAACTTAAATCTCACAGAACCATGGCAAAGAAAAAAGGCGGATTTGTTAATTTACTCTACAGTACTATAATGCCCAAAATTTATGGTATTGGGGCAGCGGTAGTAATTATAGGTGCTTTGTTTAAGATCGAGCACATGGAAGGTGCGAGTTTGATGCTTATATTAGGTTTAAGTATTGAGGCCGCTATCTTCTTTTTAAGTGCCTTCGAACCGAAGCACGAAGAACCAGATTGGTCAAAAGTTTATCCTGAGCTTTCTGAAGAATATGAAGGCCCTGTAAATCCTACGGCTACTAAAATCAGCAACCGCCCGGCTGGTGGAGAGTCTCCATTATTGAAAATTGACGAAATGTTGAAAACCGCTAAGGTTGATCAGAACCTGTTGGATAACCTGGGTAAAGGCTTAACCAATTTGGCAACATCTGCTTCTCAAATGAGCAATCTGTCTAATGCTGCGGTAGCCACTAACGAATATGCTAAAAACGTTCAGTCAGCTTCATCTGCCCTAACGGAAATGAATAAGGCTTACGGAACTGCCATGACGGCTGTTAAGTCAATGTCTGATGCATCAAAAGACACTAACGAATATCATAAGCAAATGCAGGCTGTTACTAAAAATCTACAGTCATTGAATGCGGTTTATGAAATGGAGTTGAAAGACGCAGATTCTCATGTGAAGAACATGAACAAGTTCTATGAAAGTTTAACTGGTGCTATGCAAGGTCTTTCTAAAGTGGGTGAAAACACTGCGAAGTTTTCTTCGGAGTTGGGAAGCCTTACCAACAATGTAACTGCCCTGAACAAAGTTTATGGTGGTATGCTTACGGCTATGAAAGGCGGTAACTAAGATTGAAGAGTTTAGAGATTTAAGTTTTTTAAAAACAAAAAATAAAAGATCATGGCAGGTGGTAAGGAAACACCCAGGCAAAAGATGATCGGGATGATGTACATGGTGTTAACAGCTTTGTTGGCACTTAACGTAAGTAATTCCGTTCTCGAAAAATTTGCCATTATAGATGACACCCTTCTCAAGCTAATAGCAGAAGGACAAGTAACAAACGAAAATAAGCTAACCGCTATTCTCGGATCTACAAGTCAAGATCCTGATGTGTTGGAAGCAAAAGAGAAAGCCAAGCAGGTACGCGAATTAACAAAAGCAACCATTGCCTATATCGATGAGGTAAAAGGTAAAATGAGGTCTGAACCCGATGGCAAAGCCATTGAAGGTGAAGCTTTGGTAACAAATACACACCGTGCGGAAGAGTTAATGCTGGATAGCAGAAAACCAGAGATTGGTCAGGGCTACGAAAAGAAACTTAACGACCACGTGAATGAGTTGAACAAAATTATGAACCTCAAAACTCCATTCCCAGTGTTAACGCGCACGGCTAAGGATTATGAGCAGTTTAAGAGCAATACGAATCAACTTAGCAAAAACTTCCTTCAGTTTCAATTTGAGCAAACTCCTACTATGGGTGCTATTGCAACCCTAAGCCAGATGCAAACTGAAATTCTGGAATATGAAATGGCCGCTTTGGATACACTGAATGCTGTTGCAGAAGGTGTTCAGGTTAAATTCGATAAAGTAGTACCAATGGTTCGTGCTGAAACGAATACCTTGGTAGCTGGGCAGGAATACACTGCGGACTTATTCATTGCTGGTGCAACTGATGCAGAATCAGAAATGTTTTACAATGGTGCTGCGGTAAAAGTTGAAAAGGATGCCGCTACCGGTATTAAAATGGGTAAGATCAAGTTTAGAACTCAGGGTGGAACCTATGATAAGAATGGTCTTGCTGAGGCATCTTACAAAGTAAAAATTAACATTAAGGGTAAACCTTATGAAGAGGTTATCAGATATAAAGTAGCTCGTCCGGTAGCAAAATTTGAATCGGAAAGCGCCAGCACACTATATTTGGATTGCGGTAACGAAATGTCTGTTACAGTTCAAGGTCTTACTGAATCTTCTGGCATCACTTTAAGTGCTCCTGGCGATCAAGGTAAAATTGTAGCGCAAGGTTCAGGTAAGTTTGTGCTGATTCCTACTCGTCCGCAAATGGACGTAAGTGTTCTTGTAAACGGAGCCCGTATAGAGGTTAAGCCTTTCAAAGCTAAGGGTGTACCCATGCCAGTTGCGAAACTGATGGTGGGTAATGGTGAGTACGATGTTAAAAAAGGTATTCCTCCAGGAACTTCAATCGCTCGCTTCGTGCCCGATATTTCTGATGAAACTTTCAAGCGCCAGAACGCTAAAGATGCTGGTTACCGCGTTACACAGATGATATTACAGATTACAGGTAAAACACCGATTACGTTAACCTCAGGAACAATCGAATTGAGTAAATACGGACTTCGTCCGGGCGATAGCTTCTCGATTTACAATGTTCAGGTGGTGCGTTCAACCTGGGATCCTAACGATAACGATGCTAAACCTGTAAATGCTAAGTTAGAAGGTGTTTACGTGATGGGTAGATAATTTAAATTGGAGAAATGAAACTTGTTAAAATAGCAATTCTGTCTTTTGGCTTGGCAGGTGCGGCTTATGCTCAACCGGACACTATTTATAATCCGAACTCGACTGAGAAAATTCCTTACTACGAGCAATTGTATCGCTTCCGGGTATGGAGAACAGTTGATTTGAATGAGAAGCAAAACGCTGGTTTTAAGTCGGCTCAGTCTGACTTAACTAACTTTTTGCTAAAGAGTATCCAAAATGGTTCCATTTTGGCTTACGATGACTCATTGAAGAATGTAAGACCAGCGTCTGAAATTCTGGTAAGCAATCAGGCGGTAGCGGAACCTGCTTATGATCAAAACAAGTCTTACTTTTCTAATGAGACAGCTTCTTATAAAGGCAAAAACTACCAGTCCACCCGCAATGACAATAAGGGCAATTTGCCAACTGACAATCAGTGGTGGGAATTAGCGGCTTCACAAACTGAATATTTTACTAAAGATAATATTGTAGCCATTCAGATTATTGAAGATGTTATTTTCGATAAGAGACGCTCACGTTTGTATTACGACATCCAATCAATTGGTTTATTGGCACAACGTTCAGGGGAAACAACAATTAACCCTATTGCCTTCATCAACTACAAAGATTTTTACAATGCAGTTGAGAAGACAGCGCACAGTAAAGATTACAAAGAGCGTGATAAAGTGTTGTGGCGGAATCGTTACAACCCTGCCGAGAACAGAACTTTTACGGATGCTTTCAAATTGAGATTATTCAGAGGCGTGATCGACAAAGTTGAAAACCCAGATGATCGCTCAATCCAGCAGATCTATGAGCGTAATGGCCGTAGCTATGGAGAATCTGTATTTGCCCGTTGGGAAGAAGAGATGAAGTTGATGGAGAAAGAACACAACCTTTGGGAGTATTAAAATTCCAAAGTATTTAATAACAGGGCCCGTAAGGGCCCTTTCTTTTTATAAACAACCGCATCATGATTAGGAAAGGAAGACCAGAAGACTTGCCACGCGTGTTTGAGTTGGTATTGGAGTTGGCGCACTTTGAACGTGCTCCACACGAGGTTACAAATACCGTAGCGCAGATGGAGGTTGATGGATTTGGACCCAACCCCTTATTTGGTTTCTTCGTAGCAGAGGATGAAACCGGAATCCAGGGAATCTCTTTGTATTACTATCGCTACTCTACCTGGAAAGGAAAGCGTCTTTATCTGGAGGATATAATTGTTACCGAAAATAAACGTGGGCTTGGATTGGGCAAAGCCTTATTTGATGCCACAATGAATCAAGCTATGCTGGATAATTGTACAGGTATGATGTGGCAGGTATTGGATTGGAATGAATCGGCCATTGCCTTTTATAAATCGTATGGATCGCGCTTAGATGCGGAATGGGTGAATTGCCATTTGGAGACAGACCAGATAAAACAATTACTCGAAAGTCGTTAAAGTTCTTCGAGTAAGGTATTAAACGCTACGTGCTGATCTTTAAAGCGGGCACGGTGTATTTCTACCAGCTTGGGCGCGAACTCATTCAGGTATTGCAATACATGTTCGATAGAAGGCGCAAAACATTGAACACTATATGAAATGCTGGTTTCGTCATCGTGCGTAAGCACTTTATATATTTTGTGTTCTGTAAAAAGGCCGGTATTCATAATGCCGGGAATATAGTTTTCGCGCATCCAGAGCAGCCATTCTTTTTCTATTTGTTTATCGATACCAAAGGTTACGTTATAAAGAAGCATTCGTTCAATTTTTAGGTTGCATTCACGTAATCTTGCAAGTAAGCAAATTCGGCAGTTAGTTTTCCATCCTCTGCAATCGTACCGCGCTTGATAATCCCTTCGGTATCTTCAAACAAAAGTGGTTTTAGAATGCGATCAATCAGATCGCGCCCAAATTCATCTGAGGCACTGCGGGGCAACTCGCAAGGAAGATTGTCAACAGCCATAACCGTAACAAATTTTTCATGGCTGAATGCCGGTAAGTCTGAATTGGTTTCTGGATTGTAATCGTACAGCGGATCAGGGATAGAACTTGCGCGAATGGTGCTGGGAATAGAACCATTTATATCGCACGTAATGTCTGCTATTATTTTAATGCTGAAGTCAGGAGCAAGCATCTCTTCCCGAGTAAAAAGCACAGGTGCTTTCGGACTCCAGAAAGCACCGGCCATAAGTATATCGGTAACTTTTAAAAACTTATTGAACGTAGATTGATAACATTCGGGATTACGGTGGAACTCGTCCCGGTTAAAATGACCACCTTCTTTTCTTTCGTGATAATCTGCACTGCTGAGTTGTGTATAGACTGGCTCGGAATATGTTTTGGTTAAAAAATCAGCAACACTTACTTTGCGAATACCAGCGGTGTCCAGCGTTTCCATTGCACCTTTGCCCACGCGACCAGCTCCGGTTAAAACAATTTTGATTGGGGGTAACTTAATTTTTCGTAATTCAAGTTTCAGATCATTGATGTCAAAACAATCAAACGCCCTGCGTAATTCAAATTGTTTAAATCGCTTTCCATACGTCCACAACCCGTTGTAAGCGCCTACAATTCCGGCAAAGCGACCAAACGCAACAAGCCGGTTACCTTGTGTGTCTTTTAAACCTTCATAGTCTATTAACCGAATTTTTTTTTGAAGCACGGCTTGCAAAAGTTTTCGGTTATACGGTTGCTTTTTGATGGTGTGCGAAAAGAATAAATATGTTTTATCCGGCATCAGCATGTCGATAGGAACTTCTTTTATCCCCATCAGTATATCACAATCGTTTACTTCAAGCTGCGTATTCACATCCCGCGCTTCGTATTCAATATCTTCAAAGCACCGGACTTTGCTCTGTTGGCAAATAACTTTTGCATGCGGAAATCGCTGCTCAATTTCTTCGGCTTGTGCCGGTGTAAAAGGAACGCGCTTGTCTGGTGGATTTTTACCCTCCCGAATTAATCCGATTTTTATTAATGCCATGCGTAAAGATTCAACTACCCGAAGGTAGCGACCTTTTCCAATTATGAAGCAATACTGTTTACGATTTAAGAGTTTTACTCCAGAAAGCTACCAAGTATAGATCCGCCTTCTTTGCGTGAGTTCCTTCCGTAAGGCGAAAGCGCCTGCACCAGTTTACGAATAGGCATAGATTGCAGCCAGACTTTACCAGTACCACGAAGTGTGGCCAGAAAAATTCCTTCGCCACCAAAAATCATCGACTTTAAACTTCCGGTAGTTTCTACATCAAAATCAATCTGCGATTCGAAAGCCACTACGCAACCGGTATCCACGCGAAGAGTTTCATTATTTAACGTACGCTCAATAACTGTTCCGCCCGCATGCACGAATGCCATTCCATCGCCTTGCAGTTTTTGTAAAATAAAACCTTCGCCACCCACAAGCCCCGCACCAATTTTGCGATTAAATACAATTGAAAGTTTTGTTCCGTAGGCGGCACACAGAAATCCGTCTTTCTGAACCACTAATTCATTATTGCGACTGACTGCTAAATCAACCGGAATAATGGTGCCGGGATAAGGAGCTGAAAATCCAACTTTAGCTTTACGATAACCTCGATTGGTGAAGTGTGTCATAAACAACGATTCACCTGTTAAAACCCTACTACCTGCCGACAATAGTTTATCGAAAATACTTTGATTGGGATTGGAACCATCGCCCATTTTGGTTTCGAACAGAATACCTTCTTCCATAAACAACATGGCACCGGCTTCAGCAATTACCGTTTCCTGTGGATCAAGTTCTACTTCAACAATCTGAATGCTTTCACCTTTTATCTGGTAGTCGATTACATGCGAGGTTGCCATTACTAGTTGGTTTTGTTAATGTACTTAAATACGGGATATTCAACCGGTTTGTTTTCCGACTTAGTGGCTTCTATATATTCATCCAGAAAATTCCACGTTAAAAGCCCATCATCCGATTGGGGTTCTAGTAAATAAAAAATGAGATTGGCCAGCGGCTGAGCGATTTCTACTTTGAAATCACCTTTTGAAAATTTTCTGGTGGCAGCTACAAATTTTCCATCGGCCTGAGCCATAGCATGCCCCTGAAATGCCTGCTTTGCTTTTTCGAATTTTTCAATCTGAAAAACTTCGCCTTTTAATGTGGTTGACTTAGTTAGTGTTTCCACTTTAATTCCATGCAGGCGCAGGTTATCGGCAAGTTTGGCAAACCGGGCTGGAATAATATACCCACTGGGCACCGTTGCTTCTACCGTTGGCTCGAAACGAGCGTGGTAGGTTACATCTTTATACTGTGCTACTTTTCCGGTGCGGACATTTTCCGTTGTGCCATCTGCTTTTTGTTTTTGGATATAATCGTAGGTAATAAAATTGTCAAGTTTTTTTAGCGGAGCCATTTTAAAGCGAACACCTTTCTTCAAAGAACCAGCACCGGCTTGGATTTCGGCAATCGTTTCAGCCTCGGCTGTTTTGTTCACGGTGATAATATCAGATGCATGTGTGTTAGTGTATTCCAGAATTTCAGAAACAAACCTGTAGGTAGAATGAATGCGCTGATAAAATCTTTCGTGTGCGAAAGCCTCACTTAGTATAGATAACCGGTTGCGTAACCCAAACTGATTCACAAGATACCGCGGGTGATGATTGTATGTGTAGAAATTTTTTGGTGGCCAACCTTCGCGCAAATAATAATCTCCAAAAGGCCCAAAGTTTAAATCGTATTTTGATTTTACTGTGGAAGTGATTTCGGGTAACATTTTATTGTTTACAAAATTATAGGTAGCCGGATGACCACTGCTTTGATAACCAGGAGCCCAGGTAAGTGAATAAGCATGCCACGTGCCATTTGTGGTATGCAAGTCAACAAACACTTGTGGATCCCACGGAAGCAATACGCTTGCAAATAGCGCTTGTGTTTCGATAGCTTCCATCTTCATTCCATCGCGATTTAAATCTAACCCTTGACTGTTTTCGCGTAAGCCTACTTCCAGCGGACTATCTTCTTGTGAAGGCCGCCTGCCTTTCTCCATTTTATCATTACTATCGGTATTATAAATGGGTGCAAACAAAATGATTTGATTATCGAGTAGATGTTTTTTATCGCCCAGTAAAATTTCGCGCATCAGTAACATCACCACTTCTTTGCCCTCTACCTCACCAGCATGAATATTTCCCTGAATGTAAACAACAGGTTTCCCAGAAGCTTTTGCCTCAGCTGGGGTTTTAATTTTAGTGTTTGATAAGACGACTACCGGAATTTCTTTCCCTTCTTTGCTGGTCCCCATCGTAAACACAAACGCATTTTCGGATTTGGATTGAATGGCTTTAATAAAATCCATTACCTCAGCGTGCGTAGAAGTTTTTACATAATTACTCTTTTCGGGCGCGATGATTAAATCTTCTGGCCAGCTTTGTTGTGCGGAGGCTGATACTAATGAAATAAGAAAGGGGACAATGAAAATAAATCGCATAGCTTTTTGGTAATAGTAAAATAGGTTTTGCTTAGGCAGAGCGTAGAAGAATTAATTTTTCTTCTTTTTAGATTTTTTCAATTCAGTGTAATCGTTACGCTCGGCAAGTTTTTTGTCGTCCACATTCTCATTCAGAAATTCATTTAGCTTTTCGATAGCCATATTGGTTTTTAATTCACCAAACTGATCGATCGAAACTTCGAAGCCAGAGAGTTCTTTGTGAACGCGAGGCTTCTTACCGGGCTTACTTGTTTTCTTTGCCATTATACTTTCTTTAACGTGGATAATGCGCGATTGATTCTGGACACAACTTCAGTTGAGCCGAGTATCTCCATAGCAAGCATAAGATCGGGGCCTGAGCCTGCGCCTGTAATGGAAACCCGAAGTGCCTGCATAATTTTCCCGGATCCAATACCTAATGTGGTTGTTACGTTTTCCAAAGTTGTCTTAGCAACCTCGGCTGTTAACTCCGGAATGGATGCAAGGGCCTGGCTGTAGGCGGTAAGTACGGTAACGGCATCGTTATTCCATTTTTTACTTACTACTTGTTGATCGTACTCGGCCGGAGCTTCAAAGAAAAACTTTGCCTGTGTGGCAAAGTCGTGGGTAAAGGTTACCCGCTCTTTCAACATGCCACAAATTTTTGCCGCCTTCTCTTTCGTGCAACTGCCAGCAGGTAACGATGCCAGAAGAAACTCAGCCAACTCATCGTTTGATTTTGCTTTTAGATATTGCTGATTAAACCACTGAGCCTTTAGAATATCAAAGCGTGCACCGGCTTTGCCAATTCGCTCAACCGTAAACGCACTTACTAATTCAGCCATTGAAAAAATTTCTTGTTCTGTGCCGGGATTCCAACCCAGAAAGGCAAGAAAATTTATTAACGCATCGGGCAAATAGCCCGACTCCTGAAATCCTTTCGATAACTCACCAGAAGTTGGATCAACCCAGTTGTATGGAAACAACGGGAACCCGGCTTTGTCGGCATCGCGTTTACTCAGCTTACCATTGCCATCGGGTTTTAGTAATAAGGGTAGATGTGCAAACTGCGGCATCTGTTTTTCCCAACCCAAAAAGCGATACAACAAAACATGTAAGGGTGCAGAAGGCAACCATTCTTCGCCCCGGATAACATGCGTAATCTGCATCAGGTAATCATCTACCACATTGGCAAGATGATACGTTGGCATGCCATCCGATTTCATTAACACCTTATCATCAATCTGCTCAGAGTGAACTTTTACTTCACCACGAATCAAATCCGTGAGCGCTATCTCTTCGGCATCCGGAACTTTCAAACGAATCACGTAAGCATCACCATCTTCAAGTTTTCTTTTTACTTCGGCTTCTGGTAAAGTCAAAGAATTATTCATCATCATACGGGTGATGGAACTGTATTGCTGATTGGAAGAACCTGTTGCCTTTAACCGGTTGCGCATGGCTTCCAGTTCTTCTTCCGTATCGAACGCATAATACGCATTGCCTTCATCAATCAATTTTTGCGCGTATTGTTTATAAATGGATTTGCGTTCGGACTGCCGGTAAGGCGCGTGCGGGCCACCTTGCACCACGCCTTCGTCTATTTTTATACCCACCCATTCCAGCGATTTCATAATGTATTCTTCGGCACCCGGTACAAATCGAGTTTGGTCGGTATCTTCTATGCGAAGAATCATAGTGCCATTGGTTTTTTTAGCCAACAGATAATTGTAAAGGGCTGTGCGCACTCCACCAATGTGCAGGGCGCCAGTGGGGCTTGGGGCAAAACGTACTCGAACAGGCTGCATGTATCTAAAATAAGAGTGCAAGTTATAGAATTACTTTACGGCAATACATGAAATCTCTACGTTTACATCTTTTGGAAGTCTGCTTACTTCTACTGTTTCGCGGGCAGGAGGATTATGAGTAAACATTTTACCGTAGGCTTCATTCACCACCGGAAACTGCCCCATATCTTTTAGAAAAATAGAACACTTCACTACGTGTGAAAAATCCATGCCGGCAGCAGTCAATACATCGCTTAGGTTTTTTAACACCTGGTTAGTTTCTTCGGTAATGTTATCGGTAAGAATTTTTCCACTGGCTTTATCGATGGCAATCTGACCCGAAACAAATAGCATGGAACCCACTTTAATAGCCTGGCTATAGGGGCCAATGGGCTCCGGGGCATTGGCCGAATAAATAACTTCTTTTGACATAAGGTGGTGTGTGTTAAATTTGATTTCAAATATCGGTAATCCGGCACACAAACACATGAACATTCTGGTAATTGGTAATGAAGTAAACCGGGTAGAGATTGCCAAGAAATTTGGCACACAACACACTTATAACTTTGCTGAAAGTCTAACAGAATTAACCCCAATTCAAGAGGCCGAGGTTGTTTTTGATTTTATTTCTGAAACAGCACCGGATACACTAAAAGTGTACGAGCAAATTTCGGCATCGGTATTTCTGGATACGACACTCTCATCGCTTTCAGAAATTATTGCGGAAGCCGATTTGAAGAAATTAATCTTTGGTTTTTGCGGCCTACCTACTTTTGTTAGCCGCGACCTACTGGAGGTATGTATTAACAATGAAAGTGATGAGGTTACACTTAATGAAGTGTGTAGAATGCTCAATACGAAATATAGTCTTGTAAAAGATCAGATTGGGTTTATTACGCCCCGTATAATTTGTATGATCATTAATGAAGCATACTTTACGGTAGAAGAGGGAACAGCCACACGCGAAGACATTGACCTCGCCATGAAACTGGGTACAAACTATCCATTCGGGCCTTTTGAGTGGGCAGGAAAAATCGGGCGACAAAATGTGGTTAATGTTTTAGATACTGTGCATCGAGTTTCTAACGATGTGCGTTATGAGGTTTGTCCGCTGCTGCGAACGGAATCATCCGATTAAACCACCATTAATCTGAATGTTAAATTAACGCGGGGTTGCGTTACCTTTTTAGTAGGTGGCAATCGGTGCAGCCAGTTTATTTGAGTAGAACCTTTCATTACCAGTAAACTACCCGGCTCCAGTTGCAACGATACCGTTTCTTTGGTTTGTTTATGTTTAAAAGAAAATTTTCTTTCGGCTCCAAAACTCATGGAGGCAATGGCGGAATGATGCCCTAGTGTTTTTTCATCATCGCTGTGCCAGGCCATACCTTCTTCGCCAGTATGGTAAAGATTAAGTAGACAAGAGTTATAAGTGGCAGCCGTTAATTTTTCCGAAAGATTTTTTAACTCCAGTAGTTCATCTGTCCAGGGCAGAGCCTGTTTGGTGATGTTAGAGTAGGTATAAGAGAATGATTGATTACCATACCAAGCAACTTTCCGTTTGGTAATAATGTGCCTGCCGAAAATAACCGCTTCATCATTTCGCCATTTAATAGTGGTAAGCAATTGCTGCAGGTAGTGTTGTGCCCTTTCGGGACTCATTACTTTTCCAAAATATTCTACCTCGCCATCAAAAGGTAAAAGATTAGTTACTGGTTCGGTGTTGAATAAATCCATGCCTGATAATTTTTGTGCATACAATTCCCGCAAGGTCGATACCCGTTTTCCAAAGCTTCTGTTTCTGAAACAAAAAATACGCGATTCTGTTTTTTCATTCGCTTACCGCTGGCACAATTTAATAACCCATAAATTTTTAGTTTACGGTTGCCGGCAAAAGCAATTTCTACCCGTTTAATTTTGAGTAGAGTTTCAGGTTGCGTTAATGAAACATGTAACCACATGTTGGTGTCGGTTCTTGTACTGTAAAAATATAATTTAGAGTAGTTGCAACTGACCGGATTCTTGCTGAGTTAAGAGTTTTGACTACTTGCGGGGGTTTGCTTCCTCGCCATCGTAAACAAACTTATAGTATTGATTCTCTATAAATTCGAATGTAGAAAGAATTAGCACAGTAAGGACACTTACTATAAATAGTCCGAAGCTATGTTCTAATATACTGGCATAGGTGCAGATTAAAAGCAAACGCACCACCTCAACCTGAAACACCCATTTTTGTTGTTCCAGCATGGCTCCACAGTTAATGAGTGTGATGATAATGGCACTGATGCCAAACCATTTATCAACAACCGTGAGTTGATTGAAATAAAGCGTAAAGAAAAATAAACCAAGCAGGCTAAGCACAACCTGACCATTGAGATAGGCCTTCAGTCTGAAGGTAGACCGGAATGACGCCTTGGCTGGTAACAGCTTTTTCTCTAACTCACTTCGGATAGCAACATCTACAGTGTCGGGTTTCCCGAAAATAATTTTAATTGAGCCCCAGACACTCTTACT
>Ga0075163_10001234_pt1 | contig 34116 bp, 46 predicted proteins | sample JI1023141ADNA_FD_71478 | JGI IMG/M metagenome (GOLD analysis project Ga0075163, IMG submission 71478) | Wastewater effluent complex algal communities from Wisconsin, to seasonally profile nutrient transformation and Carbon sequestration -... | ecosystem: Engineered > WWTP > Effluent > Algae...
GCTTGCCAATGTAATTACGCCCGTTGTAGAATTATACGACAATACCCCACCCGCTACATCAATCGCCGCCCGTGCTAAAGCGTTGGTATATTGCGTGATAGTTGAGGATATAACACCCGTAGTGCTGTTATAGCTAATGCCCGTCCCGGCGCTCAGTGCAGCGCGGGCGCGGGCGTTGGTGTAGTATAGATACGAACTATCTTCGGGCACGTCTGCCGTAGTGCCGCCCCAATACAGTGCGCCGGTTGTAGAGTTGTAGTAAATGGGGGCTTCGGCTAAAATAGATGTTGCAGTCCCCGTCCACGCAATTTCCCCCGTAGTTGGGTTGTAAGAAATACCCGTACCACCCGAAAGCGCCGCCCGCGCCCGCGCATTGGTGAAATATTTGTTGATAATATCCGACGCCGGTTCGGGAATGTCGGTCGTGGTTAAATCGTCAATGTAGTCTTTTGTGTATACAGGGACCGTTTCAGCCAAAGCGATTCCGTCAACGTATTCGGTCGTTACTTCCACGGTATCGGATGGGGTTTCAGCATCGAACATCAAACCCGCCGCCCCTTCGTTCCAATCACCCCATGTGCCACCCAAACGCGAACGGAAATAGATTTCCCCGTCAATGTAATACCGCTGCATTAACTCACCATCGGTGATGAATACGTGAAGCATCCCACCCGTGGCCGCGCCGTCGGGGGCGTTGCTCGGGATGTCGGCGGTCGCAATGTGGTAGGCTCCCATTTCGACCATCTCATTGAAATCGTTAATGAACGTTTCAATTACTGCCTCTGCATCCACTACCCACGCTGTCCACGTATAGGAATTGTCGGGGTTCTTTTTTTGCCTTGTGCGCGTGAGTACCGCCCCGCCCTGCTGGTACTTCTGAATGACTTTCCCGTCATCTTTCACCGTCGTTAATCGCCCGCCCACGGCTAAAGCGGTCGGTGCATTGACGGCATCGTCCCAATCATCCAGACTAATCAGATAATCCCCGCCGTCACTAACAAACGTATTGAAATTGGTCGTGGCGCTCGTTACTTCGGTCGGGTCAGTTGGTCCGGTGCGGTCGATGAACGCATCTAAGTTTTGTTTTTCAAACGCAAATTCAGTCGGCACCCGAAGTGACATTCCCGACGCATGACCGCGATTGTAGAAATCCACGACGGTCACGTATTTGGGTTCGGGGTCATCTTCTGCCGATTCGGCCCTCATGGTTCCCTCTGCCCCAATGTGCCAACCGCCTTCGGGTAGCCATAACGGATCACCCGTAGCCTCGTCGATGGAGTATTCGCGCCACATAATTCCCCCGAATTCGGGGTAATAATATTGCAAAATAAACCCCTCGGATTCAAACACCCGCAAACGCCCTACTGAACCGCCGAAAATGGGCGCGTGTTCAAAGTCGTCCCAGTTTTCGACCTCAATACGGTATTCTCCATTCAATACCACCACATCAAAATCAACGGGCTCATCAATCAACCCCCGGTCGGTGAATGCGTCCGGGTCGGTAAGTTTGGCATTTCCGCTCCCGTTGGTGATGGTATTGGCGACCGCTCCCGACGCTGACGCCTCGCCCTCGTCTAAGGTTTCCGCATACGAAAACGACCCGCGTAGCAGTTGTTTCAGCGTCACACTTGCTGTGCGCGTTTTGAAGTCGTACTCGTAGGCCGTGGGCTTGTATTTTACCCCGTTTTGGGCCTCGAAATTGAAGTGCTGCAAAGAATCGGCAAACTCTCCGACAATATCACCTTCCCAACTGTAGCCGAATTTGTGCCCCAGTCGAAGGCGGGAAATTCCATTGAGCCTGATAAAATCCGACAAAACCCCGTTTCCCGCTTTTGTCCAGGCATCTATAATATCCCCTCCATCCATTCTGCGAATGACTGAAGCGTAGTTGTTTAGAGACGCATCCCGAATACGCCCCGCCCCGCCCGTCGTGGCTACCGAATAGCCACCAAAAGGAATAGATAGCTTGATTGGGTTTTTGCGAACATACAGCGCATTTTTAAACCCATATTTAAGGGCCAGATTGTCGCTGTTTTTGGATTGGAAATTAACTGCCAAATTGTCGTAGATGCAAAACGAATCTTCGGCGGCGGTCGAAACCGGTACGGTATTATTGAACACGCCCCGAAATACCCGAACTTTCAGAGCATTGTATCTTACTACTGTGTAGGGCTTATTTCCAGAAGCGGTGGAGGTCGAAGCCGTGCGCTTGGTCGGTATATCCCCGCTCGTGATTTCAAAGGGATACCAAACCAGCGGGGCGGGGTCGTCTCCGTACACCCTCACTACCTGTTTGCTGTAATCGAGCAACACAAAATCCCGCGTTTCCTTCCATTCGCCATCTTTGGTTAGCCAAAGTTTGGATGTGTTGGGATTGGCAGAGTCATAAATAAAGACCTCTAAGCGTGCATAATCAACGTATTTAGGCTGAAAACGCCCTTTAATTACCGTCTTTTGTGCCGAACTGATCGTTATGGCCTGACTTTCGTAGTATTTTGTATCAATAAACATAGGGTCAAGCCCTAAGTATTTCGGCAAAAGTATTCCCGTGCCACCCACGCCCGGCACCCGCGACCCGTCCTCATTGATAAACCAGTATTCAGTACGACCCAAGATTTTCACCCCCGATGGCGTTTGCTTAACGCCTTGGATACCGTTGTATCTATCCCAATTATCATAACTATAATCCCCGATAAAACTTTGGGCGGTAAACGAGCCATTTTTAAGCAAATCCCGAAGTCGCCCCAAGTCATAATCAATCTGTACGTAAGATATGGCCGGCTCTTTTTGCACCTCACCCGCTGTTACTTCGCGTCGCGTACTGTTGCGCCCGCTATTGACCGTGTAACCGACATTATAGCCGCCCAAGGGGTCGCCGTCGCTCATGTAATCATAGACCGCAATGCCGTCTTCTGCCTGTTCAGACAGTCCACGTATTACCCAATCACCTTTCGATTGTTCCACATCCGCAACGAAAGAGTCCAGAATGTGAGTCAGCACATCTGCACACGTCTTGCCGTTCATGGCTTCGGCCTCGAAACCGTAGAGTTGTGTCGGGTCGCCCGTATCGCCCGAAATCCGCGTATCTACTCCAACCGTATAGATAAGCCCTAAGCCCGTGGCGGCAAGACACTGCTTAATGGCAGAATTGAAGGAAACTAAGCCCGTAGCCGAAAAATTGAAGTCTTTGAGCGAAGAAAGCCCGCAATGGGCAGTCAATTCAAAAGTGTAAGGTCGGCAAAGGAACGGCTCACGGGCATCGAAAGCCGTAAGCCAGCCCTTGAATATTTTCTCCCCGTAGCCGCTGCCAGTCCACTTTTCAATAATCACCTTGCATTCACGATCCGATTGAAGATAGAAAGCATCCAAATCAATACCGTCTGTAGCGATTAATTGAATCGTGGCTTTCTTGGTACGAATGGTATCAAAAATATCGTCACCGTTGTTGGCATACCCGATTTTTAAGGGAGTACCGCCCGCCTTTAGTTCGATGGGCGTATGGGAGCCGTTGAAAAGGAAGGAGATTTTGTATACTTCAGCGGCCAAACCCGATTCAGGCATGGCCGCGTTAGAAAATTCAGTAAAGTACTTGGTAGTCATTGCGTGCGCGTTTTCCCCAAAGAAAAAGGCGTCGGCGCAAGTCCCTAAAAGACAATAGCCACGGGTAGCTAAAGCGTACCCAAAAATTACTTATTGAAAATATCAGTAGCCCTCACTGTCGGACGGGCGCGACTTAACTCTTCCTAAATTTACATCGAATGTGAAGTAATAATCCCGCACTGCCTCGCCTACTTCAATCGGCAATAACACCCCTATCATGCCGCCGTTTTCGTATCGAGTAAAGATGGGCATGGATACCCAGCCGCCATATTGCCCCGAAACGTAGCGGGCGTTTTCGGAAGGAAAAATCAATTCATCTAAAATGGCGTCGGGCGGTATCATGGTCGGCACCTGTGTTTTTTTGGCATCAATGTATTTAACGCCTTTGTGCATGGATTTTTTTGTTTCGCCATTTTTAACAAACGAAACATCGTCCCATATCAGACGAATCGGGCGGGAGGATTTATTTTTCAGGATAAAATTTACCCCGTTATAGGTGATTTTAAAAACAACCCCAACCTCGCTATCCTCATACAGTAGCTTGCCTGATTGAATGGGCTTGGTCATTGTGGCATTGAGTGAATCAGTGGGCGGTGCCATGCACCCGAAAATGGCAATAGAAAGCAGAAAGATTAAAAGCGTTTTCATGGTTAGACGTTTTTTTTTTCTGCAAGGATACCAAAACCGCAAACTCATGTCAAATAAAGTTAGCAAACGGGCATAAAAAAGCCCCAACTAAGAGGGGGGCGACCGGAACCGGGGGAGATTGTATTTCTTTTTCTTTTGCGACGATTTTAACCACTTGATTTTCGGGAAAAACTTTTTCTAAAAAACACTCTTTTTCAAACGTCGGTTGGCCGCTTCCCTTCCTTCCGTCTTAAAGGTTTAAAGGTTTATAAGGTTTTAAATGTTTATATATTAAATAGGTGCAGTGTGCGGTGCAGTATGCGGTGCAGGTGCGGTGCTGTTTGCGGTGCAAAAATGCACTGCACAGCGCACTGCACAATGCACCGCATCTTTTAGTTTATCGAATTATTCTCGGCCCTACGAACGGCCAAAAGTATATCAGAACCTTTGAGCCTCGTTTCGGCAATAAAGCCACCATTGCCACCGCTGCCCGCATTATCAGCCGCCCGGTTTAACATGGATTTAACCTGATCTTGGGTCAATACGTATTCGGGGTTATTGGATGATGCGTTAGGATGGTCGCCGAACATCATCATAGTGGGTTTGTATGCCCCACCGTAACCACCCGCAAACTTGGGAATCTTACCCCCGCCGCCGCCAATTTTTCCACTCATGTTGGAAGTGGCCGCTTTGAACATAGCACCCATTGCCACCAATGCCACACCCGCCCCAATAGCCACCACGGGATTAAGTGATTGCAAGGCGGCCTTGATTCCGAGCATTCCAACCCCGATACCGATAGCCATTTTGCCAAGTTGCATGACAATGCCGCCAAAGGTACTGAGAAGCATTGTTCCGATACTTTCCGCTCCTTGCGCACCTATCGCCATAGACCCTAACATTTCACCGAAACCCGAAAATATATCGACGGCCCCCTGTTGCAAAACGCTTTGTATTTGGCCGTTCATGTCTTCAAGTGCTTCGGCAATACCCGCCTGTTTGATGGATTCTTTCAGAGCCGCCGCACCTTCCCTGAATTGCTCGTTGAGAGCATCCAAGTTGATAGCGTTCGACATGTCGGGCAACGCGCCAGCTTTGTCGATTTTAAAATCGCGCTTCGGTGCCATCATTCCGACAGTCGAAACCACGTTTGCTATCGAATGCCCGCCCGTGTCGCGGTATTTAATGGCGTCCAATCCCGCTTTGATGCGGGCGTCGGACAGTTCGATTAGTGCTTTTGTTGCCTTTTTCGCTGCCGACTCCATACCCGCCAAGTCGGCATTTGATTTGCTTCCGTAGTTGGTAGCCAGACCTTCGCCCTGTCCAAATCGCGTTGCGCGTCGGGCGGCAACGCGCGCAAGAGAGGCTTGTTTTTCAGCTTCTTCCCGTGCCCGTTTTTGCGGCTCGGCAATAGCAGCGTCGCGCGATTTTCCCGCTTGCCACCATGAAGCCCCTTTTTGAAAGGCATCCGCCGCCCAATCACCCAGCCCCATTGCCGTAAGCAAAGCCCCCTTTAGCTGATACAGCCGGGCAATGGTCTTATCCACAATGGCGTTGAACGTATCCCAATAAAATATCAATCCACCTACGGCCAGCCCTACCGCCGTAATCGGGCTTGCAATAGCGGCAAATCCCGCCGCAATGGCAGGTAAAATGGTTGTTACCAAAGCGCCCAAAGCGGCCATCAAAGGAGGTAAGGCAATTGCCAGTCCCGCCACAGCCAAAGCCGCCTTTTTTGCCTCGGGACTCAACGCCATAAAGGCCGCTTTTGTCTCATTGAGAAACGAAGCAAAGTCGGCAAGCAGCCCCTTTACATCAAACGCCTTAACAATTTCGGCGCCGATTTCCGTTGCAAAACGGCTGATAGAGTCGGAAGCCGTCGCCAACATACCCGGGAGCGTTGTTCCCAAGGCATCGGCCATGCCGCCGTAATTGGTTTGAATTATTTTACGTACGGCACTCAAAGCGTCCTGTACGCTGCCTTGATATGAGCCCGATTTGTCGAATTTCAACCCCTCTCCCTCGAGTTGCTTACGGTCAATACCAAAGTCCCGAAGTCGGGCAAACGCTTCGCCAAAATCACCCGATTTTAGGCGACCGAATACACCTGCAATGTCGGCAACTTTAACGCCTTGGTCAGCAAAGGCCGCCGCCAAATCGCCCGCATCTTTCAAATACGGCATTACGTCACGAATGGCAAACTTATAGGCTACCATTCGTTTCCCTGCCAGCGTTACGTCGTCCGACTCAAAGGGCGATTTGTCGGCATAGTCGTTGAGCTGCTTTTGAATGGAAAGAGCCGCCGCCGCATCCTTGGTCAATACCTTAAAGGATAGGGCCGTTGCTTCCAGATTTCCCGCTAACTTAATAGCCCAGCCACCCGCCAAGGCCAAAGGTGCCGATACTGCCGTCGTGAGCGTTGAACCCGTTGACTGCATATCAGAACCCCACTTTTGCATACCGCTTTTTAATTCGGACAACATCGCCTTTACGGTTGTGGCAACCTTTGAGGCCATGTTTTTCGCGAACTCGCCAACGGTGTTCAGGGCCGCTTTTGTTGTGGCTACAACTTGCGCCCCGATTGCCTTAACTTCCGAACCGAATTGAGACAGCCCGATTTTGGCGGCGGCAAGCCCCGATTTTAGCTCGGAAACATCAACCCCAATCTTTACGTGCAATTTTCCCGCTTCCATTTTATCCAGTGAATCCTAATGACCGTGCAAATAACTCGTTCGCTCTGCGTTCTTTTTCCAAACGCTTCTTTTCCGCTTCCTTGAATTCCGAAGGTAGTACCCAAACATCCATCGGGGAGAAACTTTCCTGAAATTCCGCTTTTACGTTAGGGAATAACAGATGGTAAGTTTGCAGCCTAACTACCCGCTCCCACGCTTCGCGCTCCTGACTGTGAGCATTGAGTTTGATAGCGAAGTCCCGAAGCGTGAGGTTCCAAAATTCAGCGGGATTGAGTTTTAACACCCCAATCCCGTCAAACTCTATTTCTTCCCAACCGTAGGCTTTTTTTTAGTGCCTTCATTGGCCTCAGCCAACTTTTTGGCGTCGGCCTGTTTCTTGGCTTCTTCGGGGGTCATGCCCGTCATTTGATAGGTGATGGATTCCATCAATACCGTTACCACCCCTTTGAAAGCGTCGGAAGTAACACCCATTTCATCTATCCACCCATAAGCACACTTAGTGGTATAGGGAATGACGCCCGGTTCTAACTCATGGTTAGCCGCCTCCTTCATGGTTTCAGCGTAGAAATCCATCATTTCAAAAATGGAAATCTTGCCCGTTTCCGATTCTTCGAGTTTGTCAAAAAACTCTTCAATCGTAATACCCAAATTGCGGCACGCTTGGCGCAATGCCCACAAACAAAAACGTAGGGAGACATTCCGCCCCCCTACTCTAATACTCGTTAATCCTGTTGCCTTGCTCATATTAGATGGTTGCTAAAATGGGCTTACCCGAACCTGTGAATGAGAAAGAAACTTCCATTGCCGTTTCCATCTCTGCCTTGATTTCGATGGAGTCCATGAAGATTGTTCCCGTAATTTCCTTTTCGCCCGTAACGCCCGTGGTAAACTTGGCCGTTGCCAGTCGGTCGCCCGTTAGGAATTCCTCGATCATGGTTGTGGCCCCCGTTTTGCCCGTACCCGGCGTAAAGCAGAAAATAGCCGTACCTGAGCCGGACCACCGTTTCAGACCTCCAATGAATTCGTCCCATCCTTCGCTATCCTTGGAAGTGGTTGGGATTTTGTCGCCCTCAATCCGTAGCGTACACCCTTTTTCATTGACAAAAGTGTCGGAACCAATCAGAAAGCGGAACTTGGTCGCGTTAAATGCGCCTACTGTTGCCATGGTATTTTAGATTTTTAAGATTCAAAAATTTGATGCGTAAATCGAATAATCTTGCGGTGGATGTAATCCCCGGAAGTGGGTTGTTCCAAGGGCGCAAAGGGCACCACCTGTGCCGCCGCTGTTATGATATTCCAGCCCGTGACCGCCAAAGCGCAAACGCCCTTTGAAGGGCTTACGGCTTGCATGATGGCATTAGCCGTTTCGTCGCTCCATTTTCCCCCGCCCCCGCCGATGGGTTGACGATGAACAATATCAATGTCGATCGTTACTGTACCCCCAAATCCATCTTTAGTGCCTGAATTGTCATCGTAGGTTTGTGAACCCAAAATAATGCGCTGTTTGGGCGCGTCGTTGGTGACAATAGAATCAAATACCTGAACAGTTGGAAGAGCGGTTTTGATGAGTTGATAATAAGCCATCCGAACAGCGAGCGTAGGGTCTTTCATGGGATAGTGTGTAAAGGGTTAATTAGTCGCGTGGAGGCCAAACCCAGTGCGGGGCGCTTTCATCCTGTACGGAGTCTTTGTGATGAATGCTAAACCCCTGTCTTACAGCGCCATGCCCGTAGTGGGCTACGAAAATGGTCATATTGGCCATATCCCCGCCAAATACCTGCGTAACGAGAGCGGGCGCAAACTCCATGTTATTAGGAAGCGCATTTTCGGGGCTGGTGCCCGGGTAAAAGTGGACGATACGTCCAACTGTTGGTTTTTGTGACATGATTATGAAAAGTTAAAACCTCATTGGATGAGGCGTAAAAGTTTAGCTTCTAAATTCTTCATTCCGTTACGGGCGGCGGGGATGAGAAACGGACGCGCGGGAAGATTCACCCGACGTACGCCCGCCCCCCGAAAACCGTTCGCCATTTCTTCAAAGCCCTGCGGCACTTCTACCAGTCCACCGGTACCAAATTCGATGTACGGGCCATGAGGGGCATTAACATTGACAGTGCCTTCCAAATTGGCCGAACTATACTCGGAGTTGATACTTTGTTGCAGCGTACCCAAATCCTTTGGCGCGTCACGTATAGCGTTATAGGCAACTTCTAATACAGTTTCCTGCACCGCTTCGCCCGCATCGCGTTTTAGTTGGCGTTCGATTTGGTCAAACTTACCCAACACCGGATTTAGCCCCAGTATTTCAAACTTATTGGTCACGGCGTACAGTGGTGATGGTGTGCTTTATGGGCGGGTAGTCTGACTGCGTAACCCCAACAATGTCGTGACGAATGCGGCCGACGTAGACAAACACATCCGTACCGATAGCCAACGAAGGAGGTAAAAACAAATCGAACTTAACCCCGTAATTCACCTCGGAGGCCAGAGCATCAGCCGTTCGACTCGTTGCGGTTTGCTTGACAATGGCGCGGGTTTCGTAAAGCGTTTCTTCGTCACCCAACGTAAAGCCCGCCGCCCCGTCCGAAACTTTGGCGACCCGTACAAACTTGATTTCTACGAAGTTTCTCACGAATCTTGGGTTATTACAAAAAGCTCCATCAAAGAATCAGCCGATTGGGGTAACACGCTTGAAACTGTGCCAATTGCGATATTGGAACGAATCTCGTACATCGTTAAGGCGGTTTTCAATACTGCCATTTGCAGGGGTTTGGGGCATGAATTCCCGTAACCTGAAGTGTAGACAATTCTGCACCCATCAGCAGCTTTAACATCCAAAGTGCCACCTTTTTGAGTGTAGTCCAGTTCATCACCGTCCAAATCTTCTACAGACGTTAGTTCTTTGAAAGGAAGAAAAGGAAAAGGAAATCTCCCCACCCATGCCTCATACGTTACAGCCATTGTGCCGACCCGAATCGCCCGCCCGGTTGTCTCTTCTACGTGTTCGATTGCGGCATCAATACACAACATCAGCGTCGTGTCCGTTACCTTGTCCTCGAAGCGCATTTCGAGAAGCCCTTTGAGTTGTCCCAGCCAGTCAATGCCCGTAGGTTGCTCGGCATCCGGGGTGAAGGTCTTTTCTCTTCCGTATCTTCCGTCCATCTTATTGAAGTAATGGGTTAGCGACCAATGCCACTAACCCAAGTGAAAATTACGGTGCGGTAATCGCTGTTTTGGCAGTTGAGAACGTGCCCTTTACAAACGCCTTTTTGTCAGGGGTTTTAATGCGGAAGATTCCGCGCAAAGAACCCGTAACGGTCATTTGGTCTTTGATTGGATCGTCGTCAACTTGGTCCCAAAAGCGGATAGTCAACTCACGATTCACGTACAATTTGGCTTTCTTGAAGTCACCCAAAAGGAAGTCGCCAATTGTCATCCCCGTATTTTCAACCACCTGTACGCCGCGAATACGACCATCGGGCGTCACAAAAGGAATCGGCAAATAGCGACCTTCGGCATCCTTCAATAGCTCCATATTGGCCGCGTTTGCGGGGTGCAACACAATTGCCGTAGGATAGAAATGTTCTACCTGAATTTGAAGGATAGCCGCCCGCAATACGTCGTACTCGTTAGGCCCTGCCAACGCATCGAAGCCCGTAGGTTTTGCAAATGCGGTCGCCTGTGCCAAAATCCCTAAGTGGTTTTCGTCGGTACCATCACCGCTTAACAACTGAGCATCCAAAATCAAGGGGATGTTTTCCATGATTTCGCCCTGTACTTCGCCTTGCACAAAATCCACATCCTCAATCATCTCTTCAGTGATTTTGGCGTAGGTCGCGGTTTTCTTAGACGAAGCCGATTTCTTTTCGTACTTGTACGACTGAATGGGGTACGTACCGCCTTCCGCTACCTGTCCGGCTGCACCTTCACGAAGTACGCGTTCAGTCCAAAAAACAGTGTGGCTTGAAGTTTGACCCACCGAAATCAAATCCATGATAAAGGGTTTGCGGTCGGGGGCTTTTGATACGCCCGCCTCAGTTTCGTAAGCGCGGATGAGGTTAGCAAACGAACCCGTCAAAGCGTAGCCCGTAGTCATGGTACCAGCCGCCTTTACAACGATTTCTTTTGCCTCTTTTTTGGCTTTTTTCAAGCCTTTGCAAATCTCTTCGGTGATACCTTCCATAACTTGGTCGGCCAACGACTTGATAACTTTCGGGGCTTGGTTTTTCAGGCCATTGAACTCTTTTTGAACGGCTTCAGCCCCTGAAATAGCGGCATCACATTTTTTAATCGCCTCCACCAAGTCGTTAGCCAACTTAGTGACGGTATCAGCATCAGCCTTTTTGACCAATGCCTCTTGAATTTCTTTTTGGCCTTTTGACACACCTTCTACGGCGGTCTTAATGGCGGCCTGTGCCTCTTCGAGTGTCATAATTAGACAGTTAAAGTTTTGAGATAATTGATTAAATTCTCTCCCTCGGCACTCGGCACAGTGCTTTTTGGCGGCTGTGTGGTTTTGCTCTTTAGGATTTCGTTGTATAGATTTTCGTATTCGGAAAGTGTTTCATCACTCAACGAACCGATTTTCAACGCTTTTTGAAGAAATGCCAAGGCGTCCTTTTCGCCCTTCACGGCGACTAACTTGGCGTTTGGATTGGCCCCCCAAAGTTCCATCGTTGAACCTTCGCGAAGCTGGATTTCTTTATAAATCACCCCGTAGTCGGGATGGTCCGGGTTGCGCTCCCATTTGACAGCATACCCATAAAACGAATGCTCGTCAATCGTGCCTTCTTTGCACATAATCAGAAAATCCTTTCCCCGGTCAGCCTTGGTAATTTGGGATGTATAAAACAATCCCTTTTTGTCTTCTTTCAGGGTCAGAAGTTTTCCAATCAGTTTGCGATGGTCTAAGAGGTGCTTAATTCGAGCCGTACCGGCAGGGCCGTTTTCCTTGATGGACTTCAAAAACGCACCCGGCGATACAATATCACCGTCGCTGTCTTCTTGGTCAAACGTGGAAAAATACCCCGAAAGAATACCGCTTTCTGTATTGGCATCCTCGACCGTAGCCGAAATGGATTTAATTACCTCTTTCATTTATCGTAGTGGTCCAAACTCTTTTCTTGGTACAAAAGCAACTGTGCATCGACAGTTGCAGCAATTCCCCGCCCCGCCTTTTGGGTCGCCCGGATGCGCCATTTTCACGCCCCCGATACTGAAATCTTCATCCATTTTCACTCGTTGCCCATCGGCTGTTCGATGGTCGGCACGGGTTCGGGCGTCGCGGGCGGCTATCCAAACTTTATCCAATTGGATGGTAAATTCTTTGGCCGTTTCCATTTGGGCGAATCCTGACGCCGTAGTCGTTTCCGTTCTTGCTATCAATCGAGCGCGGGCGGTGGATACCTCCTTCCAAACCTTCTTCACTTCGCGGGACGCCTCCTGCTTGGTTGCGTTGTTGCTTATGGCGTTGGTCAGCGTGGTTTTCAGTAAGTCGCGCAAATTATCGCAAATCTTACCCACGCGTTCGGCTGCCATTTGCGCGGCAAATCCTGACATCAGATTTTGGAAACGCTGCGAAAAAAAGCTGATATTCAGCACCGTTCCGATGATACTTTCCCGCTTTTCAGCGGCTTTGGGTGCATTCTCCAAAGTAAAAGCTCGGAACGCATCACCCGCAATTTTATACGACTCAAAGAACAACTCGTTGGCCTTATCAACCTTGAAAGCGGTTTGGGCTTTCTGTAAGGCGGCATCCAAATCAACAGTGTCAAATGTAGCTATCACATCCGCGCCCGCGTCCCGTAACCACTCCAGAAGTAGCTTATTAATGCTGTTTTCCACCTTGATTTGCACGCGGCCATAGCACACGAAATAGGCTTTTCTTGCTGCGGGTTTCATCAGTACGTTCCGTTGTTAGGTTGGTCTTGTGGTACCCTGTCAGCCATTAGGTACATGGTTTCGGTATTTGGTACCGCGTAGTCGTTTAAGTAATCCTCGTATTCGGGGCGTTCGTCCTTAGTCCATCCCGTAAACTCCCGCTTTTCGGCGGGTGTGACATAAGGCATTTTTTGCAAGGCTTCCGCCATTGCTTTCATATCGGTTTGCATCTCAGGGAGTCCGGAGTAGTCGAAATCAACAAAAAGCCCGGTACCTTCGAGCGACTTGTTAAGCACCCCGCGAAAACGAACCAGCACGGGCAAGACGGCATCCACTACCATGCGTTTGCGGGCGTATTCCAATTCGGCCGCCGTTCCGCTGCGGTCTTTGGTACGACCAAACAACAAGCTATCCACCCGATACACGTTGCACAGGTTTTGAAGATTGGCAACGTCGGAATCAAGAATGGCTAAGTCCACGGGTGAAGCTCCCAGTTTGAGCATTCCGATTTTGGTATTGTTAACCATAATTTCGCCCTTACGCCCCTTCATTATGTAGCTACGAAATTGCTCTTTGAGTGTATTGGCCTTGGTTTCCACGATTAGCCCATCGGTATCCGGATACACCACCACGGGCGGGCCCTGGTTGGTAAGCATTTTCGCCATGCTGATTTGCGCCTCATTACTTGCCTGAATTGTGGCCAACATCGCCCGAATGGGAGAAAGGCCGCGAAGGTAAAAGGCATCGTACATGACAGGATTCCACCGCTTTGCTATCGTCACGGTATCAATGTCAATGTCCGTGTTTTCGGGTTGCCATTTCAGGCCCTTAATTTTCTGAAACTTCTTATCGGCAACGAAGGTGACAAGGTGGGGCGGTAAGCAGTACCATTCGAGCGGCAACCCTTTTTCGCGAAACGAAATCCCTTCTTTCTTGTGGATTTGCTCCCCTGCCAATAGGTCGTATCCCACAAAATCGGCTAAGAATTCGGGAAAACTTTGGGCGTCGTTGGGTTGGCGTAACAGCCCGCTTAAAACGTGCGTATCGGGCAAATCTTCCAAGGCCCGCATTTTGATGATGCGGGCATTAGACAATGATTGCTCATTGGCGTCGAAACCCGTCATGGATTCATATTTTGCCACTTTCTTTACATCTTTGACCCTGTAGGCGTAGAAAGGAATTGAAATTGCCTTGTCAATAATGGCGCTGATAATGGCCGACAAATGCGGGTTTTTCAATACGCCTTCCTTGATGTAGGTTTCGATTTTGTCTTCGTAGGGCACCCACGCCCCGCCCAGCCACTGGATTTCAAGTTGTTTTTGAGGGTTGGCGGCGGCTGACTTGGCCGCCTTGCTGATTTCATAGCCCAGTATTTTCATTAGGTGATTATAGTTTGAATGACGTACCTGATTGCGTCCATTAAGTGATCGTTGCCATCTTGGGGCGTGTTGGTCTTTTTGCCCGCCACCACCAACCATTTGTAGTTTTTTACTTCGCGAGTGAGGCTCACCCCGCTTTTTACGTAGAAGACATTGTACTCTTTCAACCGGTCAATGCCCAAGTTTTTTGAGCCGTTGCCTTTTACCGCGCCCATGGCGTTGATGCCGAAAGACTGAAGCTCAACAATGGATTTAGGCTCGGACGAATCCCAAACAAAAATTTCATCCTGCAAGCCGCCCGCTTTGATGAGGGTCGCGATTTTCGTATTTGTCATGTCGGTTTGGTAGCTCACCTCTTCGACATATAGGTTTTCCCCATCAATACCCACTTTTACAATGGCGGTCGGATCGTTGGTAAAGCCAAAATCCCCGCCATAAATGACAGTTTCGACATTCTTAGGAAATTCATCAATCGGCTGCCAACTGTGAAAAATCAATATTTCTTCATCAGGTTTGGGGTCTTGCTGATACAGGGAGTTGAACGTTACTTTGTTCTTGGCCTTGATTTTCAGCAGCGTCGCCACCCCTTTGCGCTCAGGCCAAAGAGCTTCACCCACCTTGCGCGGGTCGTGGGGGCTTGGCTCCTCAGTGCGAAGGGCGGGAAAGGAAATGACCTGCCAGCCGGTCGGGTTGCTTTCGGAGTAATATCCGTCCTGCGTGAGTAGTCGCCCCGCTAAATCGTCCTGATCCCATCGGGTCTGAATAAGCACTTGCCGCCCCGTGTCCAGTATACGCGACGCAAAAACGTCGGTGTACCAACTCCAAAGCCCTTCTAAAATAACCGGGGACATTGCTTCCGAACGGTCTTTTAGCGGGTCGTCAATAATTCCTAAATCGACGCTCATACCGGTCAGTGACCCGCCCCTACCAACAAAATACAGCGACCCGCGCCCGCTTGGTGTTTCGATTAAATCAGTCGTGTTGGCGCTATTGTCCTTTGCAGTCGGCAGTATGAAATCAGGGAATGCCGCGCGGTAGGCGTCGCTGTCAATAATACGCTTCACGTCCCGGTTAAACCGCCTTGCTACCGTAGCCGAATAGCTTGCAACCGCTATTCTTAAATCAGGATTTCGGCCAATACACCAACTCGGGAACGCCCGTGTTGTGAGTTGGCTCTTCCCGTGCTGCGGCGGCATAAAAACCATTAACTTTTTAATTTCACCCCGCTCAACGGCCTCTAATGCGGCCGCTATTTGCTTATGAAACCAAAGAACTTGATATTTATCATTTGTGTAAACAGCAAAATCACCCAACCTGCGCCTCGCAAGCTCCCTGCGTGAACGCTCCGCATTTGCGCTTTTAGCCCAAAGCCGCAATCCTTCGTAGCTCATCCTCGGATAATTTCTTTAAATCTTCCCCCGACTCTATCCGAATCGGCCCGCCGTCTTTGCCGCTCAATTCGGTTTTATTTGCCGCTTTACCGTGCGCCCTGTCTAACATTCTTTCAATGTAATCAAAGCCTTTTTTGTCCAAAATTGCTTTGCAGCATATACGTACCGCCATCGGCTGTGCATCGTTCTTGGCTAATTCAGTTATTTTGTCCTGTGGCAACGTTATCAAGTAGCTATACATAGCCGACACGTCGGCGGGTGTAGCTTGCTCGTACCCCTGCGCTTTTAAGTCGTCAATCACGGCTTTAAGGGTCAGCCGTGGCCGCCCGTTGGGGTTGCCAGACTGCCCTTTTTTGAAAGGCTTTGGATTGTCGCTTGCTTTTATCGGCATGACTGTTTTGTGACTGTATTTACTAAATCTTAGAAAGCCATTGTAAATAGATTTGATGCGCTATTTGTGCTGTCATTACAGGAGGGACTGACATACCAATCAAGTATTTAGGCTCAATGCCTTTAAAGTTGTAATCAAGTGGGTATGTGCCTATTTGGCAAAAATCATTTGTGCTCGCCTCTACGAATTTATCAAAATAAATATATTGATTACGGCTCACTATTGTTGGCGCGTAATCGCTTTCAGATAACAATACACGCCCAAAACTTTTTTGAACGCCTTCTTCCCTTAAACATATATCTCCAAAGTTTTTATCACCGTTTTTCCTTTTAAGCCAATCGCTGTAAAGTTTTCCGCTTTTAGATATTTCGTTTTCACTGCGAAGAAAGTGCATTTTTATCGCATCCTCGCCAAACTCCAATTTCAATTTAGGCAAACCAAACTCTTTTCGATACCCGACAAAGAAAACGCGTTCCCTCTTTTGCGGCACTCCCATTGAAGCGGCATTTAGCAAAAATACCTGCACGTTATAACCAGCTTTCGTCATTTTTTCAACGATTCGCTTTGAATAGACCTTTGCATTGCCCTGTATGATACCCTTTACATTTTCAAGGATAAATACTTTTGGCTTTAGTTTTATGATAGTGTCGCAATACACAAAAACCAAGTCGTCCAGCGTTTGAACGACTTGACCTTCTCGGAATTGCTTTTTTTTACCCCAAGCTTTTTCCCTGCTTCCTGCCATAGAAAACGTACTGCAAGGGGGTGAGCCATCTAAAATATCAAGCTCGTGCAATTCTTTTGGCAGATCAGATTTTGTATTAAAAGCCCGAATGTCCATGTTATACAAATGCCGCGGGCTATGGTTTAACCTGTAAACTTCTGCTATTGGCGGGTCGATTTCCACGCCGCCTAAATGCTCATATCCCGCCAACTTATAGCCCATCGTAGAACCGCCGCCGCAAATGAACGTACCGAACACTTTCAGACCGTGCTTATTGATACCTTTTGCCGGATAACCGTCTTTGAGATACCATTTATAGGGAAAAAGATGTTTATTCATTGCCCAAAAGTTTCCAAACTGCCATTTCAGGTGTGGCCGCTACTTTTCCCAACTGCTCACGCACAATGTTATATTCGGCCTCTGAATAATTGAGTTTGATTGTCATTTGGTCGGCAAATCCATCCGTATCAACTTCTTTATTCTTTTCCGAATAGTCGGTTAAACTCTCAAATACCGGTATATCTAAACCCCAATCGGCCAATAAATCAGCGCCCCACTCATTGGCTAAAACATCATGGTCCCAATCGCCAAAGCCAACGTTATCTTTAATGATAAACTCTCGCTTTTGTTCCTCCGTAAGCCCTTCCGCGCACACTGCCCACACCTCAGTATAGCCAGCCGCTTTTTGTGCCTCAAAACGCATATTGCCCCCCAAAATAATGCCGTCGGAGTCGTACACAATCGGGCGTAACCGAAGCATTTCGGGAAAGTCTTTAACGCTCTTTACCAGCTTTTTAAACTTCTCGTCTCGTATTACTCTCGGGTTATTTGGGTTAGCCCTTAACTTTTTAATATTAATTAACTCCGCGTTCATAGAAAGTTGATGTTATTTAAACACGAATGTTACATCTATTTTCTATAATTTTGGAAAGCCAATAGCTAAACCCTGCCAGATATAGCTACATGATTCCCTATAAGATAGTCGTAACGACCGAAGATTTTGCCGCCCTGTTTGACTGTAGCCTCGCTGTGGCAAAGAACCACATGACACGAATTCGCGGGCATTTTCAAAAGCCCACACGCTCAAAGGTGACGGCGCGGGAAGTGGCACTATACGCCCATATTGACCCCGATGAAGTATTGAAAGCCCTGAATAGGGAACATTGGAAGGAAACAAAAAAACAGCTACCCGATTAGAGTAGCTGTTTTTTTAGAGTAGGGTAAAGCAAAATTAAACCACGCCTTAAAATCATCAACCAAAAGCCCGTCGTTTTGGGCAACGCTTTCGGCTTCCGAACGACTAAGCGTCTGTTTCATATCCGGTCGATGCGCCCAGTCGGTTCCTTCGTAAGGCTTCCAAAATCGTACCTCATCGCCATACATCGTTGTGCCGAGTTTTTCGGTTTTGGTGATGATCAACTCAGGTGCAAAAATGATTTGCGGGGAAAAGTAAGGTTTTCCACTCCAAACGCGGGGACTGAAAACGTCGTCCTTCTTCCAGTGGCTACCGGCGCGAATGGTGTGTATTTTAGCTTGGTCACTTTCGCCAAATTCGACTATTTTTTGACGGTCAATAAAGTCGGTCGCCTTGTCTTGCTGTAAGAAGTTGTAGCAGTCCTCGGGGGTAAATCGTCCCGACAAAATCAAATGCGCCCAAATCTTTTCAACGAAGTACGTAGGCTGTCCTTTTTTTTGGATGGTAGGACGGGAAAAATCGGCTGAATGTGATAACTTTTGCCATTGGTTTAGGGGTTAGATTTTGATGGTTCGGTCAAACATTTACGATGTTTCAATCCGCCTTTTAAAATGTGCTCCAATTCCCAAGGCTTGTTTCGCATTTTCAAAACCTCCTGTAATGTTGGCCGGTACCATTCAATAGTCGGTTCCTGTGCCGGTCGCCAATCCTTAAAAAACGTGCTTTTTGCCTGTTTGCCACACTTCTCACAATCGAACATCATGGGGATGACGCCCACGTCTACACTTTTTGTTTTTGTAATGTGCTGACAGGATGGACAGACGTAATTGTTAATGACGGATGACGGGTCGGGTTTGTAATAATCATTAGTTGCAACATCCTGCATCAATTGGCTGTACTGTCTTTCTACTTCTCGTTGGCTTATCATGATTAGTAATTGTTAGTTTGGTTAAATATATCCGAAATCGACCCCTGTACCCCTTCTTTTGCCTTCTGTCGCTCGTAATCCTTCAAAATAGCCTTCATAACAGCAATTTGTTTGGACGCAACCTCGGGCTTCTTTTTGGGGTTTGGCCCGGACGACCATTCAGGAAACAGGCGTTCACGGTAACTGATCTCATTTTTCAACTCTTGGATTTTATCATCCAGAGTCACGGGTTTGTTGTAGAGTGGTAAGTTCATAGTTGAAATGGTAAATCGTCATCCTGTGCAACACACTCATTTGTAGGCGTTGCGCTATTATTTGGGCTTTTTTAAGGGAGTTCATGGAATAGTTAATTATAGGTTTTCGGACGATTCGTTTTGTTCGGACTCCTGTTGTTTCTTGGCAAAATATTCGGCTTGCCATTTTCTGAAACCGTCGTCTTTCCATTGGGCTTTGAGTTTTTGCTCTCTTCGTTCTTTGTCTTGCAGGGAAAGCGCATCTTTCCCTGTTTTCTCAAATACTTCCCGCAAACGTTGATAGCCGGCCAATACGTCGCCATCCTGCTCAACCTCTTCAATCTGCTTTTTTTGTTGAGCATTGACCCATTCCACCTGCGACAATCGTTCTTCAACATCGTAGGTTTTAAGCCACTCAATAACTGTCTGCTTATCGAACTTTCCGTAGGCGGTTCCGTACATTCCCGCCGCGCCTTGGCGAAGGGCGTAGGCGATTTCGTCCAAACGAAATATCCACCAATTCTCAACAACCTCTTCGGCTATCATCGTGATTTGAATGGGTGATGGTGTGCGTTGTACGTTCATGGTTTGATTGGCCTCAATCAGCAGCATAGAAATCACACCTACGACCATCGGCCTATTCTCTCTGCGATAGAAGCTGATTTGGTTTTCGTCATTGGTCATAGCCGCCCGAACACTCAAACCGCGCTGATAGGCGTTAATGGCCTCGCTTACGTTAGCCGGTTTGGCCGAAATAACGCTCATTAACGATTTGTAAGACGTCTTCGTAATTTGGCTTTTCGATATTGGTTGAATTTCCATGTCGAGTTTGTTTTTTAGGTTCTTGGGTCTGCTTTTCGAGTTTGCCTCGTGAGTAGTTTATGATGTGCTGTTTTAAATCTTCGTAGTTCTGATTGAGGGACCTACCCCTGCCGTGCTGAAATACGATGTAGTCCAAAACAAAATCTTTCAGTTGATCAAGGTCAATTTTAAGTTCGCGTTGCCCCCACTCCAAAAATCCCCTGTCACGGGCCAACACATCAGGTAAGGTATTCCAATCGTAAGGGGGGGCGGCCGGAACTTGGGGGGATTGTATTTCGCCTTCTTTTGCGACGATTTCGGTTTGCTTATTTTCAGGCAAAACTTTTTCTAAAAAACCTTCTTTTTCAAACGTCGGTTGGTCGTCCTCCTTCCTTCCGTCTTCATTGTTTAAAGGTTTTAAAGGTTTTAAAGGTTTATCTATTATAATGGGTGCAGTGTGCGGTGCGGCTTGCGGTGTAGGTGCGGTGCGGTTTGCGGTGCGCTGTGCAGTGCGTTTTTGCACCGCATCCAACACCGCACTACCTATTGAAAACCGCGCTTTTGCATAGTCTCCCCGACCTTCCACCATTGCAATGATTTTATTGTCGTCCAACCAACGCCGCCCGCTTAAATACATCCGCTTGCCGATATTGGTCTTAAAAATGATACGGTCGTACTCAATGGGCGTTTGCTCCCATTTGTTTCGATTGATGGAATCAAGCAGCGCAAAAAAAAGCGTTGTATATTCGGATTTATAGCCCTCCATTTGCGGCACTTCGTCCCAAAACCACCGTATAATGTCTATGTAATTTAACTGCATCGCTGACCGATTAAGAAAGAATCGCCCCGACCTGAGCCGGGGCGTTATGGGGTAAGGTAATTTAAGCAACTTCTTCGGCGGGCGTTTCCTGTTCGGATTCTTCAGTGTAGTCGGTATAGTCCCCGCCCGATGTTAATTGCAACACTTTGGCCAATGCGGGAAGGATTGGGGCGCGGGGTAACCCGTGCTTATCAATCACCTCATCGGCGTCTTTGTCATCCGTCCAAAGCCAATCCACTTCATTGAACGCTTCGCTATACACCTCCTCTCCTGTAGTCGGGTCAAAAAACACCCATTCGCCCCTCATGTAGTTCTTTTGAAGGCGGCATTCAACCTCCATTGTGATTTTGTGCTTCTTCAAATTGCCTTGAAGAAGCCTGATATATAGCTCTTTGGCTTTAATCCTATCGCTATAATCTTTGGCGGACTTTTTCTTTTCTTCCTCCAAGTCCCAGAGACTGTCAAGTTCGTCATTTAAGTTTTGACCCAAACGAACGTGTTCATCGACCGACGAAGGCCGCGTAAATTTGATACTGCGCATAATTGATTTGTTGTTTAAAATAGTTAGCAATCGGTAATGGTAATGACGGTACGGACACGCCCGCCCGCTGCGGGTATCTGCTCAAAGGTCGGGTGCCCGATAATATCAATTTTGTCATCGACAATAATGCCCGCCTTTTTGAGTGAATCCAGCGGTATTTTCATCGTAGAGTATAAATTATCGGGGTCACTGATGGGCCGCCCCGCGTAGTAGTGCTGAAAATGAATCGTCACTTTGCCCGCATGACGGTTAAGGGTTTGCGCTTTGAATAGCCATGCCCACGTATCGCGAAGTTTTCCGCGTTTGCTCCAGTGCATCCGAAGCAACCCCTTTGCCCCGTTGTTGCTTGGCACTTTTTCAGGGATGGTTAGAATCGTCATCATTTAGGTAGTTGAAAATCAGTGAGAAAATCCAAAAAGGAGCCAGCATCAGCATTGACACGATGAAAAGAAGCCCCGCAATGAGCATGATAGAACCCTTAGTTAGCTCTTTCATAGCGTTTGAGATAGGCGTCTAAGTCGTGCTGATAGTAGGCGTACTCTTTTTCATTCACCTTGAAGCCTTTCAGCTTGCCGGCTCTCCGTGCCCGATTCAGGCTTGTTACCTTGATACGGCAATAGTCGGCGGCCTCAATCGGGGAGTACAAAACAAACGACTGCGGATGTTTGGGTAATTGAGATTTAAGCGACTCAATTTCAGCCCTCAACCCCGTTACCACACTCGTAAACTCTTCGTAGGAAACTAAATTAAGCGTTGCCATTTGCCGAAAGATGTTTGTTTCGTTGCGCTTCTAATTTTGCCCGCTCCTTTGACACCTGCTCAACAATGGGGTTAGCTATCGAAAGGATGTGAAAGTTGTAGTGAGTGCCCGCCAATACCCGATAGATGTAAGAATCGGCGAACGACAAACCCGCATCTGTAAGGGCTTGTTTGATACGCGGAAGTGCAACGCTTTGGTCGCGTGAAATGCGGGTCTTGCCGCGACCGCGCCGTTTAATCAATTCTTGGCCTGTTTTCTCTTCGCTTTTCATGTAATTTCCTATATTTGCGTGTATTGTTCTTAATTGACATACAAATATATGGAATACTCTATATATTTCCCAATTATTTTATATTTTTTTCCATAAAACAATATGCACACCGCCCAAAACCTTGACAATCAACCCCTTACTTTTGCAGGGAAACTGAAAAAAGTACGAAAAACCCTAAAATTGACCCAAAAAGAATTCGGGGCACCCTTAAAAATCGGCCAAGACGCCATAAGCGACTACGAAAACGGGAAGTACGAACCCCTTGGACGCATAGAAAATTCCATAATTGAACACTACAACATCAACCCGATTTGGTGGGAATCGGGCAAAGGAGAAATATTTCCAACATCGCCCATGAGTCAAAAAATAGGTGACATGGTACAGGGTAGGCCGTTTACACAGATGGTACCCAAATATCAGGAAGTTACCTGTCATACGGCCCGGCATACGTTTGCTACAATCAGCCTACAAAAAGGAGTGCCCCTGCAAGTAGTGTCTAACCTGTTGGGGCACTCCGAACTAAAAACCACCCAAATCTATACGCACATTGTGGACTCGTGGAAAAATAAGGTAATGTTGGACGCTTGGAGGGAAAAGGATTAAAAACTACCTTACGAATTAACTCACCAACTCAAGTGCCACCATTTCCCACTTCATAGGATATACAAGATTGGCCGCATCGCACAATCCGTACAGTGTATAAGTGACCGGACTGGTAGTGTTATGTGCTGCATCTATTGCCATGTGAACGCCGGGGCCAAAAAAAGAACCGGCAACGTTATGACTGAGACAGTACACATATTGTCCCAGTAGTGTATTTGGTGCTCGATATAGCCGAGACTCGACGCTTCTTCGCGTAGTTCCCCCGTCTTTTAGGAAGTACACGCGAGCCAAGACAAGTATCTTGGATGTTGATAGCTGTGGCGTAATTGTGACGCTCTGAATTGTTGTCTCCGATGTTCCAAGAAGATTTCCAGATGAATTAGTTGCATACACAACATTCATGTTAACCAACCCCCCCGACAAAAACGCCTTGAGCGAATTAGCGTTGACCACCTCTACAGTAGCAGAACCGACCGTTACATCCGGAACTGTGATTGGCGCATCTGCCTGCGCCCCTTTGGGAAGTCTCATATTATTCTACGCGGGTTACTACTACTTTTACACTCGAAATCGCGGCATTTGAGGCGATATTAATCGCATTGTTGCCGTTATACGCCCAATCGGTCAAAATCGGCCCCGCCGAATCTGTTAGCGTTACGTGAAGGCTTTGGCTTGCTAAATTGTGCGTAACACCCACCGTGCCGGCAGTAAGGTTGACTGTTTCAACGTAGGTTTTGGGGATCGGGTTGGATGCTAAAAACGTATTCAACACCGACACCGTTAATGCCTTATTCGCCGCTCCCGAGTCGTTGGTCGTGAACTCCGATCCCGTGGCAACCTTAATGATACCAAAGACGGTATTACTTGCCTCGGATACGTTCGACTGTGCTACGTACCAATGAGCCGCGTTTGATGCGGATGGGCTTGTTTGAGTCGGGTAAATCGTGTCTCCCACTTCCAAGACCACGCCCAAAACGGTGCCCGCCGTACTTGCCCGATACCAACGCCCTGCAACGTGTGTCGGAAATACCGAAGCCGCTGCCGCGTCAAATATAGTAGGGTACGTGTCAAGCCCGGTAGTTATGGCCGACAATGCCGAATCTACGTACGCCTTTACGCTCGCCTGTGAGCCGGGCTTTGTGGTACTTGCCGAACCGCCGCCCAATGTATTATCATTCAGAACATCCGACAGTCGCATCAGTGTTTGTACGCCCGTGCCGTCGAAAAACTTAATCATGTGCAAGGTCGTGTCAAAGCCCACTTGGCCCTCAACCGTCAAAGCGGCGTCAATGGTCGCCGTAGCGGCTTTGTGAAGTAGCGCATTGACCAACTGCGCGGCTTTTTGCAGGTCAAGGTTTGATGTAATTTTCATCTGCTTAGAAAATAATTATAGTACCCGTTTGATTAACTCCAAAATTCACTGTAACGTTTTGGTTTGCCTGATTGATGGTCACATCAGACAGCATTTCGATTTGTTGGTCGTCAAGCAGTGTCACTCCCTTTACTTCTGCAACCCCGTGGGTCGTGGCCAATACTGTAAAACCAGATGTATTGACAAAATTCTGTTTATATGGCGCTTCGGCCCCCACTCCCGTGTTTAGGTACACATTTGCATTGACAGGTTCAACCACCTGCACGCGCTTCTCTATCTGCGTGACGATGTGCCCGTCGATGGATTCAATGACCTGAACCTCTCTAACAACCTGGGTAATTTCAGACATTTTTTGTAACCGTTATTGTGCCCTCAATTTCCGAATAGCGCGTACCTGATTCCGTGATTTCAACGTCGTATTCGTAGGCGTTGGATTGAACAATCGCCCCGCCCGTGAGTGTATAGGGAATCTTCCAAACAAGTGTACTGTCACCGCTCGAATAGCTAACAGCGAGCGTCCCATTTGTAGCACTCGTTAGGTATACCTCTGAAGTCCCGCGCCGCTTGATGATTATTGAAGTCGCGGCGGCTCTAAGGTCGCGGGCTTTGAAGACCAAGACAATATCCCAGTCGTTTCCCTGTTTGAAAGTCCAATTACAAACCCCTGCTTTCATTACGCTTTTTCTCCAAAATTACAGAAAAAAATACACTTATATTCCAAAATGTTTTTACAGAAAAATTGGTAGTTTATCTTTGAAGAAAAACACCTACAAAAAAATGAGACTGAAACTGTTATTGGGCTTTCTTCGTGCGCTTTACGGGGCACCTGCCATGTTCCGACATATTCGGAAAGTCAACCGCCTAAAGCAAATAGCCTACTCCGACCCCACAACGCCCGAAGGATTTGCTTTGTTGGTCACACACCAATAGGCGTCATTTTTAATAACCGAAATCAGTTCGGCGGGCGTCTCGCTTTTGATAGCAAGTTTATACTGTTCGCAATAAGCACCGGCATTCTTAGCCAGTTGTAGAAGTTCTTTTTTTGCGTCTTGAAATTCCATTTTAGTAGTTTTTTTAAGGTAGGTTAAATAGGTACGCTCCAAAATTCAGACAAAAATTCACCCATCAATTCTACCAAATCAACAGGCGGGCGATTCCCTACAAAGCTGATGACAAACTCGGTAGCGCCTGCTTGCAAAATTCCTCTGTCACAAAGAAAACAGGTAGCGTTTGCCCGCGCCATTGCCTTTCTGTTTTTGGGAATATTCGGTTCAAGGATTGAAACGAGCGAATTAACATAAGGTCTTTTTGATTGGGATATTACAATTTCATTACCGTCAATTCTCCCCTCAACTTCAACGGCAGTGTCAGGCCCTTTGGCCATATCAAAGCCAACCCATTGAGCGAAGTCTGTTTCCCTCAATTCGCCCTTCACATCCTTAGCCATTTCCTTTAAAAGTTTGGCCTGCTCATCGGATATTTTCTTCAATCGCTCCGCTTCGGCTTTTTGCTCTTGGGCAATGGTTTCTAATCGTTTCCGCTCCGCTTCTCTTTCGTCGGCCTCTCGCTGAGCGGCGGCAATGGCGGCGGCTTGGGCTTCTGCTATTAATTTTTGCTGTTCGTCGTATTCACGTTGGCAGATGTGGACAAAATCCGTCCAAATTTCATCATCCCACGTTTCGACCTCATTGTGAGAAATACGCTGATTGCCCACGTAATACATCCCGCCTATCTGTGTCATGTTCATTGCCACCATTTGACCGATACGCCCCGCCGTCTTTTCTTGCCTTAGCCGCCTTTCTTCGAGTTTGATACGCTCTTTTTCACTGTCAATGGCTTTGGTTTTGGCCGACAATTCCTGCTCAATCGGCTCAAGCATAGACGTTATTCGCTTCGCTTCAGCATTGACGGTACGCTGATAGGCAAGGGCGTCGGCGTTTAGTTCGTTGCGCTTTTTCTCAACGGCTACGCGTTTTTCTTTAATGAGTTTACGGGCATCGTTGACGGCATTATACCCGTCTTTGTCATCAACGCCGCTGATAGTCAGGGTGTCGGCTTTGGTTTTCATTTCCTTTACAAACACTTCTGAAAAATCGAAACTGGTTTGTAATTCTTGGTTGGTTATTTGTAGTGCTGACATAATTTTAAAGTTTTATCGGTTCCGGTTTTGGTGAATATTGCCAACAACTTCGCCGCCCGATTCATTTAGGGTTTTTTGAGTTAATCTCTTGTATTGTGTAACTGTCCTTTTAAAGGAGTCGTGAAGTAGTGCCCAGCAACCGTGGTCGATAATATAAGCCACTTCTGCGACCGGTAAACCAAAATCGTTATGGTGTTTTACAAGGTCGCCCTCCCAAATCTCAACACCGTTTTTATCCTTCAATCCTGTCGATTGCATTAATGGCAGTTCGCGGTAATCTCCGTCTATTGTAGTGCCTACTTCCAGAACTCCGTTTTGCATTTGGGTATAATAATCATAATCCGGAAATTCAAACATCATTGTATTGTTTCCCGAATCCCACGCCCTAAATTTTATCTCTCTTTGCATGTTTTTAAATCGGTTAGTATCGAACAAAAAAAGTAAGGAAGTAGGAAGCCCCGCTCCCTTAACTAATCAAGTTCAACGTTAGAAAATTATCTTTTAGAGCGTCGCTCTTTTTGCTTTGCCGTATCGCGTTCAATGCGTGTCGTTTCCCGTTGCAGGGCTTTTAAATGGCACTTCATTGGTCTGCCTGATAGGCTTTCGTTTAGCTTCATCCGACGGTTGGCAATGTCTAACCGCTCTTCGGGTTTGAAGCTGTATTTGTTTAGGTGCAAGGTTTTTGCACTGTCTTTTTTTTTGGTGATGATGCATTGGTTTTGAAAGTTTAGCCCCCGAACCATAAGCCCGGGGGCGGGTGAAAGATTTACTCGTTAGTCGCGGCCAATTGGGCGACCGGTATCACGTCATCGGGTTTAACTATACCATTGTATAGTTGATACGCCTCGTTATCAAGTACGCGCTCAAAGGGCTTCGACATGATTTTAATGGTGGAGTGCGGCGTAATGGTTTCGGCGCGGTAAATCGGCACATCTTTGGCGTACTCCTTCAATTCTTTGGTGATGGATAGCGGCCCGATTTCGTAAGAAAAACGGCAAATGAACCATGTTTTAGTTGGGTCATTTTTGCTTGTTACGCGCTCAGGCCGAGCCGTGATAACTACATCGCACAAGGATAGTTTTTCATAGTGCAACGGCTCCATTAGGCGAAACAATTCAACGACTGTCGTATTGTTGAACATGATAGCAGATACACACCCCTCTTTGTCAATGAAGAATAATTCAGCCCACGATTCGATGTTAGTACGCCCGAAAAGCATTGCATCAAAAATGCGAAACGAAACAGGCTGAAAAGAGAAAGAGGTTAGTGTTTTCCCTTTTTCGTCCATCAATACACGTTCCCCGTATAGGTTGAACTGTCCGTTTTGTCCGTTAAAACGATACTCACGCGGACGGCCCGGCATATACAAATACTTGTTGGCGATTAATTCTTCGCCTGTTTCCTGATCAACAACGAATTCTTGGTACGATTTTAAATTAGACATGATAATTGTGGTTAGATATGAATGAAAAAATTGAATTAGCAGAATAAGCCCAGCCACGCAAGCAGCGCGGCCCCGGCTAAAATCAGAATGTGAGAAAAAGTAGATTCCTCGCATCCATCGTCGTGAGTATTGTAGTTCATAGCAGGTAGTAACAAACGGCTGAAACAACGGTAGTAAGGCTGATGATAATGAGGGCAACCAACCCCCAAAACATATATTCGAGTTCTTGCTCGGTAGGGTGCGGCTTTATCATGGCAGTACAGGGGTTAGGGTTTGCGCCTTTCCATCCAGTAGCAAAATTCCCGTAGCGCGGTCTAATTCTACGCGCACCGGAAGCCCTTCAATCTTTACGATTCGCGTAATGGTGTAGGGCTTGGCTTTTTGCCCGTATGCCCAAGGCTGAATTTCGTAGTCAATAATACCCGCCACGTCTAAGGCGTCAATTAAAACATCTGTTTCCGTGATGTTATCGTCGCAAAGGGCGTCCATCTGTTTTTGAAGCCAATCCAATTGATATTCAGCTTCGGCAATTTGGGCGCGTAATTCTTCGTGCTTTTCGCGCTGCTGATTAAAGGTTTCAAGTGTCTGTAACATGGTTTGTAACTGGTTAGAAGAATGTATAAATAGCCCTACTCTCTTTCGATTTCGGGCGGGGGTAAAGTGTCAGAGTAAGGCGTTCAGCTTATCTTCGTTCAGGTAGTAGGCGGGAACGTACTGCCAATTATTAACCGACGTTTCCATCATGTTATGGGCAACTAAGCCAGCATTCCAAAACACTTTGGCATCCAAAAGGAATTGAAATAAATCCTGCCCAAGGGCATTGGTAAGAAAGACAACTGATTGACTGCGAAGGCGGTCTGTAAACGGGTTGACAAACGCTTCTTTGAGCGTTTCCACCGTTTGGGGAGTGAGAGGTTTTAAGGAATTTTCCATATTTTTCTTTGCTTTTCTAAGTTGATGGGTCAAAGATATGGAATTAATATGGAAATACAAAATAATTCACGGTAAAATATGGAAAAAATATTAAATTTTTATGGAAATCATATGGAAACAAAAAAACCGATAAGCTAACAGCCTACCGGTTTCCGATTTTCCTAACCTAACCATTTTTCAATTACAACTCTTATAGCCTTCTCCAAGGCCGTTTGACGGCGTACGACCTTTTTGATTTCATTACGACCTCGTTTTCGCCCTTAAAAAGAACTTGGTCGGGATTAATGGCATGAGTGCGGCTGATGCGTACCAACTGTGGCCAAACACCTTGCAGGTATTTCAGCGACCGCGACGCCACAAAGGTTTTTCCATTCCTGAAATGTATCACCGCATACGGCCCGGCTGCCTGAATAGCTTCAATACTGTTATAGTTAATTTCTTTCAGACGCATTATTTCAGGGACTTTAAGGTGAAAATCACAATGATTAATGCTTCGCCCGTGATAATCATCCCACGCCCGAAAATGCGTTTCTTTTGCTTGGCGATAATGGTATCCTGCACGCTGATAATGCTATCCTTGATGGTGGATTGCTGAAAGAAAAACTCTGCGTCGGCCTTGTATCTAAGGGCTTTTCTTGCCTCTATTTCCGTTATTGTGATGTGGCTTGGGTTTTTCGTAGGAGTTTGGGCTTTTGTACTCCCGGCTGAAATAATCAGCAATACTATCACTGTCAAGGCTATCAATAACGCCCAAAGTTTTGCCGTACTGTTTTGCAGAAGTGTCGATTTTTGCTTCATAGGTCTTTACCTGTTTTTCTTGGGTTTTGGTTTTGTTGGCTACATCCTTCCATATCCCGCCGCCAATCAGCGCAATGCTCGCCGCCCAAAGCCAGACGTACTGATTTTGGGCGGCACGTTTTAGAATTTGATATATGGCAGTGTTGGCACCTGCTTTTTTTTTGTAGCTTCGGCTATTTTGGCCATTACTTTCTTGGTCGAAAGTGCCGAATAGTCAACAGTTAGCTGACTAACAATCGCGGCAATGATACCCGCAACGGCGGTCACTTTTCCCGCAATGATGGTAACGATTTCGGGGAGTTGTACGCCTTGCTCTTGTAAGCCCATGACGGCCCCGGCTACAGTGGCCAAGGCGATACCAATATTTCTGATAATGGCGAAAAGTTTCGGGGTCGGGGCTTTGATTCGATCCATGATGGGTAAGTCTTGATTTTGCATTTTGATTTGGGGTTTTGAAGTGACTGGAGTGAAGCTGTTTTTAACTATGGGTTCAGGAATCGGGTATAGGTGCGGATTCCTGCGTTTGTGTCGGTGACGTAGTGCCATTGGTTAGGGGTTTTGAAGTAGGCTCGCCTGTCGATTAAGCAATTGCCGACGTTTTAAAATAGCGGCATGATAGGTAAGTATCAATCTATCCTGTTCCGCAATGGCTGATTGTACGCGCTTGGTCCAATCTCTTTTTTTTAGCACAACCTTAAAGGCGGTATCGCGCAAATACCGCGCGTAGGCGGTATCGTAGGCGGTTTCCTTGGTTTGGAGTTTTGGCTTGGTGATGCGTAGTTTTTGGGGTTTAAAAATCACCGCCTCTTTCTTTGGTTTGGGTTTGTAGTAGCGAAATACAATCGCGCCCAGCATCAGCAAAACCATGACGATGGAAAGCGTTTTCATGAACCAAACGGGTTAGAGATGGTGTGAATCATCTTAATTTTTCGCTTCACGTAGTAGACTCCCTGCCCTTCGCGGTTGACTGAATTGGCCGCCTGAACATTGGAAGTATTCGCCCCGATTGCCCAAATCCATCCTCCGTCCAGATCGATCCTGTCTAAAATCTCTACGTGAGAAATTGCCCCACCGTAAAAAACGTAGCCCACCACGTCGCCCCGCTGCGGTTGTTTCATCATGCGCCGGTTTCCTCTTAGGGTTTGCTGTGTCATTACCACGCGTGAAGGCTCCCGAAACCAGTCACGCGCCCGCGCGGGGTTGGGAACCTTGGTAGGCTTGTAACCTGACAGCGTGAAGCAATACCAAACGAACGACGCGCAATAAGGTTGAACGGGCTTGTAGCGGGCCAGCCACATTGATACTGTCGCGTGATAGTTAATAATACAGGGATGGTCATTTTTGCCCCGTGGTTCGACCATCCCCAATTCACCCGACGCAATTTGCCAAACACGCTCACGAATGGGCGCGTTTTTGTCTGTCAGTCCAACTTGCCCGCGACTATGAAGGCATAGGCCAGAAACAAGGAAAAGAATAAAAACAAGGCGATTAAACTTCGTTGCCATGAGGTTAGGGTTTTAAAATCGTCGAAGAAGTCTAAATTTCCGTGGTTGAATGGGTTGAAATATTTCCCCAATCCCGGAAAGAAAATAGTCAGTATGACAATGACCGCCATTACGCCCGAAACGTACACCGAAAAACCAAACAGGACTTTTTGAAATGACACTTCATTGTACACCGCTGCATTGGGGTAACGGCTCACAATCCAATCGCCCGAAAACAAGACAATGCCCCAACAAACGGCCAAAAGAGCGGCTATTTGCCACGCGGTCGCCACAAAACCCCGGTGTTTGACGGGTTGTACTTCGGGGGCCGTTTCGTTGATGGGTTGATTTAAGCCGTATTTGGTTTCAATCTCCGAAATACCTTTTTGCAACTTGCGTTTTTGCCGTAACAATTCGCCTACATCCTCTTTGGTGGTGACGAATTTGAGGCTCTCTTCGACTTCTGCCAGTTGAGCGCGGCACTCTTCAAGCGTTTGCATATCAAGCGTTTGCTCTTTCTGCCTACGGTCGCGCTCTTGAAGTTCCCGCTCCTGCTTTTCGCGCTGTTCAGCCAATTCAATTTCGGCTATTTCTTGTAGGAGTGCCTGCTTTTTGGCCGCCGCGTCATCGCCCTCGCGGGAAACGATGAACGCCGCGCCTTGGGCCTGCACTCGATTTGGGTTGCCTGCTGCCATTTTCTTACGCTTTTTCGTCGATTAGATCGTCGTAAATTGCAGCCACCAGCGTGGTATAATCCCCTTGCCCGTACTTAGGGTTGCCCGCCTCGTTGACTCCCTCAATAGTGTATTGGCGAGATAAATACGCCGCCTCGTCCGGCAGAAGCGACAACGGGATTTTAGGGGAACTGAGCGAAATCTCTTTTTCGTCGGCCTCCTTACAAACAGCGTCCATCGTTTTACGGGCGTCTAATACCTCCTGCGTGTCGATGGGCTGCACTTTCTTTTCCTGCGCTTCCTGATTTCGCTTGGTAATTGCCACTTTCAGAACTTCCGACGCATCCCGAACCGCCGATGTTTCCACAAACACTTTGGCTTGCATTTCTTCTTTGAGACGCTTAACGCGCAATTTAAAAGCCAAACTACCGCCAATCATGTCAAAAAGACGCGTTAGGGCGTCGATATAGACCGCGTATGCTTTTCCTACTTTTACCGTTACAGGCATATCCTGTGCTTTTTCCTTTGTCATTGAGATTGTTATTTAGTGATTTATTAAACGTTTATTAAAGCATTCCAAAATTAAAAAAAATGTACTACAATACATCTATTTTCCAATTATCCACCCGTAAAAATGATGCACGTTGCCTGATAGTTCCCGCCATTTCTCAAATACACTATTACGCGTAGTGTACTTGGGTTGTCCATGCTTAGGCCTATACCCGATACGCCGTAAGGGTCTGACTCGCTTGTAAGCCAAGGGGCGCCGCCAATGTCGGTGTACCAGTGGGTGTGGCTATTATTAGCCTTTCCGCTTAGGAGACTATTAACCTCATATTCCCGGTAGTACAAATCATCATGATTATGGTCCGGTAGTGAAGTAAGAAAACTTGGCGCCCCGTCAATATCCGTCCAGTTGGTACGATGATAAGAGGGGTTATAAGAGCCGGGCTTATTGGTCACGTTATCCCAATGCACCGCCCCGCCCGCGCCCGATGTATTCAGCTCGGTTTCTGTGTAGTAGCGGCTGTCATGGTTGTGGTCCGGAAGTGAGGTCAGGAAACTTGGGACGTTGGTAATATTATTCCAGTGTATGGCGCTCCCGCCCGAATTGTTCAGCTGTGCCTTGGTATAATGGTTGTCAAACTCCGCATACAACCCTATTACCTCGCTCATTGAGTGCGTGTGGTAGGTAGGAGGATAGGTAGAAGGCTCGCCGACAATATTATCCCAGTGTACAATACCCCCCGCCCCACTTGTGTTCAGTTGGCCTTTGGTGTAGTAGCTTGAATCGTGATCGTGGACAAAATTTGCAAAAGAGCCAGTTGCCACAGTTAGAATATTGCCCGACGAATCAAAGCCCAAAAGCCCCGCCGCCGTACCGGAGTACGAACTTGCTGAAGTGTAGTTAGAAAATTGTTGTTGTCCCGTGGCCCGAATCCCGCCCGTCACTTGCAGGGTTTTCGAGCCGTTGATTGTCACCGTTCCCATCAACACAATCGACCCGGCCAGTGTCATAGAATACGCGTAGCCCGCCGTGGTTCGGAAATACATATTTCCCGCCGCCGCGTCAATGTACATATCGCCCAGCCCGCGAATGGCCCGGCCCGATGCAATGTACATTCCAACCCCTGAAACGTCACCGTCTGCGTACATCGCCCCGTTGAGGCGAAACATATAGCCCGCGTTATTTGTGGCATTTATCGCAATACCCGAACCCGTATCGTATAGCAGCGAGTCTCCCAGTGAAGTTGAGCCGGTGAATTTAGGAACACGGTTCGTAGTACCCGAACCGCCCACACCCGCTGAACCCGTCCACGAAATCACTCCTGAGCTGATACTAATCCCCGTTCCTGCCGAAAATGCGGCGCGGGCGTCGGAATTGGTATACTGGGTGATGGTTGAAGCAATTACCCCGCCTATGTACGTAATGCCCGTACCTGCTGTAATACCCGTTACTTCGGTATAGGGGTGCGTGTGATACGAAGGGGCAAAGGTTGTTGGTTTGCCCGTGATTTCGCTCCACGCGTGCGTGTGCCCCAACTGTGAATAGCGTCCATCGTAGGCGCTTGCCGAAAGTGTAATTACACCACTGACAAAACTATACGAAAGCACCCCGCCCGCTACCGAAATCGCGGCCTTTGCCATTGCGTCGGTATATTGCGTAATAGTCGAAGACATAACGCCCGTGGTGCTGTTGTAACTAAGCCCCGTTCCCGCACTTATCGCGGCCCGCGCCAATGCGTCGGTGTACTGCGAAATGGTGGAGGCAATAACGCCCGTTGAGCTGTTGTAGCTAATTCCGGTACCCGCCGAAAGCGACTCCCGCGCCCGAGACGTGGTAAAATACAGGCTTACCCCTTCCGATACTGCCGTCGTATTCAGTTGCGCCCAAACCCTGTCACCGCGCAAATATTGCGCGACCGTCCCGCCC
>Ga0075163_10001235_pt1 | contig 34106 bp, 28 predicted proteins | sample JI1023141ADNA_FD_71478 | JGI IMG/M metagenome (GOLD analysis project Ga0075163, IMG submission 71478) | Wastewater effluent complex algal communities from Wisconsin, to seasonally profile nutrient transformation and Carbon sequestration -... | ecosystem: Engineered > WWTP > Effluent > Algae...
ATTGGATTTATCGAAATGACAAATAAAAAAGAAGCGTTAGCCGCTATCAGTGATTTAAATGATAAAGAATTAAAAGGCCGTGCTTTGAAAGTAAACGAGGCTCAACCTAAAAAAACTTATGATGACAACGGTGGCGGTGGAAACCGTGGTGGTGGATACGGCGGTGGCGGTGGTGGTGGAAGAGACCGCGATCGTGGTCGCAGAAACTACTAATCTTTTTAAAAGATTACCACCGATGGACACGGATGAACACCGATAAGATTTTTAATTAAATTGCGTTGGTTAATTTGAGTTTGTCGTTGGCGAAAGTCCCTGTTTCATTCGTGAGATAGGGACTTTTTTTATGCGGATACTATTTCTTAATCTCACCCTGGAAATACTTGATTGTTCTTTTTAATCCTTCTACGAGTGGAACTGTAAATTTATAACCGAGCTTTTCTTTTGCAAGAGATAGATCGGGCCGGCGACGCGCAGGATCATCCTGTGGAAGTGGATTGTAAATAATTTTAGATTTTGATTTAGTGAGTTTGATTACAAGCTCGGCTAATTCTTTTACAGTGAATTCGTCCGAATTACCGAGATTAACCGGTCCTTGAAAAGAATCCTGGTTCATCATTGCAACAATTCCATTTACTAAATCATCTACATAACAAAAAGAACGAGTTTGGTTACCGTCTCCGTAAATCGTTATATCTTTGCCGGATAACGCTTGGACAATAAAATTACTTACCACGCGACCATCATTGGCAAGCATTCGGGGACCGTAAGTATTAAAGATGCGGATAACACGAATATCCACTTTATGTTGTCTATTATAATCAAAGCAAAGTGTTTCGGAAATTCTTTTTCCTTCGTCGTAGCAACTTCTAATTCCGATGGTGTTAACGTTTCCCCAATAGGTTTCTTTTTGTGGATGCTCGAGTGGATTTCCGTAGACTTCGCTTGTTGATGCCTGGAGGATACGCGCCTTTACCTTCTTTGCAAGACCAAGCATGTTCATAGTGCCAAGAACGTTAGTCTTTATAGTGGAGATTGCATTGTATTGGTAGTGAATGGGAGAAGCTGGGCAGGCAAAATTATAAATCTGATCTACTTCTGCTCTAAATTCATTTACGATATCATGTCGTATGATTTCGAAGTTAGGATTTTTTAATAGGTGTTGAATATTTTTTTTTCTTCCTGTAAAATAATTATCAACAGAGATTACTTCATTTCCTTCTTTTAAAAGTTTCTCACAAAGATGGGAGCCTATAAAACCTGCCCCGCCTGTTATTAAAATACGTTTACTCATGTTCTTTCATTCCTTCTTTTTTTAATTGTGTTGCCCAGTCTTTGTCTAATGGCTTTCCATTTAGATCAAGACCTCTTGATAAAAACCACTGCGCTACATCGGGCTCAACTTTTGCTTCTGCAAATTGTCTTTTTAATTTACTCATCTTTGCAAATCTATCCGGTTCTGTAAAAGTTTTTTTTACAAGAGTTCCTAAAATAAAAAGGCTGATAGACGACCAGATAACTGCAATACAAATTCCGAGTTCTGTTAAATTTAATCCGAAGATTCTATCTCTTCTTCCTAAAATCCAGTTAGCTAAAATTCCTGCATCTGTATGATGTATATGATTGGCAAAGTCAACGAGATCGTATACGCTATATAAAGAAACACCTGTTCCCAAAAAGATTAACGTTAGGGAAGAAATTTCTCTACTTATAAAAGAAAGGATAATAAAGATTATCCCAAATCGAATTCCGGTATTGTAAGTAAAATCATGATTAGCCGAATAAAAATGGGTAAATAAAATAAGGAAAATTCCAACAAATCCCAAGAAATGTTTCGCGTGTTTTTTATCAAATCCTCTATTAAGTAAGACTCCACCCAGTAGAGAAGAACCGATATAACCCGCTGAGACGACAAAAAGAAAAGAAGCCTGCATCTTTCCTGAGATTACAGTTTCACCTGTTTCATTTCCGTGGATGAAAATTCTTTCGACTACTCCACCGGTTAGAAGTGCTGCTGATGCGTGACAGATTTCGTGAAATAAAACAATGACTGCCTTTAAATAAATCATTGCTTTAAAATTCCAAAAAGCAATGAGAGTGAGAATGATTGATAAAAAGAATATAATTTTTTGTGATCTCATATCATTCTCCTATTATTACCTGAGTTGGATCATAGGTAAAATAAAAGTATCCGCCACTCGTGTCGTTAAGTTCAATATGATGAGCTTTGCTTTTTTTAAAGTAAAGAATTGATTTAACTGTGTATGAACCTTCCGATGTATTGAGCGCAGGGTTTATTATTTTTTTATTTTCATCGACAAACATTAGGTTTAATTCATTTTTCTTAATATTTTTTTCATGAATTAATTTAACAGTTTCAGAAAGTTTTTTATCTAAATTATAACAATCTAAAAGTTCAATATTTTTATACTGAACTACTTCGGTTAATTTAACTCTACAAAGTTTGTGATCTTTTAAACTTGCTTTTAATTTAAATGGTTTAGCGGTGAGATAATAAAAGGGTAGGGGGTTTCTTTCCTCTACACCAAAAACATTGAATGAAATAAAAACGAATCCTAAAAGTATTTTTAAAAAATAATTATTCATTTATGACCTTCAAAATTTTTTTATAAAACTCATCGTCGTTTTTCTCGGCAAGATTCTGAATAGAGCGTTTAACTGATCTTAGTCCCGATTTATTTTTACAAAAAAGATTTAAAATTTCATCCGATTCTTTTTGAATTTGAACTTTTGATTTTAATAAAGAGCAGGCTTCTTTATCTGCGCCTGTGATAAAAAGTGTTTTAGCTGCTTCAAGAATTTCACCGGCAACAAGACCTTCTTCTTTTTTGGCATAGGTTGCACTCATATGAAAGTAGCGGATACTCTGTCTATACTTCTTATTACTCCTAAGATAGGTTCCGTAAAAATATAAAATATCCGATTTTTGTTCGTCTGTCAAAGAGCTAATTGATGCTGCATCTTTAATTGCTTTTTCAATACTTGTAGCAGTTGTATAAACTTTAGAAGCTCTCATAGTATAAGCCAATTTTAAAACGGGGTTAATATCCGGTATCTCCGAGATTAAGAAGGCAAGGGTTTCTAAATCTCCAGTATGAAATTTTATTGTAAAGATATATTGTAATAAATAAGAGCTTGGATAATAGTTGTAAACGCTCAGCAATTCTTTTCTAGAGTTTTCATCTTTTCTAAGACATATACTTACCATTTCTAAAAATGCAGATTCATCAATTTTTAATCGCAAAGAAATGTTTCGAACTAACTGGTCTGTTTTTTTTTGTCTAGTTTTATCCGGTGGAAACTTTGAGTTTAAAATAAAAATCTCTTCATAGCGATTGAATTTTATATAGAGAAAAAAAAGTCTATTGATTGTATTTTTTAAAATCTTCTTTGAAATGTCTTCCTTTTCTAAAACTTTTTCGTAAAGATTAATAGAAAGAACAGGAGAAATTTTTTCGACCCTGTAAGCTTCGTTGTAAATGTTTGTAGATTCTTTTGCTGTGAGTGGTATAAGGGGATTGATTAAAAAAATAAAAATTATTACCCCAGTCATTTCGACCAGAGGGAGAAATCTATTTGTCTTAAAGATAGAAAAAATAAACTTTTTGGATTTGTCAATTTTTTCTAAGCAAAATAAACCTCTCACAAAACTAAACAGCTTAGCGGAAATTGCAAATTGCCAAAGGTTCGATGTGACAGTAATTGTATTTATTATAAGGAGTTTACTACTGATTAGTCCCATATTTACCTTAGTCTGGGAACATAGTCGTGTGAGAGTCTGCAAGTTCCACTCGGTCTACCTTCTTTGGTAAATAACTCGGATACTCTGTCCGGACAAACATCCGAAGCGAATAATCCCGATTCTCTGCAAACGACTAAGCGTGTTGCCTTTTTAGAAAAGTTAAATTTTTCTTCTGGAACAACTTGTAGATCTTTGATTTTTTTCCCGATACGAGCCCAGAGAGGGGCAGCAAGTTCAGCTCCCATTCCACTTTTTCCCATGCCGTATGACGCATCATCGAAGCCAATCCAAATAGCCATAGAGAGTCTTGGTTTTGTTCCTACAAACCAGGCATCAATATTGTCGTTAGTCGTTCCAGTTTTTCCAGCGATTTCACCTGAGTAACCGTATTTTCTAATTCCACTTGCATTGGCACTTCCTTTCATAAGGCTAACCATTATTTCTGCTGTATCAGAGGCAATCACTCTTCTTTCTTCTGGAATTTTTAATTGAAATTCATCTTTGTCTAAGTGTTTATAAATTTCTTTTCCTTCCTGGTTAAGAACTCTTGAAATAAGATAAGGTCTTTTGATGACACCATCATTTGAAAAATTTCCAAAGACAGTCGCCATTTCTAAAGGAGAAATTTCAAGTGATCCAAGAGTGACAGAGAGATCGTTGCGATACCGTTTGTTTTTTTCTGCCACGTCGGGAAAGAAAAAGGCAGAATAGTATTTTTCTAAATTAGCAAGTCCCATGCGTTCACCAATTTGCACAGCGATTGTGTTTTTAGATTTTGCTAGTGCATCGCGTAAATTCATTTCCCCTTCGTAGGCAGAGCCAAAATTATCAGGAGTCCAGGTTCCTTTTCCATCGGGAGAAGAAAACATGATAGGTGCGTCTAACAATACACTAGCCGCATTGAACGTTCCCGAGTCGATGGCTGAAGCGTATAATACAGGTTTGATGGAGCTTCCTGTTTGTCTTCTCATTTGAACTGCGCGGTTGAATTGATTTTTTGAATTAAATTGTTCTCCACCACCATGCATAAAAAGAACAGCACCGGTAGAAGGATCAAGTGCAATGACAGCAGCTTGTAATTCATCGGATACATCTGTGTTATCCGGTGAATTTTTAATTTTAACTCTTTTAATTTTACCTTTTTCTTTTAGGTTGTTTAGATGAGCAGCAACTTCATCGGAAAGAATTTCTTGAATTTCCTGGACTAGTGTGGTTTCTACGGTGTAGCCGCCGATATCATAGATGTTAATATTTGGATCAAGTGATTTTAAAAATTCCCTGATATGCTCTGTAACAAAAGGGGCTTTGTCATATCGACTGCCAAATACAGTCAAGGAAGACGGGGTTTGTAGAGTTTCATAAAATCTATTTATTTTATTTTGAAATCTTTCACTTATGATATCTCTACCTTCGAGGGTATTTACAATTACGCGCACGCGGTTTTCGGAGAGCTCCCGATTTTTAAATGGAGAATATCGATTAGGCGCAGAAGCAAGCGAGGAAAGTAAAATCATTTCCATCGTTTTAAGTTTATCTGGAGTTTTATTGAAATAATACTTGGCTCCGTTTTCAATTCCAAATGCTCCGTGACCTAAGTATACCTGGTTCAAATATGCTTCTAGAATTTGGTCTTTAGATAGTTTGGATTCCAGTGCGATAGCAACTAGTGCTTCTCTGAATTTTCTACTGATACTTTTTCGTCTGTCTTTTATTAGAATCCGCGCAAGCTGCTGGGTAATGGTAGATGCTCCCTGAATATAACGCATATTGATAATATTTTTGTAAGTAGCTCGCATTAAGGCAAAATAATCTATACCGCTATGCTTATAAAAATTCTGATCTTCTACAGAGAGGATAATTTTAATTAGCTTGGGAGGATAGTCTGATAGTTTTAGGCTACCTGTTTTTTTCTGAAAAATTTCAGAAACGAGGACTCCATTTCGATCTAAAATTTTACTTGGCTTATGACGATTTAACTCAAGTAAAAGTCCATCGACTTCTCCTTTGACTTCTTCGTAACTGTTTTTAATTGGAATAAAAATACAAAGACATATAAGTAAAAAGAATGCAGTTGCTAAATAATAACGATATCGTTTGGCAAATTGGAAATAAGGATTTGAGCCTGCGGCTTCGGGTAACGTAAATTTGCTTAAAACTTTATCAAACCAGTTTTCTTGTCGTTTGAGTTTTGGAATAGTAAATTTATTTATTTCGATTAGCGGTTTACTGACAGCATCCCCAACGGAAATGATCTGGGTATCCTGTAAAAAAATACTCTCGTATTTTTTGTATTCCTCTTCGGTAAGTTCTTTTTCATCTTTTGGTGTTGCCGCAACTTTTGGTTCTTCTACTTTTTCTTCAGGCTCGATAAAAAATCCGTTCGAAGAATTTTCCTCTTCGACCTTCACCAAAGTTTCATGCTTACACTTGTAGCAGGTAATTTTATAAGTGCCAGGTCTATTTGGAAGAGTAGAAAGCTTAGATTTACTATGGCAACTCTCGCAAAAAAAACTCCCGTCGGGTAGTATTCGCTCGTTAAATAGAGTTTTCACGCATAAATTATCGGCGTGAAATAAAAATCCCGTTAGAATATATAGAACTTTCAAAGAATTTACCACCGATGAACACAGATGAACACCGATAGTTCTATACTTGAACAAGGGATAGATGTGTTGTTTATATATAAGAATTTCTTTAGACAGGATTAGCGAGTTTTAAAGGATGAATAAATATGGGTGCCATCCGGCTAGATCGTATCTTTTATCGGTGTAATCGGTGTTCATCGGTGGTAATCAGTTTAATTGTTTCAAGAGGAAAAAATGGAATTTGTAAATAAGGTTAGAGGTCTTTATGTTTCCGGGAGAGCGATTCGCACTCTTGTAGAGCTTCTTGGTGAGGCAAAACCAATTGGAATTAAGATAATGAAATTTCATAAGATAACAGATGACCAGGCACCTGAAAAATTTTTTATCAATCCGGATGAATGGTATGATTTGGATCGATTTCTATTAGGTATGAAAGATATTCAAGCAAAAGTAGGCGAAGAGAAAATTAGACAGGTTGCTTTTACAACAATTCAATATGCTCCTTTGCATACATCAATCCAAGATATTGTTTCCTCTCTAAAGCATATGAATAGAGCTTACCTTTTAAATCTTTCGCGTGATGGAATTAAAACATTATTTGATGAATCGATTGGAAGCGGCAAACAAATAGATGTCGCTGGAAAGATTACTGCGGATCCAATACCAGGAATAAACAAAGCAGTTTGCACAAGCACAACCTGTTTTCCTACTTTTTATGAAATGGGTTTAATCGAAGGATTTGCCCGTAAATTCCAATCAAACGCTGTGGTTACTCTTGATAAGTCGAAGCCAATGAAAAAATACGGCGGCGATTCTAATACGTTTGTGTTGAATTGGTAGAAAATTTAAAGATTACCACCGATAGGGACGACGAACACCGATAAAAGATTCGATAATTCCTAAAAATTTTCAAATTTGGTTAGAATCCAGATCATTTTTTATCGTTCTTTTATCGTTCTTTTATCGGTGTCCATCGGTGATAATCCGTTTCTTATTATTTTCGTTCGCGAGTGGTAATCAATTCTTTATAAACTGTGCGGCTAAGAGGTATTTTTTCGCCGGTAGGGAGGATAACGAAGTATTTGCCTCCTCTACCAATTTCAATTTCCTGGATTTTGGTGTCACGGATAATATGAGATTTGTGAACACGAATAAAATTTTTCCCCAATTCAGAATGTAATTCACCGAGCGTTTTTCTATATTGTAATTTAGTTTTATTTTGAGTATGGATAAGACTAAATTTGCCTTTAGCTGTTGCCCAAATAATTTCATTATGAGATAAAAAAATGCGTCTGCCATCGTCAGTAATGGATAATTGTGAGTATCCTCTTTCGGTGTTTATCTTTTTTGTGAATCTAGAAAGGGCAATAGAAAGTCTTTCTTCATCATATGGTTTTGGAACAAAATCTAAAACTTCATAACGAAAAGCATCAATAGCTTTTTCCGTATAACCTGAGACGATGATGGTTGCAAATTTTGTTTTAGAAATATTTTGTAGAAGTTCAAAACCATTTTCTTCGGCTAAGGTTAAATCCAATAAAAGTAAATCGATTTCATTAGTTTTTAAATAGAGGCTAGCGGAATCAAAATTTTTTTCTATATGCAAAGTCTGAATTTGATTTCCCGGAATTTTTCGTGTCATATCTGCTAGTCTTCTCGCAGATACAGGCTCATCTTCAGCTATCAATATTCTCATATCAGATTTAATTTTAAAAGTAATCTCAGATTTTCTTATGCTTATTCAAAAATTAGGATTGAATATTGCAAGAAATTATTGGTGCTAAAATTAAAAATCAAGACTTATTGGAATGAATTGCACCTAACGGGAGTGAAGTGCATAATAAAACCCTTAATACAAGATTTCTTAGGTTAAATTATCATGAAAAAAAAGGTTCCGTTAGGCGAAATAGACAAATTATAATTTTTTTCACAACTCACTCCTCACAGGTGCAGTTCATTCTTAATAGGTTGACAAAAGTAAAAATTTATGATGGAGATGGACTCTGATTTAAAAGGGAGAACTATATGAAACGAAGCCAAATCAAACGTCGCCTGACAAAAAACTTTCTAGCAGGATTTGCAATAGCACTTGGTCTTATCGGTGGAGGATTACTAGCAGTAGCCGTTACTGGGACTTTTAATACTTTTAGTAGTGGAGGTGTGATGAAGGCAGCGGATATTAATGCGAATTTTGCAACACTAAAAACTACCATTGAAGGGATTAATGCCGGTTCTGTGCCGGAAGGTTCAGTAATAGCTTATGGAGGAACTACAGCTCCAACTGGATGGCTTTTATGCAATGGGCAGACTGTCAGCAGAAGCACATACTCAGCATTATACGCTGTAATAGGAACAAATTTCGGTTCAGGTGATGGATCGACTACTTTTCATTTACCCGATTTCAGGGGGAGATTTTTACGTGGGGTTGATTCTGGCGCCGGAAATGATCCTGATTTTTCTACACGAACAGCGATGAATGCTGGCGGTAACACTGCTGGTAGTGTAGGAAGTATACAGGGTGATTTGTTAAAAATTCATGATCATATTTACAATAAAAGTGATTCTGCTGGAGGGGGATCTCGTGCTGCAATGGGAAATCAAAATGATGGCAATTCAGGATTTTCTTACATTGGTTTGACTCATACTGTTTATCCAGCGAATCTAGCTGGAAATGAGAATCGTCCTAAAAATGCTTACGTTAACTTTATTATTAAACATTGATGTCTTCGAGAAGCATAGTTCTAAGTGAGGCTTATGCGTATTTGTCGGAATGACCTAACCACGAATATTCAGGAGTTGTCTGGCTATATAGTGTTAGTCCCTTCTTTCCACCCTGCGCTCGGTCGCGCCCTACGCCTTCGCCAGGGAAGGGGACTTTATCGGTCATATTTTTCAAGAACTACGGTCTCGGCGAAAGAGTCCCCTTCCCGGTCACTGAGGCTCTCGAATGTGTTAGGGAAGGGGCTACTTCTGAGTATTCGGCAATACTGTAAAGTGTGGGGTTAAGTCAAAGTCCGACAACACCAAAAAAGCAAAACTTAGAACAAAGAAGCAAAGAACTAAAAAAGGAGAAACACAATGAAAGAAATAAAAAATTTAAAGCAAAGAGCGGGCGAATACTTCAAGTCCTCTGCACAGGACTTCGCAAAAGGAATTCGTATTGGTATCGGATTTTTATTTGCAATCGGAACTGCCGGCATATTCGCAGTAGCCGTTACTGGAACTTTTAATACTTTTAGTAGTGGAGGTGTGATGAAGGCAGCAGATATTAACGCGAACTTCGCGAGCTTGAAAGCGGCTATTGAGGGTATACCTACGCAACAAAGTATGCGATTGATTTATGAGACTGATTTAACTTCTACCCAAGATAGCATTCCGGTAAGTGGTTTAGATGGGAATACAGATAAAGAGTATAAAATAGTAACAAGGATTACGGCAGCTAACACAAGTTGCTTTTTTGGAGTTAGGTTTAATGGGATATCGAGTAGTGTTTATGGATGGAAGACTATTGGAGCAACATCTGGACCTACCCCTGATGCACAAGCAAATACAACAATTACTTCGTTACTTATTGGGACTGCAAATGCGTTAGGAACGACAACTTACTCAGATGGCTTTATGCTAGCAAAAACAGGAAATAGTAGAATTTTTCATAACTTAGTAGTACAAAGCCTTTCGCCTGCAACAAATTCTATTTATGAAAGTTATTATTTTTCAAGTATCTGGAATGATAGCACCACTAATATTACTTCCATGACTTTTATGAGTAATATTAGTAATTGCTATGCCGCAGGCTCTCACATAGAAGTCTGGGCGAGAAGGTAAGGAGTCACAATGAAACAAAAAAGCCAAAAAACATTACGCAAAATACTGATTATGTGTAGTTGGATATTTATAACTACAGCGACGAGTGCGGATATTGTAGAGCTTAGGAATGGAAAAATCTTTGAGAATGTAAAGGTAGCAATTCTTAAAAATGCAATTTTATTTAATTGGGAGCAGAAGCCTTTGAATTTTAGAAAGGCTGAGGTTAAGCGAATTAAATTAAGACCGGTTTTGCTAAAACCTCCTACGACTGAACTCGAAAGATTAGAATATGAAGCAGAAAGGATACGTGTTGCGGAAGCTTTGCAGTCTACAGCCGAATGGGAGATGAGTGCAAATTCGAAACCGGCACTTGCAATTTTACAACTTAGCGCCGGCGGTGGTGTGCAGGTGGGGGAAGTTGAGAGCGTAACCAATCTTATCCGCACAAGCCTGGTGAAGACAAAATTATTTACCATCGTGGACGTTTCTCTCGTTATGAAAGATTGTCCTAAGGATACGAGGGATTGTTCTAAGCATGTTGCGGATAATGTTAAAGTAAATAAAATCATCACCGGCACAATTACCAAGTTAGGAAAAAAATATCTCATCAATGGAAATGTATTAGATAGTAAGAAGAATACAATTGATTTTGCCGAGAAAGCTTCTGCTGATTCCACTGAAAAATTAGAAGAGGCTTCTGAGTATTTTGCAAAGAAGATTGCCGGTGGTATCATGGAATATTGGGATGAAGCAGTCAGCGCAAAAGAGCAAGAAACCTATGCTAATGTTCAATATGCCTGGCGTTCAGCTTTAGTTCCAGGGCTCGGTCAATGGCAGTATGGAAAAGATAAAGATGATTCTTTTTACAGAAAGAAAGGAATTGGCTTTGGAATAACAACTTTTATTCTTTTAGCAAATCTTTATTACCAGGGTCAAAAAATGAATGATGCGAAGAGTTCTTACGAGTCTATCCATAACCTGTTTTTTTTAGCTCCCGCAGGTAGCAGTCTTGATACTGCTCTATTTATTGAGGATAATAATCGTTTTACTCAGTATGAAAAATCAGCTCAGATTGCAAAAGTATCAGCCGGTGTGCTCATTGGTTTTTATTTATTCAATATTGGCGATGCTTTGTTTTCAGGCAAATCTATATTTGGTGCAAAGAAACAAACAACTGGCTTATTCTTTTTTCCATCTAAATCATATGCTTATGGAACGCGGGAAGAAAATTATACAATCGGATTTCAATTTCAATTCTAAGGAGAATACAATGAAACTTTTAAGGCAAATCTACGGCAATTCAATATTAGCTCTCATTCATTCAAAAAAGCTACTGGTATTTTTTCTCATTATCAGTATTGGTGGATGTAATTATTTTACTCCACCCGATCGAGGAACGAGTCCTTATTTAAAATCACTTTTGTCGATCATTGGTTTGGATAGAACTGCGACAACAGTTGTCTCTGTTCTTCCGAAAGATAAGTCAACAGGTAATTATTTGAATACAAATGTGTTCATAGTATTTAACAAAAGCATCAGCGGGTTTAATACTTCCAATTTTACAATCAGCTCGGATGGAGGAACAACTCCACATCCCGGACGTGTAGAAATTTCAGATAAAGTATTAATTTTTTATCCCACTTCTAATTTTGTGGCTAATGCTACGTATACCGTAACTGTTAAGGCAGCGAGTGGGCTAAGCTCTGATGCAAAATATACCTTTAATACAGGAACAGTCGCAGACAATACACCGCCATCGATTGCTAGCACAAATCCAGCAGCGGGTGATACGAATATGCCCATCAACATAACGGTGAGTGCAACTCTAAGTGAACTTATAGATCCAAGCACAGTGAATTCTTCTTCTCTTGCTGTATCAGGAGTTTCGGGAACAGTTTCTATCACAGACCAAACTTTAGCTTTTAAGTCCAGTTCTAATCTACCGGCTAATACTACATTTACCGTAACAATAAAATCTGGCTTAAAAGACTTAGCGGGTAATACAATGGCAGCTCCTTATTCCTGGACTTTCACAACCGGTTCTAGTGTAGCAAGCTCATGTGTATATGATATAAGTATTTTTGATACTTGCTTGTATGAATAATAAAAGGAGATTACAATGAAAGAAATAAAAATTTTACAAGATATTACAAAAGGATTTCGGATCGGAATAGGAATCATCCTTGCTCTTACTACTGCTGGTATATTCGCAGTAGCCGTTACAGGAACATTTAATACTTTTAGCAGTGGTAGTGTAATGAAGTCAGCGGATATCAACGCAAACTTCGCGAGTCTTAAAGCGGCTATTGAGGGTATACCTACAGAGAAGGCGATGAGACTGATTCATGAAACGGAGGTGCCGACGGCTACGACCAGTTTTGATATTACTGGGTTAAATGGGGATAGTGATATTGAGTATGAAATTAGAGGACGATTTATAACACCTAATACAAGTAATGTAGGATTTTATTCTCTCTTAAACTTAGATGCTACAACTAGTAATTATAGTGTGGGTGCTTTAATTGGAAATTCAGGAAATGCAAACCCCTATAGACAACTCAATGCAACTGATACCGGGTTATGGCTTTGTGGAGCTGTATCTACATCGAACACTTCCTTTTGTAACTTTAGAACGATTATTTATGCAAAATCTGGTTTTACAAGATCATCGATTACAACTAGTTTTTTATATAAAAATTCAGGTTCTTCTTGGGAGTTAGGTTTATATGGCGGAAATTATTCGGTAACAGGAACAAATATAACTTCAATGCGAATTTTATCAAATCAAACCAATGGTATTGGTGCAGGCTCTCACATCGAAGTCTGGGCAAAGAGATAGTTTTAAGTGAGGCTTATTTGTGTTTGCCGGAAAACCTAACTCCGGATATGTCAGGGGTTGTCTGGATAAATAGTGTTAACCCTTTTCTTCCACCCTGCGCTCGGTCGCGCCCTACGCCTTCGCCAGGCAAGGGGACTTCGTTGGTCATACTTTTCAAGAACTACGGTCTCAACGAAAGAGTCCCCTTGCCGGTCACTGAGGCTCTCGAATGTGTTAGGGAAGTGGCTACCTCTGAGTATTCGGCAACTTACTGAGATGTAGGGTTAGGTCAAATCCAAAAAGCATCTCAAACAAAAACAAAGCCAGGTAATTGAAAGTAATTCATTAATATGGTATAACAAAAAATTCATTGACAAAAATAATAAATGAGTCTAAATTATACGTATGACAACTCTAGAATTGATTGAAAATAAAGTCCCTGAGCTTACACATTATGAACTTCTGGTTTTATTGGAAAGAGTTGTGCATTCCTTGAAGACTTATTCGCTTCCACCAATAGATGGTATCAAAGACAACATAGAAAAATCTACGCATAAAATCCCTCTAAAAATTTACAATTATGAAGTGACAACAAATAGTAAATTCTCTAGAGAAGAGATTTATGCCGATTAGTCCAAACGATTTACCTACACATAGTAAATTTTTTTTAGATACAAATAGTCTCATTTATATTAAATTTTCATCTCTTAGTTTTCATCAAAGTACTAAATCAATCTTTTTAAGTCTCACAGAGCGTAATAATAAATTTTATATTTCAAATCAAATTCTAAGAGAGTATATTTCTAGTTGCACTAGAGAAAAATTACATAAGTCTTACGAAGAACTAATTTTTGATTGTGAGGAATTCATACAAGTTTTCGAAGTTTTGGAAGATACGAAACAAGTATCCATTAGTCTCTTGGAGCTTTGTAAAAAATATCAGGTTAACGGTAAGCAAGTTCACGATGCAAATATTACAGCTTCTATGATTGCTCATTCAATTCCCTATATTTTAACTGCTAATGTAGCTGATTTTAAGCGTTTTAGTGATTTAATTAAAATTATTCCCATTGTAGAAGACAATAAATAGAATTTATGTTTTCCACATTAAAGCTTGCACTGAGCGAGGAGATAGTTTTAAGTGAGGATTATGCGTGTTTGTCCGAAGACCTAACCCCGGATATGTCAGGGGTTGTATGGCTATATAGTGTTAGCCCCTTCCCTAATTCGCTTCGCAGGGCAGGGGACTTTTGAGTGTATTTCAAGGGAAACTTTTAGTACAGAGTCCCCTTTCCGTTTCGGAGAGGGGATAATTCTGAGTAGTCTTACTATTTATAGAAGTATGGGGTGAGGTAACTACTTAATCTTCGCCGATTCTTCTTCGAATAGTTTTTGGCGACTGTAGGATTCTGCGTCTTCTTCCCCGAGCATTTTAACTCTAAGCTCTTTTAGTTTTTGAGCTTTGTCTTTATCCGAGATTCCATTGTTGGAAGAGAGAAATTCCTGCTCTGCTTTTTCATAGTCGGAGATTTTTTTGTTCTGTGCGGCTAATTCTTTGTTAGCTGCTGCAATTCTTTCTGCTCCATCTTTACCGAAATACTTTGTCTGTAAGGCAGTCATTTTCTTTTCTCTTTCTTCTGCGCTAAGACCTGCCAATTCTTTTTCTCTGAGGCTAATCTCTGTTTGATAATGATCAAAAGAATCTTCTCTCCCGGTAACTGCTTCTAGATAAGAACCATAGGTTTTTTTCCTGAGTTCTTCGTATTTTTTTACTCTTTCAGGACCCGGTAGATTTTTTGTTGAATCCATAAAATTCTTTAATGCGGGAATAAAGGCAACTTGTGCTTCTTCCATTCCAAAAAACAAATCTGCTTTCTCTTGGCCTACGATGTCTCTGCGTCTGTTCTTTAGAATTTCATATCTTTCCTGAAATGTTATGTTTGGAGGAAATTCCATTTTTCTAGCTTCATCTTCATACTGAAAATAAGCTTTGAAGAGTTCTTTCATTTTTTCTTTGTCAGGGCTTGTGAATTTAGTATCTAGAAATTTATAAATTGTTTCATCGCACTGAATTGCTGTATATTCCTCAGGACATTTTCTGCGAAGTGCCCATACTTCCCAGGTAAAGTTTACTCTTCCTGATTTTAAATCTTCGACTAACTCTAAGTAGCCTTTCTTTTCAGTTCCCTGAAAAGGGGAAAGCGCTTCTTCCCAAAGCCCTGTTGTGTCTCCCATAGGAGAAAGAGTTTCGTTAGAAGAAGCAGATTTTCCATCCTGCATTTCTTCATTTGAGCCCGAAGCAGATTTCTTTTTAGGAGAATTGCCTCCAAAAATAAAATAAGAGCCAACTAATACAAGTGCTACAACTATAATTCCGATAGATATTTTTTTATCCATTTTATTTATCCTGATAAAATTATTTTATAAAGAGATTTGATTTTTAAGCTTGGTAGATTTTCAGATTTAGTTTTGAGTTTTACAAAATCTAATTAGAAGTTTGCCAACCGATGGATAATGGTGATTAACCTTTAAGTTGGTTTTTTGTCGACGCCCTTTTTTAAATAAGTAGAGACAGGCTTTAAACCTGCCTCTACAATTTGTTGCTGATTCTTCTCTATAATATTACAGACCTGCTTTAGCAGTTTGTGCAATACTTAAATACCAACCAGTTACATCAAAGAAGTTTTGACCGCTCCACTGTAAGTTAGTAGCTTGCAAATGGTCAATACCTGTTGCAAACCATTTTTGTCCAGTAGCTTCGCCTTTATAAGTTCCCCATTTTTGTGACTCAAAAGGAACCACTCCATCGTTTGCACCACCAAGACCATACCATAGCCCACCTGCCCAAGTAATTGGATGAGTAGGAGCCATTAAGATATGTTGAACTGGATCTGCCCAAGCCATTTTATTGGCATAAGAGTAGTATTTCAATCCAGTAAAATTCGGAGTAGCCGCATTGAACGAGTTTACTGTGCTTACAGCGAGTGATCTTCCCATAGCGATAATGTCCATAGGTTTTTTTCCATAAAATAATGATGAGAACAATCCCAATGCAGTGTTTGCAAAAGGTTGTAACCAACTAGGAATAACACCTAAAACGATATCAGCTAATGGAGCACCTTTATGAACAGCATCTACAGTACTAACAGAACCTATCCGTTTGTTGGCAGTAGTGTTAAAACCTAAAGCAGAATTTGAAGCCATGTAGCGAACTACAAGACCACCTTGTGAATGACCAATTAAATGTACTTTTGCACATCCGTTAGCCGCCATCCAAGGAACTAGAGCATCTCTAGTTAATTCAGATCTTACTTTGATGCTATTGAGTGGAGAACTTCCAGGTGTAGTTACTTTCGCACCTTGTGAGCGAAGGTAATTGTCTAAACCGCCCCAGTATTTTACGAGACCACCAGCGAGACCTTGTGTGTCATCAAATCCAAGGATACCATGGACAAGTGCGATACAAGTTCCGTCAAGAGGACCAGCAAAAAGACCGACTGGAAGAGAGAAGAAGAGGGTGAAGATTAGTGTTAAAAATTTAGCTTTCATAATTTATTTTCCTTTTTCAATTTAGTATTTACTACTAATACTTTGGTAATTTTCACTTTTGAAGTAGTCAACAAAATTTTAAAAAGTTGATTATTTTTTTTAAAAAAGTTTTCATTCATTGGGTTATCTCTAGTTGATTTCGATTAGTAATTCATTGATTCAAATCATTCATTGCAAAATTCCAATTGAGGAGTAGGATAATTTCAGTTATCCACTCACTTAACAAAGTGTAACTTCATGCAGCCACCACTAATTACACCAGTAAAGATTTAAGAAATGTCATAGTTATTTTGAATATCATTCAATGAAGTCAAATTAAGAAGAAAAAGGGATTACTTATTATGATTTTATATAATGGAGAATCATTGAGTTTTAGCCGCAGAGACGCAAAGGTATTTTTGAACAATATGAAATGTCGAAAATAATAATAAATCAAAAGATATACAATACTTATAAAACCCTTGGCGACTTAGCGTCTTCAACTCAATGTTTCTCTCTAAGGGTCGAAACGTAATGTGAACCTTTAAATTCAATATTAAAATCCTGAACTTAATAACATTGAGTCTCCTTCCTATTTCCTGTAATCCTGCGATCTTATTTTTTCTTGACCTTTTGGTGACATAGTGTATAAAGCCTCCTTTATGTATTAAATCTCCATTTTATCAATAATTTAGCCTAGATTTGCGTTTTTTTGAAAAAATCCTAATGAGGCATTTTTTAAATTATGTCGATACAAGTACAAATAGTTTATCTTAACAAGGGGTTTTTATTCAATGAGTGCAGCAGTCAAGGTAGAAAAGAAAAACAAAGATATCAATACCAATGTTATACTCGGTGCCGTTAAGAGTAACAAGCCAATTACGATTAAAACTTATTATCTTACCGAATCGACAGAGAATCACCTAAGAAGTATCATCGAGTTAGTGCTTAAAAAATTTGGAAAAACTGATTCCGTGGAAGCCTGCTACAATTCAGTTCGCGGTTTGGTGGCAAATGCAACTAGAGCAAATATCAAAAGAGTTTTATTCAAAGAGATGGGTCTCGATATTTCCAATCCAACCGAATACCTGATCGGTATGGAAAAAATCGAAAAGCAATTAAAAGAAAGCAATTTTCCTAAATTCAAAAATGAATTAACAAAACAAAAACTAGTAGTGGAAACAACATTTAAGTTTAGTCCAGATATGTTTTCGGTTAAAGTTAAAAATAATTTTATCCTATTTCCACATGAATACCAGTTACATTCCAAATCTGATTTTGAGAAATCTTCTGCCGGTGGTCCTGATGCACCGATTCGTGTTCGTGAAGTAATTTCCAATGGGCAAATTTCGAATACCCCCTCGAAAGTAGTTTCTCTCAATCAATACAAAATGGATCAGCAAATCTTCAGCCATGTTTCTAATGAAGATACAAATGAAACCATTTTTAAACTAGATATTGTTTTAAAAGATAAGAATACATTTAATACCGAAAACTTTGGTCAAGAGATGAGCGCTCTATTTGCTAGCTACAAAGCAAAGTTTGATCAAGCATTTAAAGAAAACCTAGGAAATGGATTAGATGAAAAAAATTATCTAACTGTTTCAAAAACTCTTTCCAATAGTTTAACCGGTCTTCGTGGTCGCGGAGAATTTTTAAATTTATACAACCGTATTCAAAATTTAGATGCACAGTTATATAAAGAACAACAACAATTACTCGCAAATTATGGAGAAAATGTTTTTAAAACAATACAAGATAAGCTCACAAAAGCAAAAGCTGAGTCCGGTGAATACATAGCACAAATTCAAAGAATCGGGCAAGAAGTATTTGAATTCAATAAAAAGCAAATCGAAGTCTTCACAAAAGATAGAGATGCAGAAATTGAAAGACAAACCAAAGAGCAAATTGAGAAACATAGAAAAAAACTAGAAGAATTTAATTCAAGCCTTGATCAAAGAATAGAAAATCAATCTGTAATTTTAAAAAGCCAGTTCACACAACACTTAGATGAAATGAACAAAGCAAGTTTTAATTTGATTGAGACTGCCAAAAAAGACATCGAGAAAGCTAAGCAAGATTTAAAGACAGATTTAGAAAGTGAAATCAATATTGCAGAGCTAATGAAACATGATCTCTTCATGGAAATAAAATCTGACAAAGAAATTCTAGAAAATTCTTTGAAGATTGTAACAGAAGAAATTAAAAAAGTAGAAAAATTCCAGGTCAACCAACAGGTTACTGACAATTTAATTAAACAATCAGAAGAAGCTTTCTGGAAAATGTCTTCCAATATTGAAATCATCAAGGCGAAAGAAGAAAATATTAACACCTTCATGAACAATATCAATCTTCTAGAAACAGCAATTCGAAATACTGAAAAAGAAATCAAAGACCTAGATCACGAGAAAACTGAATTCTTAAACGAGAAAGGTAAAATAGTTCAAACGATTGACTCTCGCATGAAGCAAATGGAAAAATTTGGGGAAGAAATCAAACAAAAACTAATTGAGATTAATAGCTTTGAGCGCAAACTCAATGTTATCTCCGGTGCTTTAACAGAGCAAGTGAAGAAAACGAGAACTGTTGATGACCAGTTAGCAAAATTCTCCAAAGAAGTATCTACGCTTGAATCTAAGAAAAATGAACTCGGACATTTCGTATCGCAAGTAGATCAAAAGGTTGCTTTAATAAATAGTAAGACTGCCGATATCAAGCTTTTAGAATCAAAGTTTAATCATATTGAAAGCATGATGATTGATTTATCTGCAAGACACAAACAAATTGCAACAATGGAAGTAAGGTTAGATGAAGTTAAGGGTAATATCGAAAAGCTTCTAGTCCAAGCAGAAGAGAAAATGTCTCAGATGAATTCAGTGGTTCAATCTGCTGATGCCAAATCTTCTGGAAGAGGTCGCCCAAAAAAGACGCAACCAAAATTTTCTGGAATCGTAAAAGACATGAAAGAGAATGTTTTAAATCTTAAAAAGAAAAGACTCTCTATCCAGGAAATCGCATCTACTTTAGACATAGATGAAGAAATGGTTTCTTTAATTCTAGCAATGCAGTAAAGTGAGGATTGGCCAAGGTCATTTCGAACATCGCTTGGCGGAAGGATTTGCGGCTAAGAAAATGGGCGGATGTGAGAAATCTATCTGGCAAAACAGCGATAGTGTTAAGCTTGATAGACATCTCACAATAAAGCTGTTCGAGGTGACAGGGGTAGTTGGTTAGTTTTATTATCCATAACTCTTCATAGACTCTAAATCTATCCTTCTTTCTTCTCTTCTACCGGTTTATCTTCGTTAGCCTTTGGAGTTTCGGCAACAGTATCTGTTTTTTCTTCTTTGCTATCTTCTTTGGTAATTGCTTTACTTCCTAAATAACCACCCTGGCTTGTGAGAAGCATAGTGTGTAAAGTTTCTGGAATTCCCGGAAGTCCGTTTAGGACGTTTGCTTTGAATAGATAAAAGATATATACCATAATTGTGATGAGGGTAAAACCGAGTAGCTGCAAACGAGAAAGACTGATACTTCCATCTGGGTCGGAGATTAAATCCTTTAGTTCGGGTTTTCTTTTAGTAACGCCTGTATCTTTTTTTCTTCTATCTAAATAACTAGAAGTTAATAGACCACCGTAGCTAATACCCATTAACCCGATAAGAGAAAAGTTAAAATCGGGAAGCACTGACTTTTCCAAAATTACACCGGAGCAAATGGCAACATAAAAATAACTTCCAATAAAAACAATTGTCCAGGCAAAGGACTGGAAATTAGAAAGACTATAAGAATTGTTTCTTGCATCTAATAGAATTTCATGCGTAAAGTTAAATTTTCTTAGAACAATTGCAATGCTAAGTATAAAAGCGAAAGTAACGAGAATACTAAATCCTCCTGCAATCCATTTCCAATAAGGTTTTAAAAGGATAAGATTTTCTGATGCAGCCGGGCGGTAATTCGCCATTAGCTTGATAGACATTTTTCTTCCAAAAATCTTTTCATAGAGGCGATAGGATTCGTATTCATCTTTTAAAAGATAACTTGGAATGGTGAATTTTAATTCTTGAACTTCCTTCTCTCCTTTTGGTGACATGTAAAATGGAGAGACTGTATATTTTTCTCTATCCCCGTATTCGTAATCGGGATCTTGCTCTGGATCTATGATATAAATATATACATTGTCCAAATTATCCTGAAAATTTTTGCCATATACGGTAATTGTTTCTCCAATGACACCGGCATTCGGGGTAACCTCTGTGATTAATGGTTGTTCGCCGGCATTTTCATTTCTGTCGGGAATGGTATAAGGTAAGCTAGCCATGAGTTGGTATTTATCATCATAGAGGCGAATGCATGTTTGCCCACTTTTATCATTTTCAGCAGATATTAATTCGTAACTTAGTATAGAAGATCCTTTTTTGTAGTGGTAACTGCCTGTTATTCTCGAAGCATCTTTATCACCGATCTTAGTAATGAATTTTACCTTTTCAATGCTAGTTGCTTTTTCTTCTTTCTTTTCTTTTGCTTTATCGTATTCATTTTTCTCATCATCTTTTTTGAATTGAATAAAATCGGGTAGAAGTTCCCTGTTTTTTGATTTGATTTCTATATAGAATAAATTTCTTGAGAAATCTTTTACATAAAAGTCTTTAATAATAAAATTAGTTTCGACTTTATCACAGGAAACATTTTGCGGAACTTCCTGCGAGAGTATGGGACTAACGGAAATAAGGAGAGATAAAAATAGGATTCGTATAAGCATAAACACTAATTACATTTCAGCTTGTAAAAAATCATCCCTAAATACATTCTGGATGAAATTTTTTTATAAAAGAGGTTTCTATGAAACAAATGTCTATTCTGATCATGAGCATAAGTCTATTTTCAGGCTCTCTACTTTTAGCACAAGAAGACGATACGTGCAAAGCTTATACGAGCAAAAAACAATGCCATAAAGAAGGAAAATCAAAATGTACTTGGCTTGAATCAAAAGAAATCTGCAAAAGTAAAGATGCAATCGCCAAAGAAAAAGAAGCAGAAAAAAATCTAAAGCGCGCTAAGAAAGGAAATGGAGACGAGTAGTTAATTGTTAATTGTTAATTGTTAATTGTTAATTGTTAATTGTTAATTGTTAATTGTTAATTGTTAATTGTTAATTGTTAATTGTTAATGAGAGATAACTCTTAAAACAAAAGCTCCAACGGAGCGCAATACTTGCCTGGGTAGTCTGCAAGGACTATCCAGTGTATATAATCTTGACAAATACAATTCTCCATTCATTCTCTACGAATGAAACAAATTCGCCTATCGTATTTATTTATTTTATTTTATATCTTTGAGTCAGGCATTGTAGGAGTAGAGACAGGTCTCAGACCTGTCTCTACGCAAACAACAACGGATACCAATACCACCTTAGGGAACGGTTTGAAACCGTTCCATTCAACTACACCAGAAACAAAATCCCGCATCGCCTTTCTCGTCGGGATTAATTCTTACAAGGCTACAACTTCACTCAAATATGCGGTAGGCGATAGTGATGCAATCGAAGATTTACTTCTTAAGACAGGGAAGTATGACAAGCTGATTAAGCTCAATGACTATGGCAAAATTACGACTACTCTAAATCCAGAGACTCAAAGTTACAGCAGCCAGAGAATTAAAATGGCTCCTACTAAGGCAAATATCGAAGCAACGTATCTGGAAATTCTAGCGACAAATCCGGATACTCTGCTCTTTTATTATTCGGGGCATGGATTTATTGAAGGGGAAGGCGGAGAAAACTTTATCGCTCCGAAGGATGTAGATGTAAAGTTTGAAAAGAAAAAAGTCGGTCAAGTTGAAAAGGAAGTTCCAATTCCTCTAAACGGGATTTCACTGAAAGTAATGGGAGTTCAAGCGGCTAAGGTCAAACGAGTGGTATTTTTAATTGATGCCTGTCGAAGTCCGCTTCCAGAAGCAGACGGTGAAGATTCAAAGAAGGGAGAAAAAGCACTATCTGCAACTTCGAAAATAGAAAATGAAAAAGAGGAAAGCTCCAATATAAAAGAAATACTACTAAGACAAAATCTTTTATCTGCCAAAACTGACAAACTACCTAAACGAGTTCTGGAAGCAGAAGGTATAACAATGTTAATCGGTGCCGCGCCTGAAGTGAGTAGCTTAGAAGACGAAGATTTCAAAAGTGGAATCTTTACTCATTTTCTAAAGAAAGCATTTAACGGGGGAGTCCAAGAAGAAAACCAAGAAGAATATATCACAGAAGAAAATCTTTCTCGGTATATTGAAGACCGATTCAAACAATACTACGAACTTCGTAAGAAAGAATCTGAATTAGCCGCAGAACCAAAACTCTACAACCTGACGTTCGATAGAGGCAAGAAGGGAGAAATCCTGATTAGCCAACATAGACCGATAGAAGGAAAAGAACGAATTGATAAACCAATCTATACGGATAAAATTCGTAAGCGTGAGGTAAAAGGCAAATTAGTTTACAATGAAAAAGGAGAAAGAGAAGACCTACGTTTTTTTGTTCATGATAAAAAGAGAGATTTGTATTATCCCGATAGTCTCGATGGCGTTTACAAAATGGAATATAGTTTTAACAAAGATAAATCCGGTGAACTAGAAAAGTTTACCGCCACCGAATTCAATTTAGAAAACGAAGAAGTCTTTGAATATGGCACACGACTCATCCCCAATGTAGGCTGGGAATACAAAGGCATATACAATGCTAGCGATACGGCTACTGATCTCACCGCAGATAATCAGAAGGACAATCATCGTAAGGACGTCTACCGTAAGGACTTGATTAATCAAGTCCCTACGATGGTGCTAACATCTGCGGATAAGGAAAAAATCCGCTTCGAAAAAAAGATCTTCGACTTCAATGGAAACGTTATATCAGAAGAATACTTTGACGCAAATGGAAAACCTTTAGAGTTTGACGGTGTTGCAAAGATTGTTCGTTCCTATGATAAATACGGACAAGTTGTATTGGAAGAATTTTACAGCAAAGAAACCTATGATGAATATGGAGATATTTTAGAGCAGGGAAAACTTGTCGCAAAAGATGGATTTGCCCGTTACAAGGCGAAGTATAAGTCAAAAGGGAATTTACTTTATGAAACTTGGGAAGATGCAGAAGGAAACATTGCAAATACTCAATCCGGGTATGCAAAAACGAAATATATTTACGATAAATATGAAAGATTGATTCGAAAGAAATTTTACGATTTGGAAAATAAACCAGCTAACGACAAATGGGGAGTATCCGTATACAGTTATTCCTATAATCCAGATTGCATTCAATTTTACGAATCTAAGATTGTAGAGATTGTAAAGAGAGAGAATAAGCAAGCACTTACAGATTGGAAGCTGGGAAAATACAAGCTTTGCTTAGCGGAAGAAATTCATGAAGATAAAATTGGAAAGCCTTCTAATGATGAAAGTCAAATTTATAAAAAAGTTAGAATTTTTAACAAGAAGGGATATTTGGTCTCTGAAGAAAACTTTCGCGGGGATGGTAGAAGACATTTGGAAAATGGAGTGGCTAAGGTTGAGTATGCACATGACAAAGATGGAAATATTATTTCCCGAAAAAACTATGGCGAGTTTGAAGTAAATAAAAAGCCTGTTCCAGTATCCGATGGAAACGGAGTGCATGAGTATAAGTATATTTATCAGGAATATTTTTCCTATGACGGCAAACCGATATTAAACGAATGTATGTATCACAGTAAGGATAAGGGATTGTTATTAGAGCCTTATGGGTGTGCTTTGAAAGTAGAGCATTTTGGAATTGATGGGAAACCGATTGAAGATAAGCGGGAAGTGTTTAGAACAAATATTTATTACACAGGTGTAAGCCAGGAAGAAGCGGATAGACATTATTATTCCCTGAATGCAAGAATTATATCGATAGGTAAAAAAATAAATTCTACAACTAACCCGTTTGGAAATAAAACTCTAGAAGTTGAAATTGAAACTAAAGAAGGAAAAGAGAATATTGTCTCAAAAAGAGAAATAAAATACGATGAGCGAAATAATGTAAATCTAGACGCTTTTTACATTCTTGAAGGAGGTAAGGAAGTTCTTGATAAGAAAATAGAATATAAAACCAACGATAGAAAAAAAGTAACTCATTCTGCGACTTATAAAATAAAAGAAGGAAAGGAAGTTCTAGAAGAAAAATACGAAACTAAATATGACGAAAGAAATAACGCAACTCTAGCTGTAGTTTATAAAATAGTTGATGGCAAAGAAGTTCCTTCTGTGAAAAGAGCGATGAAATATGATTTGAGAAATAACCAGATTTTAGATGCCTATTTTATTACGATTGATGGAGTGGAAGTCCTCGATAAAAAAAGCGAATTTAAATTCGATGAGAGAAATAATAGGACTCTATTCGCATACTACGAAACCAGAGATGATAAAGAAGTTCTTATAGAAAAAAGAGAATTTGAATTTGATAATAAAAATAATAGAACTCAAGAATCAGAATTTAAACTTGAAAATGGAAGAGAAGTTCTTCTTAGCAAAACAAAATTTATTTTTGATGAGAGAAATAACCAAACTAAAAAGGCAACTTTTAATTATAAAGAAGGTCAAGAGGTTCTTGCGAAAATACAAGAATGGAAATACGACGACAAAAATAACAAGACACAAGAATTAAAATATGAAACAAAAGAAGGAAAAGAAATTCTTATAGATAAAAAAGAATATAAATTCGATTCAAAAAATAATAAAACTTTTGAAGCTAACTTTAAAACCAGGGATGGAAAAGAAGTTCTTATAGATAAAAAAGAATTCGAATTTGATGAGAGAAATAACAAGACTCTAGAGACAAAATACATAACTAAAAATGATAAAGTAGTTCTTGCAGACAAAAAAGAATATAAATACGATAAGAATAATAATAAAACTCTTGAAGTAATCTTCAATGTAGATGAAGACGGAAACGCAAAGATTGATTGGAAAAAAAATTTTCAATACGATGAAAAAAATAATAAAACCCTGGAAATACTATTTAAAGCCATTGATAGTGGAATTGAAATTCCTGTTCTAAAGGATCAGTATAAATACGATGAGAGAAATAACAAGACCCTTGAATTAAAATACAGAATTCAAGAAGGCAAAGAAATTCTAATTAGTAAAACTGAATATAAATTCGATGAGAAAAATAATGTTACTTTTTATGCATTGTATACAGGAGAGGACGAAACGATTCAAGAAAAAAATACAGCAGACTTTCGTTTGCAATCCTTCTCAGAGGTTACTAAGTATGAGCCTCAGATAAAGGAAATTGAAGCACAGGTAAATAAAACCAAAGATGAATTTGATAAAAATGCCCTCACAAAAAAACTAGAAATCCTAAAAAAAGACTACGAAGCCAAAAAGAAAAAATACACTCTCACCGAAGAAAAGTTTGGTGAAAACGAAAAGCTTGAGTCTGCTTCTTACAAGTTACTCTTCTTTAACCCTCGTGGTCCTGCTGAGAAGCGTCTAATGCGCGTTGACCTCGATCTGTTCTATCGTCCTGTGAAGGTGGGCTTTGAGGAGGAGTAAAGCTCCAACGGAGCGCAATACCCACCTGCATAGTCTGCAAGGACTATGCAGGTTGTTTATAAAAGTTTATTTCAATCCCCATAAGGATTTTTAAGCTTATATAAAATCCAGGCAAAGAGTCCAAGACTGATGATAGAAAAAATTCCTAGCATACTTGCGAGATAGGGGCGAATTAGTTTAATGCGTAAAACTTCAGGAGTATAGACGAGTGTAAGTTTTTTATTTCCAGGGACTAGAAGTTTTTCTAAGTTTATGGAATCGTAAATATTCAGTGGAATTTCATCCCCTTCGATGATATCTATTTTGATTGGAAATAAAACGCTTGTGTTGGTTATAAAGTTATCGAGTTCATAAGCAAAAACCATGATTCCATCAATCATAGGTTTACCAAGATTATCCGCAAGGCAAGTCGCGGATAATAGGTAGTATTTATCATTAAAGTATACTATCTGGTTTGTCTGCCCTTCTTTGCCGCTTTGAAGGTTATACAGATGAGTTATAAGTTTTCGGTCGGGAAGTCTTTTGTTTCCAGAGCCTTCGCTCCACTTGATTATAAAATCTTCGTTAGGGTTTAGGTAGATTCCAAAGAAATCAAATTGCTTGTCGATACTTGGATCGAGTTGAAAATTCAAATAAACTTTGTCATTTTTTTTTGCTTTGATTAATTCCCAAACTTCAGGCCAGTAGGCATAGCTTTTTATCTGGCTTGCATGCAATTTCCAGCGTTCATCGAAAGAAGATTCTATTCCCTTGACAAAGTCTTTTTTTCTTTCTATTTCTAATCTTTCAGCCAGTAAGTTTCCAATTATTTTTTCGAGAGTAAACGAAGTCGTTAGTAGGCAAAAGGCAAATAAAAAAAAATAGGTTTTGTATTGGTTCTCTTCTAGTTTGATGCGAATGGTTGTTACAAATGCGCTAGTGTTCATAGGGTCGCTCTTTTTTAAAAAAGGTTCATTGCAATGGCTGTAATATCCATTGACCTAAGGAAGTTTTCTGTGATTTTAGTCTAAGTCAAGGGATAAATTAAATGAATCGTAAAAAATTTCTAAACCTCAGCGCTCTGGCCTTCTCTACTGCTTTTTTGGGAGGAAAATGCAATTCTCTGTTCGGATTACCGGAAAACGAATTTTCGGGTAAGTTCACAGGTGATAATTTTTCTAATGCTCATAAATTTCTCTGGAAAATTGACGAAAAAGAATTTGTCGATTTAAAGCCAGAAGGAGAATTTGATTTAATCGTTGTGGGAGGTGGATTATCTGGATTATCCTCTGCCTATCTTTCGAATCCAGAAAGAGTTCTAGTTCTAGAGCAAGCAGCCAGTTTCGGTGGGAATGCTAAATCGCAAGTTTGGGGAGATACCCGCTATTCCATTGGCTCTGCATATATCACTGAGCTTTCCACTAACGATCCAATTTATAAATTCTATCTATCTCTCGGTCTAGATAAGCATTGGAAAAAAGTAGGAGAAGAGGATGAGATTTATTTTCATTCAAAGGGAGCTTTTAGAAAGCTTCAAAATATCAATGATTTGCAGTTAAAAAAGCTTCCCGAGATCATGAAAAAATACACAGGCGAACTTTTTCCCGAGCTTCCCTTCGGTGGAAATTCCACTTTAACAAGGAAAGTTTTTGAGAGTCTTGATGATAATTCTTTACTAGATATTTTACGTAAAGAGTATAATGCAAATTTGTCTCCTGATTTACTTTCTTATTTACAGGCATATGCAAGAGCTTCTTTTGCTTCGAAGGCAGAAGATTTATCCGGTTATGCCATGTTAAATTTTTTAAGTCCTGAATTTGAAACTAGTATCTATTGTTATCCGGGTGGTAATAGTTTTATGGCGCGCACAATGGAGGAAAAGTTAAAAGAAAGAAAATGCGAACTTAAAACTTTAAATCCTGTGCTCTATGTAAAAAATATTTCCGATGGAGTGGAAGTTGTTTCCTATGATATAAAAAATCATCGTTATGCGAAATACAAATCGAAAAAGGCCATCATTGCCTCTCAAAAGTTTGTAGCCAAACGAATTGTAAAAGATATTTCTATTGACCAAAAAAATGCGATGGATTCACTCAAATATAAAACGTATTTTGTCGCAAATATACTTTTAAAAAATAGACCAAAAGAAAACTGGTATGATTCTTACTTTCTTACTACGTCTGAAAATTGGGCGAGTGATGTTGTTATGGCAGACTATCCAATAGACAAAGAATTAAGAAAAAAATATTCTGTCTTAACCGCCTACATGCCATATACCGCAGATACAAAAAGATCAGAAGTTCTTTCCAAATCAGCAAGTCCTGAATTAGAAAAAAAATACTTCGCAGAATTGAGTGATATGATAATTTCTGAGATGTCCCAATTACAAGACAAATATGGATTCGCCACTAAAGACATTTACGATATTAACCTGACTCGCTGGGGACACGCACTTGTCTTTTCCGGGAAAGGAATGTTTTCACGAAATATTTTTGAAAAGGCTTCAGCACCAGTGGATAATATCCATTTTGCGAATCAGGATAGAATTGGCACACCTTCCGTCGAATCCGCATTTACCGCATCCATGCTCGCCCTAAAAGAAGCCGGGATGTCGCAGAAATCATGACAAAAGAGGAAGCTAGAATTTTTCAGAAGAAAAGAATACTAGAAATTGAAGATCGAAATTCAAAAGAAGATTTGATTCGGAGAAAATTGATAAATCGTTTAGCGGGATACAAAAAGGTAATTTTTTATCGAGCGGATAAATGGGAAGTCGATTTGGATTTAGTTTGGAAGAGTCCTGAATTAGAAAAAACGGAATTTTACTTTCCGCGTGTGATTTCTAAGTCGGAGAGGAAAATGGAATTTGTAAAACCAACAGAGTGGAGAACAGGAAGTTATGGAATTCAAGAGCCAATAGGAGAATATCTGCTATCTCCCGAAGACGCGGATGTTTCCATTATCCCTGCCCTGGGGTTTCATAAAAAAGGTTTTCGATTGGGAAGAGGTGCTGGATTTTATGACGGGGCGTATGCAAGTGTAAATCCCAAAAAAATGATTGGAATTGGCTTTTCAGAACTTTTTTCGATTGATTTTCCCTATAGTGATTATGATATTCGAGTGGGCGAGCTTCTTACGGATGCAGGTGGTTTATTTTTCTAGACTAACTGTGGTTATTGACCGATAATTTAACAAGCCTAAGCTGGAAGGATTTGCATTTTCAATGGAACAAACAGAAATAATTCAATCAGAAGAAGTGATTCAGTTTTTATCTTTTTCTGTCTCAAATGAAATTTTTGGTATAGAGCTAGTCCATGTGCATGAGATTTTGCGCCCTGTTTTTATAACGCGCATTCCCAATGTGGAAGACTATATCTTAGGTGTGGTAAATCTTCGTGGTGAAATTATCCCAATCGTTGATTTAAAAAAGAAATTCGACCAGGGCTTTGTTGAAATCAATAAAAATACACGTATTGTAGTTTTAGAAAACAACGGAAAGCGTTTTGGGCTTGTCGTAGAAGAAGTAAAACAAGTTATAAAAATTGTAAAAAGTTCCGTTAGTGCTATCAATAATCATATGTCATCTTCCTTTAACAACATGATTGATTTTGTTGGCAGAAGCGGTGAATCCATTGTATTGATTATTGAACTAAAAAAATTAATCAATTTTGAATAATCAGGAGTGAGAAATTGTCCGGCATTTTAGGTGAATACACAGAAATTTTTCTCGAAGAATCGGAAGACCAGATTGAAGAGTTGAATGCAAACCTCCTGCGACTCGAAACTGATCATAACAATCCCGAAATTATAAATGATATCTTTCGCGCAGCGCACTCCTTAAAAAGTTCCGCTGCATTCGTTGGTCTTTATAACCTCTCTGATCTTTCTCACAAGATGGAAAACCTTCTCCAAAAAATTCGAGAAGGAAAATTATCCATCAATGTGAACCTTGTGAATCTTCTTTTTGAATGCTTTGATTTAATTAAAGAAGTAATCGATGCAGTAGCTCGTGGCGAGAAAAAAGATAACTCTTACTCCGAGATGATTGCAAAGTTAGAGAACTACGAAAAATCGCAAGAAGGTCAGGGCTCAGGGCAGGTCATTTCTTCTGGATCTAGGCAATCCATTCAAGCAAAAGAAGAGCCAGTTGCCGTTATCCCCGAAGCGAGTGCTTCACAGGAAAGCTCCGAATCCAAACCAAAAAGCACAGAGCCTCATGTTCCTTTAAAACTTGAAGACGATGAACTCAGAGAACTAGAAGAAGAATTAAAAATTAGAAATGCTAAAGCCTATGATGTAAGAGTAGCCCTTAAAAATGATACTCCTATGAAAGGTTTGCGGTTTACACTGATTCTTCAGAACTTGAAGCTAAACGCTGTTATCTACAAGTCTACACCCGACGTAGAATCTCTCGAAAGAGGAATTGATCAAAACTTTATCAATTTCATTTTGATTACTCAAATTTCGGATGAAGAAATATATAAACTCATCATGGTAGACATGGTGGAGTATATTGATATATCTCTTCGAAATGTGCAGGCTCCGATTTCTTCACAACCTGACAAGACTGAAAAAATTACGCAGGAAGCAAAAAGAGAAAGATCGGCTGTTCAAGAAAAAGAATCAGACAAAGCACTTACAAAGAGTATCAAAGTTTCTTCCGAAAAATTAGACCAACTCATGAACAATGTGGGCGAGTTAGTAATCACTAATTCAGGTTTTCAAAAAATCTATGATGACTTAGTTCGAAACTTCGGTGACGATACTATTTTTTCTGAATTAAAAAGTAAAATCGACCAAATCAACCGCATTTCAAAAGACTTACAATCTGGAATTATGAACACTAGAATGGTTCCAATTGGTTCTGTATTCAATCGATTCTCTCGATTAGTAAGAGACCTTTCCATGGAGACAGGGAAAAAGGTTCATTTGAACTTGATGGGCGAAAATACCGAACTCGATAAGAAAGTAGTAGATATGATTGGCGAGCCAATGCTTCATTTAATTCGTAACTCTATCGATCATGGAATTGAAACCCCGGCAGAGCGTGTTAAAGCTGGTAAGTCTGAGTATGGAACTGTAGAGCTTAACGCATACCAAGGTGGAAACAACATCATGGTAGAAATCAAAGACGACGGAAAAGGTCTAAACAAAGGCAGAATTTTAAAGAAAGCAATTGAGAATAATTTAATTTCTGCTTCCGATGCTCAAAACCTTGCTGACAATGAAGTGTATCAATTTATCTTCGCGGCTGGTTTTTCTACTGCAGCTGAAGTAACAGATATTTCTGGACGCGGTGTCGGAATGAATGTTGTAAACAAACTCATTCAGGACTTCAAAGGAAAAATATTAATCAATACTACCGAAGGATTTGGAACTTCGTTTACTCTATGTTTTCCGCAGGCATTAGCCATTATCCCCTCAATATTGGTTTCAATGGAAGAAGAAATTTACGCATTTCCATTGTCAGAAGTATTTGAAACCATTCGCATCAAGAAAGATCAGATCAATACTCTCGAGGGGCATGAGATCATTAACCTCCGCGGCGAAGTTTTACCAATTTACCGATTAAATAAAATCATCGGTCTAGCTGATAAAATTGATATGGAAGAAGCACCTGTTGTCATTGTAAATTATAATTCTAGAAAATTAGGATTTATTGTAGATGAACTCATTGGTAAGCATGAAACAGTAATTAAGACTCTAGAGAAGAATTATAAAAATATCAAAGGTCTCACCGGTGCATCTATCATGGGAGACGGAACGATCATTTTAGTTCTAGACATCGGTGGATTAATCGACATTACAACATCGACTGTTATTTCTACAGCTCATTTAGTAGGAAAAGAAATGATGCGGCTAAACACAAGTAGATCTATCGATGTAAATACTTCCAATGTAATCTTTAAAACACAAAGCTCTACAAATTTATTTAACAATAGCTTACTTGGATTGCAGTTAGTAGATAAATCCAAAAAGAAGAAAGATAAATCAGAGCGTAAAAAAGCTTCTATGGATTCAGAGCAAGTGACACGAGTTGCAGAAGTGCAAGAAGCTACAGAAATTCCAAAAGAAGAAGTTCAACCAGAAGTGGTAAAAGCTCCTCCTGTTAAAGCACCCGAGCCTAAAAAAGAAAATCAATATTTGATCGTGGAGACACCAGAGCCTGAAAAGAAACCTATGAATACAGAACAGAAACCAGTCAGTAACAGTGTAAATATTGAAAATCTAGCAGATTCATCAGAAGATGATCACCAAAAGGCTCGTGAATTGCTAAAAGGCTTTTCCGATCAAACCAAGAAAAGAGTAGAGCAACTCATACCAGATCGCCCAATTAACGAAATGTTGAGTAAAGAGGAAATTAGAAAATTAGAATCTGTAGTGAATACAGGTATGATGAATGCAGGGCTTGTTCTTTCTCAACTAGTAGGATCAAATGTTGAACTTTTTATGCCTGAGATTATGCTCACTGATAAAGATGAGTTAGTCAATGAAGTTCGCGATTCAAACGAGCATTTCTTTGGAATGAAAGTCAGAATGAACGGTGACCTAAACGGAAACCTTCTCATGATATTCTCTGAAGCAAGGGGAAAAGAGTTAGCTGGAAAGTTATTAAAAGAAAATGAAACTTCTGACTTAGCTAAGAAGCTTTCCGATGATTCGCTTTCTGTTTTAATGGAAATTTCTAATATTGTATGCTCAAGCGTGATGAATTCGCTTTCCAATAAAGCAAAGGCACAAATAATGCCATCTGTTCCTGAATTGGTTACTGGAAATTTCAAAGAAGTATTGGATATAGTTAAGCCAGAGAAAACAAAATTCTTAAGTATGAATACTGAATTTATCTATGAAGGTGATAATTTAATAGGTAATTTACTATTTCTCCCAGATTTTGATGAACTAGTTAAATTAATTTCTCGTTTGGCTTAGGTAGTAAAAGGAAGTAAAGTTGAGTAGTGTAGATTTTAGCAGAAAAATTAGAGCAATTGTGATTGATGATTCTGCATTAGTAAGAAATATATTAACCGACTTACTTCAGTCTGATGGAACAATAGAGGTAATTGCCACTGGGAAAACTGGTTTAGAGTGTGTGCAACTTGCAGAAAAATTTCAGCCAGATGTAATTACACTTGATATCGAAATGCCTGTGATGGATGGACTCACTGCATTAGAGAATTTAAGTAAAAAAAATATTAGAGTTGCAGTTATAATGCTTTCTGTATTAACTCAACATGGAGCAAAAGCAACGTTCCAGGCGCTAGAGTTAGGAGCTATTGATTTTGTTCCTAAACCTTCAAGTGCCATGAAAATGGATTTGCAGGAAATTGGAACCATTTTAAAAGCTAAAATACTTGGTTATTTTGATCATGAAGTTAAGCGAAAAGCCCCAAGAGTAAAAGTAAAAGTCGGAAACTTTCCTGAAAGGAAAAAAGTTCCCATTCAAGCAGTTGGAATTGGAACATCTACCGGTGGACCGAATGCACTTCACAGTTTGTTCAAGCAAATACCGGCAGACTTTCTGCATCCGATTTTTGTTGTGCAGCATATGCCTGCTGGATTCACAAAAGCATTTGCGGAAAGATTAGATGAGTTCAGTAAGATAAAAGTAAAAGAAGCGGAAAACGGAGAAAATGTAGTTTCTGGAACTGCGTATATTGCACCAGGAAATTACCATATGAAAGTTCAAAAAAAAGACCAAAATACTTTTATTGAACTAGAGCAAGGACCGCTTGTGAATGGACATCGACCATCAGTTGATGTTACATTTGACAGTTTAAGGGCTTGCTATGGTAATGCATTAGTGGGAGTAATTATGACGGGGATGGGAAAGGACGGAGCTGACTCTATAAAAAGAGTCAAAGAAGTAGGTGGATTTACGTTAGCACAGGATGAAAAAACATCTGTGATTTATGGAATGAACAGGCAAGCAATTGAAGGCGGTGGAATTGATCAAGTTCTTCCATTGGCGGAAATTGTTCCTAATATTATACGTATTATTAAAGAAAGAGGAAATTAAAATGGCCAAGATTTTGGTTGTGGATGACGCTAAATTTATGCGAACCCT
>Ga0075163_10001237_pt1 | contig 34030 bp, 24 predicted proteins | sample JI1023141ADNA_FD_71478 | JGI IMG/M metagenome (GOLD analysis project Ga0075163, IMG submission 71478) | Wastewater effluent complex algal communities from Wisconsin, to seasonally profile nutrient transformation and Carbon sequestration -... | ecosystem: Engineered > WWTP > Effluent > Algae...
GCCGCCCGCTGCGGTCAGCGGTCGCGCTTTACCTCGTAGATGCGCACGTTTGCGCCGTCCAGATCCAGGCCCACTATCAGGCGATCGCCAGACGGTGAAAACGCGAGCGCGGTGATCCGGTTTGCAAACGGGCTGCTGCCGCTGGGGCTGCCCGCCGCTGGCTGCGAAGGCCTGGGAAGATCGAGCTCCAGCAGGCTCTGGGGCGGCTGCCCGTCCGCGAGCTGCCACAGGCGCAGATGGCCGACCTCGTCGCCGGTTGCGACGATGCGCGTGCCCGGCAAAAAGGCCATGGCCTCCACCGACGCTGGCAGCGTGTCGGGCGGCCACTGCCCGAGCGGGCGCCAGCTGCCCACCGCAAAGACCTTGGCCTGCCCGGCTGCGCCCGAGGCGCCGCCAAAGATCGCGACCATGGACCCATCCTGGCTCAGCGCCAGCCGCGCACCGGGGAGCATATCTGCCGCCGCCAGGGCCGGCAGCGCACGCAGCGTGCCGCGCTCCCAGATCGCGATGCTGCCCGGCGTCACCACGGCAGCAAACAGGTGGCGGGCGCCGAAGTGAAGGTGCGTGATGTTCTCGGAGCCATCGGTGAGCAGCGTCTTTAACGACGCGATATTGCCGGGCTTGCCGACCTGTAGCGAGTTGGGGGCGCCGCTGGGTCGCGTCGGGCCGAGCGGGTGGTACTCGGTGGCGCCGTCTGCCCGGCGCTCGACGCGCAGCCGCGGTGGGCGAAAGTGCAGGATGTAGGCGGCCTGCTGCGCATCGGCGGCGAGCGCCGCCAGCTGCACCTCCATGCCGCGCTCCAGCAGCATGGGCGGCGCATCGAGCTGCCGCTGGCTGATCAGATCCAGACCCGAGACGCGCGTAAGCAGCTGCCGGCCATCGTGGGACAGGTTCAGGTAGTCCCTGACCTGCATGCTGTGGCGCTTTGTGGGCGCAGCGCCGCTCCACTCGATGAGATCCCAGCTGCCCCCGGCCGAGTACCAGCGCTGGCCGTCGCCGGCAAACGCAAAGAGCTGACCGACCACTCCCTTGTGCTCGGCGCGCAGCTGAAGCGAGATCTTCTTCACCGCCTGCCCATGCGCCGCAGCTCCGCTTGCTTCGGCCGCCCTGGCGGGGTGCGCATCTAGGCCCGCCAGCGCCAACGCGAGCGCAAGCGGGACCTGCGCGAGCTGCTTGAGTGTTCGCACAGATCGATCGTACCCGATTTAGCACCCGCGCAGCAGCTCAGGGCGATGGAGAATGGAAAAGCTCGTCAAAGAGGATGAGCGACCGGCGGACGCCATCGGTCAGCGCCCGAGACGAGACGCTCGCGCCCGAGACAATCAGCACATCGTCGCCGAGCAGCAGCGGATCCGCCAGCGTCTTGCCCGCGAACTGGCGGCAGAAGCGGTCGCTCTTGACCTCGCTTCCATACTGCTCGCGATAGACCATGATCTCCAGCCGCTCGACCGCGCCTTTGGGCGACAGCTTCACAGCGAAGCTGATGGGCATGTACTGGCCCCTCGCCTCATCGAGCAGTGCGTAGCCGTCCACATTCTCGCCGCTGAGCGCGACGTAGAAGTTGTAGGCGCTCTTGGGCGGCGGGGCGCCCAGCCGCTGCGTCAGCCGGGCGCGCTGCTCGGGCGAGAGCGTGAAGGTGCGATAGGTCACGCGCTGGCTACCGGGAAAGAACGCGGCCAGCACGGAGCGCGGCGTAAAGTACACCTGCGCCTGCGCCGGCAGCACAGCCGCGCCCAGCACGAGCGCGATGCAAACCGCCAGAAGCGCTGAAGTCTTGGGAGTCCTGGGCACGCGCATCGCTACCTTGTCCTGGGCATGCCGCCCACCGTCAGGCCGCTCGGCACACTGGCCGGCAGCGAAGGCAGGGAAGAGAGGTCGGTCAGACCCTCGCGCAGAAACGTCGCGAGCGCCCGCTTTTCGGCATCGCTCAGACCAATCGCGCCCTGCCGGAACACGGGATCGAGGTTGGGCACCGCATAGCCCTGCCCTGGACCCGCGCCGCGATCGTAGAAGTCGATGACCTGCTCCAGCGTTTCAAACGCGCCGTTGTGCATGTAGGGCGCGGTCAGGACGATGTTGCGCAGCGTCGGCGCTTTGAATGCATGCACGATGCTCGGCTGCGGGTCGACGCCGGCCACGCCCGCGCGCCCCAGATCCGGACTGAGCACAGGCGGCGTCACTCCGCGCGCAGGAACCGCGGTCACGCGAAACTCGGTCTCGGTGAAGCTCGGCCCTTCGGTGCCCGCAAACAGCGGCAGGTAGTGGCAGCGGCTACAGCGCGCCTTGCCGAAGTACAGGTTGAAGCCCGCCTCGGCCTCGGTGCTGAGCGCCGCGCTGTCGCCCATCAGGTAGCGATCCGCGGGGGCGTTGTTGGCCGTCACGCTGGCCACAAAGCACGCGATCGCGCGCTCCAGCGATGAGGCATCGAGCCCTCCGTACGCTGCATCAAAGAGCCGCTGATACTCGGGAATCAGGCGCAGCGAGGTCAGCGCTTTTTCGACGGTATTTCCCATCTCTTGCGGGTTCTGGATCGGCTGGAGCGCCAGCTCCTCCAAGCTGATGGCGCGGCCGTCCCAGAAGTGGGCGTGCTGAAAGCGTGCATTGAAGATCGTGGGCGAAGCGCGCGGCAGATCGCCGCCCGCAGGATCCGCCAGCGCCGCGCCCACCGGCAGACCATCGGCCATGGCCAGCGACGGCTGATGGCAGCTTCCGCATGCAACCCGGCGGTTTCCGGACAGGATCGGATCGAAAAAGAGCAGCCGCCCGAGCTCGATGCGCTCGGCGCTGGGGAGGTTGTTCTGCGGCAGCGGAAAGGCCGCATCTGGAATCGCATACAGGTTCGGCGGCGGCGGCACAGGCTGCGGCTGCTGGCCGCAAGCAGCGCTCAGCAGCTGGGCGGCCAGCACAAGCTGAAGGGGAATTTTGCGCAGGTAGTTCATCGGGATCCTTGAGCTGGGTCGGCCAACCTAGAACTGATAGCCGAGGCCCAGGTTGAGCTGATGCGACCCGCTGTCCGCGAGCTCGGTGTGGCGGTAGGTGTAGTCGGCCTTGATCGAGATCTCGAAGATGGGCTTGAAGGTCAGGCCCGCGACATAGGCGGTGCGATCAAAGCCAGCACGGCGCGGCGCCGTGAGCACCTGCTCGGGCACATCGAGCTGGGTGTCGGTGCGGTTGTAGCGGAAAAACGCAAACATCATCATGCTCGACTTGAGGTGCAGCGGCTGGAGCAGGTTATACGCCGCCTCGACGTAGCCGCCCACGAGCTGGCGCGACACCGGGCCCGCCAGCGGCGAGATGCGGAACAGCAGCGCGTTCAGCTGCTCGACATCGTTCAGGTAGATATAGGACACCTGCCCGGCCAGCACGAAGCCGGCGCGATTGAAGCGCGCATCGAACGCGCCGATCGTGACGCTGATGTTGCCCAGGTTGGGATCGCCCTGCCCGGCCTTGGAAAAGAATCCGGAGAGCCCGAAGTTGGCGCCCAGAAACGGCGACCAGTCGATTCGGCCGGTGACGCCGATGTCGCGGATCTTGGGCCAGTTGTCCTGCACGCCGCCGCGAATTCCCGTCGCTGCGGTGAACCCTTCGGCGCGCAGCCCGGGCGTTATGTACAGCTGATAGCGCAGATCGCCGACCGCTCCGTAAAAGCCAACCAGCAGCTGCTTCCAGGTGCTGGGAATGATGAACAGATCCACATCCGGCCGCTCCACGCCGTGAAAGGTCGGCGGCTCGTGATAGAGGTTCACCAGGTTGACCGGCACGATCGACATGCCGGTGCGCACGTTGAACCAGCGCCGGATCACGAAGTCGATGATCATCTGCTCGACGGAAATCTCGCCATCTTGCTTGTTCGAGCTGAAGGCGTGCTCCCACTCGATCTCGCTGAAGTAGCGGATGTGGTCGGTGAAGTTGAAGCCGAAAAACAGGATCGTGCGGCGCAGATCCGCAACCGCCGGCCCCTTGCCATCCAGCGGCGCGTTCACGATCATCTCGCCGTAGCTGCCCACCGCTGCGCCGCGCTGGCTGGCGCTGCGCGGATCCAGCGATACATCGATCTGCGACTCGCGCGGCAGGTTCAAGAGCGGCGTGTTGATGGCGCGCTTGACCGGATCGGTGAAAAAGTAGGGCGACTGGATCGGCGCCGAGCCCTGCCCGGAAGCGGCCTGGGGCGCGGGCGCAGGCGCCGCCGGCAGCGCCTCTTCGGCAGGCGCGGCAGCGACATCGGGCGGCAGATCGATCACGGGGCCTGCGCCCTGCGGCGCCTGCGCCTGAGCGAGACCAGCAGAGCCCAGAAGCAGCGCCCAGAGCAGCGCGTGGAGGAAATAGGAATGCAGCACGTGGTGTCCTTGTTGGCGGCGCTGAGCCAGCGGCTAGCTGAGGTCGATGGCAGTGACGGGAAAGCCCAGCGCCCGGCCCAGCTGATTGAGGGCGATGCTCAGCGCAGCGCACTGGCGCAGATAGCGCGGCTTGTCCGCAAGCAGCTCCAGCGAAGGCAGAGCGCGCAGCGGCTCCTGGAGCTCGCGCAGCGCCGTCGCGATCTGCTGGTCCAGCAGCGGATCGGCGCCCTGCACGACCGGCGACAGGACGTCGTACATGGCCTGGAGCCCGATCAGGCTGTTCTGCGCCGAGGCCACCGCAGCCGCGGCGCCCGCATACGGGCTCGCCGAGCCATCAATCTTGGTGGCCAGGAGCGACGCCAGGGCCGACATGCTGCCGACCAGGTCGGCGGCTACGACGGGAGCGCCATCCGCCACCGCCAGGTGCAGCTTGATCGCGGAGCTGCGCAGGGACAGCGTCAGCGCCGTCAGCTCGGTCGGCGAGGCCGCCGGACTGGTGAACAGCAGGCGCTCGACCTGACGCAGGCCGCCAAGCGCGAGCACGTTGTCCGGCGGTCCATCGATGTCGAAGTTGAGCTCGGGCGCAGCGACCAGAAACAGGGCCACGCCGCGATCGTAGGCTGCGCGCGCCTTGAGCCACGACCCCTGCGCGGCAGCCAGATCCTGCATCCCACCGGCCTCGGGCGCAGCCTGGGTCTGAAGCAGCATGCAGGTCTGGGCCAGGCTGTCGGACTGTAGGCTGGCGTAGGTGCGGATGGGGCCATCGACCAGCGCATCGGCCAGCGCGGCGCTGGTGCGCGGATCCACGGCGCAGCCCGAGTGGGCGCACAGCGTCGAGAAAAAACAACCGAGGAGCAGCGGCGCGAGCAGTCTTCGCAACATATGATTTTCTTCTCATGAGAAGATCGTCATAACTCGATTGAGCTGTCAACTGCTCAAATTGCCTGAGCGCCTGCTCCGAGGGTGACCGCGGCGACCGCCGCTGGCGTGCAAGCGGGGCGCAAAGGACGTGGCAAGATGCCGCCGCAAGGTCCTATAGAAAGGCAGCCCGCGAACATGGCCGTGGAAATTGAAAATCGACACCATCTGCTGCTGGTGGAAGACGAGACAAAGGTCGCCCGCTCGATCGCCAAGGGGCTGCGCGAAGAGGGCTATGAGGTGACCGTGGCCGAGTCGGCGCGCGAGGCCACGGCGCTGCTGGAGCCGGTGCGCACAGCGGGCGCAGCGGCCAGCGCAGCGGCGCCCGGGGGGCAGCCCGGAGGCTATGACCTGCTGATCCTCGACTGGATGCTGCCCGACGGAGATGGGCTGGTCCTGGCCCGCCGCTATCGGGCCCGCGCCGCCACTGCGCCGATCCTGATCCTGACTGCCAAGGACGCTGTGAGCGACCGCGTCACGGCGCTCGACTCGGGAGCGGATGACTATCTGGTCAAGCCCTTCGCTTTCGCGGAGCTGGTGGCGCGGGTGCGGGCGCTGCTGCGGCGCAGCCAGGGCAAGGTGGCGTCGGTGCGCATCGGCGATGTCGAGATCGATCTGATCGATCGGGTGGTGCGCCGCGAGGGCCAGCCGGTGGTGCTCACGGCCAAGGAGTTCGCGGTGCTGGCCTATCTGGCGCGCCACATCGGACGGCCGGTGTCGCGGCCCGAGCTCCTGGAGCAGGCGTGGACTGCGGGCGGCGAGATCAGCGTGACCGCCAATGTGGTCGATGCCGTGATCGTCAAGCTGCGCAGCAAGCTGGAGTCCGTGGGCGCGCCGCCGCTCATCAGCACTGTGTTTCGCGTCGGCTACATGCTGGGCGAGCGGGTCGCAGAGGCGCCGGTGGCGGCAAAATGACCCTGCGGCGGCGCACGTTCCTCCTGTTTGTCGCCGGCAACCTGGGGATGATCCTGCTGGCGCTCCTGATCGTCGACCGGCTGGTCGATCGGGCCCTGCGCAGACAGCTGGACGGAGCGCTCGCCACCCACGCCCGCACCGAGGCTGCGTCCTGCTTCGATCGGCCGGGCGGCAAGGCGCACGTGCACGAGCGTCCGATCGAGTCGACCTCGGGCGCGCTCACCAAGTACGCCGCGATCTATGACATCCGCAGCGGCGAGATCCTGGTCAAGACCACGACCTTTTTAGATCCGCCGCCGCTCGATCCAACGGCGCGGACCATCTGCGCGCGCGGCGAAGAGTATCTGGTGGATCTGAAGATCCGCACGGCCGAAGGTCTGGAGCGGCAGCTGCGCGGCGTGTGGGTTCCAGCGCCCGAGCCGGTGGCGCCGCAGGCCATCCTGCTGCTGGCTGTTCCCGACGAGATGGAGGCGCACGTGCAGCGCCAGATCCGGCTGGCTGCGGTGGTGGCGGTGCTGGTGGGGCTGCTCATCGCCGCGGGGGTTGCACGGCTCCTGGCGCAGCGGCTGCTGCGCGGCACCGAGGGCATTGCGCGGGCGGCGCGGCGAGTGGCGGCCGGCGATCTGTCGGCGCGCGTCATCCCCGAGATTCCCGACGAGGAGATCGCTGCGCTGGGGCTCGATCTGAACGACATGATCGAGCGCCTGGGTCGCTTGATGGCGGCGCAGCGGCGCTTCACCTCCGATGCGGCGCACGAGCTGCGCTCGCCGATCACGGCCGTGCTCAGCCAGCTGGAGGTCACGCTGCGGCGCGAGCGCACGCCCGAGGACTACCGCGAGTGCCTGGTCAGCTGCGTGGAAGATGCGCAGCGGCTGTCGGCGCTGGCCGATGATCTCTTGGCGCTGGCGCGGCTGGAGGGACGGCCCACGCGCGGCAGCGATCCGGTGGAGCTGCGCCACGTTGTGCAGCAGACGCTGCTGCGGCTGAGCGAGCAGGCGAGCGCGGCCGGCGTGCAGCTGGATCTATTGCCCGGTGCGCCGGTGTGGCTGGCGGGCGACAGCTTGCAGCTCTCGCGGCTCCTGCGCAACCTGGTGGAAAATGCGCTGCGCGTCTCGGCCGCGGGGGCTGCGGTCGAGGTCTCGGTGCGCAAGGAGGGCCCGCGCGTCACGCTGGAGGTGATGGATCGCGGACCGGGTGTGCAGGCGGACATGCAGGCGCGCATCTTCGAGCCGTTCGTGCGCCTGGATGAGGGGCGCGCGCGCACGCACGGCGGCACCGGACTTGGGCTGGCCATTGCGCGCGAGATTGCCCGGGTGCACGGAGGTGAGCTCGGCTACCGCGACCGGCCGGGCGGCGGCGCGATCTTCACGGTGGTCATGCTGGAGGAGTCGGCCGCGGAGCGGAGCGGCGCCCACGCGCTCTAGCTTTCCGGCAGCGCCTTGAGCTCTCTGCGCACGGTCTTGCCGGCGGAGTTGCGCGGCACGCGGTCGGTGAAGATCACGCTGCGCGGAATTTTGTATTGCGAGAGATTTTCGCGGCAGTGCTCGATCAGTGCATCGCTGCTCACGCTGGCGCCGGCCTTCAGCACCACGTGCGCGCGAATCGTCTGACCGCGCAGCCGATCCGGAACCCCGATCACCGCCGCATCCTGGACCGCGGGATGCTTCGCGAGCACGCTCTCGACCTCGCTCGGGTAGACGTTGTAGCCGCTGGTGATGATGAGATCGTCCTTGCGATCGACGATGTAATAGAAGCCGTCGGCATCGCGCCTGGCCAGATCTCCGGTCGCGAGCCAGCCGTCGCGCAGCACCTGCGCGGTGAGCCGCTCGGCCTGCCAGTAGCCGCGCATCACCGGATCGCCGCGCACCCACAGCTCGCCCACTTCGCCCGCTGCCACATCGCTCGCACCGGTCGCGGGATCCACCAGTCGCGCGGTGATTCCCGAGAGCGGGCGGCCGATGGAGCCAGGCGGCGCTCCGTCGGGAAATGGGGCGCAGTGGGTTGCGCCGGCAGCTTCGGACAGGCCGTAGGCTTCGTAGATGCGATGGCCGGTGAGCGCGAAGAAGCGCTGCTGCACCCACGCGGGCAGCGCGGCGCCGCCGCTGGATGGCACGCGGATGAGGCGCAGCGCTTCGGCATTGACGCCGGGATGCGAGACCAGCGCGGCCCAGATCGTGGGCACCGCGGGCAGCGAGATCGGACGCTGGCGCTCGATGAGCTGCACGAGAGGCATCAGATCCAGCGCATCAAAGCGCGGGATCAAGATCAGCCGATACGCCTTGGCGATGGTCAGGTGGAGGCCGATGACCATGCCAAAGACGTGGAAAAACGGGATGATGCAGATGACGCCAGCGTTGGGCATCACCGGAGCATTCATCCAGGCATCGGTCTGGCGGACGCTGGCCAGGATGTTGCGATGGCTGAGCATCACGCCCTTGGGCGCTCCCGTCGAGCCGCTGGTGTACTGGATGACGGCCAGGTCATCTTCGGCGACATTCGAAGCCGAATCAGTAGCAGCCGCCGAAGCAGCGGCCTGGCCCAGGCGCCCGAGCTCGTCAAAGTGGCGCAGCGGCGCTCCCGACGCGGGCGGCGGAATGCGCTTTTCCAGCCCCTGCACCGACGTGATGAGCAGGTGCTTGACCGGGCTGCGCTCCAGCACCTTGTAGATGCCCGGCAGAAACAGATCCAGGCTGATCAGGGCAGCTGCACCAGAGTCGGTCAGGATGCCGAGGAGCTCGCTGCCCTGACTGCCGGCACTGATGTTGACGACCACTGCGCCGAGCTGCATGAGCGCGTAGAACGCAATCACGTAGGTCGGCGTATTGGGCAGCATCAGCGCCACGCGATCGCCCCGGCCAATGCCCAGCTGCGCGAGCCCGCTCGCCGTCGCGGCTGCGCGCTGCTGTAGCTCGCTGTAGGTGAGCTCCAGATCGCTAAAGCGCAGCGCCACGAAGGTCGGGTGGCGGGCGGCGCTGCCCGCGAGCAGCTGCGCGATGGTGCCGGAGGACGGGGTCGATTCCAACGCAGGATCCTGGGCGGCTAGCGCGGGTGGCGCACGAAGAAGTCGAGGATGGCGGGCGTGGCCTTGATGTCCATGGTTGCGCCGCCAGCGCCGGGCCAGGCGTGCTCGCCGCCCTCGATCGTGCACAGCGAGACCTCGCTCATCTCCGCACAGGTGCGGTAGCTCATGCAGGTGACGGCGCCGCTCTTGTAGGTCTCAAGCGGCATGCCGGTGCAGCTGTCGCGCCCGGCCCAGTCGGCGATCACGTCGCTGACCTTGGGGAAGGTGCCGGTGCCGCCGCCGTTATAGCCCACCACCTTGTCGGCGGTGCCGTGCATGTGCAGGACCGAGATCGGGCGCGCCGGCGTGCAGCTCTTGACCATGGGCGTGCCCGAGACCGGGCCGATGGCGGCGATGGTGCCCGCAAGCTCGCAGGCCAGCCGGTGCGCGAACATGCCGCCGTTGGAAAAGCCCATCGCGAAGATGCGCTTGTCATCGATGCACAGCTCTTTGCGGGTGGCATCGATCATATCGCTGACAAAGCCCACGTCATCGACCTTGAACAGCTGCGGCTCGCCACAGCAGTTGCCGGCGTTCCAGCCCGCGACCACGCCCAGTCCCTGCGGCGCAATCACGATGAGGTTGCGGCTGTCGGCTTCGCTCTGGATGCCGATGCCCTGAAGGAAGCTGTCCGCCTTGTCGCCGAGGCCGTGAAACGCGAACACCAGCTCGGTGGGCAGCGAGGGATCGTACTTGGCAGGCACGTGCAAGAAGTAGGTGCGCGCCTTGCCGCGCGACATCATCGTACGCGCTGTGGTGCCCGGCGCGGCCATGGGCAGGCCGGTGCAGCGCGCAGGCGGCGGCGGCGTCACCGGGGTCAGATCCGGCGTCGGGCTGGCCAGGTCCGCGGCCGGTACGGATGGGCTGGCATCCAGGGCCATGGGGTCGGGGTCGGTCGGCTTGAGGTCGGCTGCGGATGTGCACGCAGCGACGGGAAACAGCAAGGATAACAGGCACATGAAACGGGACAGGGAGCGCCTCGACATGCGCGGGATTATAGGCAGCCTCCAGCGCAAGCAGCGCAGTTTTTACAGCTGTCCCGCGGTTCCTGCGCAGCCCGCTGTGGCAGGGGGTCTCGTGGCGCATGACAACAGTGGGCGCTCCCGCACGGCGCTGCCGACATGTACGACCGTCAGCGTAGGTCGGTTCGCGGGGCGTTTTCTCGTCGAGCAAGCAGATTGCTCGGGTGAGCGCCGGGTCTGGCATCTGTGATGCACGTACCATGCCTGGCATTGCCGAAAGGTAGGAACAATGACACCAATGAAGAATACGAACAGAAACCTCGCGCTGGTCGCGTTCATGGCTGTGGTGGCGCTGCCGGCGTGCGGAATCAGCGAGCCTCGCGAGGAGGCGGCTGGGATGCAGCTGGGGGCGCAGGCCCAGGCGGCTCCCACGACGCCAGAGCCGGTGCAGCCGGTGCAGCCGGTGCAGCCGGAGCCGCCCTCGCTCCAGGTCAGCGCGGATCTGTTCGGTGTCTTCAGCGCCAGCCCGACCGAGGTCTGGGCCGTGGGCGCAGCGGGAACCATCATTCATTACGGCGCGGGCTGGAGCAGCGAGGTCAGCCCGACAACGCAGGATCTGCGCTCGGTCTGGGCGACGAGCGATGGCCAGGGCTGGGCAGTGGGAGCCGGCGGCACGATCGTGCATCGCAATGGCAACATCAGCTGGGTCGCGGCGCTCAGCCCCACGACCGAGGACCTGTACGGCGTCTGGGGCAGCAGCCGCGACAGCGTCTGGGCCGTGGGCAGCACCGGCATCATCCTGCACTGGAACGGGGCGAGCTGGTCCGTGGTGCACAGCCGCGGCGCCGGGGTGCTGCGGGCAGTCTGGGGCACCAGCGCCAGCGACGTGTGGGCAGTGGGCAGCGGCAAGGAGCCGGACGGCGATTACGCCGCGCTGCTCCTCCACTGGAATGGGACGAGCTGGACCGAGTCCTATGTGTGCAACCCCGAGGGCACGAGCCACGCCTCGGGCGGCTGGGCCGCTGTGCTGAGCGACGTCTGGGGCGCGGGCGCAACCGTGTGGGCCGCGGGCCGCTGCCAGTCGGGCGCGAGCTTCATCCCTTACGGCTACGTCGCTGAGAAAGTGGGCAACAGCGGCTGGGGCGACACCGCGGGCTTTGGCTTCGGCCAGCCGCTGGGCAAGTACCGGCCGCTCCAGACCATCTGGAGCAGCAGCGCCAGCGATGCCTGGGCAGCGTCGGCAAGCGAGACCGTAAACGGCGCTCCGACCCCGCCGACCATGCTGCACTGGGATGGCACGAGCTGGACCCCCTCCACGCAGGTGGACACGGTCGGAATCAACGACCTCGGCGGCAGCGCAGCCAACGACATCTGGGCCGTGGGCCTGGGCGGCAAGCGCCTGCACTACAACGGCACCACGTGGAGCGCAACGCCTTAGCGGTCGCTCAGGCACCAAACCGGCTCAAGATGGCCGGTCCCCAGAAGAAGCGGGTGAAGTAATAGGTTCCCATCACGGAGCGCGACAAAATCCATCGTTCAGTTGGCCAGAGGTGGCGCTGGCTTGGCCGGCACCAGCCGCAAGAGGCGACAGGTCGCGAGCAGCCAGCTGCCCAGGCGCAAGAGCAGGCTCCGACCCAGGTGCGGCAGGGTCTCAAGCTCGCCTGTCTCAAAGGTCATGCTGTCTTCCAGGTTCAGGGCCTGCACCGTGGTCATGCTCTGCGAGGTGGAGCGGGCAGCCTGCACTTCACAGAGCACATTGCGGATGCGCGAGAGCAGGATCTCACCGCTGCACTGCTTTGCGACCACGTGCAGCGCGCCCGCATCCGCGCCGGTCAGCAGCGCATCCTCGTCGCCGCTGCTCGACATCATCATGACCGGCAGCTCGGGATTGCTCTGACGCAGCGTTCGGCAGAGGGCCAGCCCCTCTTGCTGCGGCGCGTTCATATCTGCGATGACCAGATCGATCTCGCCCCGCGCAGCGCAGCTCAGCACCTCCTGCTCATTGCCATCGCTGGCGCACTGCACCGCGATCCCCTTGCCGCGCAGCAGCTTCACCAGCGGAGCGGACAGCGCATGCTCCATGACCAGCAGCTTGGCCCCTTCGGGCAGCGGCTGGATCACATCGTGGCTGGTCTCTTGAAAGAGACGACGCCGCTGTCCGTAGTAGGCATCCCAGCGCTGCTGCTCGGAGGTGGACATGCACGAGATCTGCGCCCCCAGCCCAAAGCCCACCTCCAGCTTTTCCACGTAGCGCGTCGACACCAAGATCTGGAGCGGCTCATCGCTGGATGGCAGCCACAGCCAGAGCTTGAGCACGGTAAAGGGATGCACGTGCACCGGAGAAAAAAGGAACAGTCCATCTCGCCAGATGTTCTCTGTCCAGACCTCGCAGCGCCGATCGCTCGACTGCATGATGCCGTGAAGATAGGCGGCCACACGCTCCGGCTGTGAATGTGACTGTGAATGCGATTGTGAATGATGAGAACCAGCTGCGCTTTCCATGATGACCGCCTCTAAAGTAAGCTCGACCCGCCCCGACAAGCTCCTGAACTGTCATCAACCTGTCATCGGGCGAGCACCGCTGCATGGACCTATTGCAGGGAGCTTGCCAGCTGCCAAAGTGCAAGGAAATCAGCAGGCTAGGTGCGCTGCGCGAGCTCAGCGCGCTCTGAATCAGGTCCGATTCGGAGATTCATTCCACACGCACCTTGTGGGTCCAAGTCCCAGCTCTGCCAAGGCCCGCCTTCAACAAGCATTCTTCCCCCAAACTCTGTGGCAAACCCCTTACGATAAGGGCATGCCTCTGCTCATGTTGCGCCTTCCCGGGGAGCCTATATCCGTAGAGCTTTCGCCGGGTTCCGCTGCGCTTATCGGTCGCGCGCCCAACCCGCGCCAGCTGCCCGCATCAATCGCGGCCGCGCTCAAAGGAGTGCCGCTGCGGCTGGTGGTGGTCCCGGCAGAACAGGTCTCGGGAAACCACCTTGCCGTTCTGGCTGGACAGACCGATGCGCTGCTGTGGGATCTGGGAAGTCGCAACGGCAGCGCCCTGTCCTTGAAGGCTGCCCAGACCGTCACCCTGGCGGCACCCCAGGAGATCACCGTCGAGCTGGCTGCCCACGGACGGGCGTCTGCGGCTCCTTCGCGACCGGCCGACTCGACGTGGACCAGCACATCCGAGTATCCGCTGGCGGTTGCTCGCGCCGTAAATGACTGGCTTCGCACGAGCGATCTCAGCGCCCAGGTCACGCTGGCGTCCCAGTCCCAGTTCGACTATTCGCAAGACACCATCCCGCTGGCCGATGGCGGGGTGCTGCTCCTACAGCCGCTGACCGGACGGACGGTAGACGCCTCCTGGAAGGATCTTCAGGGGCAGATTCACGGCTACGTCGCCGAGCAGAACGCACACTTCGAGCAGCTGCAAGGGCACGATGAGGACTTTGTGCTCGCCTCGCCCAGCATGCGGGCCGCGCACCACGAGCTTGCCGACGCAGCGGCCTACGGCGTGCGGGTCATGCTGCTGGGACCCACAGGCGCCGGCAAGGAGCGACTGGCGCGCTGCTATCACAACCACTCGCGCCAGCACCGCGGACCCTATGTGTCGGTCAACTGCGCGCTGCTCAAGGAAGGGCTGCTCTACGCCCAGCTCTTCGGCGCCAAGCGCGGGTCATATACCGGCGCTGTAAATGACGTGGTCGGCATCATCGAGTCCGCTCACGAAGGCACGCTGTTCCTGGATGAAGTGGGCGACATGGATCGCGAAGTGCAGAAGGCGCTCTTGCGCTTTCTCGATTCGCGCGGCGAATATCAGCGCCTTGGAGAGTCGCAGGTCCGGCGCGTCAATGTGCAGGTCGTCTGCGCAACCAATACCGCCCTTGATGATGCGCAGTATCGCTCGTCGCGCTTTCGCGATGACCTCTGGTATCGGCTGGGCGTCAAGGTCGTGCGCATTCCACCGCTGTGTGAGCGTCCGGAAGACGTGCTTGCGTTCTTGCAGCTAAATACCATCCGCGGCGGCCAGACACGCGCCATCGATGCGCTGACGTCCGAGGCCGTGCGCCTGGTCCTGGCGGATCCGCTTCCAGGCAACTTCCGCGATCTGCGCAACTTCATCGATCGGCTGCCGGCCAACGCAGGCTCCGGTTCGATCGATGCCGCGACGTGCAGGGGGGCGCTGCAAGAGGGACGTCGGCCCGGCATTGGCGCGGCATCGTCGGATGTGCACCGTCCGGTCGCGGCCCCCAATGCCAGTGATGACGAGTGGGATACGATGGCCGCCATTGCCATTGCCGCCTTCCGCACAGACTTTGGCAGCAGCCCCAGAAACTGGGGCGAGCTTCAGCAGCTGATGGAGAAGTACCTCAAGCCTGTGTTCGTCGCGCACTCCTGCGATCTGGGCGGCGTCTCCGACATTCCGAAGACGGCCAACTACTCGGAGCTTGCCCGCCGCCTGCACATCGCCGACGGCAGCACCGTAAAGTCGCAGCTGCGTCGCTACGTCGAGCGCTTCACGAAGTAGCTCAGGGCTGGGCCAAAAACCCGAAGCTGAAGATGCGCTCAAAGGCGCTGGAGCGCAAAAAGGTGCGAACGCTCAGCTTGAGCAGGTGCAGCTGCTCGCTCAGGTACTCCGACGCCGATGCCAGCCGCGATGGCTCGCTTCTCTGAGACAGCGCGGACTCCAGCTGCGCCAGGTCTTCGGACTCCTCATCGAGCTCCGCGTACTTGTCGCTGCGCAGCAGGTCGACGATGCGCGCCACCAGCTGAGAATAGCCGCAGGGCCGGGCAATGACCTTGGTGGCGCCCGCATATATGCCCGACTCAAAATCCGAGGCAGTGCCGCGCTGCGTAATGAGCAGGCTGCGCGGTGGGCGGATGAGCTCCGCCAGGCTACGGCACAGCGCAAGCCCGTCATAGCCTTGGTCCGCCAGCGCTCCGATCATCAGATCCACATCGCCGCCGGACGCGAGCTTCACGGCCTGCGCAGCCGTCGCGGCCATCTGGATCTCCAGCCCCTGCTCCAGCAGCGCGTCCAGCACCGAGGACGGCAGCGCGTGCTGCATCACCAGCAGGCGCTTTGGCCGGGCAGTGGCATTCGCTTGAATGCTGGCGCAGTATCCGGGCGTGCTCCGCGCGACCGCCTGCCGGTAGATCCGGTTCCATATGATCTGTTCATCGCTGGAGATGCTGGAGATCTTGGCGCCGATGCCAAATCCATCCCAGGTGCGCTCGACGAAGGTCGCGGTCAGCACCGCGTAAAGAGGCGACTCCAGCCCGGGAATCCAGAGCAGGACTTCAAGCAGCGCGCGCGGTCGCACGTACTCTTTCGAGATCAGAAATATTCCATCGCGATCCATGCTCTCGGTCCGCATGGACACCCACCTTCCGGCGACGACCCCCATCGCGGGAAGCTCGGTGGCCACTGCCATGGAGTGCTGCTTGTGCCTGTGCTGAGAAACTGCCGTGTACATGCGAAACCCCAGTGTGAAAACTTCTTGGGGCGAGGTTGAGCAAGCCGCAGACCAAAAGGCGCAGCTGCCGCAGCGCTTGATCGGGAGCTCGGGCCAAAAAAAATCTCTTGGGATTATCAGGGTTTGCGCAGCGCCGATCCGGGCCGGCGGATCGAATCGGCGACCCGATTCCAGCTCTCTGGAATCGCTTCTCCGAATCGGATTTGAAGCAGCTTCTCCTGCATGGGTGCCTGATGCAGGAACTGGGCGCACGCGCAAAGACCCCGGAACGGGCGACCAGCGCCGCGTCCCGAGGTCCTTGCCAGACCGCCCTCATCCGGAGATGCGGCGGGCTTCAGACACTACCGCTACTTGTCGTCCCCTTGACCGCCCTCGCCGGAGCTTCCACTCGGCGGAGACGTGGTATTGCTCGAACCCGAGCTGGAACCAGCGGGGTTGGCGCTCTGCGGAGACGTGGCGCTTCCCGAAGCGGCACCGGCCGCCGGGGCAATACCGCTCAGATCCGGAAGCACATCCGAATGGGTGAGCTCCGCGAGGATCTCGAACTTGTTGCAGAGGTCGAAGACCAGGTTCGTGTGCAGCACCGGCAGGAAGCGCACAGACGGAACCTTGCGACCGAAGAAGTTCAGCTCGGACATGGTGCGCCGGTAGGTGCAGTAGTAAGAAGCCGAGATGCCGCGCCAGTTATCGGTCAGGAAGGTATAGCGGCGGATCCCATTTTCCTCCACGGCCACCGATGCATCGAGGGTGACAGTGTAGCCATCGGTCAGCGTGTAGCGCACGCCCAGGATCTCAGAGCCATCCGTGTTGTGCAGGAACTCGACCTGCGCATCCTTGTCGGCAAGGGCCAGGACCTCCATGACGCTGCCCAGCCGGTAGGTGGTGGGCCCGATCTTGATCGCGGCATCCTGGATGATCTTCTGCATGCCGGTGGTATCGACGAACTTCTTGAAGGCATCAACCAGCTGGTCGATCTCAGCGCCTTCCAGGATCTTCGCCGCGGCCAGCGCCTGATCGGTCTTGACCGACAGGGTGTTGATGGCGGCCTGCAGGTCCGTGCGCACCAGCGTGATCTTGCCGTTGAGATCGACCGACAGCTCCTGATTGGCCTGCTCCGAGATGGTCATGATCTGCTGAAGCAGACCGATCACCGAGTCGCGGTTCAGGTGCTGAAGAGCGGCAGCAAACACATCAGCGGTCTGGATAACATTCTTTACGTGGGTCATTGTCATTCTCCTTCTTGGTCATCCTGAGGTTGTGGATAGAATTTTGGGCCCCCCTCAGTCGGCAGCCCTGCCTCTGTCAGCCACGCTGACAGAGGGTGATGAGTGATAGAAAGAACTCTTCGGTAAAAGGCTTGGCCATGACATAGGTCGCGCCGGCCTCCATCCCATCGAGCAGATCTTTTTCGGCGTCCTTTTCAGCCAGCAGCAGCACGTGCACATCGCGCAAGGCGCGGTCCTGCTTGATGAGATCACACAGAGCGCGGCCATCGAGATCGCGCTGGCGCACTTCGCAGATGATGATCTCGAAGTCCTGCCGCTGCCGAAGCATGGTCAGCGCTTCCAGCGTATCGCGCACAACATTGATGCCGTAGCCGCTGGAGACCAGGGCCGCCAGCATCGACTGCGGCAGGGCCGAAGCCACGAGCAGGATGTTGGCCGTGCTGCGCATCGGAGGCGTGGCATTCGCCTCGGTCTCTGCGGCAGGCGTCGAGCTGGCCATCCGCCGGCACCAGCTCTGCCAGAGCTCCCATTCATCGTGCGCCATGGTCACGATCTGGACCCCGATCACAAATCCCTCGGGAGCGGGGCCGACAAAGCGCGCCTGCGCCGTTGCGTGCAGCTCGCGGTCCTGCCCGGGCAGATCGATCCTCAGCTCGATGCAGCGCGCCAGCGGCACGAAGTGAGTGGAGCGGATCAGCATCCCACCGGCGCTGATATTCTCGGTCTGAAGCATCGTCATGACGCCATCGGAGCCGAGCCAGCGCACTGGCAGCACGATGGGCATGCGACGACTCGACCGCTGTTGCTTCTGTCTGGCGTGCATCTTCCATCCCCAGTCTTGGCAAGGCCCATCTCGCATCGTTGCGAGCCATCTCGCTTGCTTGCTTGGCTGCAATTGCAGCTGTTGTGCCAGACCTGAAAGGAGGCCTGCGAATGCATACGGAGCCGCGCTTTCCAGATGTGGGAATAGTGAGGCGAGCAAAAATAATAAAGTTTTCCAATCTTTATATCTTTGTGACCACGTTTCCATACGTGAGTGTGAGGAAAATCCAAGCGCAAGAACGCCGATTTTATTTTGCGATTCCGATCGAATTCGGAGGCCCAAAAAAGAGCTCTTGCACTCCGCCAAGCGAGCCATCTTGTTCGCCAGCGAGCACATGCGCTGAAGCCCGGATGGGGCACGCAGCGTGCATACGGCAGCAATGCGATGTCGGTTTTCAAGATCACAGTGCAGTACCAGACTCGCGACGGCTACCCGGTCGTCGTGGAGTTCAGCCAGGCGGATCGCTTCGTGGTGCGTGCAGAGCGAAGGCTCTCCTTTGATGAGGACTGGCTGCTGGAGCTGCGGGTGTGCGATGGCGCCATCGAGTACGGAAGACTGCTCGGTGCGGCGCTCTTTCAAGGTGCAATCCTGGAAGCGTTCATCCGGGCCCGCGCGACCAGTGCGGATCGGATGCACGTGCTCTTGTGCATCGAGCCGGCGGAGCTGCGGGTGCTCAACTGGGAGCGCTTGCAGGCGCCTCTAGATGATGGCCACTGGGACTTTCTGGCGCTGGATCAGCGCGTGCCGCTTTCGATCTATACGCCGAGCAGCACCGATCGCCGCTTTCTGGCTTTCAGCCCGCGCGACCTGCGAGCGCTGATCGTGGTCTCAAGTCCGCGGCAGCTGGCGGAGTATGGACTTGTGCCCTTTGCGGCGCTGGATGCCGTGACCCGGCTGGGCAGTGCGCTGGCCCCGATTCCCTACTGCACGCTGGCCAGCGACGAGCAGGCGCCGCATCGGCTGGGGCTGCCGACGGTCGATATGCTGTGCGAGGCCCTGACCGCCCAGCGCTTCACGATGCTGCACATCGTCTGCCATGGCCAGCTGCGCGCAGATGGCGAGACCGTCCTTTATCTGGATGGCCCGGATGGCTGCGTGCGGCCCGTGCCGGCCACCCAGCTCATCGCGCGGCTGTCGCGCCTGCGCGGCGCGTACGGCCTGCCCCACTTCATCTTTCTTGCCGCTTGCGAGAGCGCGCATCCGGATGCCGAAGCGGCGCTGGGCGGACTGGGCCAGCGCCTGGTGCGCGAGCTGGGCATGCCCGCGGTGGTGGCGATGACGGCCCGGGTCTCCCTGGATCTGGCCACCGAGCTGGCGCGCAACTTCTATCCCCGGCTGCGCCTGCACGGGGCAGTGGATGTGGCGCTGGTCGAAGCCAACGCCGGGCTCGCAGAGCACGCCGATGTGCTGGTGCCCGCGCTCTACAGCCGACTCGGCGATCGTCCGCTGTGGAGCGAGCGCGATGAGGGACGCCAGCTGACCCCGGCCGAGATCGAGCACGGCATCGGGCGGCTCGCGCAGCTTGTCGCAGAGCGCGCGCCATCGCTGCTGCCGGAGCTGACGCAGATCCAGCAGACGGCCGGCGCGCTGCTCCTCCGCAAGCAGCTGGACGAGCGCGAGGCCCTGGTCGATCCGCCGGGGCTGGCGCTCGTGCTCCAGCAGCTCGAAGTGATCAGCAGCGAGGCGCTGGAGCGCTCCTTCCGCCACATCGCCCTGGATCGCCCGGTTCCAGACTATGACAGCCGCTGCCCCTTCCCGGGATTGAACTCTTTTCGCAGTGAGGACAGCGCCTTCTTTTTTGGTCGCGAAGAGCTTGTGCGCAGGATGTCCGAGCATCTGTTCGCCCATCGCTTCATCGCCGTGCTGGGTCCTTCGGGAAGCGGCAAGTCGTCGGTGGTGCTGGCGGGCCTGGTGCCAGAGTGCCGGCGCCGCTTCCCCACCGTTCCCATCTGCTACCTGACGCCGGGAAGGGAGCCGCTTCAGCGCCTGGAGCGCGCGCTCGCATCGATCGCGACCGCAGAGGTGCCGCTGGCTTTGGACGCGCCGTTTCGGGCGCTGTTCGCCATCAATCAGTTTGAAGAGGTCTTCACGCTCTGCGCGGATGCCGGCCAGCGGCGCGAGCTCTTCGAGCGCCTGCTCATGCTGACCCAGAACCACGCCGTGGTCGTGACCATGCGGGCCGACTTCTGGGGCGAGTGCGCCGAGCATCCAGCGCTAAAAGAGATGATGCTGGCCCACCAGGAGCTCGTCGGTCCCATGAGCAGCGCCGAGCTGCGGCGAGCCATCGAGCAGCAGGTGAGCGCGGTCGGCCTGCGCTTTGAAGATGGGCTGTGCGCGACCATGCTGGCCGCGATCGAAGAGGAGCCCGGAGGCATGCCGCTGCTTCAGCACACCCTGCTTGAGCTGTGGAAGCGCCGGCACGGCTTCTGGCTGCGCGCGCAGGAGTACCGCAACCTCGGCGGCGTCCAGCTCGCGATCGCCGAGACCGCGGAGGTCGTCTATCAGCAGACCGCGGCCTCACCGGATGAGCAGCAGCGGATGCGCGACATTTTCACGCGGCTCACGCACCTGGATGCGTCGCATCCCGCGGGCCGCAAGCCGCGCGACTCGCGCCGCTGCGTGCCCTTTTCGGATCTGGTGCCGGTGGGAACCGAGCCGGAGCTGACGCGCAGCATGATCGCCAGGCTTGCCGATGCGCGCCTCATCGTGACGCGGGTCGATGCGGTAAGCGGCGAGCTGGAGGTGGAGGTCGCCCATGAGGCCGTCATCCGCCACTGGCCGCGGCTGCGCGCCTGGCTCGACGAGGATCGCATCGCGATCGGCTTTCGCGAAGGGGTCCGCCAGGCGGCCAAGGAGTGGCTCGAAGGTGGGCGGCTGGAGCACCTGCTGCTGCATCGCGGCGAGCGGCTGCACCTGGTCCGCGAGCTGGGCCGCACCTTGCGCCATCCGCTGAATCAGCAGGAGCAGAACTATGTGGATGCCTGCTTTGCCGCGCAGGAGGCGGAGCGCCTGGCAAAAGAGGAGCGGCAGCTGCGCGAGCAGCAGTATGCCCGCAACCTGGCGGTGGCGCTGGAGCGGGCCCTGACCGCTGCGCACACCGCGCAGTCGCGGCAGCTGGCCATGCACTCTGCGGCTGTGTATGAGCGCGAGCCCATGCTGGCGCTGCTCCTGGCGCGCGAGGCGGCGCGGCTGCGCCCGACCGCAGAGGCGCTGACGCAGCTCCAGAGCGTGCTCACCGGACCGCTGGAGAGCGCGGTGCTGCGCGGGCATGCCGATGCAGTGGTGACCTGCCGCGCCTGTCCAAGCGGCGAGATCCTGCTCACCGTATCCGTGGATCGCACGGCGCTGCTGTGGCGAAAGGGGGGGCGCGAAAAGAGCACGCTGCGCGGCCACCAGGACGCAATCCTCGACGCGGTCTGGAGCCCAGATGGTCTGCGCGTGCTCACCGTATCAAGCGACAAGACGGCGCGGCTGTGGAGCTGCGATGCCGATCTTTTGGCAGTGCTGGAGGGCCATCAGGGCTCGGTCTTGAGCGGCGCGTTCAGTCCCGATGGCCAGCGCATTGTGACCTGCTCAAGCGATCACACGGCGCGGCTGTGGAGCCAGGACGGCACCGCGCTCCTGACGCTGCAAGGCCACAAGGATGCGGTGAACATGGTCCACTTCAGCGCGGACGGCAAGCGGATCCTGACCGCGTCCAAGGACCGCTCGGCGCGGCTCTGGTCGCGCACGGGCGAGCCGCTCTACATCTTGCGCGGACACACCGCCGCGCTCTCGGGCGGGAGGTTCAGTCCCGATGGCCAGCAGGTGCTGACCTTTTCCTGGGACTCCACGGCGCGGCTGTGGAGCATCAGCGGCACGCCCGGGGCGATGCTGGGCGGACACACGGATCGCGTAAACGACGGCTGCTTCAGTGTGGACGGAGCCAGCGTTCTGACCATGTCGCGCGATCACACGGCGCGGATCTGGGACCTGAGCGGGCAGTGCCAAGCCGTGCTGCAAGGCCATGAAAAGGGCGTGCAAGGAGGCTGCTTCAGCGTCGATGGCAGCCGCATCCTGACCATCTCGGGCGATCACACGGCGCGGATCTGGGAGCGGGATGGACGCCCGCTGGCGGTGCTGCGCGGTCACGAAAAGGGCGTGCAGAGCGGCTGCTTTACGGCCGATGGCAGCCAGGTCGCAACTGCGTCCTGGGATGGCACGGCGCGGCTCTGGCCCAGCAGCGGCTCGTGCCTGGTGGCCATGCCTGGACATCAGGCGCCGCTGACGCACTGCTGCATGAGCCCGGACAATCAGCTCATCCTGACCACGGCCGAAGACAGCACGGCGCGGCTGTGGCAGCGCAGCGGGCGGCTGCACGCGGTCTTGAGCGGGCACAGCGATGTGGTGAGCGGGGCGTTGTTCGCACCGGATGGCGGATGCGTGCTGACCTTTTCGCGCGACTGCTCGGCGTGCCTGTGGTCGCGCGATGGCCAAAAGCTGCGCTGGCTGCTCGGTCACGAGGACTGGGTGATCGGCGCCGCGTTCAGCCCGGACAGCGCCCGGCTGGTCACGGCGTCCATCGACGGCAGCGCCCGAATGTGGGGTCAGGACAGCGCCTTTTACGCCCTGCTGGCGCGCGGCGATGCGGCGCTCACCGGGTGCTGCTTTTCCCCGGCCGGCGAGCTGGTGCTCACCACGTCATCGGATGGCACAGCAGTGCTGTGGGCCCTGGATGGCAGCATGCGCGCAGCCATGCACGGGCACAGCGATGCCATCTCCAGCGGCGTCTTCAGCCCCGACAGCCAGCTGGTGCTGACCACCTCGTGGGACGGCAGCGCCTGCCTGTGGTCGCTCGCTGGCGATGAGCTGCTGCGACTGAGCGGCCACACCAGCGCGCTCATCGGCGGGTGCTTCAGCCCGGATGGCAGCCGCATCCTGACCTTCTCGCGCGATCAGACAGCGCGCATCTGGTCCCGAAGTGGCCAGTGTCTGGCCGTGCTGCGCGGCCATCGCGACTGGGTGCTGGGCGGGTGCTTCAGCAGCGCCAACGGCCAGGTGCTGACCGTGTCGCGCGACGGCACCGCGCGCCTGTGGCGAAGCGATGGCGGGCACGTGATGGCGCTGCGCGGCCACCGCGACTGGGTGACCGCCGGCTGCTTCAGTCGCGACGATGAGTGGGTGGTGACGGCATCTGCGGACCACACGGCGCGGCTCTGGCCCGCGACCGCCGCCGGGCTCGGCGAGGCCGTGGAGCGGCACGCGGTGCGAGAGCTGTCTGCGCGCGAGCGCGAAGCCTATCTGGATTTTGAACCCGACTAGCGCGTCGCTCTGTGCGGCCGACGGGGCGAACGAGGAGAATAGACCATGGAAAATGACAGGGAGCTTCTGAATTTCAATGGGATTTTGGGTGAGACGGGCGGACCCAGCCTGCCTCCAATCAGCCCCGCGGAGCTTGTGCGCACGATCCTGCGCCAGGCCGATCCGCCCAACCTTGCCGATCTGCGGGCGCGGCGCAGGCAGGATGCCCAGAGCGACGCGGCCATGGCCAGGCTTCAGCAGCTGCTCGATGAGACCGAGCGCAAGCTGCGCGAAGCCCCCATCCAGCCCAGCGATGCGGCGACCGCGCTCGCCTTGACCCAGAGCCTGCGCCAGCTTGAGCAGGAGCTTCGCCAGCGCCAGCACCTGGGCGTTCGCGAGGGCATCGATGCAGCGGATCTGCGCCAGGCCGGCTGGGGCGTGATCTTCGCGGAGGATGCCGACCCGCTGGTGATGGCGGCGCTGGAGCCGCTCTTGGCGCTGCGCCGGGAGCAGGCCGGAGCGCGCTTTCAGATCTATAGTGGCGCGCGCGGTTACCGCAGCGGTGGACGCGATACCAAGTCTAAATTTCTGGTGCGAAATGGTGCGACCGTGGCCGGTCCGGCAAGTCCCGATGCGGTTCCGTACTATCTGCTGATCGTGGGCGGTCCCGACAAGATTCCGTTCGAGTTTCAATATCAGCTGGATGTGCAGTACGCCGTGGGACGCCTGTGCTTCGATACGGTGCAGGAGTACGCCAGCTACGCGAGGTCGGTGGTCGCGGCCGAGCAGCAGCCCCCAGCGCGACCGCAGCGGCTGACGTTTTTCGGTGTCCGGAATCCCGATGATCGCGCGACAGAGATCAGCAGCAGGCAGCTGGTGACGCCGCTGTTTGAGAGCATGCGGCAGGGCAACCCGGGCTGGGAGGTCACGCGCGTTCCCCCCGCAGAAGCGGGCAAGGATCGGCTGCGGCAGCTGCTGGGATCAGAGGCGCCGGCGCTGCTTTTTACCGCGAGTCACGGGATGGTGTTCAAGGTCGGCAATCGCGATCAGCCGGGCCATCAGGGTGCGCTGCTGTGTCAGGACTGGCCGGGCCCCAGCCGCATGGGGCCGATTCCGCGGCAGTCCTATTTCTCTGGCGAGGATATCGATGACAGCGCCTGCATTCACGGCATGATGCTGTTTCTGTTCGCCTGCTACAGCGTCGGAACCTCGGAGCTCGACAGCTTTGCGCGAACCGCCGCGCCGGTGCAGCTGGCCGCGGCGCCCTTTGTGTCGGCGCTGCCGCGGCGGCTGCTCAGCCATCCGGCGGGCGGCGCCTTGGCCGTGATCGGACACGTCGATCGCGCGTGGAGCTATTCCTTTGCCTGGTCGGAGACAGCGCAGCGCGTGCACACCGCAGCGATCGAGAGCACGCTGCAGCGCCTGATGCAGGGCCAGCGGATCGGCTATGCCATGGAGTACCTGAACCAGCGCTACGCCGAACTGGCGACCGTGCTCAGCGATGAGCTGGGTGCGGTGCGAAACCTGCGTCAGCCCGACGAGCGGGCCCTGGCCGAGATCTGGATCGCGACGCACGATGCCCGCGGCTACTGCGTGCTCGGGGATCCGGCCGTGCGGCTTGCGCCCGTGAACGCTGCGCCCACGCCGGAGGTAGGACCATGCGCATCTTGATCGCAGATGACGATCCCGTCTCGCAGATGATCTTGACGATCCATCTGTCCAGGCTTGGGCACAAGATTGTTGCCGTCAGCGACGGTGCATCCGCGCTCGACTGCCTGCGCAAGGAGCCTCTGGACATCGCCATCATCGACTGGATGATGCCCGAGCTCAGCGGCCTGGATGTCTGTCGAATCCTGCGCAAGGGAGGCGAGGATCGCTATACCTACATCATCCTGCTTACGGGCAAGGACAGCAGCAACGACATCGTGGCCGGGCTCGATGCCGGCGCAGATGACTATCTGACCAAGCCGGTGCATGTGCCCGAGCTGGAGGCGCGCCTGCGCTCGGGTCAGCGCATCATCGCGCTGCAAGAAAACCTGATCTCGGCGCGCGAGGGTCTGCGCGCGCTGGCGACCCGAGATGGGCTCACGGGTCTGCCCAACCGCAGCGCGCTGTTCGATCTGGTGCAGCGCCAGCTGCGTCTGGCGCATCGGGAGCGCGAGGGCTTTGCGGTGCTGCTGTCCGATGTCGATCACTTCAAGGTCGTAAACGACACCCACGGCCACCCGGCCGGCGACGAGGTGCTGCGCAAGGTTGCAGGCCGTCTCAGCGCTTCGCTGCGGGCCTCCGATTCGGTCGGACGATACGGCGGCGAAGAGTTCCTGATTGCGCTGCCGCAGGCGACCGCTGCCCAGGCGGTCGAGATCGCAGAGCGGGTGCGCAAGCGCGTCTGCGACACCCCGATCCAGCTCCCCACAGGCGACATCCGCGTCAGTGTGAGCATCGGCATCGCCCTCAGCCATCCGACCCGGGTGCGAGAGTTCGACGAGCTGGTCTCCCTGGCCGATGAGAGCCTGTTGCGGGCCAAGCGACAGGGCCGCAATCGGGTGGTTCTGCACGATGACTAGCCAGTGAGCAGCGACTCTCCGATCTGACGCAGCGCGAACGAGATGGCGCTCTAGCGAGCAAGATATTGCTCGGCTTGCTATCTCAAATTATGTGTCCGTCGAGAAGCTGCGCTTTGCTGACTGCTGGGGAACCACTGAGGAAGCCATCGCAGCCGGCGGCAGAGGGAAAAAGACGATCAGCTGCGTCGAAGTGTCCTGTCTGGCGGCTGGTGACGCGAACGTGAACGAGTTCCGAGCTCGCACGTCTGGTGTGCGAGCGAGTATGATGATCTTCCATGGTAGAGCAACCAGCCATCGACGCGGCGCTGGGCGAGTGGCGGGCGGCGCTCGGGCCAGAGTGGGTGTGCTCGGAGCCCGCGGCACTCTCAAGGCTCGGTCGCGACACCCGGCCCGGTCAGAGCGCGGTCGCGGCGCTGCTTCTGCCCGGAGATCTCGCGCAGGTGCGCAGCGCCATGCAGATCGCCGGCCGCTTCGGCGTGCCCTTGCATCCGATCAGCCGCGGTCGCAACTGGGGCTATGGCGGCGCACAGGCGCCTCGCCAGGGTGCGGTCGTGCTCAGCCTGGAGCGCATGGATCGGATCCGCCGCTTTGATCCTGAGCTCGCGTGGATCGAGCTTGAGCCAGGCGTCAGCTTTCAGGCGCTCGCGGACTTTCTGGCCGCGCAGCCGCGCTGCTTCTGGCCGCCGTGGACCGGAGGACCGGCCGAGGGCAGCGTGGTCGGCCATGCGCTCGCGCGCGGTCTCGGCTCCGGCTGGGTGCAGGATGTCGCGGCGACGGTGACCGGGCTGGAGCTCTTGCTCGCCGATGGTCGAAGCGTGCGCACGGGCAGCCTGGGCGAGCTTCAGGGCCTGCGCCCGCGCGGTCTGGGGCCCGACGCCACCCAGCTGTTTTTTCAGTCCTCGCTGGCGATCGTCGCGGCGATGACGCTGCAGCTGTGCCCGATGCCGGCGCGGGTGCTGCCGCTGCAGTTTCGGATGTGCGACGATCGCCAGCTCGCCGGCGTCATCGAGCGCCTGCGCCCGGCGCTGCAGAGTCGGCTGTGGCCAATCGAGCTACAGCTCTTCGACGATGTATATCAGCTCGCGCTCGGCGGTCCGGCTGCGGCCAGGGGGCTTGCAGAGGCGCCGCTCGCAGCGGAAACGCGCGCGCGGCTGCGGCAGCGCTGGGGCGGTGCGCGCTGGGCCGCACGCGGGGCGCTGTTTGGCGAAGATGACGAACAGCTGGGCGAGCTCCGCCGCCGGCTTGCGACCCTGCTCGACGGCGGCGTCGAGCGCCTGCGCTTTCACGCGATTGAGGACGGCCGCTCGTACCTCCAGGGTCGAGACGACGGACTGGCGCTCGCGTGGTGGCGCAATCCGCGCGAGCGCGCGCCGGGGCAGACGCCGCTGGAGGCTGGGTGCGGCCTGAGCTGGCTGGCAGTCGCGGTGCCGCAGCGCGCGGAGGCGCTGCTCGCAGCGCTGGCGCTCATCGAGGCGAGGCTGCACGCCGCAGGCTTTGACAGGGCGATCTCGCTGCGCCTGCTCGATGGCCGCTCGGTCGTGCTGCTGGTCCCGGTGCTCTTCGATGCCGGCGATCCGGAGCAGGCCGCCTGCGCTCACGCCTGCCAGAGCGAGCTCTTCGCCGCGCTTGCGACTGCCGGCTTTCATCCGGTGCGGCTGGGCATTGGCGATGCGGCACCGGAGGGGGTGCGGGATCCAGGCCTGGACGAGCTGTTTGCGCAGGCGCTCGATCCCGCGGGCCTGCTGTGTCGCGGGCTCTATACCACCTGCTGAAGTCGGGCGAGCAGCTCGGCAGCCACCGCCTCGCGCGTGCGCTCGCCGGTAAACAGCGGCTCGACGGAGCGCAGGCGCCAGCCCGGCTCGCAGTCGCGCACCAGCTTGGGCAGCTCGAACTCGGCTGCGCTCGCGGCGAGCCGCTTGGCCAGGCACTCGGCCGCGCGCTCCGGATCGGGCCAGGGCTGGAGCCAGATCGCCAGCTGGCAGCGAGATAGTGCCGCGTCGAGCGCTGCCCGGTGCTCGGGATCTTGAAAGCGGGTGTGGCCGGCGCCGAGATCAATGATCACCGGACCCGCGTGCGCCAGGCTGCGCAGCGCAGCATGCAGGCGCATGCGCTCCCAGAGGCTCCACCAGCCCGCCTCACCCTGACTGCGCTCAACGCTCGCGCGCAGCTGATGCAGATAGTGTCGCCCGTTGCCCGGGGCGACTGCCGCATCAGCCTGCTCCTGCGACAGCTCACGCTCGGCACGGCGCACCTCGGGCAGCTCGCGGTAGTGCTGCCAGCAGTGCTCGTCCGCGCGGTGCCACACCCAGCCGAGCTGCCGGGCAAGCAGGTATCCCACACTGCTCTTTCCCGCCGCGCGGGGTCCGAGCAGGGCGATGCGAGGGCTCATTCGAGCCTCGTGCGCGCGCGCTGGAGCACCTGCTTGGCCCAGGAGATGAACGCGCCGACAAACTGATCGCCGGCGGCATCGGTCTCGATCGCCGCTTCGATCGTGCGCAGCCCGGGCTCCAGCCGCGTGAGGTTGCGAAAGAGGAACGAGCGCAGGATCCGGCGCTCGCGCTCGCAGTCCGGTTCGTCGCGCAGCGCATCGAGCAGCAGCAGCTCAAGCTCGGTCACGTGGATAAACGAGTACTCGGCGTGCAGCACCGCGGTCATGGGCCGCGGGCGCTCGACGACTGGGCTTGGGAACAGGCGGGTCGGATCGTTGCGGACGATCCGATCGGCATGCTCGATGAGCACCCCGATGCCGAACAGCTTCTGGTGCGCGGCCTCATGCACGAACGCCTGCGCCAGCCCGATCGGATGGTAGACAGTGGCGAAGATCATCCCGAATCGCCAGGTGTCAAAGTGGCTGGCCGAACCGCCGGAGCTGGTCCAGCGCTCGGCCGGAATCTCGGTATCAAAAATGGGATTGTAGGTGTCCACAATGCCGCGCACCAGCGCGTAGCCGCCGGGCCAGCGCCGGACGTAGGACTCGGCGATCGCGATGTTCGGGTGGTCGAGCGGCGCGTTCCGGTAGCGCGGGAGGTGGCACTGCTCGCGGACGTGGCGGATCGCGACGCACCCGTCGAACAGGGTCAGCTCGTCCGGCCGCGGCGGGCCGAGCGCGGTCTCGCCGGACCAGCGGCCCTTGCGGGCACTGGCCATGGCCCGAGCGAGCGCGGAACCGCGGCCCTGGGGATCCGGCAGCGCGAGCGCGGCCCAGTCGATCCGATCGATATCGAGCTCGTCCGCAGCGCTCACGACTGCTCTGCGCGCTCGAGCCCGCGCCGCCAGCCGATGCTGGCGATCAGGCGATGCCGCTTGGGTGGAAGATAGGGGAAGCGCTGACCCACCGCTGCATGCAGCGGCCAGCTCGCCCCGAGCCGGCGACGCAGCACGGGCGAGGCCGTGGCGTCGCTCTCCCAGCAGAGCTTGACCACCGGGGTGCGGAGCTCGATGGCGCCGTGCAGCGCGCTCCACTCCATGGGCCACTGGAGGATCTGGAGCAGCTCATCTGCGGCCGCCGCGTCGCGCTCGCGAGCGAAGCGCAGCTGCCGCTCAGCCAGCGCAAGGCTGGCGGGGCAGTGCGGGCTGCAAGGATCGTGGCTGAGCACGGCCAGACCGATGCGCGCGAGCATGCGGTTAAGCGCCGGCGGCGCGTCGAGCTCTTCGCCGGCATCGGCCAGGGTGACGAAGGCCCCGTCCCGCCAGCGCTGCTCGACATGGCGCTCGATGTAAGCGCGCGCGCAGCAGGCGGGCAGCTCAAGCCCGGCCAGCCAGGCCGCGACATCGCCGCTGTGCCAGGCTCGGGTGAGCCGCTCGGCGACCGCCGCAGTGGCGATCAGCGTCGGGTCTTCGAGCTGCGGCGCGAGCTCGCTCGGGCAGGGCAGCCGCAGCGTGTGGAGCCCATGCGCCCGCGCCCGCGCCCGCAGACCCGCCGCTTCGCCGGGCGCTGGATCGCAGAGCAGCGCTCCATCCTGCGCAGCGATCCGGACAAAGGTGTCCGCTTCGATTCGGTCCGCCAGGGCGGCGAAGCGCGGCGCCCAGTGCTCGCGCGCCTCGGCGCTGACCCACAGGTAGCGACAGAAGCGGGGCAGCCGGAAGTCAAGGCGCTCGATCATGGCGCCCCATCCCGCGGCAACTCGCGCAAAAGCCGCTTCAGGCTGGGGTTCTGTCCGCGCGCCCATGCGGCTGCGATTCGACGCTCCAGCTCGCTCCGCTGCGGATGCTGGGAGAGCGGCACGCGGCCCTGGTCGCAGAGCTCGCGCTCGAGCTTCTCGAAGCGCCTCAGGTAGACCTCGCAGTGCTCGCTGCGGTTGCGCCAGTCGTTGGCGATCGCGGTGCCCGGACACTGGCCCTTGCACGCAAGAAAGAATCGGCAGCCGCGGCAGCCGCCGTGCTCCTGCGGCGTGTGCAGCAAGATGAGCGAGCGCACATAGGCGGCCTCCTCGGCCTTGCCGAAGCTCACGCCCTCCTTGTTGGTGCGCCCGCAGTTGCTGAGCTCTCCGCGACCTTCAACGCTGCGCACCGCTGCGGTGGTGTAGGGATCGCAGGCCCGCCACACGCAGGGCGCCTGCTCGTCTTCGCCGAGCAGCATCAGGCGCATGTCTCCGAACAGGTCGAGCTTCATGCGCAGCTCGGGCTCAAGCGCGGCGAAGCAATCGAGCGCAGCCAGGTTGTCGGCAACGGACAGCGCATGGCGCTCGCGGATCGCTGGATCGTCGACTTCCAGCAGGTGCAGGCGCGTGCCGAGCAGGCCCAGCGAGTCGACCTCGCGAACCCACGCGAGCAGGCGCGGCAGCCGCGCGGGCGAGGCGTTGAGCTGATGCAGGGTCAGGATCAGGCTGGTCGGCACCCCGGCCGCGCAGAGCCGACGCAGCGCTGCGATCGAGGCCTCGGTCTGCGCCCGCGTGCGCGCCAGGCTGCCGGCCCAGCGCGCGTCGTTGAGCTCATCCGGTCCGTCAATCGACAGGCCCACGCGCACGCGGTAGCGCAGGAACGCATCGATGTGGGCCTGCTCGATCAGCGTGCCGTTGGTCTGGAGCCGGTTGTGGCCGAAGCGCTCAAGTCCGAAGGCCCACAGCTTCTCCAGATCGGGCAGCGGGATCAGCAGCGGCTCGCCGCCAAAGAGCGCAAAGGGCTGGCCTTCGCTCGCCAGCGTTGCGATCATCCGCTCGATGTCGTAGGGACGCGGTCGCTGCCCGAGATCGCGCTCGGGGTTCTGATAGCAGTACTGGCAGCCGAGGTTGCACTCGACTCCTAGGGGGCGGACCTCAACGCTCATGCGCTTAGTCGGGCTTGTGGGCCGACTCGTCCTCGTGATCCCGATGGCCGTGGCGATCGGAACGTGAGTCGGGGCGCCCGACGAGCGGGACCGTCAGCCAGATCGTGTGCGCGTCCTCCTGCACAACGACGATCTTGAGATCATCGGGCAGCTTGAGCTTGCTCAGGCCGGTCTTGGCCAGGCCCGTGGCGTCGGCGAGCAGCTTGTCGCGAAACTCCGCGTCGGTTGCCGCTCGGTAGGCCGTTGCAACCGCGAGACCGCGCAGTCCCGAGATGGCGGCGTCGCCCTTGGGCGGCTCGATGGAGCCGAGCAGCGCGTGGCCTTCATGGGGCACGATCTGATGGATCTTGCGCGGCCGGTCGAAGGCAACCTTGACGGCGATCTCGGCGGGAATGGGCTGACCAAGCGCGCGCTCCAGCGCCACCCTGGGAGCGAGGCGCAGCTCGCGCAGGTTGCCGCGCTCAGCGAACGCCTGATTGAGAATGCTCTGTTCGAGCGACCAACGATTTTGCGTATTTGCCATGTGCGAGCTCCTCAGTACCCGCTGAGGTCAATGTAGTCGATGTGAGGGAAGTCGATGTACGGGATCCAGCTCCCGCCAAATACATCGCCCATGAAGTTGGCGACCTCGCCGGCCGCGTATCCGGCCCCGCTCAGTGCCGCGTTGACAGCGCTGTCTGTGTAGCCGCCAACGTCCACGAGCCACTGACCGGCCTGATCGACGGTCCAGCCGAATCCGTCCTTGAGGATCTTCGCCGCCTCCTGCGCGCCGACCGAGAGCATCTTGACCGCGTCGCCGGCCGCGACCCCGAAGCTGTTTACCAGGCCCTTGGCGATGTCGACCGATGCCGCGCCCACGTTCTCGAAGAACTTGGCGGCATCCTTGGCCACGGCGGTGACATTGGTCTTGACCCAGTCGAACGCGACTTTTGCCGCCTGGATCAGGCTGCCGAGCAGGCCGTTCAGGATCAGATCCTTGGCGTACTGGTAGAAGGCTGTGGCCAGATCCTCGATGCTCTTGAAGGGCACGCTGATCGAGAAGGGCCCCGGCGAGTAGCTTATGCCCATGGCCGAGAACGAGAACGAGATCTTCTGCGTGAAGGCGCTGCTTGTGATCTCGGTCGTGATCGAGGTCCCGACCGACAAGCCGATGCTGTAGCCGGCAATGGTGACGCTCACGCTGATCGAGGGGCCGTAGACCAGGCGGTAGAGTCCCGACTCAAGCGTGACCGAGGTGTTCTGATAGACGCCCCAGGTGCCGGTGGTGAGGCTTGCGGTGAAGCCCTTGCTGCTGAGCTGGGCGCTGACCGAGTTCTTGAACAGACCGCCGAGCAGGCTGAACTGGCCATCGATGCGGCCGCCCACCTGGCTGGGATTGAACTGCACATCGATCGACGCGCCGCTGCTGCCGTCGACGCTGCTGATGCGCAGAAACTCGATCCCGCCGCCCTGAAGCACGATCGGATCGATGCTGCCTTTGAGCGAGCCGCCGCTGTTGAAGTCGACCTGGCCCAGCACGGACGCATTGAAGCCCCACAGGTGGAGCTTGCCGCCGATCTTGAAGCCGGGGTCGTAGCTCTTGCCTGCGATGGTTCCACCCTTGGGCGCCAGGTACAGCTGGAGATCCGTGATCGCGACATCGAGGATGCTGCCGAGGTTGAGCCAGCTGCCGGTCAGCGCATCGATCAGCTTGGGCAGGTTGATGCCCTCCTCGCTGTAGATATCGAGGATGACCTTCGACCAGTCGCTGGTGTCGACCAGGATGCCAACGCGGGCGCCGAGCAGGCCGTCTCCGATGTGGACCTCGCCGCGCACTCCGATCACCACGAACGGGAACACCGGCGTCGCGCCGATCTGCACGCCCAGGCCGACGATGGTCAGGCCGCGGAAGCCGAAGGGATCCTTCCAGGCGCCGTCGGCCGAGTCGAGCGCGCCCCACACTGCGATCGAGTTGCTGCCGCCGGTCGTGGCCTCGATGCCGCCGCGCAGGTTCAGAACTTCCCCCGCGAGGTTGAGGCGGAACTCGATGATGGCCCCGATCTTGGTGTCGGTCAGCTGCTTGCTCAGGGCCAGCGAGATCGACTGGAAGACGACGATCGGCGTGCCGAGCTCGGCCTGGAGCATCAGCGTGGCGCCGACGAAGTAGTTCTGGCCGGCGCCCGACTTGGCCCCGACCCCGAGCACCACATCGCGCGTGTCGAGGCCGAGCTGCGGGAACAGTGCGTGCAGCAGGTTGAAGGGCGGAATCGTGGACGCCTTGAGCGTCGCGAACACGTTGAAGCCGCCGACGTAGCCGCCGAGGTTGTCGTCCTCGCCGTCCTCGTTTGCCAGGATGATGATCGCGTTCTGGTAGAGCGCGAGATAGGGCATGACCACGGCTTCGATCGCCGGGCGGATCTCGCTGGGAATCCTGGCCAGCACTTCGGTCTGCATCACGGTGCTGATGCTGCGCGACTGCGGCAGGCCGAACTTGACCATCCAGCCGAGCGTGGACTGCGCGGTCTGGTAGAGCGCGAGCGCCAGCGGATCAACGGTGACCGTGAACGGCGCCGTGAGCGTGACCTTGCCCGAGTAGCTGACGGCCTTGGACAGCGGCTGCACCGAGACCGCGCCCTCGAACTGGATCGGCAGCGAGTAGGGCACGAACAGGACCTCGGCCTGGAGGCTGCCCAGGTTCTGCACCTGCGCCGGCAGATTGACCGGCTCGACCGTGCTCGCTGAGCCTGCCGAGGTGCCGAGGCTGCTCTGCCCGCTGGCGCCGGTGCCGACGACCGGCTCCACGACGATCGGCGCTGCGACTTCAGTCAGGGCGATGCCGGTGCGCCAGGTCGGGAGGCCGTTTACCATCACGCCGTGGTTGCCCGTGCCGGTGCGGTCGCGGACCTGCGAGCCTCCGGCGTCGGACAGCGGCCAGTAGCCAGCCAGGCCGGGCTCATTGCCCCACAGCCGCCGGTTCATGTTGGCCTGGATCTCGGCCTGCGTGCGCACGACCTTCCACAGCCGGACATCGGCGATGCTGCCCTGGAAGAAGTTGTCGACGCGACCGATCCACGCCACCGGGCAGCTGACCGGCTGCCGGACGGTGGGCTGGGTGAACACGAGCTGGCCGTCGACGTAGATGCGGTAGCTGCTGCCGTCGTAGGTGGCGGCGACGTGGTGCCAGCGGCCGGGGATGTCGCTGAGCACCGGCGGCGTGATGCCGCCCTGCTG
>Ga0075163_10001238_pt1 | contig 33980 bp, 36 predicted proteins | sample JI1023141ADNA_FD_71478 | JGI IMG/M metagenome (GOLD analysis project Ga0075163, IMG submission 71478) | Wastewater effluent complex algal communities from Wisconsin, to seasonally profile nutrient transformation and Carbon sequestration -... | ecosystem: Engineered > WWTP > Effluent > Algae...
TTACCTTTTTTTGCCTATTTATTAAAATTTGTAGTCAAAAACAACTATTTCAGAGATTTGTTATTTTAAGAGTACACTTGGAGTAAGGAATGATTTTCGATAATTTATATGCTCTATTTTCAAATGACATGGGTATCGACCTAGGTACTGCGAATACGCTTGTGCATGTCAAAGGTCAGGGCATTGTTCTGTCAGAGCCCAGCGTTGTTGCAGTTCAGGCGTCCACAGGTAAGGTTTTAGCTGTAGGCCAAGAGGCGAAGCGTATGCTTGGTAGAACTCCAGGTGATATTGTAGCTATTCGACCTATGAAAGACGGTGTTATCGCCGATTTCGAGACGGTCGAAAAAATGATTCGTTATTTTATAGCAAAAGTTCACAACCGCACAACCTTCGTTAAACCTAGAATCGTAATTGGTGTCCCTTCCGGGATTACTGAGGTAGAAAGACGCGCCGTTCGCGAGTCTGCTGAGCAAGCGGGAGCACGCGAGATTTTTCTAATTGAAGAAGCTCTTGCTGCTGCGATTGGAGCCAATGTTCCAATTCACGAACCTGCTGGAAATATGATTGTAGATATAGGTGGGGGAACTACTGAGATCGCTGTCATTTCTCTCGGCGGTATGGTAATCGCAGAATCTATCAGAACTGGCGGGGATGAGTTCGATGAAGCTATCATAAAACACCTACGTAACCAATACAACCTAGTAATTGGGGATAGAACTGCTGAAGATATTAAACTTACCATTGGAAATGCTTATATGGATAAGCGAACAGATACAATGGAAGTAAAAGGTAGAGATGCTATTTCTGGATTGCCTAGAACTCTCGAACTAGATAGCAATGAAATCAGAAAGGCATTAAAAGAGCCAACTGATCAAATCTTAGATGGTGTAAAGCGTGTTCTTGAAAAAACACCACCTGAATTATCTGCTGATATAGTAGAGCGTGGAATTATTTTAACAGGCGGCGGATGCCTTCTTCGTGGTTTGGAGTATTTTATTTCTAGAGAAACTGGTGTTCCTGTTTTCCGTGCAGAGAACCCTTTGACCTGCGTTGTATTAGGAACAGGTAAATATCTAGACGAATTAAAATACATCAAACGTGGAGTTAAATAAGATTGCTCCAATATGCTATGGGATAGACTTAGTCAGCTTCGGGAGTTTATTTCTGTAGTATTCTGCGTTTTATTTTCCATATCATCTCTTGTATGGAATGGCAATTTAGTTGTAAAAGGCGTTGCCAGCACGCAAAGAGTAAGTAATGCAGTCTCCTCTTCTATCGATTCATTTGGTAGTCTTTTTAAAAGTGCATATAACAAATTAGAATCCTATGAATCTGTTCGTAAAGAAAGAGATTCTTATGCAAAGCTCATAGAGGAATACAAGGTTTTGCCGCAGGATATAAATTCCCTGCGAGCAGAGAATGAAGTTCTTCGTAAAGAACTCGGGTTTACGCCTAAAGTTGATTATCCCTATATAAAAGCCGAAGTCCTTTCTATCAGGCTAAACTCAATTTACCGCACAATTATTATAAACAAAGGAAAAGATGCAGGGATACGTCCCTATATGCCTGTCATTGGACGTGCTATCGACGAAACAAATGGTCAAGTTATACAAGCGTTAGTCGGTAAAGTGATTGCTGTCACCGGTGGATCAAGTGTGGTTCAGCCAATTATAAATTCTAATTTTACAATGGGAGTTCAAATTCCTAAAACAAACTTTTGGGCGACTCTTTCTGGGAACTCCGGACGAGGAATGGAAGCTGTTTTAAATTATATCGACAATGGAATTATTATAGATCCAAAACTGATTACAGGAAAACAAATTGGTCCTACATTACCAACCAATGAAACAAGTTTTATTGAATCGTTTGGAAATTTAGGCAGAGCGGTATTTTCCTCTTCCAGTGGTGGCGTTTTTCCTGCTGCTATTCCTGTTGGAATTATAGTAGAAGAAGGACCTAGATCTGGCTCTTTTAAAACTGCTTATGTAAAGCCCTACATCCGATTTGAAGAATTACAGTTTGTAACAGTAATCAGAAAGACTCCTGACAAATGGGTAGAGGATTGGCCGGAAGAAAAAAGTATCTCTATTGAAAATCCATACTTTGGCGAGTTAAATTTTCCAGGAGAAATTTTGGAAAGCAAAGAAGTTGGAAATAAAGACAAAAAGCCATTACCCGCACCGGCTCCCGTCAATCCAATTACACCTACTCCCGCTCCTAAAAAGACAGAGGCTAAGACTGTTATACCTCCAAACGCTACTGCTCCAAAAGAAAAAAAGAAATTATCTACAGAAACCGATGATAGTGAAGAAATGCTGCGTAAATTGGAGGATCCAAACTAATGATTTTAGAACGCATTGTAATTGGTGTTGGGATTTTACTCGCGCATATTTTAAATGGAACTAACTTATTCGATATCGGAACAGCGATAAAACCTGATTTCATGATTTTATTTGTTATATTCTTTGCACTACGAAAAGGTGGAATGAGTGGTCTCTGGATTGGATTTATCGGTGGCTTACTTACTGATGCAGCACTCGGCGGTGAAGAGGGATTAGGCGGTAAGGTATATTATAAAATCGGGATTCATTCTTTAAGTTTTTCCATCGTTGGATATTTACTTGGAAAATTCGGAAGAATATCATACAACGAAAACTTTGTTTCGATTTCAATCTTTGCATTTTTATTGACGCTTGTTACTCGCGGAGTAACATATATGCTATTTAGTTTCTTTTTTCATCCCAATTTAAATTATTCTTTTATGGCGACTTCGATTTATAATGCAGCCATTGCCCCGTTGACTTTTTTTACACTTTCCTGGATTTATAAATTAGATCCTACTTCCGAGGGTATGCGATAGTGTCTAGAAATACTACTTCATCAACTGAGTTTAAATTAGAGCAAGGATTTAGATACCGTCTTTATTTCTTTACGGGGCTAATTATATTTACCCTCACTGCTTTTATTCTTCAGTTGTTTAATCTACAAATCATTAATGGGAGTGAAAATTCCCTAAAAGCAGAAAGATTTGTTAGACGAAGTGAATCCTTACCTGCAGCGCGCGGACAGGTATACGATAGAAATTTTATTAACCCGGAAATGTCTACTCAGCATATGCTCATCTCCAATTCGGCATCTCTTGATGTTGTAGTAAACTCGGGACTACTTAAAAATAATCCGCAGAAGATAAAAGAATTCATGCTGGCTTTTTATAAGACGCTTTCTATTCCGGAAGCTTACTACGCGGATGAAATTAAAGAACCAAAGTTTACAAAAAAAGTAAAATCTAAAATTCCAATTGTTCTTTTACAGGGAATTTCTTCCGAGCAACACGAAAGAATTTCTGTGTTTGATAATATATCTAAATATGTAATTTTAGTCCCTTCGCCAAAAAGAAATTATATCATGGGACCTGCACTCGCGCATGTATCCGGTTATGTTGGTCTTCCCAATCTAAAAGATTTAACGAATCGAGAAATCAAATCTTATCAGCTTGTTGGAAAAGGTGGATTGGAAATTCAATACGATTCTTACTTGCGCGGGACAGATGGATTTCGATATCAAAAGAGAAATTCAGAAGGAAATATTGAGGAAGAGAGAATCATTGAGCATGCAAAAATGGGAAACCATTTAGTTTTAACAATTGATAAAAAAATTCAGTTTGCTGCTTACAACGCATTGAAAAATTATCGTGGGACAGTGATTGCTCTTAAGCCTGCTACTGGCGAAATATTGGCATTAACCTCAAATCCTAGTTTTGATCCAAATTTACTTTCTGGAAAAAACAAACAATTAAAGTTACAGCATTTTAATAGAGTAAAAAACAATGGTGGATTTTTAAATATTGCTACTCAGTCTAAATTCCCCCCTGCCTCTACTTTTAAAACTCTTGTTGGACTTGCTGCACTCGAGAGCGAGCACAAAATAGACTTTAGCCCCGCCCAAACATTTCATTGCAATGGAAGTTTTATTTTGGAGTCATCCTTTGCGAGTGTTCCCGACCAGGAATTTAAATGCTGGGATAAAAAAGGACATGGAACAAATGATTTGATTCATGCTATCGAAAAGTCCTGCTCTGTGTATTTTTATAATCTAGGTCATAAACTTGGATCTGAGGCTATTTTGTATTATGCGAAGTTGTTTGGTTTGGATAAAAAAAGTAATATTGATTTACCAAGTGAGATAGAAGGATTTGTTCCGAGTAACGAATGGAAAAAAAGATCTTATGGAACAAAGTGGTTTGCCGGGGATACTATTAATTTGTCGATTGGTCAGGGATTTATTTCATCTACACCAATGGGAATGACATTGTTTTATATGGCTCTTTTGAATAACGGAAAAATCCACCAACCGTTTCTAGTTTCTGAAATTCGTAATCCAATTGATAATTCTATAGTTGTAAAAAACACAGGCAAAATGCTACGCGATATTCCGCTGAAGAGTTCTACACTAGAAGCTCTCAAGCAGGGACTTAGAGCAGTCGTCAAGACAGGAACTGCTTCTAGAGTATTAAATTTACCTGATTTGCCTGAGATTGCTGGAAAGACAGGAACAGCACAAACAAGAAGACGTGGTTTATCAAAATCAAATCACGCATGGTTTATCGGCTACGGCCCGTATAACGCTCCCGTAGAACAACAGGTGTTAGTCACCGTGTTTGTTGAGTATGGGGTTGGAGGTTCGGTAGGTGCAGCGCCTATCGCTAAGGAAGTTTTTAAAGCTGCGTTTCCACCTGGCTCGTTCAAAAGAACAGAACGAATCGATGGAAATAGAATGGATGATGAAATGCCAGTTGAGGAGATACTGCAATAATGTTCGAAAGAAGATTAGAAAAAATAGATTATTTCTTAATCATTTCAGTTGTAATCGTTGTGCTCTGCGGTATCGTTACTCTCTATTTTCAAGAAGCAAATATTTCAGATGGACCTGGTAAGTGGTATAAGCAATTATTCTACTTCATCATTGGTCTTATGACAATGTATTTTATGAGTAGAGTAAATTATCAATTGCTTGGCTCTTATGCGCTTCCAATTTATTTATTTTCCATTTTTCTTTTGATACTAACTTTAATTCCAGGGATAGGTTATCTTCCAAATGGAAGGGGAGCTCGCTCTTGGTTAAAGCTTGGACCTTTTAGTTTGCAGACGAGCGAATTCGCCAAGTTATCCACTGTGATACTTCTCGGGCAGTATTTAGTTTTAAAAGAAAGAGAAATTAGAAGCATCACTGTATTGATTATTCCTTTTATCATTGTGATTATCCCGATGGTTTTTATTATTGTGCAACCTGATTTTGGAACAGCAGTTTCTTTTATTCCAATCTTACTTGCGATGTTGTTTTTAGGTGGGGCGGATATAATGCATATTAGCTCACTTGTTCTGCTAGGAGGAATTTCTCTAAGTATACCTATGTATTTGGAATACACTCGTCTGACTTTGATGGCTCCTCTTGTTGAACTCTTAACTAGAACAGAAAAAACAGAAGTTTTATCTGTAGTAAATCAAATGGGCGGGAAAATTTGGCTCGTTCTGAATGGGGAAACCGTTCAAGCTAAAGAAGGGGCAACTCTTATTAACCCCAAGAATTTTAAAATACTTCAGGATGCTGCAGATCAGGTCATAGAAGAAAACACAAGTTTTCTATTTAAACTTTTTTCTAATGAAAATTTCATGATTATGTTTGGAGGAAGTTTAATTTTAATCAGCGCGATTTTAATTGGACTTCGAATTACGCGTGGCTCTGAGAGTCTTAGAAAGTATTATATCCCGCTCGGGGTTCTCGGTATTAGCTTCTTATTTGCTTTTGCTGTTACAAAGAAAATTCCTTTCCGCGAAAACCAGGTTATTCGTTTAACGGCGTTTATAAACCCTGATCAATTTAAGCAGGGAGCGGGTTACCAGTTAAGGGCTTCAAAACCTGCGATAGGCTCAGGGCGCTTTGTCGGGAAAGGTTTCGGGCATGGAGAGATGACGGAAGGAAGAGTTCCCCATGTTCCAGAAAGTAGCACTGACTTTATCTTTGCATCCTGGGCTGAGCAAACTGGTTTTATTGGATCTGTGTTATTATTATTTTTCCTATTGGCAATTCCACTACGGGGACTTCAAATTAGTTTTGAAAGTAAGGATAGGTTTGGTTCGCTGTTAGCCGCTGGTATTGTGGCGTTGATATTTTTTCATATGGCGATTAATATTGGAATTGTAATTGGACTTATGCCTATTACCGGTTTGCCGCTCTCGTTTATGAGTTATGGTGGCTCGCATCTTCTCATGTCGATGGTCGCTGTAGGGATTATTCTATCTGTGAAACTCAGGAAGCATGCAAACTAAAGCCGTATGCTAAATAGGTCAACTATCCACGAAGAAGTCAGAGAGTTTTTTGATACAAAAAACAAACTTGTTCAAGAGATAGAGAAATACGAAAAAAAAGTTTACTCTGAAAAAAAAGACCTAGCTAATATTCGAAAAATCCAGGAAAGTCTCTGGTCGTTAGTTGATAAAAGTAAATCCGAATATTTTAAAATACGACTGCTCACTCTTGATAAACTCTTAAAGCGCAATGAGGAAAAGCGGGGATACCGTAAGATAGAATTTGATCGCATTTTTAAAATTCTTTCTAAGATTAAAGAAGACGATGCAGTAGAGTTTTTAAATGAAGGTATTCGAAATAGAATCGAGAAAATATCGGAAAAGCTATTTCGCGGAACGCATCAAATGGAATTGGAAAGTGAGGATAATTTCTATTTACTCACCTACAAATCACTCAGCTTTATAGTTCGAAGTTACGAAAAGAAAATTTTACAAGATGTAGATGCAACCAAGTCCTATGTGAGAATTAAAAATAAACGTTATCCGCTATTTCCTGCCTATACTGGATTAAAGACCGGCGATGATTTTGAACTTGATTATTGTAATGTTTTAATTTTAAAAGTAAGAACCGAATACAAATGCCTCCGGTTTGATCATATCGAAACAATCACAGACTTGAGTTACGATTATTTACATGCCAAGATGATTCCCCTCGAAGAGCCAATCCAGGAAATCAAACATTATATAAAGCTAAGAGGCAAACGCGTATACTACTTAGATGTTTGATTACTTCTCATACATAGTCTTCATTTCGTAGAGAATCTTATCTGGTTTAATGTCTTTATCAATTTCTAAAAATTCTAAAGTGGAAACAAAACCGGTTGCATTGTCTGTCATCTCTAATTTATTTAAACTGGAAATTTCGGAAGAGGAATTGTTTTCTCTTAGTTTTACTTTTCCGTATTTGAATTTTAAAGTTTTAATTAAAAGTCCTTCTTTAGTGGTAAAATCAATTTTAATTGGAGAGTAACTTGCATTATCTGCTTTTAGTTCGAGATATTTGTAAGAAGGAGAAGAAAGAGGAATCATTTTTAAAATGCTGGAATTAGATGTTTCAGAGAATTCTCGATTTACTTCTGCTGCGCTATAGTTTGCCTCGTAAGAAAGATAACTCAAATCCAAATAAGAGAAGGAAGTATTTAAAACGCGCTCTAGTTTTTCTAATTGCTCTATTCCATAAAATTTTCCTGATAATACATTGTAATAGATTAGCTTTTGACCACGCTTAATAGAAAGAAGTTTTGCGACCGGCTTACGGTGAGTAATCTCAAATGTATATAATACATCATCTGCTTCTTTAAATATATTTACTTTCCAGAAATGAGTTTCATGGTTCCCCTTTTTGATTGAAAGCCTTGCACGGGTAAGACCATCACGGAGTGCAAGTGTCCTGTCGAGTCGCTCAATGATTTCTTGACCCGCTAGTTTTTCATCGGCGAAGAGGGAAAAATTTATAATTGCGAAAAGTATTATTAGAAGTTTCATCTTACATAGTATCGGAAAGATGAAATACTATATAAAGTAATGGGAATGATTACAGAAGATTTATATCCTTAGCTTTCTTGAGAAGTTGAATTTGGTTGTTTACTTCCAATTTTTTATAAATGTTTCGAATATGAACTCTAATGGTAAGAATAGAGATATCGAAAGTTTTAGAAATTTTTTTTAAAGGATAACCGTTAGATAGTTCTTTTAGAATTTGCATTTCTCTTTTGGATAAAAGTTCTTCTGCATCGATTGAAGATGATTCGGTTTCTTTAAAGGATTGAATGATTCGGAGTGCTATAATAGGAGTGATTGATGCACCTCCGGTAAGAAGAATATCAATCGTTGAATCGAGGGAATCAATTTCATTCTTGAACAAATACCCATTAGCCCCAAATTTTAAAGCTTCAAAAATTCTTTCTTCAGCATCAAACCCCGATAAAATTAATTTTGGAATTTTAAGACTTCGAATTTGCACTTGACCTAAAAAAGAAATTCCATCCATTCCAGAGAGTTTGTAATCGATGATTAAAAAATTAACTTTCTTAAGTTGCGTTGAGCGTAACGCTTCTTCAGCAGAATTAAATTCTAATATTTCTTTAACATCTTTTCTAACTTTTAATAGATTAACTATTGTTGCTAAAAATTTATTATCATCTTCTACAATTCCAAAAACTAGATTTGCCTCTTCCATAAAAACAATAAGCAGAGAATATATTTTTAGTTCAAGTGAAAATATACCTAAAATTGGGTATTTTTCTATGAAAAATTATAGATATACCTAATGTTGGGTATTTATTGTTAGCCGCAAGAAGTAAATATACCCAATATTAGGTATATTTTGTTTATAAAAAAATTAAGAAAATACCTAATATTGGATATTTACATTTAGCGAATAATATGCGATAGTTGGTAAAGTAAGGCTGTTAAATTGAATATAGATTTTTTATTTTAAGGAGACAAAGTTTGAAAATATATTTTTATTTTTTACTGATATTTTTATTTTTTTTACAAAATGGTATTTTTTCATTTGAAAAGAACAAATCATTGCCGACACTTTCCCTTCGAGATAGTGAACAAAAGTTTGTTAACGTAAATGATATAATTTCAAAGCCAACCATTTTTATGGCTTTCAATCTAGCATGTGTTTATTGTGACTCTGAAATAAAAGAATTAATGAAGATTAAAGAAAAATACAAAGATAAACTGGAAATTATTCTAATAAATGCAGATTCATTAGATCGAAAAGAAGAAGTATTGGAAAAAGTTGCAAAGCTTAATTGTGATTTTCTTTTACTCTTTGATAAAAATCAAGATTACACAGAGGGTTTATCTTTTCCATACACAGTAATTGTAAATAGTCAAGGCACTATTCTGGAAATAACTACTGGCTATAATGAAACTACAAAAAAAATAATTTATAAAGTAATAGAAAAGAAGGGATTTTTATGAAGAAAATATTTATGTTATTATTTTTATTGCTTAATATTTCTTCATTTATTTTTGCAGATGAAGGAAAACAGTTTTTATACATTAGTAGGTTTGAAATTGGACCAAGAGGCGGAATTAAACAGATTGAAGTTGAGCAGATTCGTTCCGAGATTTTGGAAAAAATGGGAAAGCAATCCAAATACCAATTGGTTGGTCCAGAAGCTGAGGACGCTATAAGAAAAGAACAATTCAAGATTGAGACAGAGGGTGGTTCTGGCATGATGTGTCGTGCAGAAGAATGTAGAAGGAGATTATTACGAGTAGCCTCTGCAGATGCTTTGATTGAAGGAACTGTTGAAATGCTAGACAGAGAAATTGCACAAGTCAGACTTGAAATGCATAGTCGAACCGTTTCAGAAAAGGATGGTGGTAAGAAAGAGCAATCTGTTAGAGTCATAATTCAAAAATATAAAGTTCAATCTGACTCCAAAGATAAACTAAGAATGCAGTCATTCATTTCAGAACTTCTCGCTAAGAAAATTTCTGGTCAATCAGTTACTGAGGAAGAAGAAGAAATGGCTAGCGGACTCAAGCCACTCGGTGGCTCTGTTAGTTGGAGTGGAGCATGGCGATCGACTCTTATACCTGGCTGGGGACAACTTCATAAAAATCAGCCTATACGAGCTGGGATATACTTTACATTATTCGCAGGTGCTGTTGGTGCCTTCGCAGTTTCCAATGGAGATATATCCTCTTCAAAATCAGATTATAATAGAAGCGTAATTTTACCCTTATTTATTCCCTATTCGGCAACAGATACTTCGACAAGATTGTATGCTGCTTATTTTCTTCAAAACTCTTCTCGTCCATCGTATGAAAATGCAGTAAGTACAACCAATGGAATTGCTGCCGCCGTTGCAGCAGTCTATGTGTGGAATATTTTTGATGCTCTCGTCTTTAGTGGATCTTCTTCTGAAAAGAAAGTTGGATTATTCAACAATGAAGATCAAAAGTTTTCATTCGGTTTTTCTACTTATAGAAACAATATCCCAGCTTACTCCGTTTCACAGAAAAATATTGATTATTCCTTTCATTTAACTTGGAGGTTTTAAAATGAAACAATTCTTTTTAGTTATTAGTACATTTATTTTTTTACTCGGATGTCAAAAAGCAAGTTTAAGCCCATTAGACTTAAAGAAAAATCCGATTTCTGGATTGCAAATATATCGTCCAACTCTTAATACCGGTGCAGTAGCTACTTTAGCTACGGAAGGTTGGACCGTAACTACGTTAGCAGGTGGTCTATCAGGCGATGCAGATGGAATAGGTAGTGCTGCCAAAATAAAACCAAACCGTCCTTCTGCATTTATTCTAGGAAATAATTATTACTTTTCCGATTTTTCTAATTCAAAAATAAAGAAAATTGATTTAACGAATAATACCGTTAGCTTAGCTTTTAATACGTCAACTTTGAATCCATCTGGTTTATTATATTATAATAATAAAGTATACTATATTGCAGGAAGTTCATTTGTTATCACTGATTTAAATGGATCAAATCAAACTTCATCTTCAGTGTATTTTTCCTCCAATACTGCTAGTATGGGTATAGTTCCATTGAAAGAAAATGCAACTTACAATATTATAACTTCACCCATTGAAGCTGCGACTAATTGTGGAGTTTATTACAGTCAGTTAGGAAACTCAGGCCTTTTTAGTGTGACATCGATAGTTGATGCAAATTGTTCGAGTCCCTCTGATGGAAGTTTTACAACTCCACTGGCATTACCGAAAACAGGAAATGTCGTGGCAATAATTCCAAGTAATTATACTACGAAACCTAAATATATTTATGTTTGCGGATTGAATATGGTAATGCGCTTTGAGGCTAGCGTTTATGGTAGTGGAACTATTATTGCAGGAAATATAAATGCCACAACTACTGTAAATGGGAATGGAAAAAGTGCTGTCTTTGAAAGCATAGGAGGGTGTGTTTTAAGTGGTAAAGATTTGTATATCGCTCAATCTGGGTCCATTCGAAGACTAGATTTAACTACAAATGAAGTAACTACACTTGCTGGTACATTTGTGTCACAATCATCTTTGACTAGTGGTTCTGATGGAACAGGAAGTGGGGCAACACTGTGTAATGCATCTGCCTTAGCTGTATATAACAACAGTTTGATTTTTATCGATACTTGCAAGTCAGGTAGTAGTGTTGTTAGTGCAACAATAAGAAAAATCACACCGCCAACTGGTAGAACAGTATTTGCTTCCACTTTTAATGAAGAAGCTAGTTCTTTTACAAATTCGTATACCAATCAATCTTGTAACTGGGCTAGTAATATTTGTGCTGATTATTATACAGCAGCTCCTTCCAACGGAGCAACACTTCCAAGTACATGCCCGACAAATTTTACGATGACAAATACTGCTTGTACTTCTACAAACTTAGTTCTTACATGCACTTGTAGATTAGTTGCCACTAATGAAATTACTACTAAAGCGTATTATTATAGTCCAAGTTATAGTGTTGGAACGGCAACGACTGCTTGCAGCGTCACGAATACAAATTATTCAAATGCAGGAATAGGAATCACATGCAATTAAAAAATTATAAATTCATTATTCATTTAGTTATCATATCCTTTTTAATTCAATGTGCTACTACTAGTAACTCCTACACGGGAAAGAAAGGCTACATTGAAAGTGTTGGAGAAGGATCATCGGAATCAGATGCACTTGAAAGAGCAAAGGCTAATGCTATTAAAGCTAAGATCGGTGAACAAATTACAGGAAAAAACAAAGTAGTTAACGCTGAGTTGGATTCTTCCAGTGTAATGTCTTTTTTTCAAGGTTTTGTTTATGATGTAAAGGTATTGAAGAAAGAGGTTAACTCTGGAACGTATAAATTGTTTATTAGTTGTATGGTTGATGACCGTGATTTGAATCAATATATTGAAAATGTGCTGATTACAAAAAGCCGACCAAGAGTAATGATGCTCGTTCAAGAAAATAAATTAAAAGAAACTTTTACTCCAGATTCATCTAAACAAAGTTCAACAGAGGCAGCTATGATTTCTTATTTAAATAGCCTAGGTTTTGGTTTTGTTCAAAAATCAGATAATGTAATAAAGTTGTTAAAACAACAAAAAGGAAATTTAACATTGGCTATTCAAGGTAACACTACGATAGCTAAAGAGATTGGATCAGAATTAGGAGCAGAGTTAGTAGTTTTAGGTGATGTAAAAGCAGAAGGAAGAGAATCAACCGGAGGAAATTTAAAATCTATTCAGGCGATTGCAAGTTTGAAAATAGTTGATGTTGGCACTGGTTCGATTGTTGCTAGTCAAGAAACATATGGAGCAGATGCAAGCTCCAATGAAGGATTTGCGGCAAGTAATGCAATCAAATATGCTATTGAAGAAGCCTTAAATGGAACACCTAACCGAGTTGGAATGATTCGACAAATGTTAAAAAAATGGAATCCAGGAAACGGCAATGAATTTCAATTATCGATTCAAGTAAAAGAGTTTGAAATGTTAAATGATTTTATCTCTGCAATAGAAAAAGTAGATGATAGGATAATAAGCGTTAACTCTAAAGGATTTAAATCTGGAAATTCTTCCGTAGTAATTTTCTACAGAGGATCAGCTAATGAATTGCTAAATTCTATTATCAAGGATTCAGATATAAAAAAAAATTTTAAACCGAAAGTTACAAATCAAACATCTTCTCAAATCTTTCTAAAAATAGGCAATTAATTCAATTGAAATAAAGAAAAAAATTTTATTTGGCACTCGAGTTGAAAGAAGAAAAAGGAAACCTGATTGTGTTCGGGGTTAAGAAGAAATAGTGGGGACATTGCAACCACAATCTTGCGTAGAGACAATTCATGAATTGTCTTTACTCTAAGGTCATCGATGTGAATAAAGGTAAGTTGCGAAACAAGTGACTGTTTCAAAAAAGCTTGCCTTTTTTATGGATACGATTTATTCTAAACTTATGGTAAGCCTTAAAACACATGCAAATGTAAATTTTCAATCTGATTTAATCATTGATAGATTTTCTTCTTATCTTACAGAACATATAAAGGACTCTTTGGAAGAAGTTGTGCTCTTTGGGTCACGGGCAAGAGGAGATTATAGAGAAGACTCGGATTATGATTTCACAATACTAATCAATAGCAATAATAAAAACCAAATCAGAGATATAATATTAGATGCAGAAGTTTTAATCTTGGATGAATTTAATAAAATGGCTACAAGTTTGATTTACACATTGGAAGAATGGGAAATAAAAAAGAAATATCCGATTGGTAAACACATTCTTTTGGATGGAATTGTAATATGGAAGAAAGACGAGAAGTAATCTATGCTATGCTTAAAAAGTCGGAGGATAAATTAGAAAGTGCAAAAATCCTCTTTCACAATTTTGTCTATGATGATTGTGCATCTAGAGCTTACTACGCAGTTTATCACGCATTAACCGCAGTTTTATATTTGAAAGACTTAGAATTTTCTTCCCATTCACAAACAATGGGAGCATTCAATAGAGAGTTTGTTCATACCGCATTATTTCCAAAGCATTTTACAAAGAAGATAAAATCCCTATATGACTACCGAGAGTCAGGTGACTATGACGTAAATAGTAATATTACAAAAGAAATTGCAAGCGAATGTTTAAATACAGCCTCAGAAGTTATAGAAGCAATTCATAAATACTTACTGGAAACAAAATAATCTCTGTCGTTTGGTGCTGCTCAGTCTCCTCTCGAATCGAAAGAATGGTAGAATGGTGCTTTCGCCTTCTTTCTTTCACTTCTTCGAGGAAATAAATTTTAACAATAAAGGACGCCTTTATATTAAGCCACTCTACTCAAACCTCAAAATCCACTATTTCTAAATTTAGCGGAAGCGTAATAAATATTTGAAAAGAATTATCTTTATGGGTTACTTCCATTTTGCCTCTAAGGCTTGTGAGTCTTTGGTTTATGGTCTCGGTTCCTTTTCCTTTGACTTTTTTGTTATCAGTGTATTTGGAATTGGTTTGAATTTCTAATTCTAGAAAATCTTTTTCTGATTTTGTCCATTTCCAATAGGCTGAGCCGAAGCCATATTTTAAATCGTTATTGCAAATTTCCATACATAGAGAATATAAACTCCAATATCGAATTGGATCTTTAAAAATAGATTCGTTAGACTCAGATAAATTTTCTAAAATGATTATAACTTCTCTTTTATATACCGCATAACGTCTATATAGAATAAGTTGAAGTCCGTATAAGAAATCCTTTTCTAGAATTTTCTTATCCTGAACTGTATTGATTTGCATTCTTAGATTGTCTTCGATTTGATGAAGGGAATATTCCATTGATTCTAAATTTTCTCTTTCGGGGTATTTTGTTGGAGATAGGGATTTCATAAGCATCGATAAATCTACCACGGCTGAGCCTAGGTGATCGTGCAGATTATAGAAAATAGCCTCTCTTTCTTTTTGGATAGCTAGTTCCTTTTCTGTCTTGATTCTTCTTTTGGTTTGCTCTTCTAATTCTTTTAGGTAAGTGAAATTAGTATAACGAACCTTAAACCAGAACAGGTTAAAAAATCCAGAGAATAACCATACAGGGGCTAAATAAGTCATCACGGATATTAGCTTATGATCTGTAAATTCAGATTTATCGGAAATAGCGACTCGCAGATAATAGTAAGTAACCAGCGATAACCAATAGATAAAAAATTTCCCGGGCACTCCATTGAAATAAAAAGCATGAAATATCATCAGCAGTGGAAGGATTGCCCATGCTAGTGGATCATGGAATGGAGTATCTGTAGAAATCAATTGTGTTTCTATATCCATTGTGAAGAAAATCGCCATTACCCACCGACTACTATCGAAGGAAATCTTTGATAACTTACGATGAAATGCTATATAGAGCGCACAAACTAGAATTACAAAGAGGCGAATGTAAGCAGAAATTAGGTTTACATTTATAAAATCATAAATCGCAAAATAGGTATGTCCTGAAATTGCGATGATTGCTAAGTAGTTAAGCCCGATATACGATTGTTGAAAAATCTTTTCTGTAATTTCTCTTTCATACAGAAATAAAAATCTATAAGCACGCTGAATTCTTTGGGCTAAAGCTGTCATTGTGGTTTTTTGTATACGGGCTAATCAGGATTTGCTTATAGAACTTTTCCTGGATTCATAATTCCTTTTGGATCAAAAATCTTTTTAATCTCACGCATTAGAGTTATTTCTTCTGCTGAGCGAGAGAAGGAAAGAAAATCTTTCTTGAGAAGACCAATCCCATGCTCAGCGCTGATGGAGCCATTGTGTTTTTGAATCAATGTAAACATATCTGGATCCACTTTCTTGCAAGAAGTGAAGAATTCCTCGTTGGAAAGTTTCTCCGGTTTTAAAATATTCAAGTGTAGATTTCCATCTCCAATATGACCGAAGAGCGCAATTTCAAACCCAGGATATTTAGATGCAAGTAGAGATTCCATATCGGTAATAAAAGCTTCCATATTTCTAAGCGGGAGCGATATATCGTTCTTATGAACAGTGTGTAAAATAGAAAGACTTTCCGAAATTCCTTCCCTGTATTTCCAAAATGTTTGTTTTTGGTGGGAGTTTTGAGCAACGGTTCCGTCATCAATCAAACCTTTCTCGGTTACATTTTCTAGAAATGCATATAGTTTGTCGTTATCCGCTTCCTCAGCAATTTCAAATTCTAGTAGAACATAATAAGGACTCTTTGCTCCGAATGGATCACCCAGACCTAGATGGTGCTTTACCTTATCTGCACATAAATCAGAAAAGAATTCAAAGGCAAGTAGTGGTAAAACGGAATTATGCGTTTCTTTGAATACATTGAGAATTGATTGGTATTCAGGAACTGCAAGTAAAATTACGCTTGTGTCAATTGATTTTTTTGCAAGCTTTAAAGTAACTTCTGTGATGATACCGAGTGTGCCTTCTGAGCCAATAAATAAATGCTTTAAGTCATAGCCGGTGTTGTTCTTTAAAATATTCCCGTTAAATCTTAAAACTTCCCCTTTGCCTGTTACCACAGTCATTCCTAAAACCCAGTTTCGAATGAGTCCATAGTGAACGACTCTTACTCCTCCAGCGTTAGTCGCAATATTACCTGCGATATGAGAAGAGCCAGTAGCTGCAAAGTCAACTGGAAAAATAAATCCGCGCTCTTCTGCTTCTTTGTGAACATTTTGCGTAATCATTCCACCGCCTACAGTGAGAGAAGCAAAGAATGGATCGAAGTCAATCACAGTATCCATTTTTGAAAGTGAGATTACTAACTCTTTGTCTTTTGCGATTGCTCCACCGGCATATCCAGTTCTTCCGCCAGAAGGAACTACTTTGATATCATTCTCGTAAGCATATTTTACTAATGCAGCAACTTCTTCTGTTGTTCTCGGAAAAGTTAACAAATCATAATCAGGTTTATGAACTTTGGTTCTGTCTGCTCCATAAGAATCAAAAGTTCCAATATCCATTTGTCCATCTTCTCTTGCGAATACTTTCTCTTTGCCGAGAATGGAAATAATTTTGTCTTTGTGTTGTAGAGTTGAATTCATAGATGCTCCCAGTCGCTATTTAAATGTATTTTTGGTAAGAATGCAAATTGTTGAATTGCTTTTTTTGGATTCACTTCTACAAATTCTAGAAGTGGTCTTAAGTCAATTCTCTTTGGATTTTTAGTAATCCTTAAGAAATATAATGTTTGGTTTATTTTATGAATGACGGATAATAATACTTTGCCTATTAGAATTCTCACTACGAATCCGGAACGATTCTTTGCTTTTAAAATCACAGCCAATTCAGAAAAAGTAAATGGCTCTGGATGGGCTAGGTTAAAAATCCCTTTCTTTGGATTTTCGACTGCGCGGTCTAAAAATTCTACTACATCTAAAACATGTATGAATGATTTTTTTGAATGGGAGTCTTCTGGAAAGGGAAGGAGTTTACGACGAAGTAGCCGCTCAAGTTTAGAAACAAAACCTTTTGTATCTTTTCCGAAAACAGAAGCAATTCTAAAGATAGTATAATTTTCCAGTCCGGAATTTAGAACAAGGCTTTCAGCATCAATTTTAGATATCGCATAATCTGTATTACCCAGTAACTTATCAGTCTCTACTAATTTCTTGCCCGGCTGGTGTCCATAGACGGATACTGTGCTTGCCATGATAAAAGTAGGAATCTTTTTTTCTTTTGCAAAAATAATCAGTTTATTTGTTCCAAGAACATTCGCTCTCATATAGTCTTCTGTTCTATTCGCCGAGCCGGATACAATTCCCGCTAGATGTAATATGCAATCAATTCTATCTTGAATACTAAATCTGTTTTCGGATGCGAGATCAAACTCGTAGAATTTAAAATTTTTATGCAGGCGCACATATTCCGGAAAATTAGAAATGTTTTTCCCGACTGCAATCAACTTGTGTCTATGCAACATCCTGGAAATAAAACGGGAGCCAATCACTCCCGAACCGCCTGTAATTAAAATATTCATAATAGAAAGTTCTTGAACTTTTTAGAATCCTAAAATAGTATATACTACGTTATGCAAAAGGAAGGGTTTTTGAGATAGAATATTTTATAATATTAGATTATCCTAATATTATAAAAAGACTAGAAACCTGCGGTAGCAAGCCCACCGATAGGTGTTAAAACCCCAGTCCAGCGTGGGAAACGCTGGTGCGTCTGCATAAGGTATATTACTATGAAAAAAAAGAAGTATCTGAATGAAATCAAAAAAGAGAACTACGCGTTAGCTCTTACACTGATTGACCAGGAATTAGCAGAAAATCCAGATGATCCGGAGCTTTTGTATAATTTTGCGATTTGTTGCTCTAGAACTGGAAACCATAAAAAATGCGTTTCCATCTTGAAAACATTAGTCGAAAAAGTGGGTCGATTTATTGAGAGGGACAATGTCTTTCGTTTAATCATTTTCTCTCTGATTCAAATGCATGAATACAACGAAGCACTTGAAATGACTGATGACAGGTTGCGTGTAAATATTGGAGACTTAAAGCTCCTCTCTTTTCGTGCTCACATAATGGAAAAATTAAATCGTATCGATGAAGCCATTCAGATTCATAAAAATATTTTGAAATTAAGCCCGGGCTATATAAATAGCTTAAACTCTGCCGGCTATTTGATTGCGATGAAAAAAAATCCTACACAGGAAGAAATTGCAGAAGCAACGGACTTTTTAAAAGAAGCTGTAAAACAAAACCCGGATAATGCCGCTTATCTCGACTCCTTCGGAGTTCTACTCAATAAGCGTGGACAAAAGCAAGCAGCTATCAAAGCGTTTAACAAGGCAATAGCCGCTAATCCAGCGCATAGTGGAGTTATCTTAGATCATTTGCAATCTTTGCTGTAAAAAATTTACCATCGATCATCTTGCGAGTCAAACTTTGTAATGTAAGAGTTCATCTCTTCTAATACTTTATTATTTACAGAAATTGTTGCGATGACTGGATTTCCGATTTCCAATTTATTCCAGTAGAAAATGTTTTTACTTTTTTCTTTGAGCTTAATGTCTTTCCATGGAATTAGAATTTTTGGATGTTGAAAGCGAAACAAAATCATGACTTCCATTCCAATTCCTTCGGGATAGTAGGATAATGTCATTATGCCGTTATAATTAGACACTCCAAGTTGAATAGATTGAAACGATTTTACAAGGAATGGATTTCCTATACGACTTGGAAAATGATAGGCTTTGTGCAATTTACTCCATCCGCCAAGGCGAGAAACTAAAAATAACATGGTAAGCCAAATTACAATGAATAAAGCTCCACAAAGAATTATCATAAATAAAATAAAAAACGATTCTGAAGTTGATTCCATTGTTACATTGTTGTTATTTTTTATTTTGTGTAAATTTTTTTATTGCAGGTATGTTGAAAATTGAAAATGATTTGAATCCATGAAATCATTCAAAACTTTGTGGGAAAAGATAATAAATATAGGGATTACCCCTGACTTACACGAGAAAGATGCAAAGTATATTCGTTTAACTAATGCACTTGTGGTGATTGTGGCTGCCTGGCTTTTTTCTACAATTCCTTCTCTTATGCCACTTTACCCTTCTAGCCGATTTCTTATTCTAAACTCAATTCTCTTTCCGATTCTATGGCCTTTTAGTCTTTATTTGAATTACAAGCATTATTACATTGCAGCTAAACTTTATTTTTCTTATGCATCACTAATATGTATTAGCCTCAATGCTTTGCAGGTAGGAAGAGAAGCGGATAATCATCTTTTTCTATTACTACTTAGCATATTTGCATTTTATTCTTATCCTCCCAAGCAGATGAAGTATATAACGCTTGTTTCTCTCTCGTCTTTATTTTGTTTTATTGGGATAGAGGTTTATTTAACTTCACATCACCCAATACTAGACGCACCGCCTTCTTTTTTTCAAGTGGCAAGACTTATATCTTTAGTTGCTCTCTGCATTTTAGTATACGTATTAACCCTATACAATTACAAAACTCTGCATACCGCGCAGGACTTATTAGAAATCGAACATCAAAAATCAGAAACATTACTTCTAAATATTCTTCCACCTGTGATTGCAGATAGGCTTAAAGCAAGTAGCGCAGTCATTGCCGATAGAACAAATGAGGCTACTATTCTGTTTGCGGATGTGGTTGGTTTTACTGTGATGTCACAGAAAATGGAGCCGGAAAAATTAGTCGCACTTCTAAATGATTTATTCTCCGAATTTGATAATATCACAAAAGCCTACAACTTAGAAAAAATTAAAACGATAGGCGACGCTTATATGGTAGCTGGTGGAATTCCAGAAGCAAGAAAGGATCATTGTGAAGCAGTAGCGTTATGCGCTTTAGAAATGCAATCCATCATGCGCAAAGGAATTTCTCAAGACTTGCAAGATTTCAAAGTTAGAATTGGAATTCATACAGGTCCTGTTGTTGCAGGTGTAATCGGAAAAAGTAAATTCATTTATGATCTCTGGGGCGATAGTGTAAATACTGCTAGCCGCATGGAATCTCACGGTGTAGAAGATAAAATTCATGTATCAAAAGAAGTTTATCTAAAACTCAAAGACAAATTTGAATTCGAAGACAAGCGAGAAATCCAGGTTAAAGGCAAGGGGCTAATGGAGACTTACTTCTTGGTGCGGGAGAGGATTTAGATTTAAGAATTAATTTTCTATCTATACTGTAATGAATGCGATATTAAAATGATTTCAAGTTGACAGAAATTTTGAATGAATTTATAACAAAAGAAGGAGATTTATATGAGCGTTTATACATTGATAGTTTTTACGATTACGATTTCTTGTAGTATTTATTTAATCGTTATGGGACTTAGTGATTTAATTTCCAATAATATAAAAAAAGAATTACATAAATGAGTTATAGCCGTTTATTAGTAGTCCTGGGTTCTTTATGGGCTGGATTAGCAATTGCATTATTGACGACTTACTCTGAATGGAAAGAAGTTGCAGATATAATTCTTACGGTTACAGCGGTTGCTAGTTTTCTAATGTCTTTGTATGATTTTCTTTCAAGGAGAAGGTAACTTTTAATTTGTTTATAGGGACTAATATTGATTATTCTCTTTTACAACATCGCTAAATATCTTTCGAGTTTTATCGAAGAATTTTTAAACTTTTGAAAATATAATTATTGCTTCTAATAATTATATTTAGATACATTCAGTCCAAGTAAATCTTTATTTCTTGGTCACCTTCTGTCCACCTAAGTAAATCCATTGGTTTGTATCCATTTTCTCTCGCCAGTTTTGTGATCGAATCTATATTTATTCCTTTTAAGTTAATTTTTTGTAGAATATCTGGATCGATAAGAGAATGCAATTGCTCGACAGCATTTCGAGGCAGTGTAACAGCTATCGTTTGCTTTTTTTGTTTCCATACTTCAATTTTGAACGATGTTGAAAATTCTGGCTTTGTGTTTGAGAATGATTTTGTAAAATCGGCTAAATCCTGACTCAGTCTGATTCGGGTATTAAATACGTTAGGCTCTATCCAAATATTACCTGAACTCTTTTCGCACCATAAAAGAAGTCCTTGAAATGCTCTCATTATGGGAAAAAAATTAGCCGGGGCTGAAATCATGAATTGAAGTTTATCCGGACCTAGAATATCTGCACACCTTTCCTTTCTATTCCAAGTTCTTAATTCGTATCTTGACTTGGAAAGAAAAGGCTCTAGGATTACAGAAAGATAGCCCGGAAGTTTCTCTTTAATTTTCATTAAGGTCTGAGCATTGAAGCCAAGTTTTTCTAATAATAGAATGTCATCCCATTTTCTATCTATTTGGTTTTCGAAAAGACCCCACAGAGCAAGTTTTTCATTTTCAGTGAAACAATGGACTGATCCAAAATCGTAGACGATAAGCGATATACCTTTCTCTGTTTTAATAACTCCAAAATTTCCAGGATTTGGATCTGTATGAACAATAGATAAATTAAAAAAAGATTCAAAATAGAATTCACAAATTAAGTCAGCAAAGTCGGTTTTGTCTTTTATAGAACAGTGGCTTAGAAATGACAATGCTGGCTCCGAAGTTATCCATTCTTGACAAAGTAAACTTTCGTTGCTTATATCTAAGTTTGGTTTTGGAATTCGAATCTTTTCATTTTTTGCAAAATGATTATATAATCGGGACTGGTTCCTGGCTTCATTATTATAGTCCATCTCCATTGCCAGTTCCTTTGTGAGTGTGTTCTGGTAATCGCCTAACGCAAATCCTTCTTTTAACATTGAAAATAATTTGCCAGCCATACCAAACATTTTTGTGTCTTCTAGTAATTGTTTTTCTATACCCGGATATCGAATTTTTATAGCAATAGATGTTCCATCTTTTAGTTTCGCTTTGTGCACTTGACCAATGCTTGCTGGCAATGCCTTCTGCGAATGATCTAAGCTTAAAATATTTAAGAGGTCAGGGTTAATTTCTCGAATAAGTTCCTCTACTTCTTTACTTTTCATTGGCTCGATTTCGGCTACAGCTTCTTTCCATAGTTGCGAGTCCTCAGCTTCTGTGATCGCTTTCATTTGAGCAAATTTGGCAGGAATTCCTCTTAACTGAATGAGCTTAGTTGCTAAATTCTTTTTGAATGCTTCATTGCCAATGGCAATGCCTGTCGCCAAAAAACTGATTTTGCTTTTTCTAAACCATGAATCCATCGTAATACTTTTTCCTTTTTCGGGGATAACTTTAATTATCCACTATAATGAAACCAAAAAAGCATGGGAAAATTATTATCTTTTTCAACATTCTTTCCAAAATTAGAATATTCTCATATCTACTTTGCGACTTTCAATAAAATTCGTAAGCTTTTCTAATCTCTGAGATTGCATGGCTTCATTAAAAAGAAGTTTATGAATGCTCGCAAGTCGGAAATTTAAGTCATTAGAAATTAATTTTCTTAGTCTAAAGAGATAGTCTTTGGAAGTAAAAAGAATGTGGCTACAAATATTTAGTGAAATAAAAATAGCAATCAAGGCTCTTCGAATTCTTTCTAAAGCGTTAGCTTTGCAGAACAAAAAAGAATATGAGAAGAGTATTGATTGTTTTAAGGAAGGAATCGCTGTTGCAAAACAGGGCTCCGAGTTAACGAACTACCCACTTGCAATTTTATACTATCAGATTGGTTACACTTACAATAAAATAGATGAATATGAGAAGGCATATGAATGCCTTCGAAAAGCAGAGAGAATTTTTTTAGATGAGACGGGAGAATACACAACAGATTTGGCTGAAAATTATGCTGAGTTAGGATTAGCTAAATCGGGAGTTGATGATTATATTTCTGCTATAAAATATTACCAGCGGTCAATCATTATTTACCTCGAATTAGATTTAAAGAATAAACTTCCACTAGGTTGGCTTTACAGCAACTTAGGCTTATGCTATAGGAACAGGGGAAGATTGGATAAGTCAAATGAATACTTAAACAAAGCAATTGAAATTTATGAGCAGTATAAAAATGAAAAAAGCATTGTGTTAAGGCTAAAAGCAGATGTTTGTTTGAATAATTCTGATTATCCGCAAGCTCTCGAATACAGAAAAGAATTATTGCAACATCGATTGAAGAAGTATAAACCGGATAGCTCTCAGGTTAATCAATGTTATACTTATATCTGTGAAGTGTATATTAAAATGGGTGATGAAAAGAATGCCCTGGAGTATTTGGGAAAAATAAATCATTATAAAAAAGAAAATCAAAATGATGGATTGATTCAGGTTTATGCTGGACTGAGTAGAGCTTATAAAACAAAGGAAAATTATGAAAAGGCAATTGAATATATAAAAAAGTCAATTTTTTATGCAGAGGAAAATAAAGATTATTCGCAAATAGACCTTATTGAATTTCTTACCGAGCTTGGTTCTTTATACCAGAAAAATAACGATATCGAAAATGCAATTTTTACGTATAACAATGCTACAATTTTATTAGAGAAATTGCCGGAGAAAAACCGCTTTTTTAGTTTCGAGATATTTTATGAATTAGCATTTCTTTATGAAAAGAAAAAAGATAGAATTAAAGCGAATATCTTTTTTAAAAAGTTAATTCAAATCTATGATGAGAATCTCTGGCAGGATTTACCGCATATCGCTAACGCCTGTCGTATTTATGGAGAGGTCTGGTTAGAGCGAAAGAATTATAAAAATGGAATAGAGTATTTAGAAAAAGCACAAACTCTTCATTTAAAAACTGTTCCTCAAAATGAAATCAAAGTGATTGCAACTACCGTATCTAATTTTCTGAATCTAAGTAAAGCCTATCGTTCACAAAAAAATAAAAAGAGAGCGCTGGAAAATTTACTCTCTGGATTTTCAGCCTTTATAAATTATACAACTTATGAAGAGTCTGATTTAAATAAAGACTGGGAGGAATTTGAAAAAGATTATCTAGAAAAAAATAAAGAATTTAAGTCCTCTCGCGAAATGAATTATTATCTATATTATTATAAACAAATTAAAATGAATTTTATAGATATTTTTTTCCCCCATCTAAAATCAATTTCCCTTCCAAAACCAGATTATAAACAAGTTATTCGATTTTTTCAAAAATTATCGAAAGAAAAACCCAGACTTTCTAATTGGTTTGATAATAAAATTGAGAGGGTAAGAGAATTAGAAAGAAAGCTATAAACTTGTAATTATAAGTGGATAATTTATATTATCCGATTAAATTTTTCAATTTATCTTCAGGGATTTTCCATGGACGATTTTTGTTGAAATCCATGAATAAGCAATGAAATTCAGCATGACAAACAAGTTCACCATCAGACTTTCTATATAATTCTTGAATTAGAATTCCCCTTGCTTTTTCCATTTCTTGCATCCATGTTTTGATTAGAACAGTATCAGGATGATGAAGTTGTTTCTTGTAATCTAAAATAGATCTATACATAACCGGACCTATTTTATTTTTTCGCATTTCACTCAATGAGAACCCGTTCTCTTCAAGGGCGCGCATACGAGCTTCATCAAAGTAAAATTGATAAACTCCATTGTTTACGTGTCCATTAGAATCTAATTGGCTCCATAATACAGGAATTTCGCACTCACTAATTTTCTTTGTTGTATTGGTTTCTGGCATTGTGTTCATGGTGAACTCCTTTATAAACAGACAGACTTGTCTATAAAATTACATATAGAATAGACAAGTCTGTCTGTCTATTATTTTCTTGCAAAAAATAGACTTTTTTTTAAATTTGTCTTATATGAAAAAGAAAGGTTCTTCCCCGAAAGAAAGAATTCTAAATACATCAATTCGTCTCTTTTATAATCAGGGCTATAATGCAACCGGTATAAACCAGATAATTCTTGAATCGCAAGTTGCTAAGGCAAGTTTCTATGAAGCCTTTTCTTCTAAGGACGAATTAGGAAAAGCTGTGTTAAGGCGCTATCAGGCAGATATAATAAGATGGATGCGTGAAATTCTATCGAGAAGTGAAACACCTGATCGTTTCGTGAAAAATTTTATTAAGGCAGTTCTTAATCAGATTAAAGATGAAGTGGGGGTTTACAACGGTTGTCCGGTAGCTCTATTCTCTGCCCAATTTCCTTCTTCGAATCATCAATTCAGAAAAGAATTTATCGGCTCTACTGAACGATGGGAAAAGCTAATATCAAATCATTTAGAAAAATTTAAAAAAAATGGTCTCTTAAAAAAAAATACAGATACAGGATCGCTTACAAGAAAAATCCTCAATCTATATGAGGGTTCGTTAGTGATGTGGAGACTATCTTTAAATACTGTGTATATGAAGGAACTTTCGAATCAATTGATAGATGTTATGGAGACTGTTAAGGCATAGAAACTTTTTATGTAAGAAAAAACCTTTAAGCGGATTTTTTAAATTTTTGGTTCTAATAGATTTAATCGTTCTTTTTCGTCTAGTTTGCGTAGCTTTAGATTGTATTTTGCTCGGTCTCTACCGTTTGTAAGTAGTAAATATAATTTCCCTTTCTTAAATCGATATCCGACCATAGAAGAAAATTCTATAAATTTTCCATCTTTATACATTGCACCTTCTAGCAACTGGTTGGATACAGTTATTTAAAATAAGTATTAGAAAAAAGAATGACCTTGGTATTTTAATCAAATTTAACTCCCGCAGCATAGAGCGGCTAATAGGGTGTATTTATTTAATTCATTTTTTTCCATTTGCCGTGAGAGCAGTTACCGATGGTAGAAGGAAGTTCTAGTTTACAAATATCTTCCATCGTGTCTTCATTCAAGATATGGACATAACTAGTATCTTTTTTACTATCATAAGAAACTATAATTATCCATCCCATTAGCGGATTATTAGGATTAGGTATAAACGTTGGCTCATTGATATAAACCGCTTCCCCAAAATTTCGGACTTCCATTTTTCCCGATTTATTATTGCATTTTAGTAAATCATTTGGGAGATTCTCTTTTTTAATCGAAGTAGTTATATAATACAAATCATAGTCTTTTCCGAGGAGATGAGGCTTTACCAATGGCCATTCGCAGGAGTGGTTTAGATTCAGCAAAATGCTTTTATTGGAAACAGAATTATTTTTAAGATCTAATTCATACCTTACTACTTTTGAACTCACTTCATAATCAGGAAGTTTTCCTTTAACCGCATCGACTGTCCATCTTTGAAAGACATCAAAGTTATTAAATTCTATTAGGTCAATCATGAGGTTTCCGTTGTTTGCCTCAAAACCATTTACAAAGTGAAGAAAATAATTAGCCGGAACTTGGAATTGATTTACGAGTTTAAGATTCTCTTTATCTAAAACAAAAATATTGGAAAAACTTTTCTCATCGTATTCAATGCACTGCATCATTGGTTTTTTTTTAAAGATAAACGGTAGGGCTTTAAATTTTAATGGAAAAGTAAAAAACACAATGTATTTTCCAGCAAAAATAAAATCGTGCGTCATATAAGGCATTGCTTTTAGTTTGATCTTATTCTTAATCTGGAAATTGAAATCAGAATCAAATTTATAAAAAAGGATTGAATTTAATTCTGAATTATCAAACCCAAAATTGTAAATAGCCTTTGTTTCAGGATCAATTCTTAGATGAGCAGAAGAGGTTTCTTTCTCTGCTAAACTTTTATTTAGATCAGATAATCCTTTTGTTTCCAGGCTGTCTAGATCTAGTTCATGCGGTTTACCCATATCAAATAAAACTAAGAGTTTATCTTTGAGCGGAAAAACACTAGTATTCGCTCTATTGGCTGAATTAATTGGTCTTTTCAAACGATTTAAAAAACCAGGAGCCAATCTTCCCAGGGAAGGATAAAGAAATTTCCCACTCTTTTCTTCTTCTTGGAAAGCTTTTGTTTGTATGTATTTGTAAGAGCCTTCTGCTTCCCCATTTTCCAGGTGAATTCTAAGAATAGCTCCGTCTCCATCGAACCAGGTGATATGTTGTTCTCCAGCTCTTTTGGTCATGACCGAAGAGTTCTGAAAGAAAGTTCCCTTGATCTCTTTTGGTATTTGCCCTGAGACTGGTTTTAATTTGATACTGTTAAATTCTTTTTTAGTTTCGTTAAAAAGTTTATGCCATGACATAAAAAAACTATCAATGTAAAATTATGCACATTTAAGCAACATAAATTTTTATTCATTTAAAGAATGTTTCTGTCGTGTTTGTTCAAGTTAAAAAAATCTTGACTCTCCCCTTTCATTCTATTTTGGTTTAGCGAACACCTAGATTTAAAAGGTTCATAAGAAGGATTCAATGAATAAAAAATTTCTTTTAGTAATAATGATGTTGTTTATAAGCATCACTAATGTAAATTCAAACGATCAATTTACACCAGAGCAGGCAAATTGGAAAACATTTCAATCAAAGCCATTAGCCGCAGGAAACACAGGACATGACCCGGATAGCGTTAAATGGATAACGAAAGAACAATGGGAAGCAGCGAAGTGGGATGGAAAAACAATTTACGATCCAACAAAAATGACTAAGGCAGAATTTTTTGCTGCACTCTGCCCGAGTGCAGATCGAGTTCGTGGAATTCGAGAAGTATTTTATAAAACAAATCCTTTCAAAGATAATAAAAATCCAACAAAAGCGGAATTAGATGAATGGCATAGAGTCGCAATCAATCATATTCGTGCGTTAGTCGGATATACGAGTGCAGATAGACAAGTCCAGAAAGACCAATGTATGTTCAAACGCGCCCATTGGGGTGATGAAAGAAAATTCACAACTATGTGGGATGCAAAGTATCCGGGGACAAATGGATCTGCAGCAGGACCCTGTCAGGGTTCTAAAAATGCTCATTGTGGAGCAACCTTTATTCCAAGTGCAGAAGACCAGGCTCCTTATTTCGGAGAAACAAAATTAGTCTGCACAGCAACTGCTGGTTCAGAAGGAGTTTTTAGTGGACCTAAATCCAATATTCCCTGGTCTCTTAAATGGTCTCGAGCATTTTGTAACACATTAGCCGCTGAAGGATTTTGGGGTGGTCACACCGGTCCGTGGTTTCATCGAGAAAAATTCGGTTTTAGCTTTTGGGACAGTGATGCGAATAACAACAACAGTATGGCAGTCTTAAGAGCAAAATGGACTGGTAAGTTACAGCCTAGTCTTTATAAAAAGCCTTAAAATACTTTTAGAAACAATGGTTAATTATAAATTGTTAATGATTAATGTTGGCTTCAATGTTTCAAGAAATCTGTCATTAACCTTTTATCTTTAATAATTAACCATTTCAAAAAGCGGCTAATGATTAGTTAACCGGCTTGTTGGTTAAATTAGATTTTTTAATATAACCAACAATAGCCTTACTTTTTATTTTAATCCAGGAAAAGTTTTCAAGATTAATTTCCGGGATATCAATCTGCTCTCCTAAAACTTCTACTGTCTCAAAAAGATGATGGAGGATGTTGTTATTCATTGTGTAAAACTTATTTGGTAAATGTTTTATTTCGCTCCTTTGTTTGTAGTTCTCAGGCTCAGAGTCCGCCAATTAGATAGTATCCTCTGGAATTTTTTGGTTATTGAAAGACTTAAATGTTGAAATGCGCCTTGGCTTTCCATTATCATTGAAGAGACTTTATGAATTACGAGGGTGAATTTTTCAATATTTCTTCTGGAATTTTGCGATTCTTAAAATAAAATATTTTATCCTGTTCATTTATGGTTCTTAATACTCGACAGGGATTTCCTACTGCTACAACGTTGTCCGGCAAATCCTTAGTAACCACACTACCGGCTCCGATTACTACATTGTCCCCAATTTTTATTCCGGGCACTACAATGACTCCCGATCCTAGCCAACAGTTTTTGCCAATATGCACCGGCGCATTGTATTGATAGGCTTTTTCCCTGAGTTCAGGTAAAATCGGATGTCCTGCTGTTGCGATTACAACATTGGGTCCAAACTTGGTATAATCTCCTACATAAATATGAGTATCGTCCACAAGTGTTAAATTAAAATTTGCATAAACATTTTTTCCAAAATGAACATGACGTCCTCCCCAATTTGTTCGTAGGGGAGGTTCGATATAACAATCACTTCCAATTTCTGCAAACATTTCCGATAACATCTGCTCTCGTTTTTCTAATTCAGATGGTCTTGTCATATTAAATTCATATAACTTATCTAAACACTGCAATTGTTCTTTTAGGATTTCTTTGTCTCCCGGCAAATACAATTCCCCGGTATGCAATTTTTCTATCATATTTATTTACCCTGAATATTCAATTTTTTCGCTTCCTATTTATCTTGCAACAAATACCGAATAGCCGGTGAAGTGCTATTTATTTTCCAAAGAATTCCTTGAGAGAATTGCCAGCCATACTCAATCCGGGTTCTTCATATGGGAAATGCCCTGCACCTTCTAGAATAACCAATTTTTTTGGTGCTTTCAGTTTATCATAAAATGTTTTGCTAATTTTAAAAGGAGTCCATGGATCTAATCCGGGATGTATTAGAAGAATTTTGCATACATCAAATTTTTCTGGCTCTAATTCAGGATTGTAATTCATAAATGTTCTTAAAAATCGAAAGGAAACTTTTCCACCACCAGCGTAAGGATCATTTTCAAATTCAGAAGAAAATTTTGTATCATTTGTTATATACTGCATTTTACTCAGCCATTTGATTGGAACAAAAATAGGATCTGTTATCCAATGAAACCATTCATTCAAAGGAATTCCAATGCGAGAAAGAAATAGATTTGCAGCTACCGCATCTCTTGATTCCTTTTCTCTTACATCGGCGAGTGTAGTAACGATGAGTCCATCCAAATTTTTATTTTTGGCAGCAGCATGATAAGAAAGCATTCCACCAATACTCAAACCAAATAAATAAATTTTTTGATTAACCTTTCTTTCCTTTTCTATTAAATCACTTAGTAAATTTACCCAGAGATCATAGGTTATAGGATCATCGTTTGTTACAGTTAATCCATAACCCGGAAAATCAGGAGCGATGATTTCACAATTGCTATTTTGTAATACCAGTTTTGCCATTGGCATGAGTAATCTACCATTTCCACCGCCTCCATGAACTAAAATTACTTTACAACTTGCATCCTTTCTCGCATAAACATCCAAATGAATTTTATTTCCTCGCCAATCCCAATAAGTTTCAACCGGTATTGTTTTTTCGTCATACTTTAATTTTTCAGGCAAATACTTTTGATAATAATGCCAATGAAATGTCTGTAAATATGAGCCTCCCCTTTCCGCAGGAAAGGAATTACAGTAGGAAAAAAAAATCACAACTACAATTTGAATTAATATTCTGTTTATCATTTATAGTCCTCCGATGAAAATGGAAGATATTTCGAATTTTTCTTCAATGATAAAAAGAATTCGGGAAGCCTAAAAAATTTTACAGGTGTATAATGAAAGGTATGCCCTATTCTTTAGAAATAAAAATTTTAGAGTATATACAGAAAGAAAGTTATCGAACTCATGAAGTTCTAAGAGCCAGATATAAAAAAACAAATATTCCCTATATTAGAATCAACCAATACCTAACAGGAGCATTATTTCATTTGACCAGAGAACTTCTTCGGGAAAATGAAGATTGGGACTCCATTGAAATTTCACAATTTTTCACGAACCTAGGTTTACCAGGAGTTCTTTCCCTTTTAGAAAAATGATCATGCAATATAAAACTTTATGAAAATGAATTCTGGAAGAAAACATAACTCGCTTTGCAGTTTCACAATACAAGAGTGTCAAAGGAAGTAATATTAAATCTTATGCGTCTTCCAATCTCCCTGGTTAAACTTCCAAACGAAAATTAGAGAAAGACAAAGTAGCCAGATGGAGATGGCAGACCAAAGACCGAGTGAGCCTAATTGAAAGTAAACTCCGAGCGCGTATGCAATGGGAAGCATGATTATATAGGAAATAAAAGCATAGATTTTTAAAACCCATACCACAAGTCCTGCGCTTCGGAGTGCAGAGCCAAATACCATATGATAGGCATCCCCTACTTGGACTAAAGAAATTACAATTAGAGCTGGATACGTTTCCTTTAAAACTGAAGCTTCCGTTGAAAATACATTAATAATTTCCTTTCCGAATACGATGAACAAAATACCCATTATCCCCATAAGAATTGCAGAGAACCGAGCAGAGCGAAACGTTCCTAACTTTGCCAATTGGAATTTACCCGCTCCCATTGCTTGACCGAGTATAGTAGTCGCCGCAACTCCAAACGCGAATCCAGGCATAAACGAAAGACTTATAATACTAATAATGATCTGAAATGCGGCTAATGCGTCTATTCCTATCAAGCCAGCAAATTTATTAAATACCATAAATGCAATATTTGTAAGGGAGCCGTCAATAGCCGAAGGCAAACCAATCGAATTCGCAGTTTTCAAAATAGAGAGATCAAATTGATAATGAGATTTTCTTAAATAATAGCGAATATTTTTTTTAAAGAAAAAAAGAAGAAGAATACATATCGCAGGTAAACCGGAAAGAGCGGAAGCAATCGCTGCCCCATCGACTCCTAGAGCGGGAAATCCTAAGTTGCCGTAAATCAAAACCCAGTTCATGAAAATATTAGAAAAAGTTGAACTAAAAGCAGCAATCATTCCTACATAGGTATATCCTAATCCATCCATAAATCCTCTTAATGCAAAGACGGGAAAGAAAAATATAGTTCCTAAAAAACGATAGGCGAGATAGGAAGAGGCTTTTGCTATAATCGCAGCGTCGTCTGAAATTAATTCAATTACCCATCCAGATAAAAAAAATCCAAGTAGAGATAAAATGAAACCCCCGAATATAGAAAAATAAAGAACAGAAATTCCAATTTTACCAATTTCAATTTCGTTACCCTCTCCAAACCTTCGAGCGGTTAATATCTGTACACCGACAGAACCATTCATTAGAAAAGAAAGAATGGTAAAGTAAGCAATTCCACCAAGCCCGGCAGATGCTATTGCTTCCGAGCCAAGTTTTCCTACCATCATGGTATCACTCACTTGGATAAGAGTATGACTTAGCATTCCGAAAAATACAGGTAGGGAAAGTTCTAAAATATGTCGATTGAGTTTTGATTTAAATACATTTATCATAATTCATATTTGGATTGAACGAAACCCGATGAGAATGATCTCGTAATGACATGCTTTAGCTTTATGTCTTTGGGAATAGAGCCAAATAAAGGTATGCCGCTTCCGATTAAAATTGGAATACGTGTCAAGGTCAAGTCGGATACATAGCCGCCGGCAATAAAAGTTTGAATTGTTTTGCCCCCATCAATGTATATGCGCTCTCGCTTTTCTCCTTTTAATTTTGTTATTAAATCTTCAATGGTTCCAGAAAAAATCTCTATCTTGCCTTCACACTTTTCGGGAATGACTTTCAAAGTATTACTGAAAACTATAACCGGTTTTTCGTAAGGCCAATCGGGAAATGTCAGAACTTTTTCCAAGGTTTTTCTTCCCATTACTATAGAGTCGATGCTTGCCATAAATTCAGCATATCCATAATCCTCCTTATCGTTCGGGTCATTAAAATAAAAAAGCCATTCGATATCTCCGTCAGTTCTTGCAATAAAACCATCTAAACTCGTTGCGATATAGATTGAAATTTTCATACTGTCTCCAAATTTTTATTTACAAATCCATTTAATTCTACAGTGTAGAATTTGTAAATTGTTATTAGAGTTGTTAAAAAATAAAATAGTGAGAGTGATTTCACCCACGCCGTGGCGCGGGTAACACTCATTTTCTATCTAATTTTTCTATAACTCTATTTTATCCAATAGAGATTCCTATTATGAAAAAAAATCCAGGTAGACCAACGGCAAGTAATCTAAATAAAAATTCGATATTAAAACAAGCTTTGAAAATAATTGATAAACAGGGAGTCGAGAATCTAAGCATGAGAGCCCTTGCTAAAAATCTTAAAGTTGATCCAATGGCGGTTTATCACTATATACCGAGCAAGGAAATTTTAATCCAAGAAGTTGTCGCTTTAGTTTTCAGCAAATTAGATACAAATCTTCCTTCCTCTAAAAATTGGCAGGGAAATGTAAAAGTCTTACTTGCTAATTATAGAGATTTAGTAACACAACATCCAAACTTAATCTATTTTCTTTTGACCGTGCCATCTTACAGTATAAAACCATCCCTTGAATTTAATGAAAAATTATTTAGTTGTCTCTTTGCTAGTCCTATTCCACAACGAAAAGCAATTTTATTAGGAAATCTTTTGATTGATTACCTGCATGGATATGCGCTCGCCGAAAGTTCGATGAAATCGGAAACCGAATCCATTGATCTCAAAATATTCGAAAATTACCCAAATTTCAAATTAGCTCACGATATGAACTTTAAATATTATAACTCAATGTTTAAAGATACAATTGATTTAATTTTAGGTTCGGTTTAAGCTTTTCAACTCCTAGCGTTAGCGATTGAACGGGGTCATGTTTTTTCCAGTGACTGAGTAGCCATTTCTTAATGCCGTATCGAAGTCTGAAAAAATAGGACCGGAGTGAAAGCGCGGCGGCATTTTATCCTCTGTGTCTCCGTGACTCTGTGGCAATCCCATGCCGCAACGCCCCAAAAAATCCCCAAAACAAACGCCGTAAATTAGACAAGATGCTCTAAAAAAGACTTTTCTCGGACAAGGGTTTCAAGATTAAGTTCAATTAAAGTCAAAATATTATAT
>Ga0075163_10001240_pt1 | contig 33962 bp, 21 predicted proteins | sample JI1023141ADNA_FD_71478 | JGI IMG/M metagenome (GOLD analysis project Ga0075163, IMG submission 71478) | Wastewater effluent complex algal communities from Wisconsin, to seasonally profile nutrient transformation and Carbon sequestration -... | ecosystem: Engineered > WWTP > Effluent > Algae...
CGGGGAAAATAGTACCAGTCTATTTAAGCCAATATTTAGCAACAGCCCCAATTGGCTTACAGGTGGCATGTTTGGGCTGGAAGCAAGTATTTTTGGACTATTGGTGCTCGTTGCTACTACAGTGGTATTCGTTAAGTGGAAAGGACCAAAGTAGGTGATAGTTGCGGGGACTGGTATTAACGCAATTGAGTGTTAAGGTTACGGTGTCAAGGCCTTGGAACAAAACGGAGTACATGGCGATTCATATAGTTTATCATGGGACAGATATTCATAATTAAACACTAGTTCATAAAAAAAGCTATACAAGAGGCTTTTAAAATGATTATGTTCGCTAATCCAGAACTTTAATAGACAGTCACAAGTTGCTGTCAGCGGATAATAAATAACCGAACTGACCACTAATAAAGATTCGATCTCAGAAGTCGCGTTAAAATAATAAAGATTTGAACTGTCTGAATAGCAAATGTAGTCGAATTTGCTCTGAAATAGATGAAATGTTTCCTAATTGGAAATCCATATGCCAAATGCTTCTAAGCTAGATGTGAACCTTAAGAGCTGCTCTTCAGAAAATTTGTGAGGTTTTATGCGAGCAATTGAATAAACGAAAGAGCGCGATTTTTTGCCCTTCTTTTTCTGTATAGCAATCGCAAAGTCCTTTGCTTTTCGAATTTTATAATCTATGACAGATTCCAGCTTTGACTCAAGAAGACTCTTGCATCTTGGTAAGATCAGCAAATTATCCAATGGTGTGGATAATCCAGGTATTTCCCTAAGCAGCGTTTTAGTAATTTGTCTTTTTACATTTTTTGAATACAAACTGTCAAATAACTTAACTAGTTTTTGGTAGAAGTAATCATCCGCCTGGGTCCCTTGAATGAAGTTTTTTCTTGTAAAAGACTTAGCTCGAAATTTTATATTGATTTTTATTAACCACTCTTTATCATTGTTAGCCAACCATCGATAAACGGTTTTAAACTTCTTCATTGAGATGGTAATATTGATGAAATCACTAGAGTTCAGCGCCTTCAACCAGATGTTTCTCCTCTCCATCAATAATTTTGGAGAATATATTCTTCGATTTTTCGATGTATTTGCCTTAGACAAGATCTTGCATGCAAGGTTTATAAGAGTGTTTTTCTTAAGCCTAGTCCTACTAGAAATTACTTCATAAGACAATCCTTCGGATCTCATTTTTTTAACAGATTCTATGAGACTAGTTCCGTGCCTAAGTATTTTGTCTTTTTTCCCACATTTATAATGTATATACTCTAATCCACATTTGCAGGAGACGGCAATACCTTCATCGTTGGGGTTTGTTGTTCTTGCCTTGCCGCTAGGGACCAGATTAGGCACCTCAAAATTTTCACACAATCCATTTAAGCATGGAAGGAGATTCTGCTCATCCTGCTTTTGAATATAGCTTCCGCATTCCTTAAGGAATTGATCGAATAAAATATATAGGTGTGGATATTCTGCAATTTTTATACCTTTTATAATCTTGGCTGAGAATTTTAAACAATCCTTGTATTCCAATATTAACCTTTGATCTAGTGACTGGCTGTAAGCCTCAAAATCTTTTAAAAAGGATTTTTTAATTACAACCCTATCCCGATATACTGTATAAATCTGTTTTTCTGATGCAACTTCTTTAGTTGCATTAATATTTAAGGTGCTTTTTCCGTTTAGGATTTGATAAGCGATATCTGCAAGATTATTTATCGTTTTATCATTACACATTGAAGGCTTAGGAAAAATTGTAACAGCTTCCTTCAAACTCAAAAGAGGCCTTCTGGTGTGTGCGCCTAAATCAAGTGGGGTGGTCTCAAGATAGCATTTATGAATAGAGCAAGTGATAGTGCCTGGCAGATAGTGCTCTCTGTGTAGGTATATGTCATTAAATTGTGATTTGTCCTGCGCTACACAGACAGGACAGTATTTGTATGTATGAGAATCATTCCTTTTGAAGTATTGAAATGATTTCTCCCCGTAAATCATTGTTTGAAGAACCTCCGATCTCTTTTCGTGCGTAAGAAATTCTTTGTAGAATGGAAATAACGTATTTTTTTCAATTATATCCTCTGCTGTCAAGTAGGAGAAATCAGCAATTTTATTTTCAAAAGACCGTAATTTTGTCGGCCATAAAAAAGTGCCTGAGAAGTATGTTTTACCGAATAGATTTTTAAGGAACTTATATTTTGGTATTTTCTGTTTGTCATAAAATCTGAATACACTCGATACAAATAGTTCATTTGGAAGTATGACCACATAGCTTCTTAACATATTACTTTGGGATTCTATTTTTTAGTGCCTTTTCGATTTCTTCTTCTGCAAATAGATAAAGCTGATGTTTGATCCCGGCTTGTTTCATGACCAACCAGGTTTTGATACTTTCGTTATTCGCCTTTAGATTTTTGATCGTCCTGTGAATTCTTCTTGACTGAAAAGATTGTACGGTTTCTGTCTTTTCCTTCAGAGTTTTCATCGTGAGGGGAATATTGACAGAGTTTTTATTCAGAATATATTTTTCATCTTTAATAATGTTCGCAATGAGGGTTTTAGAAATTCTTCCTTTATAATTTCTTTCTTCTAATAGATTTATAGCATCGATTACTTTGGTGTTTAACTCCTTATCAAGCTCTTCCCAATCAAGTCTGAGTTGCGTTGTCGTTGACCTGACGACATTAGATTGATTAGTTAGTAATAGCCATTCGCGCGCATTCCGATAAAGCCACGCATATATCTTAGGTTCTGCTCGTCTTGCTTGTAGGATTTTATTCTGGGGATAATTCGATAATAATTTTAGCCACCGTTTTTGATACTCAACCAATTCATTTCCAAGATCACCACATTTGTCTGTGTGATCTGCATTGACGTTTATATACAGTTTGATTGTCTTTGCATCGGTACCAAGCTGCCTGGCTATCTCCCTTAGTGAAAATCCTTTAGTAAGTATGGAATCAAGTTTTTCTTCCCAGATTTTCCCTCTATTTTTTATTCTAATGAATTCTTTATTGGTCCCAGAGATTTGCTTGATGAAGCTTTTAGTATAAGTCATGCCGCAATCGCAGCGGAGAATTCCAATCACGCGATCGGCTTTTTTGTCGTGATAGCACTTTAAGTCCGTAACAACTTTCGTTAAAAAGTGCTCAGAAGCTTTATTATAGCACATCCAAGGCCCGGGGCCGAACACATTTTTTTCGGATATCGAAATTTTGCTACAAGACTCAATAAAAATGTTAAGCAGGGCATGTCGTAGGGGATGAAAGTAATGAATAGGACGTTTAACGATATCTCTCAACCATTTCAAACCTTTAATCTTTTCTGGAAGAATTTCGTTGAGAGCTTCGTCAGAGTAGTAGTCTCTGAAGGCAGTGATTAACCTTTTTGTGTAAACCTTGGTGCCTTCGCATAAACCATATTGTTCAAGGGACGTTAGGTAGTTGGTATCTTCGATGCTGAATATTCGCCTGCCTTTGTGAATGTCTAAGAAAAATTGAGAAATCTTAAGATTTATATCAGTCTTAGGATATTGAATTGAAGAAAACTCCAACTGATTTCTATTGGGGTATAGAAATATCAACTTGCTTAGTTTATTCAAATTGGGTTTATATGTTAATAGAAAACAGCGGTGCGACACACATACGTTTGCATCTGGGATTTGATGACTTAGACGCCAGTAAGTTTCATTGTTTAACTCAATATCATTATTAGCACAGATCGGGCAGTATTTAGGATATCGGCTTCTTCTTGTAAGTGATGCGTTGATGCCAATGCGGGTATGTATTGTATCTGCGTTACCATCAATCATTGCCTTGACAATTGCACCAACTTTAGATTTCACTAAAAAGGCACGATAAAATGGAAATAGAGTTAACTTGTCAATAACATCAATTGGCGTAAAATTGAGTAGGTGTGAAAGAGCGCGACAGTATGATCTTAAATGAGTTGCAAAATCAACACTTGCTTTCACATTCCTTTCTCCAAAGATTTCTAAGTACAGCTTTCCAATGGGAACTCCTCGAAGGTTGTAGAAATATTTTGCATTTAAACTGTAGAAACTTTCCTCATCCCTGGGAGATGGATATGATTGAATCATTAAATGTTTATGAAAGTTGAAGGACGTTCGATAATTCCTGATTCGGATAAAATTTGATATCGTTCTTCTGAATCTTCATAGTTAGAAACTATGCTTATAATTTCACCCTTAGGTTTTAACGGAACCTTTTTGAATTGTTTTTTCTTTGATTTGGTGGCCTCATCAATGATGCTTGCAATTTTGGCCAGCCTTTCTGCTTCTTTTAAATCAGGAAACTCTTTCTGGATCACGAGAATGGTTTCCTCAATAAGGCTTTCTATAACTTTCGGAAAGCGCTTTTGTATTTTTGTCTTAAGTTCTGATAAGTCCTTGTTGGAATTGAAATCTTCATTCTGCGCTTTTAATATTTGATAGACAGTTGATCTTAAGGGGTTTAAATCACTGATTCCTTTTAGAGTTTCAAAATCACTTTCTTTGACAGCAACCACCATCTTTTCAGTAGCAAACATTTTGTCTTTTTCAGCGAGATCAAGAATTTCAACGGTTATTGTTTCGAGTTGATTTCTTAAGCAAATCTGCTGTGAGATCAAATGCAGTACACTTGCAAGTCGAATAATTCCCAGGGTCTTCTCCTTAAAGGCATTTTTTATTTCTTCAGTCATCTCTCCAGGTTTTTTCAGAACCTGATAGCTCCATAACGATTCAAGAAAATAATTCCAATCTTCGTCATCGCTTTCGTACATCATCCATTCAAACGACCCGACCCCCTGCATCCTTATAGCACTTTGTAGACTTCTGAACAATGCGTCCTCTGCTTCGCTTGTTCCGATATAGATCGTTGGCGTTTTTAGAATATTAGATAGAGTTTTTATAAATTTCATAACCCCATCAATCTCTTTATCTGTGTTTGCTTTAATGTTGTGAATTTCATCAATAATGATGCACCCTATCATGTGGTCAATGCAAATACGTCTCATGAATTCCATTAGATCTGAAGGACCCATTCCCATTGAGTCTTCTCGATAGTTGGACTTTATTAAGCTGTCAAGCTTTATAAAGAAGAATTCCATTATTTGCTTTGGTGATGCTTTATTTGGACATTCAATGTGGACGACAGGCACTTGAGTTAATACTAATTGTTTATGATAGATAGATTTTGGTAAGATGGCCTTTAATTTCTCCACGCATTTTGATTTACCCGTTCCGCTATCCCCAATAATTGTGAAGTTTAAAATGTGGCTGATATTCTCAATATGACCTTCTATATCATTGAAAACGTTTGTCATAATTTGATCATCCCCGCTTTTCACAAAGTCAATTAGTTTGGGAGGCGTTTTAATGTGGTATCCTTCCCTAATTATGTTAAAAGCTTGTTTAAAAAAATCTAGTGTTCGCGTTAGGGGCTCATAGTAGTACATTATATCGTTGCAAGCTTGGTACCGATCTTCATCCGTCATCTCTTTAACATTGAAGTCTGGATAAAACCTGATCAATTTCACTAGTTCTTCATCGTCTTTATAGCTTGGCAAGCATTGAATGAATGGATTGTGATCATATCTTCCCATTATCTCTTAATTAATTTTAGTATTGAAATCTTGCTCGGCATTTTCAGCTTTGATCTATCAGCTGTTTCTGTACTGTTTTTGGATTGTCTGGTGGATTCTCGGTATTCCTTTCGAAGATTGCTTTTAGTATTTCTCGTATCGGTAGTTTTGACTTTTTGTTTTGTTATTTTTTGGACTGAGTTTTTCTTTTTCGTTGCAGATTTAACGATAGAACTTTGCTCCTGGTCCGTCTCAACTCTGTTTTGAAAATTGCTCTCTTTTCTTGCCTCGTCCTTTTGTTTATGATCTTCGGTGAAACGTTTGTAGTCAATGAATGAATTGAATTCTATTCCCAGTCTAGAGTGTAATGCGTATTGTTTTGATTTATAGTTCAGAAATACTTCGAAAGCAGTCTCATCATACGATATTCGTACCTGCTTATTTTTTGAATTTAGAATTTTACGCCTGACAAATCGACCTTCTTTCGTTGAGGGAACAAAGTCTATTCCTCTGAAATGGAAACCATCAGTCGTTGCTGTTACAACTTTATAGGGCAGGATATTACGTCTTACAATGTCTTTGTCAACCACCCTTAGAGAAGCTAAGGATTTTTTTCTCCCCCAATTCCATAATTCCAACGGATACGCCTGAACTCTTTCTTCAATCATTTTTTGAGTGTATGGGTATTTGGAAATCTTTTTATACTTGATTTGATGAAGGATTTCCAGTACCATTATTTGAAGCAAATCATGATAAGAAAGTGTTGCCTCCTTTTTGCTATCCTTGCCCATTCGAGTGCCGTAATTGCGATGAACAAGTCCTTTATTTTCAAGCACTATTTGAATACTATCAAGGAGCTTTTTTATGTAACGCTCTACTATCGCCTTTAAATCTGGTCGGCCACTTGGCGTTGCATCAACTTGCGTTTGTAAATTCCTTGGCCATGATTCAATGTTGTAACCTGTGTATTCTGGTCCACGGTCAGTTAAAAATTTTGCCGGGATGTGTTTACATGGCCAATCTTCATATTTCTTACCTTTTAGACCGATCTTTTCCATAAACTCGTCTTTAGGAGTCGCTATGTTCATAATCAGAAGTTGTAAAGCTTCGTAAGATGGATTTAGAGGACATAAGAGAACTCCCATTGGCATTGCGCTGAACGTATCAACCGCTAAATACAGTGTCATCCTTCCAAAATATCTAAGGTCAAATGTTCTGGAAAGCAAATGCGTATCGTCAACTGTTGAGTCAATCTGGCACTCGCTTCCTGGCCCAAGTACTTGACTACGAGCTGATGATTCCAAGATTCGGCCACTTGGGTTCTTTTTCGCATGGAAGTCTTCTTTCTCGGGGAATTTTAAATATTCCTTTTCCCCATGATGTTTGAATTGCATGTATGACGGTTTCCTTTTATGTTTCGCCCAATATTGTGTGCAAAACATTGAATGAGCGCGTGTTTTGTTTCCTAATGCTCGCTTTACGAGTTTAGGAAATTGCTCCTCAATTAACTTTATATCGTTATCTGAAAGTTGAAGTTGTGTATCTGAAATTGATTTTCTCTTCCGTCCAGGAATCTGTCCCTTTTTATATTTTCTTTTTTTTCCTGTACCACCGCAAAGCGAATGATATGTATGCATGGAGTTTTCATTCTGCCCATATATCCAAAACATTTTTAAAAGCTCATATGTTTGGGTTTTTTTGAAACTAAGGGGAATTTCAATCTTTGGTTTCTTGGCTTTTTTGGCATCATCAATTTCCTTTTTCCGGTTGGAGATTTCTTTGGCGATAATCTTTCCTCGCGCTGCCGGAAAGAATACTTCAGGCCTTTGTTCAGCTATGACTTTTATAAAATCAAACCTGTCCTGCATACGTTTTTGAACCGAACTTGATATCACATCTGGGGAAACCTTTGAAAACGTATCCAGCTCGATAAATTCCAAGTCTGGTAATAATTGCTCAAAGTCACTTATTGATATTTCGTAAGGAAAGACAACTAGTTCAGCATTATTAGTGAATTCGATCAACCAGCAACAGTCGGTTTCTTCTTCTAACCAAATAATTCTAAGATAGTTCTGAGTGCTTTTATCTTTGTACAGGTAGTTCTCTTGAATGTACATGGTCAAAAGGTAAGTTCGCTTACGTAACGTTCAATTGAAACCATTTTGCTCAGATCAACACGGACCTGTTTAGTGGCTATTAGTTGAAAGAATATTTCTATCGTATTTGCATAGGTTAGCTTAAGATGTTTCGAGCATTTCTTTAGTACCTCACCAATTCTTTCATCACTGTCTTTAACTGCTTGCTTAAGTTCATCATATACTGCTTTTTGAAACTTATCATTTATAAAAATGTACTGCCTTAACTGCCGCAAATTTTCGGTTTGTATTTCCTCAAACTCTCTTTCAGTGACTAGTATCCACTTGACTTTTCTTTTCTTCCAATACAACTGTTCAATTTGAATTTTTGCAATAACACGTGGATCTTTCAAGTCCATCCAAGATTTTACGCATATCGCTACTAGCTTTTTGTTCTTCAGTCGTACTACTAAATCTGTAGTTACCACCGCCTTTTTGTTTGCAGCAAAAGGAATATGTTCAATCTCCTGTTCTTTTGAAATTTTAATTGTCTCAGTTAATGGCAACAAGGGATATTGCTCGTAAAAATCGATAACATTATCAGCGACATCGACCATGTATATTAAATTCTCCTCTATTGAACTAAAAGTTTCAATGTTCCTACCCGGAAATTTGAACGATGGAATCTGATTAAACTTAGTTGATCCGCTGAAGTCTCTTTTTTGAATCCACGGAATCCAATTGACACCTTCGCCTTTACCTCTTCCTTGCTTTTCTCTGGACTCATCTGATATACGCTGCCCCATATTTGAAATGAATTAGGAATAGTAAATATACTATATGCCTATGATTTAAAATACACAATTTGCTTATTTTGTTTTACAAAGCCTTGTTTTTTGTAATTTCGGGTGTCCAACCAAATAAAAGCTTGACTGCTCTAAAAAGAAAAAAATACGTAGGATCAAAAAAGATCTTTACCCTAAGCCCGCAAACTGAACGGTTGCTGGAGGTTGTTGATCTACTGCAAGAGAGCGGAACCATTGAATCAGATGCAGATCTCTGTCGGGTTTTGTTTTATAGTCCACAGTCATTTAATCAGATCAGAAAGGGGAGGAGAAATGCAACGGTTGAATTGATTACTATGTTCTGTTTTAAGTTTAAAGTTAACCCCAGCTACTTAATCTTAGGCCAGGAGCCTAAGTTGAGTTTTGAAGATACAATCAAGAAAAAGATTGAAAGCTCACCTAAAGATGTAAGGGGGGAGGAGAATCTGATAACATACATTAAAGATGCATTAAAGTCCAGTGACTTTTTAAAAGGACTGGTAGGATTGAGATATTGGGATGAGCGAATCTCTTATCTTGTTGAGACAATTAAGCAACTTGAAACGGAAAATGTTTCAAAAGCTTATGAGATTAAAACCTTAAATAAGGTTATAAGCGACAATCTTATAAAACGCCAAAACGTTAAACATAGTTAGTGTTTTGGATCGAAGGCGCATAAACCTAAAACGATTGAATATAAATTCATTTCTCAAGTTTACATGGCGGCCCGTTAAATAAAACCACATTAGAACTGTCCACTGGCTTTATCTCTTTTAAAACTTTCTTTGCAGCTGTCAGAAAGCTTTGAATTTTGAGCATGTGAGCACCTATTTCCTTTCGCTTATCCATAAACAAATATACAATCACTGTCCCTCAAACTTAATACAATTAAATGGCTGCCACGTTTACTTGTCAGCAAGCAAATCTTTTTTTTAATGGTGTCGACATTACTCGCTGTTTGAAATACTCTTTGAAAATGCAGAGAATGTCCTCAAATTCAGAAGCCGTCAAATCATGGTTTAAGAATTCTTTTGGCAATTCATCAACTGTAATGAATTTTCTGTCTTTGATTTTATCAAATAGATAACTTGCTCCAGTTCTTGTTCCTGTGTGTAAGTAAATCTTTTCGGGAAACAAGTCTAAGTAAGCACCTATTCTTGTTGTTGTGTCGTAATATGTCAAGTCTGCGATACGGTCGGATTTTACAGACTTAATAATTAAAAGAAGTTTATCAAAGGTCGTTGCCTTCTTAATCTCTGATTCTTTTAGTCTCAGTAGTTTTGCAAATGCATTGAGTTTAATCCGTCCAATTCGTCTTTGGTGTCCATGAATTTTATTCTCCTCATTTATGGCCTTAGCAGCAACTTCAATTGCATCTGATAAATTCTTCTGCTGAACACAAAAATCAATGTGTCGATCTGGATGTTTTTTTCTAATTGCTTGGTATTGTCTCACAATGGTGTCGAACTTTATTTCACCTACATTCTTCATAAGTTTTGCATTAGGTCTACTATTTCGATTCTTAGACTACTACACATTCTTCTTGCTGAAGTTGATGCTGACTACTAATCATCAGTCAAGTTGATTTTATAAATCGTAGGGAATTCACAGATCGTTGTCAAGTCACCTTTTATTATCAATAAGTCTGCGGTGTCATGTAGTTCGTTGTAGTTGTATAGACGGTAAAGAAAATAATTGTCTTTCTCAATTTTACTTCTTTCAAGTTCATGTTGCGTTACGAAAAAGGTTGAGTTTCTCTTTCCTTTAGTTGTCTTAACTTCTATCAGCATTTTATTTCCATCTTTGTCAAATGATAGAATGTCAAAACCTGTTCCGTCACCTTCATCCTTTGAAATATGTTTGACTTTATCTATTAAACTATGTTTGTTAGCGAGCTTGAGCTTTTCAATTTCGTATTTCATTACCCATAACTCACCCAAGTCTCCTAATCTTTTATTCTCTATATCGTTTTGAATAAAGTTTACAGTTCTGCCTCGAAAATTAACGTGCTCAATGGAAGTTGTCAATTCGATTGATAATACATTTGTCAACGTTATTTCTGTTGTTGAAACAGTTTCGGGAACGAAATCTTTATTCAAATGTATTGTAATAGCATAAATGAAATCTTGGGTTAAAATGTTGAGATTCTCATCATAGTAACAATCATTGGTAATTCTGTTTTTATGAAGTTTTAAAAGTTCTTGATTGACCGAAAGTTCGTGTCTTATCAACTTACAGATATTATTAAAGTGACCGATGTTCTCTATATGTCCTTTAGCTGGCTTGTAAACCAACTCTAATTTTTCAGAGAACTGCTTAAACATTTCAAACTTGTAGAAAAAATACCGTTCTGGATAACGTAAAACTAAATAAACAACTACTGCTCTCAGGTCTTGATATGATGACTTGCCCTCAAACAATTGGTCGTGAACAGCATTAATTCCAGATTGGAAATTTAGTATTCGGCCATATAAGTCCTCTTCCTCATTATATAAGTTTCTAAAAAGCTCCCTTACCTCATTAGGTCTATGTTCTGCATGTTGAACTATCATTCTTAATGGGAAGTACTGTCCAGAATCTAATAAATTCTTGGTTTTCTTTAATGAGGACACTATCATTTCATAAAAGTTTTCCGCATCAATGTGCCAGTTATCTTGATAGCATTTGACAGCTTTCCATTTGTAAATCTCTTTTTGATTTACCTGCTCAAAATTGAGTTTGTATTCTTCTATATAATGATTAAGAGTTTGCCGATTCATTTGTCGATGGGTCTTCAACCAAGCTTACATATTTTATTAGCAGACTATTTTTTAGTTTGAGATATCGACCTCATGAGTTTCGTTGTTGTATTCGGCTACTGAAAATATGTCATTCCCAATGTCATTTTTACTTTTGAAATAGTATTTTACGATTACTTCTCCATTGTCGTTTATAAAAATTGCTCCTATTGAGTTTTCTATGAAATCTAACGATACTTTGTTTTTCAACTTCCAACTGGTAGTCATAATTGAACCATTTACCATAGAATATAAATGCGCTACCATTGGGCTAGATATATTCCGCTTTACTTTATTAGCATTTAAAAAAACCGTATCCATTAAAGTTGCTTTGTAATGATCTGTCGTCTTAATCTTTTCAATAGTTTCTTTCTCTATTTCAAATTTGAGTTCTTTATTTTGTTTAACTCCATTTTCAACAATTGTAAAGAACATCCCATTTTCAATTTTGATGTTTTGCGAATAAACAGAGTAATTAAACATCATTAAAAGAAGTAGTGTCATTTTCATATGTCAGGGTTTAACAGGAGTTCTAAAACTGTTTGGTAACCTCTTCGTGCTTCTTGTTCACACTTATTTCGTGGTCAGTATTTTTTGCAGACTTTCTATCTTCTTCTCCAATTCGTCAAAAGTCAATATTTCAACGTCTCTACTATTGCTCCGGAATAATTCAAAGGAGTATTTTTGTTTGTCGTTCAAATCCTTTGTCGAGCCACTTAAGACAACACATTTCGAATTAAAAGTCTCAATATTGTCTTTGCTCTTAGCCTTGTTTTTATAAAACTCCTTTTGAAAGTTGTCCCTTTGATTCAATACCTGAACAACACACCCAGTCAATTCCTTTGTTGCACTGAAGACGTCCTCACCTCTATAAGCGGTCGATTCTAATAATTTAGTTTTATGCGTCTTTATCTCTAAGAAGGAGACATTCTCACTTAGACTATTTTTTATTAGGAAGTCACTAAACTTACCATTCTTATTATCAATACCTTTTCCTCCTACATATGCCTCATCCTTGTACAGGATAACAGGCTGGGCAAAAATTGATGAGAATATCCAACTATTTTCTTTCAGAAACTTCTGCCAGTTTTTTTCGACCGCACTACTTTCTTTTTTTGCCTTCATCAAAGACTTATACTTCTTGAGAGTTTCTTGAATGTATTTATTGTCAATAATCTCTTTTGTCTTTGCTAAAGCAGTATCTGTTAAAAAACTGGTTTTGATTGATAGCTTGTCAAAAAGCTCTTTTATGGCTTTTTTATCCGCCTCTGAGAATTCATCAATGGAGTTTCCCCATGAGTTAATGGAACTCGCCAATGCATCTGTAACATAAGTCTTTGTTGGTTTGTTTGATTCCTTTGGAAACAAGGAATGAAGAATTGTTAATAGAACGTGATTTACGTCAGCCTTGTTCTTTTTAAAAATACTACTAAAGGTATCTTGTAGTGTCGCAAGGCCAATTTCGTTTAGATATAGAATTTTCTTTTTCGTGTCTAGTGCAACTTTTCCGCCTTTTTGAATTATTACTTCCTTAATCTTAAATGTCTCGTCAACATAGTACGCAAAAGGGTTTAAGGTTTTGGTGAAACCCCAGCCGAAATTTACTGACTTAATTGCTCCAACTGGTAGTTTTCCTTTAAATCCTCTATATATAAATGTCTTAATGTTGGTATATTTTTGTCCTCCTTCAAATCCTCTTGGATAATGAATTTCTTCATCTTTTGTTTTGAAAATCTCTCTTGAGATTTGATTTATTTTGCCAACTGTGTCTACATAGAAAAATACTTTCTTAGTTTTTGAGTCGGTCTTTAAATCTTCTCCTTTAATTTCCATCTATGGTTGGGTTAGTCCAATCGGTCTTAAAGCATGACGCACAACGTCTGGACATATGTCCTATATCCCTTTATTGTCTATTTGCAAGATAACTTTCTCGGCTATTGTATGCAACGAGCCAACTAGACTTCTTAAAGCCTTTTAATAGGATTTTTCTTATTGAATTAGATTTTGGTTGACATTAAATGTCATGGGACTATTCTTAATTTCGTAGTATGAAATTTGAGAATACCCAGTTCAGACTTTCTGCCACAGACTTATCAAATTATCTAAGCTGTAATCACCTAACTCAACTCTCCAAAGCTGTTGCATTAGATGAAATAAAGGAACCCTATTGGAGTGATCCATCTTTGGAAGTTCTGATTAAGAGAGGTCAAGAGCATGAAGCTGCTTACGTAAAATATTTAGAGACACAGGGACTTAAGATTAAAGATTTGAAGGGTCAACCAGTAGAGGCAACAGTGGAAGCCATGATGAATGGCTTTGACGTTATTACTCAAGCAAAGCTGGCTGTGGGACAATGGATGGGGTATTCGGATATATTAATCAAGGTATCAGGCAAGAGTAAATTTGGCAATTGGTCATATGAAGTTCAGGATACAAAGCTTGCACAGAATACACGTGCAGCAACAATCATCCAGCTTTGTCTATATTCTGATCTTTTGTCTATTCTGCAAGAGAGTAGTCCTGAGAAGATGTATGTTGTAAAACCAGGAGAATATTTTCCTAGTGAGTATTATCGCTTTGCAGAATTTCAAGCCTATTACAGACAGATCAAGAAGAGTTTCGAAACTGTAGTGTACGGGCCGTCTTTAGCTACGTATCCAGAACCAGCGGAGCATTGTTCCATCTGTAAATGGTGGAGAGTATGTGATAAGCAGCGGCATGATGACGACTACCTGTCATTGGTGGCAGGAATTCGTTCTCTGCAAATTGTAGAATTACAGCGGCAAGAAATTCTAACACTCGAACAATTCGCAAATGCTCAGAAAATCGAAAAGCCAGAACGTGGTAACAGAGAAACTTTTGTAAAAAAACAAGAACAAGCAAAAATTCAATTAGAAGGTCGCTTGAAAAAGCAACTACTCTATAGTAACCTAGCTCAAGAGCCAGGGCGAGGGCTTAATCGGTTGCCAATACCAAATGAAGGAGATATATATTTTGATATTGAAGGGGATGCTTTCTATGAGGACGGTGGACTTGAGTATTTACTAGGATATGCCTATAAAGAGAATGGAGATTTGGGATATAAAAAGATATGGTCTACAAATCGTTTAGAAGAGAAAACGGCTTTTAAGCAGTTTATGGAATCTTTGCTCGAAAGATGGAAGCGATATCCTAAAATGTATATCTACCACTTTGCTCCATACGAACCTTCAGCTATCAAGCGTCTTGCCAGAATACATGCATTGTATGAAAAGGAGATAGACGTTTTATTACGCGCAGAGCGCTTTATTGATTTGCATGCTGTATTTAAAGAGGCATTGTTGGCAAGCGTGGAGAGTTATTCTTTAAAGGAACTTGAGAAGTTTACTAAGTACACCCGCAAGGCTGAACTTCATGATGCCAGTGTTGCACGCAAAGTGGTTGAGGTTGCATTAGAACTTCGTGAAATTCATTCTGTCCCCAAGCAGACTTTGCAAGTTGTAGAGGAGTACAACGAAGATGATTGTTTGGCAACTGAGGCTTTGCATTCTTGGCTAGAAGAGTTAAGAACAGAATTAACTAAATCAGGAAATGAATTTCATCGGCCTGACTTAAAAACGGGCGAAGCAAGTGAAGGTGTGCAAAACCATGACACTAGATCTCAAGCTCTCTTTAGAGCCTTGATTGAAAAGCTTCCGGAAGATAGATCAAAATGGAGCGGAGAGGACAAAGCCAAGTGGTTGCTGGCACACCAGGTAGATTATTTCAGAAGAGAAGATAAGAGTGCCTGGTGGGAGTTTTTCCGAGTACATGAATTGGAACATGAAGAGTTGTTAGATGAACGTAAAGCTATTACAGGCCTTCAATTTTTAGCAGAATTACCCAAAGCTCCAAGAGAGCAAAATGTAACACACCGCTATAGTTATCCACCTCAGGAGCTGAGCATTGATGAGGGTGATGCGTTAACTGAGGTGAAAGGGGAGAAGATTGGGACCGTAAAAACTATTTCACTTGATAAATATTTTCTTGATATCAAGAAAACTGCTAATACTGCTTCTGTCCATCCACTAGCAGTGCACGTATCAGAACGAGTTGATCCCGGTGCGTTAGCAACTTCGCTAATGGATTTTGCAGCCGCGGTTGATGAATATGGCCTAGAACACAAATGGCCTCAACATGCAGGCAAAGACTTACTCATGAAAAGAAAGCCCCAACTCGTTGGTGGAACAGAGGGTGCATTCATTAATCAAGGGGAAGATGCTGTAGGAGCAGCAGTACGTATCGCACTAAATCTCGAAAGAAGTGTTCTGGCTATTCAAGGGCCACCAGGTTCTGGCAAAACATATACCGGAGCAAAAATGATTATTGAATTATTTAAAGCCAACAAGAAGATTGGAATTACAGCCGTTAGCCATAAAGTAATTCGCAACCTGGTAGATAAGGTAATAGACCTGAGTAAGAAGGAGAACGTAAAAATTAGCTTTGTTCATAAGGTGAGTGAAAAAAGTGACAACACTCCTGATGAAGTTGAGGAGACGACAGATTCCAAAAGGGCCATTGCGGCTTTGGATGAGCGAAAGATAATTGGAGGAACTGCCTGGCTTTGGGCTGATAAAAACTCAGCGGAAAAACTGGACTATCTTTTTGTTGATGAAGCAGGGCAAATGTCACTTTCACATGTCCTTGCAGCTTCACGTGCTGGTCATAACTTAATTTTGCTAGGTGATCCTCAACAATTAGAGCAACCTCAAAAGGGAGCGCATCCGGAAGGAAGTGATATCGCAGCACTAGCTTATTTGCTAGATGGCCAAGCCACAATACCACAGGGAAGTGGATTGTTCCTCGCCACAACAAGAAGACTTCACCCGAATATCAGCAGGTTTACTTCTGAACTATTTTATGAAGGCAAACTGACATCCTTACCAGGATTGGAGAACCAAGTTATCTCGGGAGGTACCCCTTTTGATGGTGCAGGATTATTTTATGTGCCGGTTCAACATCGGGGCAACCAGAGCAGTTCTGATCAGGAAGTCGATGTGATTGCCGATATCGTTTCTAAACTCCTTAAGACAGGAAAATGTACAGATGAGTATGGAGTAACACGACAATTAACAAAAATGGACATCTTAATTGTTGCTCCGTATAACGCGCAGATTTCCTCATTGTTAGCAAAACTTCCAGATATGAGAATTGGAACAGTAGACAAATTCCAAGGTCAGGAAGCACCAATTGTAATTTATAGTATGACTGCGTCATCGGTTGAAGATGCGCCTAGGGGCATGAGCTTTCTTTTCAGCCCTAACCGGTTTAATGTGGCAACTAGTCGTGCTAAAAGTGTATGCATATTAGTTGCGAACCCAAAATTACTTGAACCTGATTGTAATACCATTGATCAAATGAGGTGGGCAAATACATTGTGTAGGTACTTAGAGCTGACTCAATAGAACCAATTTCCCGAATGATCAATGTCCCTCGACAATTTTTATCTCCTCTTTTGTTAACGCGTATAATTGATAAACAAGACGATCTAGTTTCTCCTCAGTTTCCTTTACGTCAGAATTGATATTCTTTTTTCTCAATTCTAGTATACTATCAACCAGATTAACAATTGGCTTCGATTGTTCACTTGTCATTTTTGGAATCGGTATCTGTCCGAAATACTTCCAGATTAATTGATAGCCATTTTGTATAGCCGTGCAATATTTTGAAATAAGCCACCATCCAATTTTAGAATTCAAAATGGCTATCAGAGCTTTATCATCTTTTGGAATAATCCACATTGAATTATTACAATAAAGTCCCATTTCGTCATAGATAAAGCAGGGCTTAACCTGAAATACCTGATACATAATCTTTGGTCTTTCAAATTCTTTCCAGTAGGCAATGGAATCTTGAGTTTCGAACCAATCATTATTAGTCTTTTTTCTGCTTCCTACCTTACCTGTTTGCTCAAGTTTTTGCTTCCCAAATGATTCTAGATGTTTTTTTATCCCAGGGTAATCATCGATTTTCAGATTTAAACTTGGGAAAGTTCCGATTAACCAAAGGTCATCTTGGTCAGCGAACCATTTTTTGATTGTTCTACCTCTTAAAACTGGCTTTAATAACTTTTTTGATTTTGGATCTTCCGCAATTATATCGGATTTTATTTTATCGGAAATCAAGAACGCGTCACTCAAGCCAGTTTTGACACCATAGTTAGCTTCACCACCAATATAGTCAGAAAGAGATGTGCAACTTGATTTAAGTCTCGACAATAGATTTTGATCGCTTCCGGAAGAAATTACCCATGTACTTTCACTTAGTTCCGATGAAGATATTTTACTACTTATAGCTTTTATATAGTTATTAAAATCACCTTGAAAATCCAGTTGCGCTACCGAAGCCGAATCAAAAGTAGTCGCAGGACTTTGGTGTGATGCATTCAAAATACAAGGATACGTTGTTGCTTCATGAAATAACTGTAAATCTCCGAAATCTATAATCGACTGCAATTGCTGGTTAAGCAAAAACGAACGCAGTGGTTTTCCGTAACCGGTCTGCATCCATTTATTAGGCATAATAAAACAGAAATGCCCACCCTGCACCAACAATGAAAAAGCCTTTTCAACAAAGAAAACATATAAGTCTGCCGTTCCAGAGTAGGTATTATAATTGTTTTGCAAATAAGGTTTCTGATCTTTGATCTCTTCTTGTCTGATGTAAGGAGGGTTTCCAATAACAGCGTCAAACCCTAAATATTTTCCAGCACTATCAAGGACTTCAGGGAATTCGAACCTCCATTCAAAAGCGTCTTTGTAAATTGGTTCTGAAACTTTTGCCTGAATCTTAGCGGTGAGCTTTTTTATATCATTATCTAGTTTCGATTTGTCTTTTTTCTGATTTTCTGTAAGATTCTGATCATACAGCTGATTGGATTGATACTTTCGAAACATATCAGCACTTAATGCTTGGAGCTTCTTTTTATCTGGATCAGTATACTTCGCAATTTCTGTTCTGAAATCTCCCTTTATTTGCTCGATTAGTTTTTCAAATTCTCTTTTTTTGTCTTTGTCGGTGGCGTTCTTATAATTATTTACAAATGCTCGATAATCGTCAACAGTATACTTTATACTTTTTAGCGCCTTACCTAAATCGGCATCGATGGGAAATCGGCTTATGAGTGAATTTCCTTGCTTAATATTGATGTCTATATTTGGCAAAGTTTCGAGTTGGAGAAATTTACTATCTCGGGTGTAATATGCGTTCTTCAATAACTCAATCCACAAACGAAGACGACATATCTTTGCTGAATTAGGATTGATATCAACACCAAAAAGACAGTTCTCAATTATAGTTTCCTTTTCGTGAAAGAGCGATTCTTGAATACGTTGGCTTTCTGGATTACCAAATTTGTATTCAAAGAATTCGTTGTGATCAATTGAAACAATCAACTCATCGTTGACTACTTCGACAGCGTATCCTCGTAAAACTTTACCGCTGCGATCAGTCAGGATACCCAACGCTGACTTAATGGCAATAATTTCATTGAGCGCTGAAACGAGAAAGTGTCCTGAACCTACAGCTGGGTCACAAATTTTAAGACTATTAATTATCTCATTGGATTTTTCAATATCCTTAACCGTTATGTGGTTGTGTAGATCATCAAAAGTTTCAATTTCCCAGCCTTTAACTTCTTTAAATTTTTGAATCACAGCTCTACGTATTGTTTCACGGCACATGTACATAGTAATAAACCCAGGCGTGAAATATGAGCCATCTTTGTATCCGTTGATCTTTTCAAAGATTAATCCGAGGACTGAGGCATTTATAAGGCCTTTATTTTCTTCTTGTATTTCCTCTTTACCTTCAGAAGTAAAATCATACGAATCAAGAAATTCAAGAAGATATTGAAGTGTTGGAAGTTCTCCATCACGCTTTTTGGAGTTATTTTTTAGAACAGTTGAACTTGAGAGTTTTAGTTTGAGCGTATCGTCAAGATTGTTGATTCGCAATGTGTCCCGCTCTAAAGGACTAACTTCAAAAAGCGAACTATTCAGGTAAGGCACCAACTTAAACTTTTCCAGAGTAACTCCAGTTCTGTCCTTGTGCTCTCGCGCCAACACCTGGAAGAAAAGCTTGTTTAATTCATCAAAAGTAGGAATTGTTTTATGGTCTAGAAACCGGTAACGAATGTCCCCACCATGATAATTACTCAGTTGACCTTCCAATAATTTTAGGAACAATATTCGGTTAACCCAAGTGATACATAATTCCAAGGCAACATTAAACAAACGCTCGGCCTTTGTTTCACCAAAATCTGCCCCTCCACGTGATAAGTTTTGAATGTGATCTTCAGCAATTAGATTATTAATGGTGTTTTCAAGTAGTGAACCTTCATCAGGCTTTTCTTTACGTTGAATAAGTTTCTTACCACCATCTTTCTTTTCCTCGAGACCAATGATATGGAGTAGCTCAGTATAAAACTTAATGTCGAGTGAGTTGCTATCATTTGCGAAGGGTTGCTTCAACAAATGAGCGGGAGAGAGCAGTTTAAATAGAGGTATTAACTTGTTGTCATCTTTTGGATTTTCATTTAGAACAGCCCTCTCAACATCACGCAGATCAAACCATGTAAAAGTTATTTCTTCCTTCAGATCTTTCAGGAATTTTGCAGCAATGGTAGTGTAGAAAAAATCCGTTGTACTATCTGGTTTCCTGCCGCTTTTCCAATCTGTATACTCTTTTGTCAGCAGAGTATTCTGATAGAATAACTTGTCGAATACACTTGCATCGAATACGAACCATTCGTACATGTTTGTGGCTACGAGGAATTTGATGTCCGTGTTGCCTTCCTCAATTCGTTCACGCAAATAGTACAGTATTAGCTCGTGCATGGCCTTTGCGTTCAGATTTTTCGCACTTACCATGTCTTTAGAATTAGGACGCTTAGCCTCAATGATTACAACGGGCTTTTTTTCCTCATAAATAGCAAGGTCTATTCGCCCTTTGGTGTTGATTTGATTCTTGCCCTGGTAATAGGTTTGATAGAGGAAATTGGTAACGTTATTCTTTACATGTTCCTCACTTTCTTTTTCATTGATGCTGACAAGAAATTCTTTAAGATTTTTCTTGAATAACTCAATATCCGAACGACCCACCTTCTCCTTACGGTAGGCCTTGTTGATTGATTGGCTAGGGGTTATCGAAATAAGCTTCATTTCTAATGAGAATGCAATTGTCGTCTAAAATAGGAATTTATAACAAGGCAATGCCTGGTTATTATTTCTTTAATTTCTTCAGGTATTTGTGAGATACACTCAACCACAGTGGCACTAAATTACAGCGGGACTCTACTCACAGAATGAGCACTTCAATCCCAAACTTTTCTCTTATTACCTCGTCTGTTACGGTGTCTGGCACTCCAACACATAAAAGTGTTCGAGGTCTTGACATGGCTACATAAATCAATCTTTGTTTTTCAGAAGGCATTTCCTCCGCTCGCACAAAATCATTCAGTGAAATATTTTGACCTGTGCTACTACTGCTTAGAATAAGGAAGACAGAATCAAATGTCATTCCCTTTACTTGGTGAATTGTCGTAACTGGAATATTATTATCTGTGGTGCTTTTCTTGAAGTATTTCGCTACTTGATTTTCCAAAGTACCCTTATCAAAGGTTTTTGTGTTTTTCTTTCTAATTCCAAAATCTGGCTCGTTAACTAATTCCAAAGCCTTTTTTAAATATGCCTGACTTTGTATTGTCCATTCTTTAATAGTCAAATCAAATGATGGTAAATCTCTGATAAGGTTAAAAATTAAACCATTGAATTTCTTATCATTTTTTGTTTCATTCTCTTTTTCCTTTCTATCTGAAAAGGAAATGTCAGGATTAGATAATTCAATTGTGATGCGTCTAGCATGTCTTATCGCTTCCTTTATTTCATTTGATTGAAGATGAATTTTTGAATTTATTAGGAGATAAGGTATTGAGTTGCTCCATGGCGAAAAATCAGAGTCGGTTCCTAGCAGTAAATTTCTCAATGTATTACCTCTAACAATTATGTTATTACATTCTTGATTATGAGCTCTACATAACTCCTCATATTTCCGTATTGCAGCAGAATAATCTGAAACGTTGCATTTTATAACGTGCACCGGGAGGTCACTCGAGCTGTTATTTATAGCTACAACAGACTTCTCACCATTTCTCCGAAGTACAGCAAAAGCATCAATTATTTTCTTCGTTGATCTTCGATTTTCAGTTAAATGAATACCATTCCATTTTTCCTTATCATCAAATTTCTCCAAGAATAATTGAGGACTTGCGTTTCGCCATTGATACAAACATTGATAAGGATCTCCAACTAGGTCTATATTTTTTAAGCCTTCATTGTAGAGGATTTCTAGAATTGAGTGCTGCAATTCAGAAGTATCCTGTGCTTCATCAATAATAAGGTGCGGGAATTTATGAGCAATATACTTTGCCAGTCTCGGGTATTTCTTCAAAATATTTAATGCGAGGAAAGCTGAATCGCTTGTTTTGAGTAGGCCCAATTCGATTTGCGCCTTTTTTACCGCTTGAGCATATTTAACAAACTCAGAATCATCGCTCTTATCATGTCCATCCCAAGCAAATCCACCATTAGCAGTCAAATCAATTTTACTTGGATCGAATCGATGGATTATAGATCCGAATGACCTGCTTAAGTTCCAGTTCGACTTCAAAATATTTCGCAGGTGGTCCATATCATCAATTATTCGATAGCGTTTACCCACATCCTTGACCTTATGTGCAAAAGGCAACGTGATATATGAGTTTACAAAACTATCTATTGTTAATATAGTGTGCGGTGATGGAAGAGATGAGCCACTTATCTCCTTATACTTCTCGGCAATTTCATTTTTTGCAACGTTTGTAAACGATAAGCAAGCAATCCCTGAAGTTTTGTTGTAATTAACTTTCCAATTCTGAATCAAGAAATGAAGTTTATGCGCAACGCTAGTTGTTTTTCCGCTTCCAGGGCAAGCATTTAAAATTACCTTTCCAATTGCTTTCATGTAAGCATGCTGTTCATCTGATAAGCTAACACTCATGCCTCATGACTGGTTAAATGTGTAATAGCTTTCTGAATATATTCAGGGACAACAAAGTGGCTACGGGCGACTACTAAGTGTTGGATTAGATAGAGTGAAAACCTTTGGGCAAATTCGGCTTTACTTGGCAATGCTTTCCAAACTAAAATCTGGAGAGTTTCCAATTCTTTTTCGGATAATTCAACTCCTGAAATACCATCAACATATTCGTTAAGTCTTTTGAATTTCTTTGAGATTGCTTGATCCTCCGAAAGATATTTCCACAATAGATTTTCACTTATCTGAATTTTTGATTTGGTGATGTTTCCCTGAACAAGTGTAAATTCAAAAGTTTTATAGGAGTGATAAAGGCAAACTTTATCCGGGACATTCTTGATAATCTCTTTAATATTTTCAATTCTTGTGGACGGAGTGTCTGATTTAATCTTTAGAAATAGTTCACTTGCTTTATCTAAGTCATTTTTAATATTCTTAAAACTATATTCTGAATTCTTCGAGGCGGTAAATCTATCATCATCAGTAATAATGGATAAAGGTATTGGTAACGTTTTTCCCTTCTCAGTGGAGTTAAACAGATAAATAAAAGGATAGAAAGACGTTCCATTAGCATTGAGTAATTCTATTTTGTAATCCTCCAACTTAAAATTTAATATTTGTGAAAACACTGGGATTAGTAACTCTTCTGATATACCCTCAACAAATATTATCCCTTTTGAAAAGAATAATTGAGACTTAGTTACATCAATGTACCTTTCAAGCTGCATTTTTCTACTAAGTGCATCGTCTTCAAAAGATTCCTCGTCCGGCTCTGTGATATTTATTACTTCTCTTTCCACAAAACATTTATAAATGTTTATTGCAAAATTATTCTTTGATAAATGTATTAGATTTTCTAAGGGAACCTTGGATGTTAAGGTGGGTGAGTGAGTTGTTATGAATAATTGAGAATTTTCTTGGCTATTAGTCTGCTTTAAAAACTCATATAGATTTAATTGCAATTGCGGATGCAGATGAGCCTCTGGTTCTTCAATCAGTAATGTGTAGTGTGAGGTCTTGTCATCCTTTAGCTGCTGAGCAATGTCACCAAGAACCGTGGCGATGTAAATTAAATTATTGAATCCTAGACTATTCTGTCTCAAATTAAACCCTTCGCCTGTTAATGCAGAAATGTCATGTGGCAAGTATGGCTTAATGATATTCACAATATATTCGGCTTTTGACTCCTCGATTCTTAACCCAATTTGATTTTCAACAGACTGTCTATAGATACTTTTCAGGTTTAAATTTATTGATTCTTGAGAGCTGACGACTTCTTTTAAACCGAGTAAGTCTTTATTGGTTTTCTTGATTAAAGTTTCGTAGTCAGTCTGACTTTTATTAATCTCAACTTGCCTGTTAATTAAATCACCAAGTATATTGTTCCTGTTTGATAATAGATCTTTTGTACTATCTCTTAAAGCTCCGAGATAATAGTGGATGAAGAATTGAAAGGTTTCGGTATCTGCTTTTTGGCCATCGACTGCTCCAGTGTAATAACTAAAGTGTATTTTTTGATTTTCCTTCTTGTAGGATATTGTAATTTTTGCAAAATCATTTTCTTCAGAATCACCTAATACAACATATTCGTAAAATGCCCCTTTTTGATCGGCAGTTAGATTTCGAAATTCATAACTAATAGTAATTGCAGATTCGCCTAAGTAAAAGTCTTCGGATGTTACAAAGAGTTCTCGCTGCTGCTTACCTAGGTTGTAAAGCAAGCGAATGGCGTCAATCAGAGCGGTTTTGCAGCTGCCATTTTCACCAATTAATACATTGATGTCTTTTTGGAAAGAAACGTCAAGACTTTTTATCCCTTTGTAGTTTTCGATGTGAATGGATGATAAGTGCATTCTAATGGGGTTTAGATTTTGGCCAGCGTGATGTGGAACATTATCAATTTAAAGCTCTTTGATCTATGATTAAACTTTAATACAATTGATTTAGAAGTCCGTTTCCTTTTTCGAAAGGAGGATTGAGCTTGTAAACCGATTATTCTTAAACACTCTCAAAAAATTGAATAGCAAAATTGCAAAAGTCAACAATCACGTCTTTGTCTAAATCAAACTCTTTCCTATTGCCAAGATAGTTTCTTGACTCAGGGGTTATTTCTTTTCCATCTAGCAGCTCTTGGACAGTTAAACATTTTATGTGCTTTTTGGAGACAAGCACTATGAATGCATTCGTGTATGGATATCCTTTTGGTAAATCTTTTGCTTTAAATTCTCCATTCGCCCTAAACTTCACTTCAACGAAATAAACATCCTTAGTCTCGGGATTTTGAATTACGAAATCAGGCATCCTTCTGATTTCCTGAGCCACATCAGATCTTACACCCTTTAAAAGCTCCATGATTCCTGGAATGGTATTTTCCATTCCGTATCTAAAAACATTGTAGTTTAGACTAAGAAATAATTCTTGGATCAAGGTTTCCGCAATTCTTCCCTTAATCATTCCATATCTATAATTCCTTTCTTTATCTGTTAGGCCAGCTTCTTCGTCAGTTTCTGTTAGTTCCAATTCTACATTATTCTTCTCACTATAGCATTTTGTGCATAGGCCACCATTGAATTTGGTGTATGCGCCACACTTAATACATTCGGCCATAATTATTTATTTCAAGGGATAGGGTTGTGCAAAGGTTGGGGTTGAAATTACTTTCTAATCCCGTTCTTATAAATCTCCTTCTTCAATACTTTGTTTGACTTTATGTCGTAAAATATTGTTTTGCCATTTTGAAATCCTTTCTGGATCGACCTTACTTCTTTCACACCATCAGATTCATTAATAAAAATGAATGATCCGCTGTAAAGTTTGCCATTGAGGGTTTGATATTTCTCAAGTGGGGTGTTGATGTCACTATGATTGACTTCAATTCGAACTCCCTGATCGTAGAAATAATAAATCCACAATCCTGTTTTGTCTTCCTTATTGTACGCGCCCGTTACTAATGGCTTGCTGGCAGCGTTGACGGCCATATACTCGCCATCCATAAAAGCAGCATTACTATTTTCAGTTAATTTATTAACCTTTAGAAGGAAGGTTAGCTCAAACCACTCATGTGAGTATTCCTTATCTTTATTAACCCAATATACTTGAGAAACATAGCCGCCATCTTCAAGATATTTGGTCCATTTACATTTAAAGCCGTCTCTACTTTCATAGGGGATTTCGTATTTGCTTTTCTTCCTTATTCCTAAAGAATCATATGTAGTGAGATCTATCAGTCGTCCGTCTGTGTAATGCTTGATTTCACGTGGTCGTCCTGGAGAAATCCAATTGGCATATTCCCCAGATAGTTTCCCATCCTTGTAATTGAAAGTTGAAATGATTCTACCATCCATGTGCTGTTGCACCCAACCTCCATCCATTTTTCCTCGTAGATAAGATCCTTTATATATAGTTGCTATGCTATCGTCTTGATCCACTATGGTATGAACCCATTCTCCCACTTGTTCATCATTAACATACTCTCCCTTGGAGACAACATTATTTAATGAGTCTCGCATTTCATAGGGTCCATTTAGCTTTCCATTTTTATAGCTTGTTTTTTCAAGGACCTTTGTAAAATGATATCTGGAACAAGAATCAGAGAAGCTCTTTCTCAGAGAATCCGGACAAAGATATTTTTCAGTTTTTCTATACGAGTATCTGGTGCTCTCTCCATGCAGATCTCCATTATGGTAGTTTTCAATCACTGTCAATTTTTCCGAGTACTGTCCAAAAAGTGGATTCTTGCTATAATAAAATTTCCATTGCCCTTCAGCTGATCCCTCGTAAAAACTACCTTCTTTACGAAGCGCTCCGGTAAGATCATAGTATTTCCATTTACTTTGCTCATTACCATTATTATAGTTACCCTCTATGAGCAACTTCAGCTTAGACAAATTGCTGCCATCTACTTGCCAGGCATACGGAGCGTCCGTGTCCCGATAGACTTTATATTGTCCATGTAATTCTCCTGATAGATAATTTCCAATAATTAGACTATCACCAGCAACATTTTGAAAAGGGCCGTCTAGAATCCCATTTTTGTAATTCTCAAAGGCTAGAATTCTCTGACTACCTCTTTCTTCAACAATGTCTTTCCAGACTCCATTTTTCTCTCCGTTTAGAAATTGACCCGTAATCTTTATTCTTACTCCCTTATTCTCATTGGATTCAACATAAACGTATTGTACGTGGGCCCCGTTTAGAATTCCTTTCACATAGGTCTTAGTAAGCACAACCTTTCCATCTTCATAAGAGTTGGAAATTCCATTCATCTCTCCGTTCAGTACTGAGAAGTCAGATACAATTTCACCATCAAGGTTATAATCGGTAAACTTTCCTGTCCGTTCACCATTAACAAAATACCCTTTTTGCTCTACAGATCCAGATGAGTAATAGTAAGTTACAGGCCCATGGACTTTACCGTTTACAAGCGTGTATTCGCTCTTTACTAAACCATTTTCCCAATACGTGCTTTTCTTGCCATTCTCTTCATCATAAACACTAGCCTTTTTTGTTACAACAACCGTGTAACTTACCGTACTTCCTTCTGAATAATCATCAGCTTCTCTTTTCTTGCTGGATATTTTTAGTAAAAAGTTTGCATTGGCGTATGATGTTATTACTTCACTATCTTCAATCTCGCTTCCCGTCCGCTTAAAGCCTGAAGTAGAAATTCCATTCTGAATTAATTTGTAAGAATCAATATTGAAGAAAGTGTACCTAAGCTGATTGGAGTATCCTTCGTATGTAAACAAACTTAGCCATCCATTTGCCTTTTCGGTATAGTAGTCTTTTCCGAATGACCATGTGATCTTATTGTATTCACTAGTGCTTCCTTTCTTAGAATCGTAAAATGTCCATCCCCTTGCGATGAGTATTTGATCTACGCTTTCCCACTCTTTTTTATTACATAGATTGGTCAAATCATTTAAAGTAAGTTTTTGCCCCAAGCTACTTTCAACTATGGTAATCAAGAGTAAGAAGAGTGCAGAGAATCTTAATGATTTCATGGATTCGCTTAATCAAAATGTTTTAGTGCTAACATTACCGAACTTACTTTCTATTAATTTATTGGCGGTATTATTATCAAGTTAAGGCTTTTTAGCCTACGAATAAACTTGAGTACAGTTTTATTTAAGATATCGATATTCGAAATGAAGGTGCGCCAAACCCTCCAAAAAACTGATCAGAATCTTCACAGGAAGGCACGAGAAATCAGCCCCAATTCTTAAATTGAATCAGTACCCAAAACCCCAGAATTCCACGTTTTTTGCCCTTCGACAGTAGTTGTCATGAGGAAGTAATAACTTAACTCAGGGTAATTAATCTTGTAGTAGGTTTTTAACTTTAGACGGCAACCCCTATGCTTAACCGTATAATCATATTGAATTCCACTACTTACGGCAAAGCTGTAATTAGATTGAATGATGCGGATTCCATCCAATTAGTCGGACCCAACAATGTTGGTAAAAGCACTTTAGTTTTTGCGCTGAATTTCCTTTTCATTGTTGATAATAGAAGAATGTCTTTTGTTGACAATAAACCTGGAGACAAAGAGACTATTCACCATTACTTTCCATCGCCTACGAATAGCTACATTATTTTCGAGGTTTTTAAACAGAGATATTATTGCATACTTCTTAAAAGAAACAACGAAGGGGAAATTGAGTATTACAAGATAGATCACGAGTACAAAGAAGAATTGTTTATCAAGAATCATGAGAACAATCAAGTGATTCTAAAATTCGAAGAACTCTGTAGTCGATTTATTACCTCTGGAATCAGTTTTGAGGAATTCAAAGAGAAGAGAGATGTTTTCAACTTTGTCTATCAGCGCGGCAGAAAGAATAATGGTGTTGTGTGGCTAGAGAATGCGGTAACGTCAGACGGGCTGAGCAACAATTTTTCTAAAATCTATCGCTATTTAATTAATTCAAAACTTATTAATAATAAGACATTAAAGGAAGCGCTGATAATTGCTGACAACAGAGATGGACAGACATTGAATTTTTCGCAAAAAAGCCGGAAAGACATTAATGATCTTTTAAGAATCAATAATGATATTAAGGCAATATCGAGCATTCAAAAGGAATTCCATGAATTTCGTGAATTGGTTAATCAGTATTCATCAAAGACCAAGATTCTATCGGAGCTATTATTCGCTTTTAATAAACAGTATTCTCCGACACTTACTGACTTGGAAGTGAGGTTCTTTCAAAAGAAGAACGAATTGGAATCTGTGCAAGTTGAGTTAAATATCCTAAATCCAAAGAAACAAAAGCTAGATAGAGAAATTGGTGGCAAGGATTCTGAACTAAGTAAAATTGTTGAATCTCAAAATCAACTACAGGCTAAACTTGATGAAATTAATTCGTACGAAGGCATTGAATTTCTTAGTCAATCACTTTCCAATCTTGATGATAGAAGAAAAATGCTTGAAGCAAGCATAACGAGAGTTGAAACCTTCTCCGTGAAGCAGATTGAAAGCAAGATTTCAGACATTAATGCTACATCGAAAACTCTTGCAGCTCAGGTTCAAGGATATTCCAATCAATTGATTCATAAGGTTACTGATAAGCAATCGGATAGGGAAATTTTGAACGGAATCCTGTCTCATGAATTCTCAAGCTTATCAAGTGATTTAATTGAAAACACTATTAGATCGATTGATGGTAAAATGAAATTCTTTGATGGTCTAATAAAGCTCCCAGATAATTTCAAGGGCGAGCCCATATTGTCCATTGAAGAGCTTTCTGAAAAGTTAGTCTTACTTAAAAATGAACTGAAGGAGTATAGCGAACTTTTACCTGTAGCTAAAGATTTTGAAAATTCAAGAATACAGCTACAAGATCTCAACGAAAAAATTTCTGAAATACGTTCTAAAATTAGATTGATTGAATCTATTCCATCCTTGAAAACAGACTTATCTAATCAGAAAGAGTTATTTGTCACCGTTAGCAACACTAAGCAAAAAATCGAAAGTGAGTTAGCTCTTTTAATGGAGGATATTAGTCGAAAATCAGCGTCAATACCGGTGATTACTGATGCGAAGAATGCTCTTGATGGTCAGATTAAGGATTTAAAAAAGTGTAAAGAAGAAACAGAAAAGATCGTAATTGATCAGAGTCCTTTTGAGACTACAGATACATTAGATCAGATTTTTAATAAAATAACTCTTTCTGTTTTTGATCGAAATGAACTTAAGGTCAAAAAGGATAGTGTTTTCCAAAACCTTAAACAACGAGTAAAAAGTCAGGATGCGGATGAAGATGCATTTATAAAGTTTGTAGAAGAGGAAATTGCATGCCTTTCTGAAAAACAAAAAAGCGTAGAAACAATCCTACACGCAATAAGTACTCAGTTTGCCAACCCAGCATTCTTATTATTGAAGCGATTCAACGAATTCAAAGAATTCGTGACTAATAAATTCAACACCAAACTATCTCGAATTAAGATTTCTGATATCGAATCCTTAAAGATTGTTCTTAATGAAACGACAAGAGTTATAGATGACCTTAAGAGAATAAGTTCAATTCAAGAAATTGAATCACAATTCAATTTTGATTTTGACTATTCTGAAAACCTCAAAACACTAAATTCCTACCTGGATTCCGGTAAGAAAATTGAGTTCGAAGAGCTATTTGACATCGAGTTACATCTAACAAAAGGAGGTAAGGACAAAACCGTAGATCTTAAAGAGCAGGTTGAGTCTACTGGGACAGATATTATGATACGGATGGTAATTATCGCTTCAGTGATAAATAAGCTCGCGATCAATGACAGAGGCAACAGAGTCCCAATTGCAATTGATGAGATTGCTAGGGTTGATGGAACAAACAGACTGGAGCTGTTTAAATTCTGCAGGGAACATAATCTGATCCCTCTTTGTACATCCACAGAAGAAACTATGCTTGATGGATTTGAAAAGTACATTATGTTGTTTCGATCTAGTTCAAAAGGAAAAATCAATATAAATGAAGGTGCTCCAAATGTAATAAAGCAAGAACCCATAGAGTCACATGAAAGAGCTTGAGTACAAGTTTTATCAAGAGTTGAAGATCAAGGAAATTCCTATGACTCAGATTCCAACGAGTTTAAAGAACACGTTGGTATTTAAAAACCTTCTTAGGGCAGGTATTATTGACGGAAAAAAATCAGGAAGAGGGTCTGTGCTCTACGTTAAAGATCAGAATTATTATGAGTCGTTCTTGAGTCAACATTTTTCGGATGATGATACTAAGGATATCACTAAAGCATCAAATATTCTAAGATTAAGAGATTCTAAGGCAAGACGAGTTAAGTCAAATCCTTTGTTCTTATTTCGTGGATTTGCCAACGCAACAATTAACGGTAAGGATGTAGACTTGAAATATTTCACGGAGACCTTCGGTGTGTTTAGTATTATTAAACCTCACGTAAAAGCTTCTAAGCTATGCTTTGTTGAGAATCTTGAAAGTTTCTTAACGGCTGAAAGAATCTTTGGAAACGATTTCATTTACATTCACAAATATGGGCGAATAGGCTCAGAGGCAATTTCAACTTTTGAGTGCAACGAAGTTGTTGTATTTGTTGATTATGATTTTAATGGATTAGATGAATTTTTGAGGATTAGAAACCATTTTCCTCAAGCAAAATTGCACCTCCCTGATAACTTTGAAGAGCTATTCAAGAAGTATAGTAAGCAAATAAATGGGCAGCAGAAGCAAACAAAACGTGTTGTAACGTCAGATATCAATGAAGTTATCATGATTCGTGATCTGGTCGCCAAAACTAATTACTTCCTTGAACAAGAGATATTGATACATGATTAAGGCTGAACCAAAGACAATTCTTTATTTTATCTGGAACTACTTTGACGTGGTCCGTGATCTGTTTGATACGCAAAGCAAGGAGGGTATTATTAGGAAAGAAACATTAGAGATAATCCTTGAAAAGTGGAACAAGGATATCAAAACTCAACTCATAGAATATAAAATACTCCGAAACATTAATGATGATTATGAATTGAGGGACGTCTATTATAAACTCATTGAGTTTGTACTTGTTGAATTCAGACCTCTTCTGCCAGAGGAAATTGAGAAGTTTGGAACTTCTATATCCGAGTTGTTCAGAAAAATTACAGAGGGGATTAATGAAGATAAGATCATACTTATCGAACGATTAAGAGGGCTCTCATCACAAATTAAAGAATTTACGGAGTCTGTCGAGAAGAACTCAATTCGGCTATTGAACGAAACCAGAGAACTTAAATCCAACGTTAACCAAATTGATTATAGAGCGAAAATTCAAAAGGCCTCTTTTTGGATTCAGTACTATATTAACCCTCTAAACTCTATTCTTGATGTTAATCATTCCGAGTCGATCACGAATAAGTTGGTGGATGTTTCAGGGTTTGCAAATCAAAAGCGACTTTCAGTTACTGATGAAACAGTGCGTCAGCTTTTTGAGCAACTGTATTTTCAATTGATCCAATCAAATGATGATTTATTAAGACAATCCAAATTACTGACAAATGAGTTGCTGCCTCTAATCGAGAGGATAAAGACAGAATCTTTAATATTAACCGGATGGATTGAGTTTTTGCGTTCATCCGACAAAGTCAGTCCTCCCAGTCTACTAAAAGCCAGGAAGGATAACCCATATTCAACTAAAGCATATTTGAACGCTAAAGAATATTTTGAGCAATTCATCACAGAGGAAGATGCGGTTATAGAAAATGATGAAGAGAAACATGAACGATGGGTTTTCAACAGAACTTTCTACCGACAAAGGCTGACAGAGAGCCTCCCGGTTGAGAATTTCTTTGACTGGTGTAATGCTGAATTGATAAATCATGGAGGAGAGATGTCAAATGAGAAGTTATTCGCCTTAACAAGCCTTTTATTTGATGGTGACGTTGAAGTGCTCAGTTCTGCAGAAGATAGACCGATGCTGATAGTAACAAAAACCTCTAAATTGTTTGTGCCAAAACTTAATTTGAAGAAGAATGGTATATCCTGAATCACATAAGAAAATCGTTGAAGAGCTTCTTGACGGAAAATTTGTTCTTTCGAGAGAAGAGCATTACAACGAGATAAAAGAAAATGAAGAGTTCTATTTTTCTTTTTTCAAGGCTTCATTTGGTCACGAACTTCAAATCACCAACGAATTTGCGCGACTTATTTCTGAAGAAACTGATGAGAATTTGTCCCGTGACATTAGCATTTTTTTTGCAATTATTTCTTATGAAATGGATAAACAGGGGAAGAACTTTTTAGACACTATACAGTATTCAGAATTCTCCATGGAAGAAATTAACAGTTTATTTGAAGAGTCTTCTTGGATTGACTTAGTTCATAGCAATAAGCACCTAAAAGATTCTGATGCTAGAAAGCGATTTATCTTTAGTTCAATGGGTAAGAGAAATATAATAGATAAAATTGCTGATGAGCGGTTCGGCTTTACCGCTGCTTACAAAGTCTTTATGGAGTATGCAAAGGATTTAGCCCAAAGAACTTTGGATGATAAACGTGACCCAGTGAACTCATAAACCATATAGCTGCAGAGAAGCTCTGAGTGAAGACAGTAATTACAATAAAATAATGATTTCATCTGAAGAATTATTGAAGAGATATGGGCGGTGCTTACTGCCTGAAGGCACTTTACTTTTTCGAGGGCATATCAGTAAGGAAATTCAGCAGTGCATGTTTTTTATGTTAAAATTCTCTTTGGCATCACATGGATATGATGATGTTCAAGTTTGGCGTGTTTCAAGAGATATAGAATTGCTATTTATGGTTGATTCGATCGCCAGAGAGGCTCGCGTGATTTCTTCGATTGAGAAAGTGTATTCAGATGTTTATCCTGAATCAGTTAATCATGAGTTTGATGATCTCGATATCAAGCATCGATCGATTGAGAGAAGAAATGCTTTTGTTAACCGTCTACAAGATTTAGGACTAACAGGATGGTTTTCTTCATATGAGAATAATGCAGAGCTTGAAGTTTGTCTGTTTAATCCTTCCGAAAGAGATCTATCTTTGTTAGCTAGTGTTTCAAATGAAAGAGAGGATTATTATAGATGTAGTTTGAGAGATATAAACATCGAACCCGCAGATCAATTTTATTTAACGACTAATTCTTCATTTAGTAAAAGTTATGATTTGATCTTGACACCGGAGCAAAGGTTTCTTAAACACAAGCAAAGAGTGAATGACATGATAAAAGAGTTAAACAATGATTCTGCGAAGGAGAACGAAGAGAAGTTAATAGAAGATTTTTTTGACCTTAGACTAAAACTTGAAGTTTAGCGAAACTGTTAATGAGCTAACCCCAAATTAAGAGACAGATGACAAAAAAGGCCCCTGGTGGGGCCTTTGATATATTAATGATTGTCTAAAACTTTGGTCAAACTGAATCCAGTAATAACTGAAGCGGTTTTAAGGAGGTGAGTTCGGAACTTTATTATTTAGCACGGAACTCTATTATTTTCAGTTCGGAACTTTATTATTTACCGACAGTTGTGTGAGCGACCCTAAAAGTCTTTAACCGAAAAACGCCAAGAAGTCTTTAACCGCAAAACTAATTTAATTAGTCTTTTGCCCTAAAACTCTTTAACTGACTTTGGTGATAATACTAGGCTG
>Ga0075163_10001241_pt1 | contig 33959 bp, 27 predicted proteins | sample JI1023141ADNA_FD_71478 | JGI IMG/M metagenome (GOLD analysis project Ga0075163, IMG submission 71478) | Wastewater effluent complex algal communities from Wisconsin, to seasonally profile nutrient transformation and Carbon sequestration -... | ecosystem: Engineered > WWTP > Effluent > Algae...
GACATCTCGTCGGCCTTGGCGCTGGGCGTCGTGACCGAGCACTTCACGCGCAAGCGGTTCTTGCGCTGGAAACCCATACCGCTGGCCTTCCAAGCACAGCCAACGGGACCAGTTTCCGAGTGAACCTCGTGTGGGGGCTCCAAGCCCAGCCCGAAAGTGCACCCCATCCCCAACGAATCCCCGAGCCACGACCCGCTATCCTGGCCCGTCGCCCCGTCCCCCCCCATCGAGCCCCGCGCATGAAACTCCACACCACCCTCCTCCCTCTCCTCCTCGCGAGTTCCATCGTCGGCTGTGCCGGCACTCCCCACGACACGACCATCGCGGCGGTGCCCATGGCTGGGGACGCGCGTGGGCTCGCGGTGGATTTCGTGAGTCTGGATGCGGCGGGGAGGGAGGTTCGGTTGTCGGACTTCGCGGGGAAGGTGGTGGTGCTCGACTTTTGGGCGACGTGGTGCGTGCCGTGCGTGAAGTCGATGCCGCACACGCAGGAGACGGCGGCCAGGTACGCGAAGGAAGGGGTCGTCGTCCTCGCTGTGTGCACGAGCGACACGCGCGAGAAGTACTCGGCTTGGGTCGAGAAGAACGCGGCGAAGTACCCGAACATCTTGTTCACGTGCGATCCGAACGACCGCGGCTCCGACACGTTCGAGGAGCGCGCGTCTTCGAAGCACTTCGGTGTCTCGGGCATCCCCGCCCAGTTCGTGATCGGGCGCGACCGCAAGATCGTCGGACAGTTGACGGGCTACGAGGGAGAGTCGGACGCCCGCGCCGAGGCGTTCCTGGCTCAGGCCGGGGTCCGCGTCGACGACGCCGTGGTGGCCAAGGGGCGCGACCAACTCCGCAAGGAGGCCGAAGACGAAGCTCGTCGCGCCGCGGCCGAGGCTGCGAATCCCCCGCCTTCGTTCACGCCCCGGTTGGGTCAGCTCGAATCGGGCGCGCCGATGCCCGACGTGACCCTCGTGGACGCCGAGGGCAAGCCGTACGCGTTGTCGAGCCTGCGAGGCAAGACGCTCGTGCTCGGATTCGGTTGGGACGAAGTCGTGCCGGTCAAGTGGCTCCAAGCGATCGGCGAGAAGCACGGCTCGAACGGTGTCCTGCCAATCGCCACGTTCGTCTACACGGCGCGCGAGGGGTATGACGCGTGGCTCACGAAGAGCAAGGGCAAGTACACGTTCGCGTGCGGTTGGGATCCGGCCGGGAAGTACGTGGGAGATGCCGAGAAGCCGAACATGGACGCCCTCGCCGCGTGGAACGCGACGACGGTGGTGCGCAAGATCATGGGCGGCGACCCGATGGGCTCGACGCCGGCGATGCCGATCTTCGTGGTCGTCGACGCGAACGGAGGGTTCGTGGGCGTCTGTTGGGCCGGTCCGCGACACGAGGAAGGCCTCGGCAACTTGCTGCTCCGTGCGGGCGTGAAGCTCGCCGCGGCGGACATGCCGAAGTCCGTCGCACCGGCCGAGGCGTTCGTGGTGAAGAAGGAAGCACCGCGCCCGCCCGAAGCCAAGGTCGAATTGCTGGCGATCGGCTCGTCCGCACCCGACTTCGTCACGCAGGACGTCGACGGCAAGGGCGTGCGCTTGTCCGACTACAAGGGCAAGGTCGTCGTGCTCGATTTCTGGGCCACGTGGTGCGGTCCGTGCATCGCGTCGATGCCCCACACGCAGGAGGTCGCGGAGTCGTACAAGGACCAAGGCGTCGTCGTGATCGGCCAATGCACGAGCGATTCACGCGCGAGCTTCGAAGCTTGGGTCCTGAAGAACCGTGGGCGGTACCCCGACTTCGTCTTCACGCACGACGCGGCGGAGAAGAAGCCCGAGCGTGTGTCACGCAGGCTCTTCGGCGTCAGCGGCATCCCCGCCCAGTTCGTGCTGGACCGCGAGGGCAAGGTCGTCGCGTTCGTCAGCGGATATCGCTCCGGCGAAGTGCTCTTGGAGGGTGCCCTGGCGAAGGCCGGCGTGAAGGTCGATCCGGCCGTGCTGGAGAAGGCGATCGCCGATCAGAAGGCGCGCGACGCGAAGTGACGAGAGTTCGCGCGATCGCAAGCTGCCGAGTCTCCTGAGTTCGCGGCTGGCTCGGGTGGGCTGAGCCCCCTCGTCGGCCGCGATCTCACCGTGACCGCCCTCGATTCGTCGCAACATCACACCTCGTCCACGACGATCGGTGTCGGTGCGTCCCCTTGCACCCGCGCTTGCGTCCTAGTGCGTATCGAGTGCAATCGCCGAGTCGACCATGAGAGAGCCGCCTGAGGCGCGCTGTCCGCACGACGCGAGGCGGCCCGGGCGACGAGGCGCGCCACGAGCGTGCCCGAGTCCACGGGTGACAAGTCGAGGATACGAACATGAAGACCACGCATGTGTTGAGCGCTGTGGGTGCGTTGGCGGTGCTGGCCGGCGCGGGCTGGGCGTTCCAGTTCGCCGGAGCGACCAAGCAGAACGTGATCGCGACGCGACTGGAAGGACGCTGGTTGGTCGATGCGGAGATCACGGCGAAGCTGGATCCGGCTCCCGAGTCCAAGCTGCCTCGGGCCTTGGACATCACGAAGGACGACGCGGTGTTCAAGAAGATCGCCGAGGTGTACCCGCGCTTCCAAACCGTCGAGCCGTACATGAGCGGCACTGCGGTCCTCAACGGTGACAAGCACTACTTCGTCCTGATGAACCAGGACGGCAACTCGCACATCGTGCTGTTCACGGCGACGCGCGAGAACCCCGTCGGCGAGCCGCACAGCGTCCACATCGCGATGGCATGCTCGCGCGACAGCGGTAAGGACATGGTGTTCCTCGGCGGCGATCTCGCTCGCGAATCGGCTGCCTGCTACACGCGTGTCGTGAAGTGATCCTCGGCCGCCGCGTCGGAGCGCGCGGCGACGACTCGACCCTCGGGGCACGCGTCGCAGGACGGCGCGTGTCCTTCGACCTGATTCGGGAGGTGCGGACATGAACCACACGATTCACAAGGCACTGGCGTTGCTCGTGGCGTGGATCCTCTGCGTCGCGATCTCGGCGTGCACGTACGTCGGGGCCGAGCCCGAAGGAGCGGACGGCGACCCCACGAGTGCCTGGATCGCGAATCCGACGGATTGCATCTGCGGTCTGGACGATCCGCGCCTGGTCAGCCGACCGGCCGTCGTCGATTATCCGCGCGTTCTCTACGCCACTCCGGAGATGAAGAAGATGCGCGAGAAAGGCATCGATCCGGAATCCCCCGCCGGTATCCAGCTTCGGTCTCAGGCCGTGGACCGCATTCGCGTCGCCGCCGACGCGGTTCGCACGCGTGACGGGTACTGCAGCGTGTGGAAGGCCATTCGCCACCGTGACGGTCGACAGGTTGCGGACGTGAGCGCACAGGTGATCGTGCTCTTCTGAGCAGCGTGCGGGCGCCCGACACCGCGACACTTCACGGACGCGGGCGCCGGTCCGCGGAGGACATCGACGACGTCGAGCCGATCTCGACATCGGCTCGACGACGACACGACGATCTCAACGGGCGGTCGAACTGGGCGGACCTGTCCACGCCCTTTGACGGGTTCTTCCGCAGCGGGTGTTCGAGGCCTGGTTCGGTTGCACCGAGTTGGGCCTCGAACACCCGCTGCGGAAATGCGCGTCAAGGAAAGTGGACAGGTCCATCCATGTCACGGCAGCCACGTCACGTTGACCGCGTTCGACAGGTTCGAGTTCGATCCGCACGGCGTCAAGAGGTCGCGGTGCCACACTTGGTAGTAGCGCACGCCACCCGCCGGTGTCAGCGATCCCCTCACGGACACGCTCGCGTCGCCGACGGACGGATACACCGCCGTTCCACCGGAGTAGTGCTTCACCGCGAGACGCACGAGCGTGCCGCCCACGCACAATCGACCGTCGGCGAAGGCGACGTTCGTCGGCGTCGTGCCTTGGAAGAAGAGCGACACGCCGGGCGGAGTCGACGGCACCGGCAAGCCGTCGACTTGGAGCACGAGCGCGTCGGCCGACACGCTCGTGGCACCGGTCGCGACGAGGCGACTGCCTTGCCCGCCGGAGTGCGCGCAACCTTGGCCGGCGCCGACGGCGCTCTCGTTGCCGCACGGGCAGGGTCCGCTGGATCCGTCGCCGAAGCAGAAGCCCGCGATCGGCGAGCCACCGGGAACGTCGACGGACGTGGTCACGTTCGCGGGTGCACCCGACTTCCACAATCCCAACGTCGCGAGGCCGGGCGTCGGAGCTGCGTTCGCGTCGAAGCGGAAGTTGTAGGTCGTGCCCCAACGCAACGCGTTCGCCAGCGCATTCTGGCTCGGCGTCTCGCACGTCCACGTCAACGTGTCGCCGCTGCGCGTCACGGTCCAATCGAGTCCCGAGAAGCTGGCGCTGCCGTCGCCGTCACCGTTGCGGTACTCGACGTCGTGGAACTCGACGTTCGTGACCGTGGCCGAGGCCGGGACCGAGACCGTGAACGAACCGCCGGCGCGGTCCGAGTTGAGGTTGTGCACGGCGTACTCGTAGTGGTACTGGCCGCCGCCGAGGTCCGTCGCTCGGTAGCCGACGTGGAAGAGACCCTCGCCGGGAACCGCGACGGCGTTCACGACCACCGCGGGATCCACGACGGACCATGCTTCGATGGCCGACTTCTCGCGCTGCGTCGCGCCGACGAAACCGAACTGGGCGCCGGCGGCCCCGCCCAGGATCACCGCCGAGAGCTCGCGGTAGCTCGCGTTGTTGTCCTGATTGCCCGCGGCTGCGTCGTCGGGCGTCACGTACTGCGTCTCGCCGAAGTAGCGGACGCCGGGTGACACGTCGACGTCGCTCGTCAAGAACTCGCAGCGACGCGCCGTCGATCCGGAGAACGCCGGACTGCTGGGCGGGAACGGGTACGCGCCGGTGTGCGGATTCACCTCGAATCGCGGACCGAGACCGAACTGCTGACCGTTGCGCGCGGCCGTGTACGGATCGGAGCAATTCACGCCCAGGGTCGAACCGTCCGTGCCCTGGCAGTTCGTGCAGCACAGCTCGAGGCTCAACGCGAAGAAGCCGTGCTTGAGCCAGCTCATGCCGATCTGCTCGAACCGCCCCGAGCCGTTCACCGTGCGGTAGCGGTAGAGGTTGCCGCCGATCACCGGGTGCTGGTTGACGTTGGCGAACCAGTTCAAGTTCACCGTGCCGATGTTGCACGACGTCGTGCCGAGCGAGATCGCGTCGAGCGGACCGCTCACCGACACGTTCGAGATGTCCTGGATGTCGCCCACGATCACGTCGGGGCCGACGCTGGGCGAGCAGGGCGGAGGCGGAACGAAGATCGAGATCGAGAACGTCCCGGTGCCCGGGAGGGTGTTGGGACCGGGCCAATTGCCGAGTTGGATCGCGTACGTGGCGCCGCCGGTGGCGCTGAAGCGGAGTTGGGACTGTGTCCCGCACGCGTCGTCGTTGCACGCCAACGGCTCGAGCGTCGGACAGCCGACCGAGCCGTGCACGGCCACTTTGGAGTCGATCGCGGTCCCGCCGCACGTCGCCAGGTCGAACTCGTCGGTCGAGGGCGCCGTCCACGCGAACCACACGTCGTTCGCGATCCCCGTGAGGCCGGCCGTGTCCGTGCACGTGCCGAAGTTCTGTGCCGACGCGCCGGTCGTTGCGGAGGTCGTGTCGAAGGCGAACACGCCGACTCCGGAGATGGCCTGGGGCGAAGCGCAGTCGTCGACGCCCTGGGCACGTACGGAAGTGGACGCGAGAACGCCGGCGAACAACGCCAGCGAGGAGAAGCGTGTGATCATGTCGTTCCTTGGATCGAGGATCCGTCGGGGAAGTCGCACGACGAAACGGGACGCGGTCGTCGGTCGAGGCCGTGCGCGTAGCGTGCCCGAGGATCTGCGCGTGGCGTGCTCGGGTTGTGTGCGCTTCGCGTATGCGGTGCGGTCGGCTCGACTCGCGGTGCATCCGTGCACGGCGAGTGGACGAGGAACACGAGAACGACGACCATGAGGAGGGCGAGCACGAGGACGACGACCGCGGAGGCGGCGTGCTCGAAACCGACGCGAAACCGACGCGAACGAGGGCGACGAACGCGACGGCCCGGCGAGCGAGGGCCCCGCCGCCGAGTACCCGATCCGACACCCTCGGATCCCGCTCGGTCGAGGAGCCGCGCGAGGGTCCGCGACGCTGCGCGAAGGACCGCGTAGACTTGGTTGACCATGACCCGACCGCTCCCTCGCGCAACCCGTCCGGCTCCGTGTTTCCTCCGCCGATTCGGCGCGGGGTTCGTGCTCGTGCTGGGCGTCGCCCCCCACGCCCGAGCCGGCGATCCGCGCGACGCCGCGACCGCCGACCCGATCGTGTTCAAGCAGGTCGCCGCTCCCGCTTCCGACGTGATCTCGGGACGCGTTCGCCTGCCCGAGCCGCGCGCGTGCGCGACGACGTCCCCGGCGCAGACGCGAGCGCTGACCTGGACCTGGACGGAGGACGGTGGCTGGGTCGCGGACGCGACCGTGGCGATCGCCGCGGACGGACCGTTGGCGATGGCGGTGATGTCGACGGACGCGACGGAGTGGCAGTGGAGCGCGCGTCGCGGACGCAACTTCGAGTCGCTCGAGTCGTTCTTCGCCACGACGTCGATCGAGCGCCGTTCGCAAGCTTGGATCGAGGACGCTCCGGGTTGGACGGCGCAACGCGTCGACGTCTCGCACGCGACCGCCGGATCGTGGACCGTTCGCGTGACCGCGACCGGACGCGCGCGCGACGCACGCCCGGCCGACGCGTGGCTGATCGTCCGCGACGCGGCGACGTGGACGATCGCGGCGCACACGAGCACGCTCTCCACCGTGAACGGTGACGTCGTCGGGGTCGTCGCGTTCCTGGCGGATTCGACCGCGGCCGCGGATCGGTTCGCGCGCGAGACCGGACCGGACACGACGGCGGAGGTCGGCGCGTATGCGCGCTCGTTCGAGCCCGCGATCGGTGTCGCGCGTGCGGGCCGCGTGACCCTCGAGACGCCCGCGGGCACCTGGACCTCGCCGCTGTTCGACGACGGCACGCACGAGGACGGAGCCGCAGGCGACGGACGATTCGGCGCCGTCGTGCCGCGCTGGACCAGCGGCCAGGTGCGCGCGCGCGTCGAACTCGACGGCGTGGGTGCCGCCGGAGCTCCGATTCGACGCGACGTCACGTTGGACTTCCCCATGATGGAACGTCGCGCGACGTTCAGCGGCACCGTCACGACGCGCGTCGAGGACGATCGACGCCTGCGTGTCGAGCTGGGCGCGTTGCCCTTCGGTCCCGTGGCGCAATTGCACGTCTCGGCCGAGGTGTGGGGCACGGACGAGCTCGGTCGCTTCGTGCCGCTGTGCTGGTTGTCGCGCATGGTCGTCCCGGAGGAGCGCGGCGGCGAATGGAAGCTCCCCTTGTTCCTCGACGGCGGTTGGATCGCCGAAACACGTGCACGCGCCCCGTTCGCGCTGCGTCACGTGCGACTCCAAGACCCCGACACGCACGTCCCCTACGACGTCGTCGACGTCCTGCCGCTCGAGCCCGCGACGCTGCCTCCGGCCGCGAGTGCTCCCCCGAGCGGTGTGACCACGACGATGTTGATGGCGCCGGCGACGAGTGCGTCGTTCGTCGCCTCGCCGGCGACGCAAGCGCCCACGGTGTCGCCGTACCCGTTCCGTCGGAGCTTGTTGCTGGTCCACGGTTACTGCTCCGGCGGTTCGATCTGGCCCGCCGCCGACTTCACGCAACCCAAGGCGGAGTTCCTCGATCCGAATCAGAACCGCACGCACGATCAATTCGCGCAGCTCTTGTTGGCCAAGGGGAACGCGCGCTCCTCCTTCGGCGTCGTGGGCCATTCGCAGGGCGGGCCCGCGGCCTTGCACCTGTACACGTACTACGTGAGCTCGCTCGACAACGCGACGGGCGGACGGCGCATCCAGAGCGTCGCGTCGCCCTACCAAGGCACGCCCTTGGCGTCGCTGGGCTCGTTCGCGTGCGGTGTGAACAACGACATGACGCCGTCCGGCAGCACGACGTGGCTCGCCGGCATCCCGACGTGGGCGCGTTCCGAGGTCTGGTATTGGACGACGTCGGACAACGGCAGCGCGTGCAACTTCTTCACGGGGTTGTTGTTGACGAACCCCGAGGACGGGACCGTCGAGCAGTTCCGCGGGCAACTGCCGGGCGCGAACTCGATGGGCCACGTGACCGGTTGGTGTCACACGACCGGCATGTCGTACCCGGCGAACTACACGGATCACGCTCGCAATGCGCTGATGAACGCGGCTGCCGCGCGCTGACCCGCCTCCGCCGCGCACGGGGCATCTCTCGCGCCGCCGCGAGCGACGCGACCGCTCGACATGCGGTCCGCACGGTCGCCGTTTGCTACGTTCGGAGCATGAGCGATCGATTCGTCCCCGTGCGTCATCCGCAATTCCGACGCGCACACGTCGACATCTTCACGCGTCGTATCGCGGCCGACTGCATGACGCACGATTGCGCGGTGGTCGAGACGCGTCAACGCCGCCACGACGTGTGCTGTCAGTACGGATGCGACGTCGACGTGGCCGAGCGCGACGCGATCGTGGCGCGCCGGCACGAGATCCGCGACCTGCTGCGTCCCGAAGCCAAGGACGTCCCGTGGTTCGAGCCCGAGGAGTACGTCGTCGAGGGTTATCCGTCGGGTCGCATCGTCCGCACCGAGGTCTTCCGCGGCGCTTGCATCTTCCTGGCACAGGACGCGCGCGGCTGCGCCATCCATCGCGCCGCGTTGGAGCACGGATTCGACATGCGAGGCGTCAAGCCGGCCGTCTGTCGACTCTATCCGCTCTATTACGAGGACGACGCGGTCGTCATCGACGACGACTACCCTGCGTACTCGTGCGCTTGGGTCGACGGTCCCACGCTCTACCGTCATGGTCGCGACACGCTGGCCGAGCTGTTCGGGTCCGAACTCGTCGTCGCGCTCGACGAAGCGGAACGACTCGTCCTCGCGCGGGACGCGCAGCGGCCGACGAACGGCGCGCCGACGGTGCTCGGTCACACACACGTTCCGAGTTGACGCAACGAGGCGTCGACCACCGCCGGCACCCACGGAGCACGACGCGAACGCCGAGCGAGCCGATCCAGCTTGGGACCGACATCATGAGCGACATCACGCGTGGTGACGCCCGCGTCGCGTCAGCGACCCGTCACGAGCCCGGTGAAGCGCACTCCGGTCGCCTTCGGTAGGCGTCGCGACTTGCCGGTCGCCACATCGACGCGGAACAGGCCGTCCTTGTCGCCCGCGACGAGGAAGTTGCCGTCGACGTCGATCACGAGCGACGTCGCGATCTCACCCAGCTCCAGCTTGACCGTGTAGAGGGCGGCGCCGGTCGTCGGCGAGAGGCGCATGAGGAGGTCGGAGTCCTTCTCGGAAGCGCGCATGTGGAGCGCCCACAGCTCCGAGCCACTCGTGCGCCAGGCCAGGCTGCGGATCCACAGCTTCTCGTCGAGCGTCGCGAGTTCCGTGAGGGCGCCGGTCTCCGTGTCGATCGTCACGAGCTTCATGGGACGCGTGCGCGCGTGGGTCGCGAGCAGTCGTCCTTGCCCGTCCCAACACAGCGAATCGATCACGCCGTCGACCTTGGTTCCGCTGCGGACCACTTCGAGCTTGGACGGAGAGACCCAGTCGATCCACGACGTCGCCTCGTTGCCCTTCTCGCCGAATCGCAATTGCGCGACGAGGAGTTGTTTTCCGTCCGCGGACCACACGAGGTCCTGACTCTGCGTGCGTCCGTGTCCTTTGGGGAGGACGAGCGAGCCGACCTTGGTCGTCGTTCCGTCGGTCGGATCGATCGTCGCGACCTCGGAGACGAGGTCCTCACCGGCCCCGGTCGTGATCCCCACCAGGAGGGACCTGGAGGTGGTCGTGCCCGTGGAAACACCGCTGGGAACGGTGGCGAAGGCGGACAACGTGGCGAACAGGGCGAGCGCGGACACGCGGGACGAGATCATCGAGGTCTCCGTTGGGGGGGGTGCGAGCGCGTCGGGTGATGCAATCCTCGTTCCGCTCGCGCGCTCGTGGACGAGACGGGCGCGACGCACCTGCACGCCTGCACGATTCCGCGCCCAACGAGCACTCCGAGACTTGAGGGGTCCGCGAGTCCGGTGGCAGACTGCGCGCCTCATGCGCGGCTCCCTCGCGATCGCGGTCTGTCTCGCTTTGCTCTCCGCCTGCCGAGCGCCGACGCGCTCCTCACCAGAGGAGATCGAGACCTACCTGCGCGGCCTCTCGACGATCGTCGTGAAGGACGAGTGCCTCGAGTTGCACTCCCCGCTCGCGGCTGGACCGACGGCCGTCTACGAGTCCGTCTTGCGCGAAGAGACGGCGCTCGTGCGCACGCTGTTCCCGGAGGCGCACACCTACGTGCCGCGCTTCTACTTGGCCCCGACGGAACGCGAGGACACGAACGTCGAGCCGTGGAAGCACGCCACGCGCGACGGTTTCGGCGGCTTCGCGTTCGAGACGGGATTCGCGCTCGTGTTCGTGACCGCGGACGCGAACCCGAACGAGGCAGCCATGCAAGCCGAGACGACACGCTCGTCCGTGCGACACGAGGTGACGCACTTGTTCGCGCGCGCGACAGGCTTGGTGGGCGCGCGCTGGTTCCGCGAGGGTTTGGCCTGCGAGGTGGAGAGCCGCACCGCCGCGGGCGGCCGGCTGCACGAGACCGCGTTGCACGAGGACGTGATCGAGGCGCGAGACACGGCTCGCGTCGGGTCGACGAGCGAACTGCTCGCTTGGTCCGACAACGAACGACCCGTCGCGGACACGCAGCGCTTCTATCGGGAGTCGCTGGCGTTGTTCCGCTACCTCCACGGCCGCGCGAGCGGTGACTGGATCGAGCGCTCGCGAGCCGTCTTGGCGCTGGAACCCGACGCGATCCGCGCGCTCGAAGGCGAGTGGCTCGCGTGGCTCGGCCGCATCGACGCGGTCGACGCGATCCGGGCGGGACACCGATCCGAGTGGGTCGAGGAGCGCATCGGCACGGCCACGCTGTTGCCGGTGCTCGCCGAGCGCCAAGTGTCCGAACTCGACACCCGCGAGGCGGACGAGTTGGCGTTGGAGCTGATGCTGGATCCGGTCACGCGCGATTCGGCGGCGACGTTCCTCCTCTACTTCCGCGCGAAGGACTTGCGCTCCGAGGACGTCGAGTGGTTGTCGGGTTCGAAGGATCCCGTGGTGGAGCTCACGGCGCTGGCGCTGCGTGAGCGACGCGGCGAACCGTACGACGAACGAAGGGCGTCGGAGTTGTGGTCCCACGCGACGCAGGAGCAGAGGTTCTCGGCGTACCCGCAAGCCACGCTGCTGGGCCTCGTCGGCGGGGAAAACCGACGCTGAGGAAAGCCCCGTCGCGCGAGCGGCTCGCCGCGCACCTCAGAACGCGAGCGACAGTCCGAACGACCATCCCTGGATGTCGGGACCGTAGAGGACCGCGCCGCTCAATCGCAGATCGGGAATGTGCGCGCCGACGGGAAACGTCAGGGACCCTCCGGTTTCCGCCACTTGATCGAACCCCAGGGTGTCGGGGTCGATGCCGTAGAACTGCGTGAATCCCGTGTGCACGCCCCATTGGATCGGCTGCCCCGCCAACGAGAACGGAAGCTCGCCCGAGAGGTCCCCGCGCACGGCCCAGGACGAACTGCTGTCCGTTCCCTCTTGCGACGGTGCGGTCGAGTCGAACACGTTCGTCTCGGCGTACGACCATCGGCCCCGGATCCGCATGTGCACGGGGCCGAGTTCGCGTTCGTTCAGCACGGTGAGCGAGTTCAACGTCGTCGTCGACCAGCCCGACCAATTGACGAGGATCCCGTCGAGGGTCGGCGCGAGTTCCTGTTGACCGATCGCGTTGTACGACGCGTCGTTCTCGATGCGCGTCAGCGCGAAGCTCGACGAGGGCCGGATGCGCCACGTGTCGGTCACGTGAAACGTCCACCCCACACCCACGAGTCCGCCGTACGTGTTCCACTCCTGGTCGACGACCGCCAGCCCCGACGGCGTGTCGAGCTCGGCGTGATCCTTGGCCTGCAACCAGCCGGCGACGGCTTCCAAGTAGAGGGTCCCCCACTCGCTGCCGACGTCGACGTCGTGCTCCCAGGGCAGCTTGAACGTCCAGAAGCGTGTGCCGTCGAAACCAGGTCCTTGGCTGTCGATGCGGTACACGGCGCCCGTGATCTCTTGCGACAACGAGACGTACGAGAGCCCCGACACAAGGTCGGGAATCGCACTCGAGCCGGTGTCGACGGACGTCTGCGCGTGTGCCGTGCACACGACCAGCGCGACGGCGGGAACGAGGAGGAATCGAAGAAGGGGGCGAACGCGCACGGGGACGGAGAGGATATTCCAGACCCCACGTCGACGGGAGTCGAGCAGCCGACTTCCGAGCACGATTCCGATCGACTCCGTGCGCGCCCGACCCGCGGATCATCGGGTGCGCGGTGAAGCCCACGAGACGCGTACGTCCAACCGACTCGCTGCGGAAGGAGCCACTCGCACCGTTCTCGTTCAAGCGAGACGCCGGATCACTGCCCCGAGGTGCACCGGCCCTGTTGGACACGTCGACGCGCCGTGTGCCACATTGCTCTCATGAGCCTCTTCCTCCACGTGTTCACGGGACTTTTCCTCGCCGTCGGGTTGGGCCTCGTGGGGTACGGAGGTTCCTTGGTCTTGAAGGCGAATCGCGCCGCGTCGTGGCCCACGACCGACGGCACGCTGATCGAGCACCGCCTGACTCAACGCCACGACGGCGACGGTTCCAGCTACCAAGTGAAGGCGACGTACGCGTACACGGTGGACGGCACGCGCTACGAGTCCGATCGCATCGCGTTCGGATACGGCGCGAGCAACGGCCGATCGACGCACGAGAGCCTCGAACAGAAGCTGGGTAGCGGCTCGACGGTCGTGGTGCGCTACGACCCGGAGAGTCCGCAGGAAGCCGTGCTGTCGCGCGGCGTGAACAACGGCATCCGCTTCTTGCTCGTCTTCGGTTGCACGTGGACGTTGTTCACGATCGGCCTGCACGTCCTCGTCCGCACGTTCCTGTCCGCGGACTCGGCCTTGCTCGACAACCTGATCGTGAAGTGATCGACGGTCGCGCGCCCGCCGGTGCGTGGTCCCGTTCCGCGCCGGTCCTCACCCGTTCGCGCGCCGAGCGGACCTTGGGACGGTTCCTCCGGTTCACGTGGCGAGCCTCGCGACCCCGCACGGCGTGCCACCCGCGACGTCCCTTCGATTTGCCGGTTGTGCGCCGGGGGCCGCGCCGATAGACCTTCGCTCCATGCGACTGGCCGCCACCATCCGCAACGTCGTCCACCGCTTCGACTCGTTGCGCGAAGTGTTGGCCAAGGCCAATTCGAGGAAGTCGGGCGACGACTTGGCGGGCATCTCGGCGCGCACGCCCGTCGAACGCGTCGCGGCCCGCGCCGTCCTCGCGAACGTGACCCTGCACGAGCTGCGCCAGCATCCGGTGGTGCCCTACGAGATCGACGAGCTCACGCGGCTCTTCGAGCACACGTTGGACGAAACGGCCTTTCGAGCGGTCGCGCACTTGACCGTGGGTCAGTTCCGCGAGTGGCTGCTGTCGGACGCCACCGACGGCGCGACGATCCGCTCGATCTCGCCCGGCTTGACGCCCGAGATGGCCGCGGCCGTGTGCAAGCTCATGTCCAACATGGACCTGATGACCGTCGCGGCCAAGTGCCGCGTCGTCGTACGCGCCAACACCACGTTGGGCCTGCCGGGACGATTGTCGTCGCGCGTGCAACCGAACCACCCGACGGACGACGTCGCGGGCATCCTGCTCAGCATGCGCGAAGGCCTCGCGTACGGTTGCGGCGACGCCGTCGTGGGCGTGAACCCGGCTACCGACACGGCCGAGAGCACGGCGGAGATCCTGAAGGCGATCGACGGCGTCTTGAAGAAGAACGAAGTGCCGACGCAGCACTGCGTGCTGTCGCACGTGACGGTGCAGATGCGCGCGCTCGAGCTCGGTTGTCCCATGGACCTGATGTTCCAGTCGCTCTCGGGTTCCGAAGCCGGCAACAAGGCGTTCGGCATCTCCGTCGCCTTGATGGACGAGGCGTGGGCGACGATGAAGGAGAAAGGCACCGCGCGCGGACCGAACTGCATGTACTTCGAGACGGGCCAGGGCTCGGCGCTCTCCTCCGCCGCGCACCACGGCGCCGACCAGGTGACGCTGGAGGCGCGCTGCTACGGTTTCGCGCGTCGCTATCGCCCGTTCCTCGTCAACACGGTCGTCGGGTTCATCGGGCCCGAGTACTTGGAAGACGGACCGCAGATCACGCGCGCGGGGCTCGAGGACCACTTCATGGGCAAACTCCTGGGCTTGCCGATGGGGTGCGACGCGTGCTTCACGTACCACGCGCGCATGGGACAGGACGAGTTGGAGAGCTTGAAGGTCCTGCTGGGCGCCGCGGGTTGCGCGTACCTCATGTCGCTGCCCGTGGGCGACGACATCATGCTCAATTACCAGAGCACGTCGTACCACGACGTGCCGTCGGTCCGACGACTTCTCCACAAGCGTCCCACGCCCGAATTCGACGCTTGGATGGTCGAGCGGGACATCTGGGACTACGAACGCGACGCTCCGGGCCGCGCGTTCGGCGACGCGGAGGCCATTCGACCGTGACGTGTCCTTCGCTCCGCACGCGCGCTCGACTCGAACCCGGATGGCGATCCCGACACGCGTCGTCGTCTCGGGCGCTTGTCCACGTCACGTCTCGCGATCGAGAGGTGACGTCGTGAGCCGCACACGACGGTTGGTGGAGCGTCTGCGCGCCGACTTGGGCGGATCGTCTCCCATGCCGCCCGTGCCGGCACCGGAGAAGATCCCCGAGCCGCCGACGCGCGTGTTCCCACGTCGTCACGAAGGCTCGCGCTTCGCGCGCGAGGCGTCGCTGCACACGACCGCACTCCTCGGCATCGGCCACGTCGGCACGCGCTACGCGACCGACGTCGTGTTGCAGTTCCAAGCCGAACTCGCGGTCGCTCACGAGGCCGTCGCGACGGAGTTGCCCGACGATTGGGCTTCGCGGAACGGCTGGATCGGGCTGCGCAGTCGCGTGCGCGATCATCGCGAGTTCCTGTTGAGGCCCGACCTCGGTCGCCGTCTCGACGACGATTCGTTGGCGCGTTGGAAGCAACTGGGACGTCACGGCGTCGACGTGCAACCGATCCTGGCCGACGGACTTTCCGCGATCGCATGCATGCAGAGCGGTCAGGCACTGCTGCAGGCCTTCACCGACGCGTGCCGCTCACGCGGGTTGACCGTGGGCGAGCCCGTGCTCGCGCGCTTCGCGCGCGTGTGGCTCGAGGACGAGATCGGCGCGGTCGTGGGAGCCAAGGTCGCCGCGATCCTCCTGGGCGAACGTCCCGGGTTGGGCACGGGCGACGGACTCTCCGCGTACCTCGTGTACGATCCCAAGGTCGGCAACACGGACGGCGACCGCAACATGATGTCGAACATCCATGCGCGTGGGACTCGCCCCGAGATCGCGGGCGATCGACTGGCGGTGTTGGCGCGCGCCATGTGCGATCAGAAGACGAGCGGTGTGACGTTGGACTTGAGCGCGTTGCGCGCCGAACTGGGCGACGTCGCGTCGCGCGCCCACCGCGCCCCGCAAGTGCGCACGCGACTCGTCGAGGTGCGCGAGTGATCCTCGAACCGATCTTCCCGCGCATCCTGTCGATCCGCCGCATCCCCGACGCGGATCCCGCGCTCTTGGCTGCCTACGGTGCCGATCCGACACGCCATCGTTCGCTGGGGCTCGTGACCGTGGACCAGGACGATCCCACCTACGTGGCGCTCGACGAGGCGACGAAACACGCCCACGTCGACGTCGTGTTCGCGAAGAGCTTCTACGCCGGCTCCGCGCACGCGTCGGGCCCGTTGTCGGGCGAGATCCTGGGCGTGCTGGCCGCGGCCACGCCCGACGAAATCGACGAAGGTCTGCGCGCGTTCGTGCGCTGCCTCGAGAGCGACGCGTGCTTCTACGCCGCCGACGCCGCCAAGAAGACCGCGGTGTTCCCGCACGTCGTCTCGTCGCTGGGGCACTACTTGAGCGCGCAAGCGGGGCTCGCGCCGGGTCAGTCGATGGCGTACCTCGTCGCGCCCCCGATGGAGGCGACCATCGGGCTCGACATGGCGCTCAAGGCGGCCGGTGTGCGCGCCGCCAGGATCTTCACGCCGCCCACCGAGACGAACTTCGCCGCGGCATGGCTGACGGGGCCGCTCGAATCGTGCGAAGCGGCCGCGATGGCGTACTGCGAGGCCGTGGTGCGCGTCGCGGCGAACCCGAAGAGCGACGTCTGGGGCGCGTAGACACCGACGATGCTTCGCCGACGATCGACGACCGAAGCACGGTGGCACGCGACAGCTCGCCCCCATCGCGCGTCGCTTCGCGTGCGACTTGTATTGGGTTCGATCCTCGCGTCGTGGATCGTGACCCTCGCCGGCTGCGCGAGCGGCATCCGACCCCACGACGTGAGTTCCCCTCGCGTGGTCCGATTGCCGTTCACGCTGACCGCGGCGAACAACATCGCCGTCCGAGCCACTCTGAACGACGTCGATGCCGTGAACCTGATGTTCCACACGGCCGTCGACTCCGTGTCCTTGACTCGCGAGACGATCGAACGACTGTCGCACTTCGAAGTCGCGGACTCCGTGGACGTCAAGAGTTGGGGTGGCACCGCGAGCGCTCGCCGGAGCACGGGGAACACCCTGCGCATGGGCGAGCTCGCGTGGCGCGACCTGACGATCTTCGAGACCGAGCAATCCGGCCCCGCCACGGATGGGAAGTTCGGACCGAACCTGTTCGCGGGTCGCATCGTCGAGGTCGACTACGACGCAGGCGAGATCTCGATCCACGCGGTGCTCCCCCCCATCGGCACCGAGTTTCAGCGTCTCGATCTCGCCCGGAGAAACGGAGCGTGCTACGTGACGTGCCCAATGATCGTGGCCGGTGAGATCCACGCGACGGAGTTCATGCTCCACACGGGTTTCGGCGGCACGGCACTCCTCGACCAGACGTTCCTGCGCGAGCACGGTCTCGACGCGAAGCTCGCCGTCGTGGGCGAATCGACGCTGCGAGACTCGTTCGGCAATCCGGTTCCGACGCGCACGGTCCGCATTCCGAGCTTGAGGTTGGGCCCGCAGGAGTTCGTGGACGTCGCGGTCGGCACGTTCGACGGACGAATCGGCTCGGATCGTGCGAGCGTCCTGGGTGCCGGACTCCTCGCGCGTTGTCATTGGATCCTCGACCCGGATCACGGACACTTGTACGTCGCACCACGGCGGACCGAGATCGCGGCGCGCGGGTCTTGATCCCGCGTCGTCCACGTGCCGAGTGCGCGCACCGCGGCTCGCGTCGCCGGTTCCCTCGCGGCGACCCCAGGTCGTGCGCGCTTCCCACGCGACCGCGTCACGTGCGATATGCCATTTCGCGTGTCGAAGACCACGAGCGCGTGCGTGGAACCATGCCCGTGCGTCGCTATGCTCGCGTTCGCCGCCTCGCTCGGATCATCCCGATCCGTCGGCCGGGCGCGCGAGGGTTCCGCTCATGAACGACACGGCCCACGTCGAGCCCGTCGACTTTCGAGTTCTGTTCGAGTCGGCGCCGGGGCTCTATCTGGTGCTCGCCCCCGACTTCACGATCGTCGCAGCCAGCGACGCGTACGTCACGGCGACGATGGTCGACCGCGCCGCGATCCTGGGTCGAGGACTGTTCGAGGTGTTCCCCGACAACCCGGACAATCCGGCCGCCACCGGTGTTCGCAACTTGCGGAGTTCGCTCGAACGAGTCCTCGCGCATCGCCGCACCGACACGATGGCCGTGCAGAAGTACGACGTCCAACGCCCCGACGACGGACGATTCGAGGAGCGCTACTGGAGTCCCGTCAATTTCCCCGTCGTGCGCCCCGACGGCGAGCTCGTCTACATCATCCACCGCGTCGAGGACGTCACCGAGTTCGTGCGTTCCTCGAGCGACGAGTCGAGCATCGAAGAACACGTCCGTTCGCGGGCCGCGACGATGGGGGCCGAGATCTACCGCCGCGCGCAGGAGATCCAAGAGGCGAACCGCGAGCTGCGCGGCCTCCACGCCATCCTCGAAGCACGCGTCCAAGCACGGACGATCGACCTCGAACGAGAGATCGCCGAACGTCAACGAACCGAGGAATCGCTGCGACGAACCGAGGAGCAGTTCCGTCAGTCGCAGAAGATGGAGGCGATCGGACGCCTGGCCGGTGGCGTCGCCCACGACTTCAACAACCTGCTCTCCGTGATCCTCGTCTACTGCGATTCCATCCTCTTGGATCTCGGGCCTTCGCACCCCTCGCGCGACGCGGTGACCGAGATTCAACGCGCAGGCGAGCGCGCCGCCGCCCTCACCCGTCAACTGCTGGCGTTCAGCCGCCAACAGGTGCTGGAAGCGCGCGTCGTCGACCTGAACTCGGTCGTCGCGGGCATGGAGAACATGATGCACAGACTCCTGGGCGAGGACGTCGAGATGCGCATCCTCTCGAGCCGCGACCTGGGCCAGGTCCGCGCGGATCCCGGACAGGTCGAGCAGGTGCTCCTCAACCTGATCGTGAACGCCCGCGACGCGATGCCCTCTGGCGGTCGCCTCACGATCGAAACGAAGAACGCGACGCTGGACCAGGAGCACGCCGAGCAAGTGGGCGCCCAGGCGGGTCCTCACGTCATGTTGGTCGTGAGCGACACGGGCGTCGGCATGGACGCGGCGACGCGATCAAGGATCTTCGAGCCGTTCTTCACGACCAAGGAGCGCGGCAAGGGCACCGGCCTGGGCCTCTCGACGGTGTTCGGCATCGTGAAGCAGAGCGGCGGCACGATCTGGGTCTACAGCGAACCCGGAAAGGGCGCCACGTTCCGTGTCTACTTGCCGCGCGTCGACGCGCCTCCGGTGCGGGCGGAACTCGACGTGACCGACGCAAGGCAGGGACCGCGATCCGCGGAGACGATCCTACTCGTGGAGGACGAAGAGCAGCTGCGCGCCGTGGCCGCGCGCATCCTCGAGCGCGCGGGCTACCACGTCTTGACCGCCCGCGACGCCGACGAAGCGATGCGTGTCTGTCGGGACCATCCTGGGCGCATTCATCTGCTGCTCACGGACCTCGTCATGCCGGGATGGAGCGGGCGACAGCTCGCCGAGCACGCCGTGCGCATGCGCCCCGACATGCGCGTGCTCTACATGTCCGGCTACACCGACGACGTGATCGTGCGGCACGGTGTCGTGGGCCAGAGCCTGGCGTTCCTGCAGAAGCCCATCACGACCGCGACTTTGAACGACAAGGTGCGCGCGGTTCTGCAAGAATCGGGCTGAGCGAGCGCCGACAGGTCTTCGACGACACGGGCAGGTCGAACCCGTCGCGCGAGGTCACTCGCCGACGAGTTCTCGCACGGCCTGCATCAGCTCGCTCGCGCGGAACGGCTTGGCCATCGTCCGCGACGCACCCAACAGCTGCGCGACCTTGAGGTAGTCCCCTGCCTCGGCGTACGCACTCCCCGTCAATGCGAGGATGGGCAGGTGGGGATGATCGCGACGCACTCGCATGACGAGGTCCGTGCCTTCGATCTCGGGCATCACGATGTCGGTGATCAACAGGTCGAAGCTGCCCAAGTCCGGCAGCGAGAGGACGTCCAGACCATTGGACGATTCGATGACCGCGAAACCGCGTGAAGCCAGCACGGAGCGAATCGCCGTACGCACTTGAGGGTCGTCGTCGGCCACGATGACGCGCTTCATGATCGTGAGAGTAGCCATCGGCCGCGGGCGATGCGACGTCCGAATCGGCACATCGGGTGGCAGCAGCAGCGCGATCCGTGCTATTTCGACTCGTCCACACGATGCAAGGCGCCTGCGCCCGCTGCCCGTCCGCGTCGAGCCACGACCCGCGGGTGCCGGAAGCTGACGGTTGAGACCAAATGGCACTTTCGTGTATTCCGTGCTGCCGATTCCGTGATCTGCGTCGACCCGGTGCGCGCACCGGTCTCGATGCGAATGGACACGCGGACATCCGAGTGTCGGGTCGCGGCCCCCAGGTCACGATCCAGGGAGCACAGCGCATCCGTCGCGATCGAGCGTGACTCGAAGCACCCGCATGCGGACTCGTTCGTACGCGACGGAGATGTTGAGCACTTGGTCGACGCGCGGAGTTTCACGAACTCATGCTGGCCGTGCGACCGTGTGGCGGCGACGAGCCCCTCGCGGTCGTCGAACCCCGCGCCGTCACATCCTCCCCACACAAGGGCCGGAGGCTCGCGTCCGAACATGGAGGGATTCGCCGCCACCGCGACCGGAGATCGAACCGTTCCGTCGCCCTGGCGCGCGATGAGGCTCGGATCGAAGGATGCCGCTCGAGCCCCACCGCACGACTCGCAACACTCGCCTTCGTCGCACGACCGGTCCGTGCCCCATGGGATCGGACTTCCGTCGGTTCTCGTGCACGGATCGACGTCCCGTCATGACGAGCCGAGAGAGGACGGGCAGGTCCGGAGCGAGCGAATCGCAAGCACCGTCGACCGCGACACCACCGGTCACGGACGACCCGGAGCTCAGCGAAGCTCCGAGATACGGCGAACTCTGTGTCCAGGTGTTCTCGGAACTCAGGCGAGCTCCGAGCTCAGGTGAGGTCACGACGTCCCGGTCCTTCGTGGTGAGGTCCATTTGCGCCCGATTCTCCGTGACGTGGAATCATCCTGTTCCTCGACACGTCGATGGAGATCGTTGATAGGCTCCCAGCCACTATTCGTCGATTTCCCTTCAAGAGGCCCCCCGCCATGTATCGATCCACCTCGCTGTCCGTCGGGACGGCTCTGTTCCTCGGCTTCGTGCTCGCATCGTCGAGCGACGCCCAGACCGCGCGCGCGAAGGTCCGCACGGGCATCCAATTGACCGGAGCACCCGTCGGTCACCTCGTGACGAGCATCGACAGCGTCACGTTGAACCACAACGGCGTCGCGGCGTGCGGCGTCACGACTTCGAACGGCACGCAGACTCTCGATCACGTGTTCGTCGAAGGCAATCCGCTGCGCACCCAACAAGCCAATCTCGCGAACTTCAATCAAGGGGTGTACGACAAGTACTTTGGCCTCGACGACTCCCTGCGCGTCGTCTACAGCTCCCAGTGCTCGCAGATCCTGCCGTTCCAAGCCAACGTCGACACGTTGTGGATCGACACCACGCCCGTCTACGCCTTGGGACAGGCCATCCCCGGATTGGCCGGACGAAAATGGGGTTACATCGTTCGGCCCAGCGTCACCGGCGGCGGCATCCCGTACTGGGTCGGTGGCATCTTCGACATCGTCTCGGGCGCATTCCTGGGCGAGGGGTTGTTCCGTGGCACACCCGCAGTCTGCCTTTTCAAGACGGGCGATCCAGTGCCCGCCGGGTTGGGTGGCGGTGTGTTGGGCACGGACGCCATCGGTGAGCGTACGCGATTCTCGCGCTTCGGGACTCACTACATCACGCTGATCAACCCACTGGCCGGACACGTCCTGCTCGACGGGAACGCCATCTCGACCAGCGGCGGCAACCAGGTGAGCTGGGGAGACATCGTGCCGACGGTCCTAGGCGGCACGGGGACGGAGACGTGGGTCAGCTTCGACTCGATGGGCGTGACGGAACTCGGTTACTGGTTCCTCACGGGCCGCACGAGCTCACCCACGACTTCCGACGGAGTCCTCATGCGTGGCGGGCTGATCTTCCAACGCGAGGGTGACGCGGCCGACGGCGTGACGCTGTTCGGCAATCCCGGCCCAGCGGCCATGAACGAACAGGAAGACGTGGCCGTCGTTTGGGACACGGTCGGTGGATTCGAAACCTTGTTCGTCGACGGCATGATCGCGTTGCGCGAGGGTGACGCGGTCGACTGGAACGACGACGGTGTGGTCGATCCGGGCATCGTGATCACCGACTTCACGGGCGTCGACTCGGTGGCGATCGGTCCGCGCGTCGCGGGCGCCGTGCGCGTCGGGTTCACGGCGGAAGTGGACAACGGTGGTACCTTGATCGAAGCCTTCTTCACGCTCGACGTGCAGATCGTCGACACCTACGAGCGCTATTGCTTCGGCGACGGCGTGAGTGGGGTGTGCCCTTGCGGCAACAACGCAGGATTGTCGACCACCGGTGGTTGCCTCAGTTCCCTGGGGTTGCCTTCGCGCTTGCACGGCAGCGGCAACGCCAGCCTCTCGAGCGACACCTTCGTGCTCAGCGGAACGAGCATGCCGAATGGACCCACCCTCTACTACCAAGGCACGAATCAGGTCGCGAGCGGCAATGGGGCCCCGTTCGGTGACGGCCTGCGCTGCGCCGGAGGCACTTTGGTCCGGCTGGGCGTCAAGACGAACGTGTCGAACGCTTCGCAGTATCCGGCTCCGGGAGATCCGTCGGTGTCCGTTCGCGCACTGCTGACGACCCCGGTCACGCGCACCTATCAAGCGTGGTACCGCGACTCCGCTGCGTTCTGCACGCCGTCGTCGTTCAATTTGACGAACGGCGTGAGGGTGATCTGGGCTCCATGACGTTCGTGGCTCGGTCGGCATTCGAGCCGACGAACATCACGTCGCCCCTACTGCGAGGCCGAGCGGGACACGGTCCCGTTCGGCCTCGTGCACTCTCGAGTGGCCCGGCGCGATGGAGTTCGGGTCCGTGCTCCACGAGATCCTCGTCCGTGAAGTCCCCGAACCGAGGTTCGGCATCGACGTTCCGTGCGCGGCAGCGGCGTTCGCGATCGAATCAACCCTGCACGATCGTCTTGAAGCCGCCGTGGGCCATGCGCTTCATGTCGAAGGGCATGACCTTGGGCATCTTGCTCCGTTGCATCTCCTGCATGACCTTCTTGTTCACGGCGTTGCGGTGCGCCTTGTTCTTGTAGACGATGAAGGAGTACCAGAGCGTCTCGCTCTTCTTGAGCTTCGTCATCTCCGGGAACCCACCGCCGCACCCCGGCATGACCGCGAGGTCGTCGTCGACACACTCGAAGTACTGCAGCGCTCCGTGCTTCATCCAGGTCTTCTTCCCCCAGATCGCCATCTTCTTGTAGGCGGCGAGCTTCTTCTTCGGCACGGGGATCACGAATCCGTCGACGTACGTCATGGCTTGACTCTTGTGTGCGAGTGGCTTGTGGACTGGCCCAGCAATGGTCTCGATGTTCGCTCACGGAGCGTGAAAGTCCAGAGCCTGCGGCCTCGACTCGTCGCACATCGTTGATGTCCGTGACAGGGTCGCGCGGATGCAGATGAACTCGAGTCCTGGCCCGGGTCACTCGATTGCGGCGTCTTCGAGGAACTCGGGCGCACATCGTGCGACCAGGACGTCGACGCGATCGTCGTTCCGAGCGAATCAGGATGGGCGGGGCGTCACGCTCACGTTCGTGCCGACCGTCCGACGATGCCGGGCGATGCTCACCCGCGCGAGGGCGGGATGTGGCGAGCGACACCGGTGATACGTCAATTGGAAGTCTTGAATCGCCGGCCAGGGGCACGATAGCGGATTCGCAAGGCGCGCAACTTCGAGTCGAGGGTCGTCGCGGGAATCCCAAGCCACTCTGCCGCTCCGCCCGCGCCCGAGATCTTGCCGCCCGACCGGCGCATCGCGTCCTCGACGATCTCGCGTTCCATGCGCCGGAGATCTTGAAGCGTCGGCAGCTCCCGCGCTTCCTCCCGCGCAGGTACTGGTTGCGAGCGTGCATCGACGGCATCCGTGGAGCGCAGACCGTCGAGAATGAGCCTTCTGCCTTGACCCAAGATCACCGCGCGCTCGAGCACATTCCTCAATTCGCGGACGTTTCCCGGCCAACTCCATGCCGCGAGGAGATCGAGATTGGCGCGCGAGATCCGCGGCACCGGAATCCCCGAGCGCTTCGCGGCGTGCGCCACGAACGCCTGGGCGAGCGCCGGGATGTCGTCACGACGATCGCGGAGCGGCGGCACTTCGATCGGGAACACACCCAGACGGTAATACAGGTCCTCACGGAAGCGACCGGCCTTGACCTCGGCGCGCAGGTCCCTGTTCGTCGCGGCGACGATCCGAACGTCGACGGTGCGCGTACGCCCCTCTCCGACGCGCTCGAACGTGCCTTCTTGAAGCACGCGCAAGAGCTTCGCCTGGTGCACCGGCGGGATCTCGCCGAGTTCGTCGAGGAACAGCGTGCCGCCGTCGGCCAACTCGAACCGGCCAACGCGGTCGCTCACCGCTCCGGTGAACGAGCCGCGCGCGTGGCCGAAGAACTCGCTCTCGAACAGTTCGCCGGGGACGGCGCCACAGTTCACCTTGATCAGGGGACGTTCACGGCGACGGCTTCTCTCGTGGATCGCGCGGGCGACGAGCTCCTTGCCCGTTCCGGACTCACCCGAGATCAGAACGGCGGCCTCCGTCCCGGCCACGAGCTCGATCTGTTGGAGCACCTTTTGGAGAGCCGGCGCGCGACCCAGGATCTCTCCCCCGTCGAGTGCGTCGGCCACTTCCTCGCGCAGGTAGTCGTTCTCGGCCGCGAGTCGGTCTCGGAGTCGTTGGATCTCGTTCCAGGCTCGCGCATTCGAGATCGACACCGCAGCATGATCCGCGAACGTGCGCAACCAAGCGAAGTCCTCGGGCGGGATAGGCTTCCTGTCGAACATCGCCAGCACCCCGAGCACCTCTCCGTGGCACACGAGGGGCTGCGCGGCGAACGACACGACGCCTTCGACGCGAGCCCAGTCCGGATCGGCGATCCAATCGTCTCCGTCACTCAATCGCTCGAAGTGCAAGCCCTCGCCCGTCGCGGCGACACGACCGATCTTGCGCTCACCGATCTCGAATCGCTGGAAGCGCCCCGCGCCCGTTCGCTTGCGGGGAGACTTGGAGATCGGATTGCCTGCGCTGGCCGCGAGTTCGAGCCAGCGGTGCTCGCCGTGTGAGTCGGTTCGCGATTGGACGAGCCAGATCCGGCACAAGACGACGTTCTGACAGCTGGCCACTCCGCCGACGATCCGGGGCAGGATCTCCTCGACCGGTGCCCGGTCGGCGAGGGCCAACGTGACACCTTGCATGGCGGCGACGTTCACGGACTCAAGCTACCACGACAAATCGTGAGAGCAGTCCCGACATGTCGTGATTCACGATCTGTCGTGACTCCAATGGCGACCCCACCATCGCCCTAATGTCTTTTGCCCATTCATCTTGTGGTGTTTCAGTCCGAGTGGGCACGGGCCGTGCATGAGTGGATCCACGGGCGCAATTCCGCGCCACACAACCCGGAGCCCCCACATGAACCGACTGAACCCGATCGATCCCGTGAACGCCCAAGGCAAGACCAAGACCCTCTTCGACGACGTGCAGAAGAAGTTGGGTGTCGTTCCCAACATGATGCGCACGATGGCCAACTCTCCGGCGGTGCTGGAGGGATACCTGGCCCTCAGTGGCGCCCTCGGCGGCGCCTCCCTCAACGCCAAGACACGTGAGCGCATCGCGCTGTTGACCGCCGAGTTGAACGCCTGCGGCTACTGCCTCAGCGCGCACACGTTCATCGGCGGCAAGCTCGGGATCGGCACCGCCGATCTCGAAGACGCACGGCGAGGTTCGGCGGACGAGCCGCACACCAAGGCCATCTTGACGCTCGCGCGCTCGATCGTCCTCGAACGTGGCCGCGTGCGTGACGAGGACCTGCTCGCGGCGCGGAAGGCGGGCGTGACCGACGCGCAGATCGCGGAGACCGTCGCGACCGTCGCGCTGAACGTCTTCACCAACTGGTTCAACCATGTCGCGGATCCGGTCATCGACTTCCCGGAGGTCCGCCCGGGCCAGGCGACCCGCGAGTCCTTCAGCGCGCGTTGAGTTCAGGCCTGGAACCGGAACGAGGACACGTGACGAAGACAGCTGCGCGATGCCCGGCACGCCGGGCATCGCCGGCATGCGCAAGTACCTGGCTGGAGATTGGAAACCCCTCGTCTTCTGACCGCGATCGGTGGGGCCTGCCCGTGGCTGGAAGCTCGGGCGGGCTCGCCTCCGACCCCATCGAGTCCACCATGACCCGCAACTTCCTCGACATCGCCTTCACGCCCTCCGTCATCGCGGCACAAGAACATGCCTACGGTCGCGCGGCCGCGCCCGGACAACCGGGGGATCGCGACCTCCTCGGACCCGAGGAGATCGCCTTCCTCGGTTTGCGCGACTCGTTCTACATGGCGACGGTCTCCGAGACCGGTTGGCCCTACGTGCAACACCGCGGCGGGCCGCCGGGATTCTTGAAGGTCCTGGGTCCGAGCGAGATCGCGTTCGCGGACCTGCGCGGGAATCGACAACTCCTCTCGACCGGGAACCTGACCGCGAACGACCGCGTGGCGCTGATCCTGGTCGACTACCCGCGGCGCATGCGCCTCAAGATCCTGGGCCACGCACGCGCGTTCGATCGAGGTGCCGATCCCATGCTCGAGGCGCGGTTGGGCGCGAATGAGGCAGGCGGCAAAGTCGAACGCATGATCCGGATCGACGTGATCGCATTCGATTGGAACTGTCCGCAGCACATCACGCCGCGTTGGACGAAGACGGAGATCGACGCCGTCGTCGCGCCGCTCCGCGCCCGCATCGCGGAGTTGGAGGGGCTCGTCAAGGACTGACGGCCGGAGCGCTCGTCTGGATCACCGATCCTGACGAGCGCGATCGGGCGAGAGGCGCACGGACTCTGGCCGCGGAACGGGAACCTCGCGTGAGTCTCGACACGTCGGACTCGGGCCTAGTTCACGCCCCCCGCGGTCGACTTGCCGACGAAATCCAGGAGAACACCCCCCGAGTCGATGGGGTCCTTGGGACGCCCGCAGTCGTAGTCGGCCGTGAAGTGAGTCTTCCCTGCCAATGTCGTCGACTCACCGCGGCCCCCGTGCTTGGTGATCTCGGACGCCATGCGCTCGCTGAGCTCACGTGAGCCCGCCTTGCCTTCCCCCGCGCTCACGAACAAGAACCGTTGACCGGGAAGGACCTCCTCGACGTGGTGGAGCGGCGAAGCGTCGTCCAGCGCCGTCTTCTCCGACCCGAAGTTCTTCTCGATGTACGGCTTGTACATGCCGCCCTCGGCCACCTTGGTCACGAGGTCGTACGCGCCGCCGCTCCACATCACGACGCCTCTCAGCACGGAAGGCGTCAATCCGACCTTCGCGAGCGGACGTGGATCGAGCCCGACCATGCTCGCGATGTGGCATCCGGCGGAGTGCCCCATGAGCACGATGCGCTCGGGCGAACCTCCGTACTCCTGGATGTGATCGTGCACCCAGCGCACGGCCGCGGCCACGTCGTCCACTTGTGCCGGATGCTGGGCGACGTCGCTCAGGCGGTAGTTGACGCTGACCAGGATCACGCCGTGCTCGTTCAGGAGCTTCGGCTTGAACGACACTTCCGACTTGTCGCCCCGAGCCCATTCCCCCCTGTGCACGTACACGACCACCGGCGAATTCTCGGCTCGGGCGGGTGCGTAGACGTCCAGCAGCTGTTGGTCGGTCGCACCCTCGAGGTAGGGCACGTTCCAGACGATGCGACTGCCCACCGCGACGACCGGCAGCCGTTCCGGGTTGTCCGATTCCTTCGTCGTCGGACCCGAAGCTCGCACCTGGGCCGCGTCGTGCGCGAACGACCACGGCCACGCGAGTGTCGCGGCGACGCCCGCACCGCATCCGATGACGAGCGTGACGACGGTTGCGACGTGCTTTCTCACAGCATCACCGGGGCGATCGAGTTCGACACCCACACGGGACCGCCACCCGGCGGCGGAGTGACGTACGACTGCACGTGAACGGCACGGCCGAACAAGGCGTGGTGGTGCCACAGATCGACCTGAGCATCCAACAATCCGGTGGAAGGAACGAACCCCAGGTCGATCCGAACGACGGGACGAGTCGTGTCGATGAACACCGTGCCGAGCCCCGGAACCGTGCGATACGCGGGTGCGAACGAGAAGATCGCCATGACCCGACTGCCTGGCTCGGCGACCTGGAACACGCGCAGCGGTTCACCGAAAGGCTGCAGCCGCGAGAACTCGGGGAAGCGCGACGTCGTCGAGAGCGAGCCCATGCCCGAGTACATGTACAAGTGCGTGCTCGTCAGGAGGTAGCCCGCTTCGGAGTTCGCGTCGAGCGTGTTGAAGTTCCCTTGGATCGGCAGGGTCGACCACACGTTGTTGCACAGTGAGTATCCCAAGGCCGACGTCCCGTCGAACGCCACGTACACGCGGCGCCAAATGTCCTGCATCTGTGGCGAGCCGGCCACGCTCGTCGTGGCCCAGCGTGACAGCACCGGATCGAACGCGTGGTACTCCGTGCCGTCCATCGCCACGAACATGTCACCGGAGCTCGGACCGGAGAACACGAAGGGCGTCGTGCAGGCTTGCGAGATCCACGTCGCCGAGCGCCCGGAGAATCCCACGTAGCTGGTGACTCCCGACAGCACCACTCCGTTGCGCAGGACCGAGACCTGTACCCCGCCGCCCAGAGAGACAGGTGACTTCACCCAGGTCCCGCGGATCGCGGAGTAGGCCCAGCCCGTCGTCCCGCCGTCGGCCCAGACCATCGCGTCGTTCGTGGTGAGCGCGAACCCACCATTCACGGTGCGCGAGAATTCCCCCGTGACCACCGAGAAGGCCGTGACACCGCTCGTCGTCCCCACGGCCAAGACCTCGTCGTCCACGAGCACGGTCGGCGTCGTCGACGTGGAGAGGCTGCGGAACACGTTCTGGCCGGAGCCGTACGCGAGCACGGTGTTGCCCGCGACGATCGCCGCCACGTAGCGCCCCGGTTGGACCGTGAACGAAGCTGGGGCCGGGTAGCGGACGAACTGTCCCGTGCAACCACTGAAGGCGACGAGTTCGGGCCCTTCGCGATAGATCGCGTAACCCCGATCGATCGCGACCAGGGAGCCCCCGCTCATCGGCTCGAGATCCCAAGAGTTCGTGGACGCCGAGAAGCCCGCGATCTGCGTCGAGCCGACGACGACCCCCACGTCGCCGCCGTTCGCCAGCACTCCGCCCGGCAGACTCGGCGCTTGCACCATCTCGCCGAAGTACCCGCTCACGCCGTACACGTCGACGCCGTCGGACAAGAGCGCGACCGTGTTCGTGATGTTCGTGGTGACCGTGGACCCGGCCAGTGCGTGGTGCCGCCACTGACCGTCGTACGCACCGAAAGACCAAGCGTCCGTGCCCAGGACGGCGATGGAGACCCAATTGCTCGAGACAGGGCCGTGGTGAACGGTCGGGGTGCTCGGCAGAGTCAGGGTCTCGACCGTGCCTCGCGTCGTCGCGAACGCGTGGACCGTGTTGCCGTCTTCGATGGTGATGTAGTCGTTGTATTGAAGGACGATCGCACCCGCGGAGACCGGGATGGCCGTCCAGTTGAGGCGAATCGCCGACCACACCCAGACGTCCGTCGGCGTGCGGAACCATCCCGACGTCCCGAGGACTCGAACCACGGTGCTCCCCGTGAATCCCGATGGCAACGGCAACTCCACCCACTTGAACGGCTCGCCGCTGGACGGTGCCACTTGGGCCTGAGTCGGCGTCGATGACGAGGAGAGGAGGAATGCAGCCAGGACGAGAGATGCGGGTCGGAGGAACTTCATGCCGTGGGTCTCGAGAGAGGGCGGTGACGAGTCGCGGAGCGACCGAGAGGGCGAGCGGCTCGAGGACAAGCGCAGACGGATGGGCGATCGCCGGACAATTCCACCGAGAACATCCCGATTCGAGGCCGTCCACGTCCGCTCGGCGGATGGAGATGGCGCCGGGCAGACGAGTCCGGGGAGCGGGCAGCGTCTGGGTCAGAACCCAAGAGCTGTCCCGAGGATTGCGCCGTGTCTCTCGCGTCTCTCGCGTCTCTCGCGTCTCTCGCGTCTCTCGCGCGCGAGCTCACCCGCTCACCCGCTCACGAGCTCACGAACGCTCTGAACCGAGACGCCAACCGGTTCGGCGAGTTCGACCTGGGTCACGCACAGGGTTCGAGGAACTCTGAGACCAGGATCTTGTCCCGATGGATCAGAACACCCTGCTCCGATCCCACGACGAGGCGACATCCTCGGGAGTCACAGTCGACCACGCGGACCTCCGCCGGTCTCGCGGGCTTGGGGCTACCACGGCGCGAGGAGAGCCGTCGGCGCCGATGGTCGCGTCCCCTACTTCGGCAGACGTCCCAATGCGTCCCGTACCACCGCGACGCCCTCCGCGTCGAGCACACGCAAGCCCCGGTCTCCGATCTCGCGAGCGGTCTGTGCAGAGCCGGCCCGGCTCGCGGCTTCGATCAACGCGACGTACGTCGGCCAGCCCGGCGCGAATTCGAGGATCTGGTCGGCGACCTTGCCGGCACGACTATTTTGTTGCGTTCCCAAGAGCGCTTCGAAGATGTGTGCGGCGCTCTCGATCGTTCGGGTGTCCAGGGCATGACTGCGATCGATGTCGGCTTTCTCCTCATCCGAGATTCCACGCGGATTCCGGAGCACTTTGCCAATCTCGATTTGCCCAGTGACGTATCCCTCGGGCTCGTCGAACAGACTCAGCACATCCTGATATCGACGCTGATCGACGAGTGGTTCGACCAACACCAACGAGAAGACCATTCGCTGCATGGCGTGCAACTCGCCTTGCTTGCGCATCTGTTCGTAGAGAGCCATCGTCCGCTCCGGCGTCTTCAAGACTCTGTTGAGTGCGGAGAGGTCGTGGATATCCGCGGTCGAGCGCTGGAGCAGCTTTTGGTCACGGCAGTCCTTTGGGACCGTCGTGGCGAGCACACGACGCTCGGCTCCGTCGCGCCGGTCCTCGAGGGCCTGAATCGCGGGTGGGTAGCGCCTTCCGAGATTCACGATGTCCGAGAGCAGGAACGAGAGACGAACACCGCCATATCCAACGGATCGGCCACCTTCGTCGAAGCACCACAGGTACTCCTTCAGTGCCTCCTCGTACTTGCCCGCCCGAGCCAGTTCGTCGCCGTACCGGCCCCGTTCCATGGGGTCGTCCTCGTGGCCCGCGAGTTGGTCCTTCGCGCGAGACAGCGATGTCTTCCCGTCCAGCGAGGATGTCACCTCCTGGAGAAACGTGGCCGCGTCACGGAATCCAACCAAGCGATCCATCTCCGTCCCATCCGCCTTCAGCAGCAGGATCGTCGGGTAGGCGTTCACTGCGTAGCGCTTGGCGAGTGCAGGTTCTGCTTCGGCGTCGACGCGGAGGTCGATGCAGTGCTCGCTCATCCACGCGCGCACCGCGGGATCGTTCCAGGTCTCCTTTTCCAGCCGCTTGCAAGGCCCACACCACGTCGTGAAGAAGTCGATCAAGAGGATCTTCTTCGACTTCGCCGCTTCGGCCTTGGCCCGATCGAACGGGCTGATCGGAGCCCCCGAGTTTCCAGCCTGTTCGGGAGTCCCCGACCCTGGCACCGGGTCGGGCGCGCAACTCCAGAGACCGGGGAGGAGAATCGAGACAAGGAGTGCAAGGCGAAGAGTCATGGGCGTCCTCGGGAAGAGGTGGCAAAGCGTAGCAGGCGCGAGAAGCGCCGGATCGATCTCCTGGCGCGCGGTGGCGTCGAGGACGAGGCTCGGAACCGGGGGAACCGGCCCGGGAATGAAGGCCCGTACCGTCTCACCGCCGACACGGAGGGACCGGAGAGAATCGTGCCGCTGGGGCCTCTCTTCACGGCTTCGGATCCTTGTTCAAAGTTCCTTCGTTGGCCGAGTCTCATTTCAAGGTTGTGGCCTGAACCTTGATCACCAGGGGACGTCGCGCGGTCCAGGGCGATCCGTCGGGGTCGGACGAGGAGCTCGTGGGGCTCACCGGCAAGACGGGCACGCTCCCTCCGCTCCGGGGATCCCCTTCCATGGGACCTGGACGCTGCCTTTGGCCCTCCGATGTGCACTGGAAAGCCCGAATGAAGCTCGCCGCCGGACGGCGCCGAAGTGGGAAGCATGCTCTTCGTGCTTCTTCTTCGCGCACTGCTGATCTCACGAACGGCGCTCGTTCTGGAGAACCTCGCCCTTCGACAGCAAATCGTCGTGCTCGAGCGCAGCGCGCCGCGCGTGCGGCTTCGAGCCCGCGATCGGATCTTCTGGGTCCTGCTCCGTCACCTCTGGACGGGATGGCGGGACTGCCTCGCCTTCGTGCAGCCATCGACGGTGGTGGCTTGGCATCGGCAAGGATGGAGACTCCTGTGGCGAATGAGGTCACGCGGACGACCAGGTCGGCCCCCCATCAGCCGGGAATTGCGTGAGCTGATCCGTCGGCTCGCGCGCGAGAACCGCCTCTGGGGCGCGCCCCGGATCCAGGCCGAGCTCGAACGACTCGGGTTCCACGTGGCCAAGTCCACAGTCGAGAAGTACATGGTGCGGCGAACGGGCCCGTCCTCCGGAACCTGGCGAGCCTTCCTGCGCAACCACGCGGGAGAGATCTTGGCCTGCGACTTCTTCACCGTTCCGACGGCGTCGTTCCGGTCGTTGACGGGCTTCGTCGTGATGGAACTCGCGCGTCGTCGGATCCTCGCTTGCGACGTGACGGCGCACCCGACGGCGGAGTGGGCCGCTGGAGTGGTGAATCGGGCGACGAGTGTCGGCGGTGGAGCCGCGCGTTTCGTCCTTCGCGACCGAGACGCGATCTACGGACGTGTCTTCCGCTCGGCGATGCGCAGGCTCGGCCTACGACAACTGGTGACGGCCTACCGTTCGCCGCTTCAGAACGCGCACGCCGAGCGGCTGATCGGAACGATCCGCCGCGAATGCCTCGATCACATGATCGTGATGAGCGAGGACCACGGGCGGAAGCGCCTCGGCGAGTTCGTCCACTATTACAACGAGGAGCGGACGCACCAGGCGCTCGGTCCCGAGCCGCCCGTGCCTGGCGATGTTGGCCCGGTCATCGGGACCACGGTGATATCGTCCCCGCATCTCGGTGGCTTGCACCACAGCTACCGCCGGGCGGCCTGATACGAGTCGAAGCTCGGCCTTGTCCGGTTTGTCCGGCGGGAAAGGCGTGTCCAGATGTTCCCGAACGCGCCCGAATCGTGGTCTTGGGGCTCAATTCGGTAGCGCGGGAGCCTCGAGTTCATGATCGACGTGCTCTGACCGACCATCATCAGCGGCATCAGGGAGGCCAGATGGTATTCTCGGGAGGGACAGCCATGAAGAGTACGCATGAACAGCAACAGCACCTGGTGACAAGATGCGGCGCGCGTATAGGCATGCTAAACGCCTCTTGGCCTTTGGCGCGCCTGGATGCTTCTCCCGAGCGCCTTGTCGTTGGCGTTCTGTTGTTAGGATCGCGCGTTTATGCTCGGGACCAAGTAGAGAAAATCAACGTCCACCGGGGCGTCGTTAGTAGGGGGCTGCGGATAAGAGATCGGAAGGGCCTCACCCCTGTAATTGTGTGGCTACGCGACCCGGAGAGCTTGGCGAGAACACTGCGCACGTGGGGCTATCCCGTTGAACTGTGACCTCCTGACGAGCGCCGCTTGCTTGCCTCAGCATCCATCCCATCCACCCCATCCGATCTACAACTCGCCATGAATCCCGATCATCGTGAAGTCGCCCGCCGCGAACGAACCGCCCGCAAGTACATTGCCGAGTCCCTCGCGCAAGGCTCTGACGCCGACTCGGTGAAGCTCTTCGTCGATCACCACTTGGAGCAGATTACGGCTGCCGAGTGGACGAGGATCCTTGGAGAGCCTCGCCCTTCCGCGCAGCGTGTCGTCGAGAGCCTCGTTCTCCGTGGGCACTGGAGTGAAGTGGACTATGACGCGTTCCTCGGCGACGGCGTAGAGGCGGAGGAAGGCGAGGCAGGAATCGACATCTTCGACTTCACGCTGCCTGGAGACGTAACGCAGTACGTTCTCGCGGTCCATTTCGGCCCCCACGGCGAGGTCGAGCACCTGACCATGGACAGCTAGCCAACGGCCCGGAGCATCGATTGAGGTCGCGCATCCCGTGCGGGAGGAT